>OBAO01000274.1_pt1 | contig 68438 bp, 70 predicted proteins | sample 1517541 | NCBI WGS metagenome assembly OBAO01 (sample SAMN04571698, study PRJEB22368) | human gut metagenome | biome: human gut; material: stool | host: Homo sapiens | place: Luxembourg | collected 2012-08-10
ATATACCCCCTGTATTTAAAATACCAGTTATAGCCTTATTACTGCCCCCCCCCCCTACAGCTCAATACAGCACTACAAGAGGGTTTTAACCACTTTTTATTATCCTTGGCGACACTACATATCATATCTACATTATATATCACATTTATAATTCTCGCAACATGTTATACATAAAACTTAATTTTAAATTTTCCCTAATTTACCCCGTTTGGATGATTTACATCAAAATGTATTAAAGAAAAAAAACTCCCAGCCGAAATCATGATTATACGCAAAAGTTTGGTTCGGAGAAAATAATGACAAATACCCCTGCGATAACAATGGATGATAAGGCCGCAATTTTACTTGAGGAGGCCAGAGCTGCGCATGAAAATTATCTTATCAAGCAGCAGGATGCCGATTTAGAAAAGGCTATTGAATATTACATTGATGCAATAAAAGTTAACCCTTCCATATCAGAATCATATTACAGACTTGCTAGTCTATTATTAATGAAGGGACAAATATCTATTGAAGGCGCTCTTGAACAGTGCCAAACTGCGCTTACTCTTGAACCAAATAATGTAAATGCGCATATCTATTCAGGATATTTTCAATGTCTTAACGGCAACTTTGAGGAAGCAGAAAAAGAATTTAAGCTTGCTGTATCTAACTCCGGCAAAAATTCTGCACGCCCTAGACTTTTCTTATCAAAAGTCTTATTTTCAAGAATTAAAAATCATGACTCATCTGTAAAAGATGTCATGAAGTTTCTGTACTATTTTTTATCAGGGAGCATGATGATTATGTGGGACTGCCCGTCTTTAAAAATGTTTTGTAAATTCCTTGCGAATGACTTCTCAGTTTTTTCATATAAGACTCTTGGTGAAACATTTGAAAAAATGAAATTATTCCCGTCAGCATTGGAAGCCTATTCAAAAGGGCTTGAGAAGACTTCGCAGGGTAATTTATTTTACCAGAAAATGGGTGATTTATCGCTTGAATGCAACGATATTGAATCCAGCCTTGAATGTTATAAAAAAGCGTATGAACTTAACCCTTCTGACAGAGAAGTTTTAATTAAGCTTGCTACAATTAACCAAACATACTTCCCTGAAAAAGTTGATACGACTATTGATTATTACAATACTCTTTTAGAGTTCGGCATTGACATGGATAAAATTTATTACGAACTCGGACATTTATATCTAAACAAATCAGATAAAATCAATGCTGTAAGCGCTTTTAAGCTTGCACAGGAACTTAATCCTGAAAATCCATACTATAACAATTCACTGGCATACGCATACATCAAAGCTGAATTATATGACGATGCAATCGAATATTACCAGCTTGCTATCAAGCTAAACCCTGATGCTGAATGGACTTCTATCGTATGCCATGCACTGGGTGCAATTTATGCAGAAGTTAAGAATAATTTTGATGCAGCCGAGGCGACATTCAACGCAGGCATGGTTCTTGACCCTAAAAATGTTGATATTCAGCTTTCTCTTGGAGATTTATACATGGCTCAGGGAGATTTGGATAAAGCTATAAAGACCTACTGTGATGCTATTTCTGTTGAGCCGGAAAATTACCTTACTTATGCAAAAACAGGACTTGCTCTCTGGGAGAAAGATTATCTGGAAGAAGCAATAGTTGCTTTCCACAAATCCATCGAGCTTAATCCTGAATTTGAAATTGCACAAAATAATCTCGGAGTTGTTTACCTTGATGGAATTGGCGACCCGAAAGAATCTATTGAGTATTTTAAAAATGCGATTAATATAAATCCAAATTATACACTCGCTTATTTCAACCTCGGAAGAGCATATCAGGCAACAGGAGATAAAGCCCTCGCCGCTGAGTATTATCAAATGACAATGGACTTAAATAAGATTACTGAAGAACTCTCTGATAAAGAAATCAGAGAAAGATTATACGATTTATTCAACTAGGGAGCAAACAAACCGGATTTCCCCTATCTCTTGTAAGTCAAGTCAGGATGTCTTGCCGCAAGCGTTTCATCTACTTTCTTAATCGGAGTTGTCTGAGGAGATTTCAAAACTTCTTCCGGATTTTCTTCAATCTCTTTAGCAATCTTTAGCATTGTATCTATAAACCCATCCAGAACCTCTTTTGACTCAGACTCAGTAGGTTCAATCATTATAGCCTCATGCACAATAAGCGGAAAGTAAACCGTCGGCGGATGACAATTGGAATCCATAAGCCTTTTCGCTATCCCCAGAGTAGAAACACCTTGATGGTGCTGTTTTTCTCCAGAAAGCACAAATTCATGCATACAAGGCTCATCGTAAGGAAGTTCATAAACTCCCTTTAATTTTTCTTTGATATAATTTGCATTCAAAACTGCGTCAGCACTTGCAAGTTTCAAATTTTTACCCATCATAAGGATATAAGCATATGCCCTTACAAGAACGCCAAAGTTTCCGTAAAAACTTCTTACTTTGCCTATTGTATGCTCTACATTGTAATTTCTGTAATATTTGTTTCCATCAAACTCTATAGACGGCACCGGTAAAAATTCTTTTAAGAAAGATTTTACCCCGACAGGTCCAGCACCAGGTCCTCCTCCTCCATGAGGTGTTGCAAATGTTTTATGAAGATTCAAGTGCACAACATCAAAGCCCATCAATGCCGGATTTGTCCAGCCCATAATTGCATTAAAATTTGCACCGTCGTAATAGAGCAATGAGCCGTTATCATGCATTAATTTAGAAATTTCGAGAACATTTTCTTCAAAAATGCCAAGTGTATTCGGATTTGTCATCATTATTGCAGCAACTTCATCATCAAGAAGTGATTTTAAGGACTCAACATCAACCTGACCTTTAGAATTTGACTTAACTTCCACAATATCAAATCCGCACATTTTAGCACTTGCAGGATTTGTACCATGCGCAGAATCAGGAACAATAACCTTTTTTCTCTTTGTCTCGCCTTTAACTTCAAAATATTTTTTTATTACCATCATGCCGGTAAGTTCACCATGTGCACCGGCTGCTGGCTGTAATGTAACAGCATCCATGCCTGTAATTTTTTTCAATTCTTCCTGCAGGTTATACATAAGTTCCAATGCACCCTGTGCATCCTCATCATCCTGAAGCGGATGAAGATTCACAAAACCTTCCAGAGATGCCAGAAGTTCGTTAACTTTTGGATTATATTTCATAGTACAAGACCCAAGAGGGTAAAAGCCCTTCTCTATACAGAAATTTCTGTCGCTTAATTCTTTATAATGCCGCATTACCTCCAGCTCGCTTAATTGCGGAAGCCCTACAGCTTCTTTTCTTAATAACACCTGAGGAAGATAGTCGCCTAATTTACACTCCCCAAAACCGATACCTTCTACCCCGTTACTTTTTTCAAAAATTGTCTTCATCTACTATCACTTCTTCCTGTTTTAATAACTCTTTTTTGATTTTTTCTAACGCATTTTGGATAATTCTTGATATTCTCGACTGCGAGATATTAAATTCTACAGAAATATCCTTGAGTTTTTTATCATAAAAATACTTAGCTTCAATTAAGTCTTGTTCTCTTTGCGAAAGTTTCTTCATAACCTCGCAAATCCTGTGCTTAAGTTCAACTATTTCGGCTTTTTCTTCAGGGGTTCTGTGATTATCTTTTATTAAAGTTGGGTTCTCTGCATCTGCCATCTCTTCTATAGAAAGTATAGTTTTATAAACTGCATCTTTAATCTTTTCCTGCTCGGCATTTTCCTGATTTTTCATTACATACCACTTGTAACGCCTGCGCATCTCATTTCTTATAGCCCACTTAACAGCTTTTGTCAGATAAGCTGTATTATAGAGATCTTTGTTTTTAGAATTATTGACCAAATAATAAACAGTGTAATTTGCAAGGCTTATCACTTCTGTTAAATCAATCAGTCCAAGGTTGGAAAACTTCTTATATTCGACTTTTGATATAGTTTCGATTAAATCTTTATACTGGGAAAGATTAGCCCTGCCTTCCCTCTCTCTGTTTATAGAATCTAAATCTTTCATATAATATAATATATCAGAAAGTAACACACAAATGCAAGGACGTTCAGAATTTTACAATAATGTTAAAACATGCTAATATATAAGTATAAAGAGAGGGTTATATAATGAAAGCTTTGAAATATTTAAAATCAGTATCACTGGTTATTTTAAGTGCAGGTATTCTGACAACAAGCGCGGTGTGTCTGGAAAAGGTTTCCGCACAGCCGGCAGCAACTACTGCTAAACCGGCAGCAGTTCAACAGCCGGCGGCTCAGACTGTTGCTGCAACTCCGCTTAGTATAGTTGATTCTCCTAAAACTTATTTAAACAAAACTGTTATTATGAAAGCTAAGTTTGATAAGTTCTCAACACTAGGACTTGATTATAAACCGGCTTTCAAATCTTCTGATGATTATATTTCTTTCCTGATTAAAAGAGATGACACTACTCACGACATCCCTCTTTCTGAAATGAAATTATTCTTAAAAAGAGATCTCGCAGAAAAATTTATTGATTTAAAAACAGACGATGAAATTGAAATCAAAGGCAAAGTATTCTCTGACGCACTCGGAGATGCCTGGATTGACGTTTCAGAACTCAAAATTATCAAGAAAGCACCGGAAACTAAAAAAAATTAACAAGGCGGAAATATGCAGGAAAAGAACCCAGTAAAAGATAAAGAAAAACAGAAACAAAAGATTTTTTTAACAATACACGGGCATTTTTATCAACCACCAAGAGAAAATCCCTGGTTAGAAGCTATTGAGCAGCAGGATAGTGCTCAGCCGTTCCACGATTGGAATGAAAGGATTAATGCTGAATGCTATAACCCGAACTCTGTTTCTAAAATTGTTGATTCGAAAAATCAGATTTTAAATGTTGTTAATAACTATGAATATATGAGCTACAACTTCGGTCCGACGCTTTTGTCGTGGATGGAAGAATTTGCACCTCTTGCATATGAAAGAATTATTAGAGCGGATATAAATTCAAGAAGAATGCATTCCGGCCATGGTAATGCCATTGCCCAGGTTTATAACCATATCATTATGCCGCTTGCAAACGAACGTGATAAACAGACTCAGGTTAAATGGGGTATAAAAGATTTTGAATACCGCTTTGGCAGAAAACCTGAAGGAATATGGCTTGCTGAAACAGCGGTAGATGATGATACATTAAGAGTTCTTGTTGAAAATGATATTAAATTCACAATTTTGTCCCCGTATCAGGCACAAAGAATTAGAAAACAAGGCGAAAAGACCTGGCAGGACGTTAGCTGGGGGAATATTGACCCTGCCCGTTCGTACAGGTATTATATCAAATCTGCACCGGGTAAATTTATTGACTTATTCTTCTATGACGGTGCAATCTCACGTTCTGTTGCGTTTGATGAGTTGTTAACAGACGGAAATAAGTTTGTTAACAGGTTAAAAGACGGAATATCAGAAGCACGAAATTACCCTCAATTGATTAACATTGCGACAGACGGTGAAAGTTACGGACACCATACAAAATTCGGCGATATGGCTCTTGCTTACGCAGTAAAACTAAAAGTAAAGGATGCCGGATTTGAAATTACAAACTACGGAGAATACCTTGAAAAATACCGCAGCGACTGGGAAGTTGAGATTAAGCCGGTATCTTCCTGGAGCTGTTTCCACGGAGTTGGAAGATGGTGCGATGACTGCGGATGTTCAACCGGAGGACACCCGGGTTGGAACCAGAAATGGAGAAAACCCCTAAGAAATGCTCTTGACTTCTTGAGAGATGAAATGACTGCTCTTTATAATAAACAAGGTAAAAAGTTCTTTAAAAATCCTCAGGAAGCACGCGACAATTATGTTACTGTTATTCTTGACAGAAGTGATATAAGTGTCAAAAATTTTCAGGAAGAATACTTTATTGCAGGCTTAAGCGATGAACAAAAAGTTAAAGCAATGGAGCTTCTGGAAATTCAAAGACAGGCAATGCTCATGTATACAAGCTGCGGCTGGTTCTTCTCTGAAATTTCAGGCATTGAAACTGTGCAAATTATGAAATATGCAGCAAGGGTTATGCAGTTAGCCAAATCATTCTTAAGAAAAGATTTGGAAACACCTTTCCTGGAAATTCTAAAGGAAGCAAAGAGTAACATACCCGAATTTGGTACCGGCAAAGATGTTTTCGAACGATTTGTTAAACCTTCGGTTGTTACTGCTAAACAAATTGTAAGCTTATGGGCAATATCATCTTTATACACTGATATTGAAGATGAAGAAAACGTATACTGCTACAAGATTAGAAAACATTCATATAAGTCTGTTACAAAAGGAAATTCTAAGCTTGTAATCGGTCATATAGAAGTAGAATCAAAGGTTACTCTTGAAAAATCGAATATGATATTTGCGCTTCTACAATTCTCCGGCGGGGATTTCCATTGTGCAATCAAAGAATACTCAGACAACTTCTCTGATATTCAAAAAGAATTAATAAGAACTTATCTTGTATCACCTTTGACAGAAATTATCAGAAGTATTGATAACTATTTTGGTTCAGAATACTTCACACTTAAAGATATATTTATTGAAGAAAGACGTAAAATCCTTCAAACAATGCTTAAAGGTAAGCTTCAGATATTTGCCAATACGTATGAATCAATGTATAACGAAGGCAAAGGCTCCATCTACCAGATGCAGTCGCTTGGTTTGGAAATACCGAAAGAATTTAAGATTTCGGCTCAATATGTACTCACCAAGCAGTTTAACGACCTGTTTGTTGATTCAAGAGGCTTCTTAGATAATGACATTATTCAGCAGGCTTCTGATATTAACTTTGAAGCTAAAAGAATTGGTATTGAAATAGATAAGACACCAACGTCAAAAATCTTCAGCAAAAAGATTGCACAAAATATAAACAGATTATCTTATGCTCTGGACTTACAGCAGGTCGATGCCACTCTTGAACTTCTTGATTGTATTGCAAAGCTTGAAATAAAAGTGGATATTGCAGAAGCTCAGAATTATTACTTCTCAAAAATAGTTACTAATATTGAAGAACTTATCAAGAGAATATCCTGTCAGGCAGATAGAGATTTGTTAATAATGCTATTTGAAATTGGTGAAAATCTTAATATCAATATGGAGTATTATAAACAAATGTTTAACAAAACTCTTGTAGGAAAAGGTTAGATATTAAGTTTATATAAATATTTGCCGGTTATGCTCTTTTTTGTATTATACTTGATTTGTAGATAATTAGTATGGAGAAAGAGAATGACAAATACAGTTCTTGAGAAAAAAGGTTCAATACATCCTTCAGCGGTAATTCATCCGTCTGCAGAAATTGGCGAAGGTGTTATAATCGGACCTAACGTTGTTATAGGTGAAGGTGTAAAACTTGGTAACGGAACCAGAGTTATAGCAAATGCTTATATTGAATTTGCAGAAATAGGAGAGAACTGCACAATTTCTCCATTCTCAACTATCGGTTCAGAACCTCAGGATTTGGGTTACAAAGGCGAGCCGACAAAAGTTGTTATCGGCGATGAAACAATTATTAAAGAAAACGTAACAATACATAGAGGCGCAGCATGCGGTGATTTTACAACAAGAATCGGAAACAAATGTCTGCTTATGGTTGGTTCTCATATTGCTCATAACTGTGTACTCGCAGATCAGGTAATCCTTGCCAATCTGGTTACTTTGGGCGGTCATGTTCACGTCGGCTTTGGCGCATTCGTAGGCGGCATGAGCGTATTCCACCAGAACATTAGAATTGGTGATATGGCAATAATAAGCGGCTTTTCTGCTTCTCGTCAGGATATTCTCCCATACTCTAAAGGTGAAGGTAGACCTCCTGTTCCACGCGGACTAAACGTTATCGCTATGAAACGCAGAGGAGTTTCTCAAGAAATCAGAACAGCTACTAATGAAGCTTTCAAATTATTGATTTCTGAAGAATATAATACAACTCAGGCAATTGAAAAAATTAAAGCTGAAATTCCTATGAACGAATATATTGAAAAAATGATTGATTTTATCCAAACATCAAAAAGAGGCGTTCTTCTGAAAACCCACAAATCAGGATACCAATCTTTATCCGAAGAGTAATTTTATTTAAGACTTATATAATCAATATAAAGGGTATTAATTACAATTATTAATACCCTTTTTTAGCGGATAACAAATATGAAGTTTTGTAAAGCCGAAAAATGTAGTTATATTTTAATTTCAGGGTTTAATAAAAGTTTTATAAAAAATATTATTTACCCCCCTTGACATGAAATTCTTATGTGCAATAATATAAATACACACTTTAAGTGTAGCCGAAACACTAAATAGCAAATATAATAAACCCCAAAAATCATATAAACTCCTAGATAATAAACACTAAAAAGACCATTAGGATGCAGAAAACAAACCCACTCGAATCACACACACACCGAGTGGTTTTTTTTATGCCAGCAAATATTATTTTTCAGAAGGAAATCCCAGACTGCCGGTTTCGAGAGAAATTGGTAAAAATCAGCTATTTGAACCCCCTCATTCTTTCTGAAAATATGATGTGCTCATAAGTTTAGTAGGTTTGTCAGCAGGCTCACTTTCAGCCTTATCTTGTTTGGGGCTAAACTATTTAATCGGAAGTTTTGATCCAGTACTTCTTTTTATAGAAGCTATAATATCATTGCTTGCCGGAGTTTTTAGTACAATTCCAGGATGTAAGCATAATTTGACCGATGTACCAACAAAAAGATATGAAGTTTAAGAATTTTATGCATGATAAATTTGAAGGTTATACCAGGAAAAAATATATATTCAACACAGAAGACAATCTCAATACTGCAATAGAAAACATGAAGAATGAAATGAAAGGGTGTGAGGCACAGCGTAAATCTGGAATTATTCAATATAATAAAAGATTACTTTTGCAATAGAGATTATTATGAAAAGCTGCTGTTTTCTTTTTTAACAATTGGATGACTAATATGGCTGACAAATCAATAATAGAAAAAACGCGCAAGAGATGAAAGATAATTTGGATTAATATGGCATCATTGAGCGCCATAATAGGCTTCGGAGTTCCGGCATTCTTAAATAAAATGATATTAAAAGATGTCGAAAAATCTAAATCCGACAATCAGGGCTAATAGATTTCGCATTAATCATTGCATTAACAAAAACAATATAAGAGGTCAGAAAAGTGCTCATCAATGTAGCAAAAAATATACTAACAATATTTTTACCAGCTAGTCCCAGTACAAATATTAAAAGAATTCCTAGTACAAAATTAAGCCCGAATGCCAAGCCGACACCTTTCCAGTATCTAGGATAGTCCTGACTAATCAATGCATGAGCCCTCTTAAATTGCAGGAATGAGGTTATAGCTTGAGTATTTGCAAAAATCCAGTTTAAGGCTAAGGTATAAAAAATTAATAAAAGTACTGCACTAGTTATTACTAAGCTTAATAAAACAATAGCCAGAACTTTTGCTTTTAATATTCCGCAAATTAGTCCTATCATAAAAGCTGCTGCAACTGTAATAAAACCAAATATCAGACTTAATAGCAAAATTGCAATTATATATTTTAACCCGATAACAAAATTTGTTTTAACATTAAACATTGGCAATATAAAATTTTCTTTTTGTTCGGTTAGAGCCTTAATGCAAGATACTACATAGCCATAAGGGACCAAAAGCAATATTATGCCTGCTAGATATACCAGATGCAGCACAGGTTTACCTCCTGCCTTCAAGAGGATATTTGCATAATTAGTACAAAATGTTCCTATTAATAAAAACAAGAAATAAATCGATGACTTTTGGATAAACCTGTTATCCTTAAACATATAGGTAAATGCTTTTATCATATAAATCTCCTTTCTAGTTTATAATATGATATTTTTCAAAGAGTAAAATCATTTGTTTAGTTGAATAAAATTAGTAGTAAAATATAAATATGTACTTAACTTTAGCGGGAATTTTAATACGAATTTTTTCAAACTCATACCTTAACGTCTTTCAGAAAATTTTGACAACCAGAGGCGAAAAATCTTCTGTTATAAACTTTTACACGTATCTGGGGCTAAGTCTTGCCGGAGTATTGTTTCTTCATCAGGTATCATTAAACATTCTGCCTCTGGTTTTAATAATGGGATTTCTCGGAGCTCTCGGGAACTTTTTCATCATAAAAGCTCTTTCCATCGGAGAATTATCTACGCTTGCACCGATTAATTCATACAAACCTGTTGTAGCTCTTATATTTGGAATAATATTTTTGCACGAAATTCCAACCATAAGCGCCTTACTTGCTCTTGTCTTGATAATTACAGGGACATATTTTGTGCTTGGGGGCTGGGGTAAATCTAAAAATCGTAACATAATCGCCATATTTTACAGAATACTTGCGCTAATCTGCTCAGGAACAGAAGCAGTATTTATAAAAAAGATTATCTTGATTACCGGCACAACGAATTGCTTTATTTTATGGGCTTTATCTGGACTTTTGTTCTCATCTATGATAGTTGCTTTCTCAAGACACAAGCCCGTTATCAAAGAATATAAGTACCAGTTTTTATTAATTCTAGCCGTAGGAATTATGCAATATTCAACAAACTTTGTATTTGCAAGAATGAATGTTTCATACGCACTCGCTCTATTCCAGCTTTCAACATTGTTAAGTGTATTTTTAGGAGTAAATATGTTTCACGAAGCCGGTTTAAAAAAGAAAATAGCTGGCTCAATAATAATGATATTAGGAGCAGTTATTTTAATCTTGTGGTAAATCATCAAGAATAAATAAGCCTAAACGACCTTCTCTGAAGTCTTTTAGAACGTAAATTGCTGTGCGCTCTATATCAGGTTCACTCCCTTTCAAAATCCAATTTCTCGCAAGAGCAATATTTTCCAGAGTTAAATCATCTACCTTATAATACTCTTTTACTTCATCCTTATCAGCAAGATAAGATAGAAGCTCCTTTGCAACAGGTTCAGGAGAATACGCATTTTCAGAAACAGAGCTCACAAATGCAAGTTTAGCAGCCTGTGCCTGATTATCCTGTCTTGTAGGTATTATACCCGGTGTATCCAGCAAATCCAGCTTTGGGTTAATTCTTACCCACTGTTGCTGTCTTGTAACTCCTGCCTTTGCACCGATTTTTGTCTTTGACGATTTTGTTAGTTTATTAATAACACTTGATTTACCAACATTAGGCATTCCTACAACCATGGCCCTTGCCGGACGTCTAAGGAGTCCTTTTGCCATCAATGCCTGGATTTTCGGCTCACTTAACTCAACTGCAGTTTTTACTACGATAGCCAAATCTTTTGCGCCTTTGGCCTCTGTTATGATTACAGGACATCCGGTCGTCTGTTTAAGATAAGAAACCCATTTTTTTAACTCTGTTTTATCAGTTAAATCAGCTTTATTCAACAAAAGAAGCCTTGGTTTATCTCCCAAGAGCTTCTCTATGTTTGCATAACTGCTTGATAAAGGTAATCTGCTGTCACGTACCTCAATAACCACATCAACCAAGTTCAATTTTTCTTTGAGCTGACGCTCCGCCTTAGCAATATGCCCCGGATACCAGTGAATGTGCAAGGATAGTACCTCCTTAGATTTACCCCTTTTGATTTACCCCTTATCTTTTTTCAATTTTTTCTTTAATACGGGTTGCTTTACCTGAACGTTCTCTTAAATAGTATAATTTTGCACGTTTTACATCACCTTTTCTCTGAACAGTGATTTTTTCAATACGTGGTGAGTATACTAAGAATACACGTTCAACACCAACACCCTGGAATACTTTTCTTACTGTAATAGTTTTATTAATACCAGACCCGTGTTCTGCAATAATAGTACCTTCGTAAGCCTGTATTCTTTCTTTGTTACCTTCTACGATTTTAACGAATACTCTAACAGTATCACCAGGATTCATATCCGGTAATTCTCTTGTTGTGTATTCTGCTTCTAAATTCTTAATAATAGGATTCATTTTTGCTATTCCTTATATTTTGACTATCTTATACATTTTACATCCATCATAATTAAAACAAAATTTAAATACAAGTATTAGTTAAGTTTTTGAGCTGGAATATTTACTTTTGTAACAATTTCTTTTAAAATTAACAAAAAATATTTTTACACTTTTTATTACATACAGCCGATTAAAATAGGAAAGGTTTTATTTTGAATCCGATAGTTTCCGGTAAAATATCCACAGCCATTACTAAAATGACCAAGGCAGACGCGCTTGCGCCTATTATTGCTCTTGAAGGGACTGTTGTTGCAGGAAGAACATATCAGGCATACAAACGCGGCAAGTGGGATGAAGCAAGAGAACGTTTTATTGAAGAAACAATGGGCTCTATCGTATGGCTTAGCGGCGTAGGAGCAATGAATAAGCTTGGAGATAAAATCGTTGCACGTATATTGAAAAAGCCTGGAGCCAATTTTGATGTTGGAACAGATAAAGTTTTACGCACACCTTTTGAAAACTTTATGAGAAAGGTTGCACCAAAAGGTTTTTCATCCAAACAGGTTGCATTAATAAAAGGAGCAAAAGTTCTTACAAGTGTAATTGTTACAAACCTGTTTATCGGCTTTGTCGTACCGAAGCTTAATCAGGGGTTAACAAATAAATTAAGAAGCGAACGCAAACATGAGCAGAAGCCTTCTGCAAATCCGAGTTTTAAAGGCGGTATAGCTGCAATTAATAAGTTTACTAATGCTATAGAAAATACTAATACAGGAAAGCTCCTTTCAAGTGATGCAGGTATTGCCGGCGGACGAATGTATAATGCTAGAAGCAAGGAAGAACGAAGAGAAATTGCTATACGTGATATTGGTTCAATTTATTTCTATATGTGGGCACAGGGACATGTTAGAAATCTGCTTAACTTAGCTGAGTCAGGAAAAGCCACAAGGTTAAACCCTGCTACAGCACAAATGCTGGATGAACACCTTGCACAATTCCTCAACGGCCGTGAAATGAGTGCTGAAGAATTTAAAACAGCCGTACTTGGAAAAGAGGCTAATCTGCCTGCAGGCTTTAAGTTTGAATCAGCTGAACCTTCTTTCTGGGAAAAGATTACTAAGAGCAAACCGATGGAAGTTATTAAATTGAGCGAAGTTGAAAAGCTTGAAACTAACAGAAATATACTTGAAAGAGCACGTGAAATGGCCAAACTGCAGCCGCCTAAATTAGGTGAAGCCGTACTGACCAAACAGCAGCTGAAAGATGTTTATAATGTTGCAGAGATTAACAATCCTAAACTTCTTGATAAAGTTTTCACAGAATTCGCAGGCGGTGCTAATAAAGATGAATACAAGTATATTTCTAATAAAAAACTTTATAAACTAAAATCCGAGATGGAACATTATGTTGAAACCATTTGCAAAGAAGCTAAAAACGGAAAAGTTAATAAAGATTTACTCAAAAAAGTACAAAAGAAAAACCTTACCCTTAATGCAGTTAACTTCGCAGCCGGTTTTGGATTTGCTGCAGCATTTCTGTCAACATACATACCAAAACTGCAATATTACATTACACGAAAAACTACAGGCGTTGACGCTTTCCCTGGACTTTATGACTATGAACACCATCACGAACGCGTTGCCTGATAAAATGTTAATAAATGTAAAGAAAAAAAGGAGTTGTGAAATCAGCTCTTTTTTTTTGACTTTATATATATGTAAACACTTAGTAAGGATTAAGGTTATGCTAACAGTAAGTTCATCAGACGAAAAACAGAGCAGTTGTTTTAAATTTATTGGCGCAGATTCAACACCCAAAACAACACATTTGATTTCCAATAATACATCATTAATCTCACCTTCTGTATCAGAAGGCGGAGTAGATACCTGCAGTTTTTATTCAGGGCCAAGCGACGCAGCTATTATGGCATTTGGAGAAAGCTGCGAAACAAGCGGTTCTATAGCTTATGCAGGGACTGAAACTTCCGGTTCGATTGCATATGCAGGAGGCGGAGAATCCTGCGGAGCTATAGCTTCAAGCTCAGTGTCTGCATCATTCGGAGGAGGGTTCTCCGGAGGCGGCTGCAGCTATTCTTGTTAACCTGCTAATCAACTAAATTGTTATATAAAAACCGGTTGCAAAAGCCGGCTTTTTTTTAATTTATTGTATTGTCAAAACCCCTTAATATATGTTACGATTTAAAGAGTTAGTTGATTGTATGAGAGGAAGAGATGGAAGATATTTTTAGCATAATTCAGTTTTTAAGACAGGCGGTAAAAACAGGCGCGTCTGATGAACATTTAATGGTTGGACATGCACCATATCTTAGAATTAACGGATTTATCAAAAAGGTTACAAGCCAGCCATTAACAAAAGAAGATATTGATAACGCTATACTTGATATTGCACCTACTTCAATCAGAGATAAAATTCTAACATTGTGTGACGTTGACTTTATGTATGAAATTAAAGGATGTTCACGTTTCAGAATCAACTATAACAGACAGCTCGGCATGCCGGGACTGGTTATAAGAAATATTCCTTATGAAATTCCTAAATTAAAAGAGCTATCTTTACCAGATATCTTAGGAACGCTTATTGAACAGCATAACGGAATAATTCTGGTTACAGGGCCTACAGGATGCGGCAAGTCCACAACAATCGCATCTTTAATTAACTATATTAATGAAACAAAAGCCAGACACGTAATAACAATTGAAGACCCCGTTGAATACGTATTTGAGTGCAAAAATAGTATTATTTCTCAAAGACAAATCGGAGTTGACACAAAAACATTTGCTGATGGTATAAAATATGCTCTCAGACAGGATCCGGATGTTATTTTTATTGGAGAAATCCGTGATAAGGAAACTATGACAGCAGCACTTAAAGCTGCAGAAACAGGTCATCTGGTTCTATCAACGCTTCACACAAATGACGCTGTTCAAACTATAAACAGGGTTGTTAATATGTTTGATGAAGCTAATAGATATCTAATCAGAAAACAACTGTCTGAAACTTTAAGAGCAACTATTGCACAAAAATTAGTATATTCGGAAAAAATGCAGAAAAGATTTCCGGCCTGTGAAATTATGGTCGTTACATCTACTGTAAAAGATTATTTAGTAAAAGACAATCTGGATGAAATTTATGAGCTTCTTAAGGACAACAACCTTGATGATATGGTTTCTATGAACTCTTCACTAGCTTCACTGGTATCAAGTGAATGTATTACAAAAGAAGAGGCCATTCAAACATCCAATGATGTTCCTGAGCTTGAAAAAATATTCAGAGGGGTATATCTGGGAACAAAAGCTTATTATGAATAATTACGTAACAGAAGCAATCAATTTAAAATCATACAATTTGAATGAAGCAGACAAAATTATAGTAATGTACTCCAAAGAAAACGGCCTCATTAAAGGAGTGGCAAAGGGGATTAAAAAGCCTAAAAGTAAACTGGGAGCAAGAATGGATTTACTTGTGGCTAATTCACTGCAACTATTAAAAGGACGTTCTATGGACACCATACTGCAGGCTCAGACTGTTAATCACTTTAGAAAAACAAGAGAAGATATGGATAAGCTAATGCTTTCATCTTATATTTCAGAAGTGGTTATGAACTTCGGCGAAGGCTCAGAATCTGCGTCAGAAGAAATTTATGAACTTTTATACAAGGCTCTTAATAGAATATCAAATGCTGCTGAGAAAAAAGATATGTTAATTGCTGCCATAAAATTTCAGCTTAAAATACTTCTGGTTATGGGATTTTGCGTTGAACTGGATACCTGCCTGTGCTGCAGAGAACAGGTTCTGGATGAAGAGATGTACTTCTCATCTTCCATGGGCGGTATTATATGCAAAGAATGCAATGAACATCTTGGAATTAAACTAAAAATGCATAATAAAATAAGAGATTTTCTACAGGCAATGCTGCAGTTTGATTTTGATTATGAGAGCGATTATGACAGAAAAGCGACAGAGAAAGTCTGCCAGGTCTGTTTTGATCTTCTGGATGATTATATAAAAACTCACACCAACAAACGTCAAAAATCAGTTAAGTTAATCAAGGAATTAGCAGTATGAAAAAGATAAGGCTTGCTCATTTATATCCTAAATTACTAAATATTTACGGTGATGGCGGCAACATACTGACTTTAAAAAAAAGATGTGAATGGCGCGGAATTGGTATTGAGATTGATGAGATAAATATTGGTGACTCTATAAAAGAACATGATATATATTTTATCGGCGGAGGACAGGATTTACAGCAGATTGAAGTAGCCGGAGAACTTCAAAAACATAAAGATTTTTTAACATCAGAACGGGATAACATGGCTGTTTTCCTTGGAATTTGCGGCGGTTACCAGCTTTTAGGGCATTATTACCAGCCTCAAAACGGCGATAAGCTGCTAGGGATAAGCCTTCTGGATGCATACACTCAAGCAGGTAATAAACGCTTTATTGGCAACGTTACAGTTCAAACCGAGTTTGTAGATCCAAATACACTTGTAGGTTTTGAAAATCATAGCGGACTTACATACTTACAGGGAAGCACAGAGCCTCTGGGAAAAATCCTTACAGGAAATGGAAACAATGGAGTTGACGGAACAGAAGGAGCTCGTTTCAAAAACGTATTTGGGACATATATGCACGGCTCATTTCTACCCAAAAACCCGCAATTTGCTGATTATTTATTGGAATTAGCACTTGGTTCTAAACCAGAGCCTCTTGATGATAAAATTGAAAACCTTACGCACAATTCTCTTGTCGGGAAAAAATATTAAGTTACTTAATAAATTTTAGCTCAATCTGGGTATTAACACTTTCCCCAGGGAATTTTTCCGGAAGCGGTCTGTAAGGAGCCCCTGCTTTTACAGCATTAAGCACAGAATTATTTGCCTGTTCGTTCGTAGATTTTACAATAACAGGATCTGTAATTTCTCCATTCTTCTTAACTCTAAATTGCACAAGAACTTCATAATCACTGTTGGCTTTATATGGAGTCCAATTTTTATGGACAGCGTTTGGAAGATATTCAAAATACTGATTAAGGTTCTCAAATTTTTGTTCATCCGCAAAAACCTGAGTTACAAGTAATAGACCGGCCATAACCGCCGCAAATTTAACCATTTTCATAACAGCCTCCTAGCGAACATAAACTCTCGGCAGTCTTACTTTTAGCCTGCAGGTAAGTTCGTAATTAATAGTATGTAATATTTCTGCCCAATTATCAAGTGATAAATTTTTATCATCCAACAAAGTTACAACATCCCCGATTTTTGCCTCAACATCACCTAAATCAAACATCATTTGATCCATAGTAATATTACCGATTTGTTTTACTTTCTTCCCATTAACCAGAGCATAAATCTTATTTGATAAGTTTCTTGACACACCATCGGCGTAACCAATCGGGATTGTAGCAACTCTTGCAGGTTCATAAGCAACAAATTTATGCGAGTAACTTACACCTTCTCCGGGTTTTACTTCATGAATATTGGTAATTCGGCCTTTAAGCCCCATTATCTGTTTTATTTTAGGCTTATAATTAATATGAGGCGGCAAGTCAGGGTACATACCATAAAGAGAAATTCCGACACGAACCATATTAGACTCAATATTATACGCAAAAGTTGCTGCAGTATTTTGCACATGGAGTAAAAGTCCTGTCGTATCAATATTTTTAACAACGCAGTTCCATCTGTCAACCTGTTTTTGAGTTTCGTCCTCTTCTTCAGCAGATGCCAAATGAGTAAAAACACCTTCAAAATTTAAATAATCAGCCTTGCGTACTTTTTCTATATATTTCACGCCGTCTTCGGAACGCACGCCAATTCTATTCATGCCGGTATCAATTTTAACATGCACTTTAGGTTTAATACCTGTGCGTTCAAAAACTTCTCTACAGGCATTCAGATGTTCGTCGTTAAAAATAGAAAACGCTATATCATTTTGTGCAGCAGATTCGATAGCCCAGAGAGGAATTGCACCAACAACAAGAATAGGACACTTAATTTTAACTTTTCTAAGATCAAGCCCTTCATCCACAGATGATACCCCCAGAGCATCGACTCCGGATGCAAGCATTGTTTGAGCTATCATTGCTGCTCCGTGTCCGTAGGCATCAGCTTTTACTATCGCTAGAAATTTTTTATTTTCTGGAATACCTTTTTTGATTTCTATAATATTATTCGCAAGCGATTCAAGATTAATTTCAACCCACGCATCCTTGTGAATATTCACATTAGCCTGTCTTACGTTCTTCATTATATTAACCTATCATTTCTCCATTCAAATACCAGGTTCTTGCTCTGGTTATCTTTACATTCACAAATTCACCTGTCAGGTCTTTTTCATAAGGAATGTGCACAATTTTATTATTTCTTGTTCTGCCGGTAATAACCCCCTTGCCGTTTCTGATTTCTTTCTTTTCGATAAGGACTTCCATTTCACGACCAACATATTTCTGATTAGATTTTAAACAGCATAAGCGATTGTGCTCATTTAACCTTGCAAGACGCTCTGTTTTTACATCTTCCGGGATATACAAATCAACCCATTTAGCAGCAACTGTTTTTTCGCGCGGAGAATAGGCTGCCGTATTTGAGTAATCTAATTCAAGCTCTGACATTGCCTTGAGTGTATTCTGAAACTGCTCCTCTGTTTCACCGGGAAAACCTGCTATAAAATCGCTGGTAATTGTTACATCCGGAATACGTTTTCTTAAATTATCACAAATCTTTTTATAAGTTGCATAATCATATCTTCTGTTCATTTTTTTCAAGACATAATCATCACCCGACTGCATTGGAATGTGGAAATACTCACAAACTTTATCCAGTTCAATAACAGTATCAATAAGTTCTTCTGTGATATCAGTAGGATAAGAGGTTACAAAGCGGATTCTAAAATTTCCTTCAAGCGCATTAACTTCTCTCAAAAGTTTTGATAAATTCCAATCTCCTTCAAGCCCTTTTCCATAACTGTCTACATTCTGTCCGAGAAGAGTAATTTCTTTAAATCCTTCCGATAAAGCTTTTTTAATTTCACTTAATATTAATTCCGGCTTTCTTGAACGTTCACGCCCTCTTGTATAAGGCACTATACAGTATGTACAAAAATTATTACAGCCTTCCATAATCGGAATCCAGGCATTTACACTTTTTACCCTATTAACCTGTATTTCGCTTTCTTCAAAAGGTTTTTCATCTACAGAAACAATTCTCTCACCATTCTCAATTCTTTTGATTAGGGTTGGAAGTTCATAAACTCTTTGCGTACCAAGCACTAAATCAACATAAGGCGCACGTTTGAAAAGTTCTTTTCCCGCCTGCTGTGCAACACAGCCTGAAAAAATAATTTTCAAGTCTGGATTTTTCTTCTTCCATTTACCCCACACGCCGATAGCACTATATGCCTTATCTTCGGACAGCTGCCTTATCGAACAGGTATTAATAATAAGCATGTCGGCTTCCTTTGGTTCATCAGTTTGACTGTAGCCAAGATGTTCAAGCATACCATACATTCTTTCGGCATCTGATTTATTCATCTGGCAGCCCATTGTTTCTATATAAACTTTTTTCATATTTCCCCTCATTTATATAATATTATATTACAAAAGAAGCAAATCGAGAGCCCCTCGTCGGGGCTCTCGATTCATATTCGACCATGTTTGGGTTTTATTTTAGCCTGAGAATGTTTTGTAAGAAGCTTCAATGTTGTCGTTGATAACCTTTTCAACAGCTTCGATTTCTGTTGTAATCTGAGTTCTTTCATTATCAAGTCTTTGCAGTTTTAATTCAAGGTTTTTATCTTCCTGTTGGATAACTTCTGTTTTAGCATTGATTTCTTTGTTCTTCTGGTCATATAAGTATGTTTCATATTCATACTGGTTATATGCATCCTGATAAGCGGCTTCATCTGTTACAGTTTTTGCTTCCAAATCAATTGTAGTATATGTTAACGGTTTGCCGTCTGCATCATATGTTGTAGGAATTGTCATTGAAGTTATTCTGCCGGTTGCCGGATCAAATTCTAATTGAGTATTATCGTATTCTGTGTTCTTTGTGTAAGCACCATTTGCGATATAATCATAAGTAACCGCTGCACCACTATTATCATTAACATCTGATATTAAAGCGAAGTGAATTTTATTATTATCGTCAACATAGAGATAAAAATCTTCTTCATCGCAATAATTTTTACCAGCTGCTGTACTTGATTCCAAGATTTGTGCGTTTTCAATAGCAGTTTTGTATCCATCGTAGTCTGTCTGGTTAATAATACCTTTTGCAAGAGCATCTTTTAATGTATACGCTGTCTTACCTGATATTAAAATATTACTATCACCACTGCCAGCTATACTTGCAGAGTCTTCAGTTGTTCCATTCTTCCAAAGATATGTAACACCTGATTTTAATTTATATTCAATTGTAGAACCAGATCCTGTAACCTGTTCAAAATCATCTTCATTTGAAGATCTTACAGTTCCTGATGCTGAATCATATACATAGAAGTTACCTAAAGCTGATTTCGCAATTGTTTTTTCTTCAAAATCGCCATCAACTGTTGTCTGAATTTTTTCGCCCATTGGCTTGTCACCATTTGCTTTATCGTAAGCTCCATCAGTTGATATAACGTAAACAAAGCCTGATTTCATTGTTTCTGTCATTTTAACAGCAGTGAATTGTCCGCCCTGATAAAAGTAAACTGTATCGCCTACGTTATAATTGCTGCCTGGAACTTTTTTCATATATTGAGCGTTACCGGTAGGATCAGTTGTGCCTTCTTTGTAACCGATTGTTTCTTGAGAACCGGCTCCTTGTGAACCGTAAGTTTCTCTTGTTACAAATTTACCGTGAATAGTTTCTGTACCGCTGCTTGTTGTTACATAACCTGAATTTTTATTTAAAGACTGCCCATATTCAGTTGTACCTAATGTTACACAATAATTACCATCAGACCCTGGTTTTACATCACTTGCATTGAAAGAATATGTTGTTGCGCCATTTTGACCTGTATATTGAATTGATGTAAAATCACTTGTAGAAGGAGGAGTAGGTACTGTCATTGATAACAAGCTATTGTATAATGCAGTACATTGTTGAGATAAAATTGTTCTTTCCTGGTTAATTTGTTGACCTTGATATTCAAGGTTGGACTGTCTTGCTTGTAGACTTAACAATCTTGCTTGTGATGCTGACATACCCATAGTTAAATTCTCCTTTTTCCTTATTAAGTTGTATATTGTTTTTAATTTCTGGAAATGTAACTTTATATTTGTTTTGTTACATTTTGTTTATGTTGCCTTTATATTATGTATTACGGCATATTTTAGAAAAACTTTAGAAATTTAACAGAAATTGTTACAAAAATTTACATTTTATAGGCTTACAGCGAGAACAGATTAAGCTGAGAGTCAATAATATCTTGATTTATACCAATGTATCTAAGTGTAACATTAGGAGAGGAGTGGTTAAGAATATTTTGCAATAGAGCAACATCTTTTGTTTGTTGATAAAAATGATATCCGAAAGTTTTTCTTAAACTGTGCGTTCCTATATGTTCATCTAACCCTGCGATTTTGCTTGCATTTTTAATTATTCTATAAGCTTGTATCCTTGTTATTGCTTTTGGCCCCTTCTGGCTTGCGAAAAGCCATTGTTCCGGTTTTTTATTTTTTATGTAATTGCTTAAAACACTCTTTATAACAGGGGTAATAGGGAAACACTTATTTTTACCCGTTTTTTGCTCTGTAATTTCTATGTGGGTTTTGTTTTTTACATCTGAAATTTTTAGTTTTAGTAAATCTGATATTCTCAGTCCGCAATTAATTCCCATTACAAAAAGCAGAAAATCTCTTTCTTTTTTTAACTTTAGCACCTGCTTTACGCGTTCTATCTTACTTCTGGTTCGAATTGGCTCGACGACCTGCATTACAATCTCCTTTCTAAACAAAATGTAACAAAACAAATATAAAGTTACATTTCTAGAAATTAAAAAATATACAACTTAATAAGGAAAAAGGAGAACTAAATTATGGGTATGTCAGCATCACAAGCAAGATTGTTAAGTCTACAAGCAAGACAGTCCAACCTTGAATATCAAGGTCAGCAAATCAACCAGGAAAGAACAATTTTATCTCAACAGGCAACAGCATTGTACAACAGCTTGTTATCAATGACCGTTCCAACTCCGCCTGCTACAACTGATTTTCAGACTATTCAATACTCTGGCAAATTAGGCGCAACAGAATATACTTTTGATGCTAACAGCGTTAAACCGGACGGTGATTTTTATTCAGTAACAATGCAGGAAAAGAAACATGGTGATTCTTTGCAGCAAAATGCAACCATAGCTCTTGTAGATAAAAATTCTAAAGGTTCATTCAAAGGTATTGAGCTTGATCCTACTAAAGTTAGTCTCTCTCCAAATGAAGAAGTTCCAACCGGTAACTACGTACAGGATACACAAGGCAGTCAGTATATGGTGCCTATTACCCTTACAGATAACGGGGATGGAACTTATTCATTCCCTTCTCAGGGCGGAACTTATTATACAAAAAGCGGTAATAAATTTTCACAAAACTCTTCAGGAACTCCGGTTGACGGACTTACATACTATGCTCTTACAACTTCTGCTTCTGGCACAACCGGAGCTGTTCAGGTAAAAGCAGAAACAACAACTATTGGCGGCGGTTCAACGACTGCTGCAAACTATATTACAAGAAGCGATATGGCTAATATATGGGTTGAAGAAAATGGACAGGTAAGAAAAGCTGAATTATCAGATTTTGAAACAGATTCTTCTCAGCCAAATATTCTTAAATTAAAATCAGGAGTAAAATATATTCAGCAATCAGATGCTGCTAATGCAAAAACTTACTCTGTAAAGGGCGATATTGATGGAGTAACAGTTGGCGATAAAGGTGTCCACAGATTAACAGAAGAAGAAAAACAAACATACGGTGATGCAATTGCTAACTCAGGGCTACAAGATGCTCAAGGTAATCCATATGATGCAGATGATTTCTATATGTATTATGATAATAAAAATAATGCAGTATTTGTTCTTATCAGCGATGTTGATGACGGCAATAATAACGCAACAACTTACAGCTATGTAGCTAACGGAGAATATACAAAAAATACAACATATGACGATGTTCAATTAACATTTGATCCGACAAACGGAAGAATTACACAAATTGCAATTCCTACATATGCAGCAGATGGAACAGTTTCTTCCTGGACAGCAATTTCAGTCAGCGCTGAAACGGTTACTGATGATGCAGCTTACGAAGATGCTTATAACAAATATGAATATGATACATATTTATATGACCAGAAAAATAAAGAAATCAATGCTAAAACAGAAGTTATCCAGCAGGAAGATAAAAACCTTGAATTAAAACTGCAAAGACTTGATAATGAAAGAACTCAGATTACAACAGAAATCGAAGCTGTTGAAAAGGTTATCAACGACAACATTGAAGCTTCTTACAAAACATTCTCAGGTTAAAATAAAGAGCCTTAAGGCTCTTTATTTTTTTAAACTATTCAATGCCTTTATATTTAAAGGAAGCAGTGATTTTTTCTTCTCACCTAGAACTTTCTCAACCCCTAATGCAAGATAATCTCTTGAAACAATTTCACAAACTGATGCTAGAACTCCTAGCGAAACAACATTTGTAACCTTGCTGGTTCCAAGTTCATTTGCAATTTCACCCATCGGCGCAAAAACATACTTAATATCCTCTCTAGGGCGCGCTTCTTTTACCAGCGTAGAGTTAGCAATAATCGTACCACCACTTTTTACACGTTCTATAAATCTGTCAAAAGACTGCTGATTTAGCACAAGGGCGTAATCTGTATCCTGTTTATGTACCGAGCTGACTTCTGTATCAGATACAACAATTTCACAATTTACAGTTCCACCCCTCATCTCTGCACCGTAGCATGGATACCAGGTTACATTTTTCCCTTCAAGCATAAACGCATTTGCAAGGACTGTACCTGCAAGAAGAATACCCTGACCGCCAAAGCCTGCTAATATAAAATTTGTTTCCATTATTTACTCTCCTCTGATGTATCTTTGAATATTCCCAGAGGGAATACAGGCATCATTTCTTCTCTTATTCTTTTGTGAGCATCTTCCGGTGACAAATGCCAGTTTGTAGGACACGAAGACAATACTTCTACAAAACCAAAGCCTAAACCGTCCAACTGCACTTGAAAAGCTTTCTTAATAGCTCTTTTAGCATCATTAATATGAGGCACAGTATCGACTGCAACTCTCGCAGAAAAAGCGGTACCATCGCATAAAGCAATATGCTCTGCAATCTTAATCGGGTACCCGAAATAATCCTTATTTCTTCCGGTAGGTGATGTCGTAGTAACCTGCCCCATAAGAGTTGTAGGGCCTAACTGACCTCCGGTCATACCATAAGTTGTATTATTTATACAAAGGCTTGTTATCTTTTCTCCTCTCAGTGCAGTATGTAATGATTCAGCAATACCTATAGAAGCGAAATCGCCATCTCCAGAATATGTAAATACAACTTTATCAGGTCTGGCTCTTTTTACTCCGGTTGCGGATGCCAATGCTCTCCCGTGAGGAGCTTCTACACAGTCTATATTAAGAAAATCATATAAGAACACCGAACAGCCAACCGATGTTGATGATATCATATCTTCTCTTATACCAAGTTCATCAATAACTTCTGCAACAAGTCTGATTACAATACCATGGTCGCATCCTGGACAGAATGTATAACGAAAATCCTTTTTCATTGATTTAGGAATACTAAATACTTGTTGCATAGCTTTTCTCCCTTATTTTTTCTACAGAAGAAACAATTTCTTCTACGCTTAACCACTCGCCGCAAGGTCTGTTTACTAACTCGACTTTTGATTTTCCGCCTACAGCATACTTAACATCTTTGAGCATTTGCCCCATATTCATTTCAACAACAATAAAGTCTTTACCGAGCTCTGCCAATTCTTCAAGACGTTTATGAGGGAACGGCGATAAGGTTACGGGTCTAAAGCATCCGGCTTTAATCCCTTTCTTCCTTAAAACATTCATAGCTGCTTTTATGTTACGAGTCATTGACCCGAATGCTACAAGTATAATATCCGCGTCTTCAGTATTAAACTCTTCATAAGTTGTTTCGTTTTCTGCAATCTTTTCAAATTTTTTATGCAAATCATAAATATGCTGAATTTGTTTTTTTTCTTCTCTTGCACAAGAATAAATGCTTCTTGCTTCACGCTGTTTTGCACCGGTTAATGCCCACGAAGAAACATCTACCTCTGGATAAGGATATTCGCCAAAGCTTGCCGGCTCCATCATCTGCCCGAGAAGACCATCCGCCAATAGTATAACAGGATTTCTATATTTCTGAGCAAGATAAAATGCCCTATATGTTAAATCAACACATTCCTGCACCGTAGAAGGAGCAAGAACTATAATTTTGTAATCGCCGTTTCCGCCCCCATAAACAGCCTGATTATAGTCACCTTGCGCCGGATAAATATATCCAAGCCCCGGCCCCGTTCTCATAACATTAACAAGAACAACCGGTAATTCATCTGAAGCGGCATATGACAAAGCTTCCTGCATAAGGGCAACTGCACAGGAAGAAGACGACGTCATAGCTTTTACACCTGTTGATACAGCCCCCATTACCATATTTATTGCGCCTAATTCGCTTTCTGCACAAACATAAGCTCTTCCAAGCTCCTGCATTTTTCCGCTCAGATATTCACCTATTTCAGTCTGCGGTGTTATCGGGTAACCAAAATAGCATTGACAGCCGGCATTTATTGCTGCCTGTGCAATGGCATAGTTACCTTTTACTAAAACTTTTTCTTCATTCATCTATCTGTACACCTCTGTTATTGCCATATCAGGACAGCGTTTTGCACACATTGCACACCCGATACACTCTCCATTTTTATCATCAAATTCTACCATATAATCACCTAGCCTGTTTGTCTTATCACTCTTCTTTATAAGACCTTTAGGACAAGTCATAGTGCAAATATAACAAGATTTACACCTACTATTATCTATTACAATTCTACCCATTCCTAACTCCTATCCAATACAAAATTATACCATTAAAAGGTTTTTAAAAACTTTTTTGTAACAAATTGTAAATATTGCAGTCAAATTTTGTTATTAAATTTCAGAATGTGGAATTTATTAAGTATGAGAAACAAATGCAAGGACGCATTCGTAGGATGTGATCGCCAGAAAGGAGTAAAAAATGGCACTAACAATTAACACAAACATCTCATCACTGATTGTTCAATCCAACTTGAACAAAGCAACCAATTCCCTGAATCAGGCAATTGAAAGAATGACCACCGGTTACAAGATTAACCACGCAAAAGACAACGCTGCAGGTTATTCTATTGCTACTAACTGGGAAACACAGCTCGGCTCTCTTGATGTTGCAGCAGATAACGCAGCAACAGGTGCAGACATGCTGACAACACTTGAAGATACTTATTCTCTTGTATCATCACACTTACAGCGTGTTAGAGATTTGACTGAACAAGCTGCTAACGGTACTTATGGTTCTGATTCATTAAAAGCTATCCAATCAGAAATTACAGCAAGACTTGAAGAAATTGATCGTATTGCTGCAAACTGTGAATTTAATGGTTTGAATATGATGGACGGCAGTATGAAAAATAATATTGCTTTACAGGTAGGTTTATATGGAGATGCTTCCAGCCAGATTGAATTAGACGCTTCATTATTCAAAGCTGGAGATGTTAACTCTTTATTCGGTGAAGATATTGATGAAGTTGCGAAAAAATGTTCAGGATATGACGGTACTACTATTACAGGCAACCAGTCAGACATGCTGGATAAAATTGATGAAGTAATTAATGAAATCTCTTCACGTACAACAACTTTAGGTTCTGCTCAAAACAGAATTGAATCTGCTATTGAATCTATAAGCGTTCAATCTGAAAATATAACTTCTTCATTATCAACATTAAGAGATGCTGATGTTGCAGAAGAATCCTCCAATTACATAAAAGCACAAATCTTACAACAGGCTTCAGCTACATTGCTTGCAACTGCAAACCAGACACCAAGTATTGCCCTGAACTTGTTATAATAAATTTGGGGATACATTTATCCTAAAAGACGCAAGGAGGTATGCCTCCTTGCGTTTGTGCTATAATATGACAAGAATAGTTAACAGAGGTTTATATGTACGAGTTTCCTTTTGAGCTGGATGATTTCCAAAAAGATGCCTGCAGATGTATTACTGATGGCAAAAGTGTCGTTGTTTGTGCACCTACAGGTGCAGGAAAAACTGTAATCGCCCAGCATGCAATCCATTGCGCGTTAGAGCAGGGGAAAAAAGTTTTCTACACAACACCTCTGAAAGCTTTATCAAACCAAAAGTATAATGATTTTTCCGAAAAATATGGTATAGATAAGGTCGGGCTTCTTACAGGAGATACCTCTATTAACAGAGGTGCTCAAATTGTGGTTATGACAACAGAAGTTTTTAGAAACATGCTCTACGGAACGAATTTCGGCTCTGTCACAGATAACCTTAAAGATGTAAAATACGTTATTCTTGACGAAGTTCATTATATGAACGACGAACAACGTGGAACTGTTTGGGAAGAAAGCATTATTTACTGTCCTACAAATGTCCAGATAGTTGCTCTTTCTGCGACTGTGGCTAATGCAGACAAGCTCACAGAATGGATTAATACAGTACATTCAAGAACAGAGCTTATAAATACTGATTTTCGTCCTGTTCCGTTAAGATTTTATTATTTTGACTCATCACAGCCGAATACATTATTGCCTCTGCTGACACCAAACGGGACTTTGAATAAAAAGATTAAACCGGAGAAAAAAGAATTTAAACGCGGCAAAGCAGTTCAGAAAAGAAATACTGTAAAAGATGTTGTAAGAAACTTACACGAAAAAAATATGCTGCCGGCAATTTATTTCACATTTTCGCGAAAAAAATGCGATGAGCAAATGGAAAAATGCGCATCTTTGTGTCTTGTAACTCCAAAAGAGCAGGAAGAAATAAGGCAAATTATTGATGATTACATTGCTGAGAACCCGTATTTATATAAAAACAAACATATTGAATACCTTATGTTAGGTGTAGCTTCGCATCATGCCGGTCTGCTTCCGGGCTGGAAAGTTCTCGTAGAAAAACTTTTCCAGAAGGGGCTAATCAAGGTTGTTTTTGCGACTGAAACACTTGCTGCCGGGATTAATATGCCGGCACGTTCAACTGTTATCAGCTCAATTAGCAAACGTACAGACAACGGACATAGAACACTTACTCCGAGTGAATTTTTACAAATGTCAGGACGCGCCGGAAGAAGAGGAATGGATGAAATTGGATATGTTGTTATAGTTGGAACGCCTTTCCAAACGCCGGAAGAGGTAGCTGAGCTTGTACTAAGCGATGCTAATCCGCTTGAAAGTAAATTTTCGCCAAGTTACTCTATGGTTCTCAATCTGCTCCAGAGATTTACACTTGAAGAAGCGAAGGAGCTTGTTTTAAAAAGTTTTGGATATTTCTCATCAAATTCCAGAATAGAGCCTCTGCTTGCAGTTAAGGATGAGTATGAATGCAAAATTGATGAATGCAATTCTTTTGTATGTTACTGCAAAAAGACAAATGACGATTTGCTTGAATACAATAAAATAAGAGAAATTTACGTACAGAACAGACGTATTTTTAAAACAATACAGAAGCAGGAAAAGAAGAAAAACAGACCGCTTAATGAAGAAGCTGCAGAGTTTGGCAGACAGACAAAGGCTATGCTTCAAAAAATGCACTCATATGAATGCGACACCTGTAAACTTTTCAAAAAACACATGAAAATATTAGATGTACTTGCTAGATATAGTGCAAAAGAAAAAGCACTTGAAAAAGAAATTGAAAAACAAAAAGACATATTCTGGAATAAATTTCTATCACACAGAGCTGTCTTAATGGATTACGGCTATATCAAAGATGATTACCCGACAGAAAGAGGGATTACAATATCCCAAATTCGCTCTGAGAATGAATTATTCCTTGCACAGGTGATATTTTCTGGTGTTCTTGACGGACTTACACCTGCAGAACTAGCAAGTGTAATATGCGCAATTACGACAGAAGATATGCGTGCAGATTTGTATTCCCAGCTTCCGCTCTCTCCTAATGTAAGAAAAAGACTTAACAAGATTAAAGACATAAGACGTGATTTAGACAAAAAACAAAAAAATCATGACGTAGAAGACCCAATGTATGTTAACGGCTTCTACTCACCGCTTATTGAAATGTGGGCAACTGGTTCTGAATGGGACGATATCATTGATCAGGTTGATATGGGTGAAGGTGATATTGTTAGGTGTTTTAAGCGGGTGATAGATGTTTTAAGACAATTCTGTACAATATCAAATATACCGGAAGATTTAGTATTCACGGCAAGAGAAGCTATAGAACTTATTCAAAAAAGCCCGATTGATATTGAATAGTTATCTTGGAAATATAATTTTTACAAACTTATCACCAATTTTAAAGTATCCGTTTTCTTCTCCGGACAAATCAATTTTTGGAGCAGTTTTAGGCTTTAAAGGTAAATTTTTCTTTACGTTTTGAATTCTTACAGGGGGAATTTTCATAGATATTTTCTCCATTATTCATTAAGAATAAAAAGCGTAAAAATAAAATTTGCTATTCTTCCGGAACTTCTATTTCAACATCATCAACATCTTCTTCTTTTTTGATAATGTCAATAACATTTTTAGCCATTTCTTTTGCTATAACACTTCTTGTTGAGTCAGGGCAATTTTGAAGCAGGCTGATTGCAGTTCTTAGTGTACCATCCAAATCATACCAGCGTCCGTGTTTAGACTCATCCATAACGTCTTCTGTTGCTGAAACAATATCCTCCACTGATTCATATTCAGTACTTGAAAGATGATGTTCTGTAATAATCTTAATCAGGTTTAAAGCAACTTTTATCTGCGTTTCGTCATCAGACTCTTCTAACGTTTTCATTGCAGAAGATAAAACTGGATCTTTATCATACCAGCGTCTTGTATTAGTTGTAAACTCTTCTTTCATAAAAACCTCCTGATAACCTCGCTACCTAGTTTATTATACTATATTTTTTTTGTTTTGTAAAATATAATACCGGAAGCTCTCACTTCCGGTATTATAAAACTTATAATGCTTTTGAAGCAATGCTGTAGAGAAGTCTTTTTCGCATTGATATTGGTAAAGCTCTGAACTCTATACTTTTATCTATAAGGCTCGAAGAGCGTTTTTCTGCATCATTTTCTCTTTCGGCCTGCATTGCTTTTTCTCCTCTAAATAAATTTGCTATTATTAAGTCTAAATCATCTTCTGAAGTATAAGGTTTCTTGAGCATAACATTATCCACATAACTTGTATCTTTTACTGTAGAACTATGTCCGTTTAATGTTATATTTGTATAAGCATAGCCGCGTTCTGTAAAAAGATTTTCTATAGTAATATCATTACCCATTCTATCAGTTATTACATAAGATATCAACTCATTTTTTTTGCTGACTTTGCTTACTACTATTCTCTGATTATTATCCTTATATTCTACAATTCTATCTAATATATCATAATTGTAAGTTTGTTTTATTACTTCTTCATCATTATTATAAACAATTCTTTCAACTATTCTGTCAATATCGTCATATTTATATTCTGCCTTTAAAATTTTACCCGGATATTTTTTGCAAATGCTTGTTATTAAATTTTTTCTGTTATATTCATATTCGATTGAGTATGCTAAGTGACCGCTGTTTTTAAATACAAACTTCAACGCAAGTAAACCATTTTTGTACCCTTCTGTACAAGAAAGATTTTTACCGCGATAGTGATTTATTTTAGATATTGCCTCACCTGTATAAAAAACTTCTTTTATAAGTTCTCTGTCCGGAGAATAATAATTTACAGATGTAACACAGCCTCTTGCATCTCTATTTATTAATAAATCAGATGCAAATATATCATCAGAGGACTGTTCATCAACTTTATTGATTACATCAGTTACATGATAATATGCTGTAAGATCTTCCGGAACGGAAAGTCGGTAGTATGAATTTAACATAGCCATCTCCAATCTATAATCTTTATCTGTAACGCCATCTCCTCGTATATATATAAAGTATATAGATTAGACCTAATTTCAGTTTTTATTAAAATTTTTACAAAACTTAATATTAGATATTAAGTTTATAGCCGCCGCCGTAAATCGTTTCTATGTATTTTTTGCCATCTGCAATTTTATCAATTTTGCTTCTTAAATGTCTAATATGAACCCTTATAGTTTCTACATTATCGTCTGGATCATACCCCCATATTTCCTTAAGAAGTCTGGCACCGGAAACCATATTCCCGTGGTTTTGAAATAAAAGATTAAAAATATCAAATTCTATAGGGGTTAATTTTTGAATTTTATCATTTATTTGTACGCTGTATGTTTCGGGAAGAAGTGTAATTTCTTTGTATGTCAGAAGTTCTCTCACCGCAGATGATTTCGGTATCTGATTAGTTCGTTTTAGGAGAGCACGGACTCTGACTATAAGTTCATCAATCTCAAAAGGTTTCGTCAAATAATCATCGACACCAATATCAAACCCTTCTACTTTATTGTTCAATTCGGAAAGAGCAGTAAGCATTATTATAGGAACTTCTGCAATCTCCTTACACTGCCTTATTCTTCTTGCGACAGTATAGCCGTCCACTTCCGGCATCATAACATCCAGAACTATTAACGACGGTTCTTCCTGCTTAGCTTTTGCAAAGCCTTCTACACCGTTGAAAGCCTGAATAACTTCGTAACCCTGTAATTCAAGATTAATTTTTATGAGTTCATTTATTGCACTATCATCATCTACTACCAAAATTTTAGTCATTTGCAAAAACTCCTTCCAGACAGTCATCTTCTGCTTCTAAGAGCAGTTTTTCAGGAATTTCCTTACTTGTGCTTATGCCAAATTCTTTCAATGCCTCTACCTGAGAGAAAAGACTAGGTTTATTTTTACTATTTCTTCTAAATCTGTTTATTGTTGTATTTAATTTTTTGTTAACATCGTCAAACCGTTTCTGCACATCAATTAAATCTTCACAGAATTGAACAAATGTTTCGTATAAATTAGTACCTGCATTAACAATCTGGCTTATACTTTCTTTTTGTTTCTGCTGAGCCATAAGTTGATTTACAAGCCTTATTGTTGCAAGAAGCGACGAGGTTCCAACTATTATGATATTTGATTTGTAAGCGGAATTAATTAAATCATAGTCTTCGTACAAAAGGTTTACCGAGGTTTCAACCGGCATATACATCAATACAAAATCCGGCTGTGACAGGTCGCCTGCACTCTGATAATTCTTATTTGCAAGATCTGTAATTCTCTTTTTAACCTCTGATTTAAATTCTTTAAGCTTTGAATTATCTTTTACATAATCAAGGTAGCTTGTGAGTGTAACCTTGGAGTCAATTATTAAATGATGATTATTCGGGAGATTAATTACCACGTCAGGTCTTACAATATGTTCTTCATTATCTCTAAGATTTGACGAAGTTGTAACCATCTGCTTAGCATAATGAATTCCCTCAACCATTCCGCATGATTGAAGAATTGTATCCAGTAAATCTTCACCGTATGAGCCCTTTACATTCTGATTTCTGGTCAAAGCTTCGACGAGATTTTTTGCTTCTTGTTCAATAATTTTATTATTTTTTTCCAGATTACCGATTTGTTCTACAATCTTTGTTGTATTCTCTACACCGGCAAGATTAAATCTTTCAACCTTTGCTTTAAATTCTCCGAGCTCCTTTGTTAGAGGAAGTATCTTTTCTTCAAGGGTTTCGCGGTTTTGTTTTCTCAAATCTTCCTGTTCATTTTTTATCGTTTCGTTTGCAAGCTGAACAAAATCACGTTTGATAATTTCCTGAAGCTCTTCTGTCGATTTAGACTTTGCACTAAGTGTAATTATCTCTTCTTTTAATGCAAGATTTTTTTTGCTAAAAACTATATAACATACTGCTGATGCTAAAATCACTCCAGCTATAAACGATAAAAATATCATTTTTCCCTCCTAAAAAAACAAGCTCCTTTTATTATAAAAGAAGCCTGTTAAAAAATCTATCTTCTATCCTGCAATTTTGCCAGAAGCCGTAAAATTTCCAGATAAAGCCATACAATAGTAACCATAAGCCCGAACGCGCCATACCATTCCATGTCTTTAGGAAGCATGTTCCGTGCACCCCGTTCAATAAAATCAAAGTCAATAATTAGATTAAGTGCAGCAATAATAACCACTATTATACTAAAAGCGATACCAAAATTTGATGAAGAATTAATTACCGGTACAGCGTAGTGGAAAAAATGCCCGATAAAATTAATAAGATAAAGAACTGCGATTGAGCATGTCGCAATAAAAATTACACTTCTGAATTTATCAGTACATTGTATGAGTTTAGCTCTGTATAAAATAAGCATAGAAAACAAAGCTGCAAATGTTCCTGCAACGGCCTGAGATACGATACCGGGATAAGAAGCCTCAAAGCTTGCAGAAATACCCCCAAGGAAAAGACCTTCACAAGCAGCATAAACAGGAATTAAGTATTTTACTCTTGTAAAAGCTATAACCAAGGCCAGAATAAAGCCAACTATAGCCCCGCCTGCTGTAAGCATCATACCCATATCAGTATATCCCAGAGTAAATCTTGACCAGCAAAATGCAGCTGAAGCAACAAGTAGCAATCCTAAGAAAGCTGTAATCTGGATAGTACCGTTTACTGTCATAGGTTCACCCTGCAAAACTCTCTCTTGAGCAGCATAGTTCTCATTTAAAATTGGATTTGCCATATAACCTCCTTACATCCTTAGCATTATTATACCATGTATTTTTAAGCTTAAGAATAGAAATTAATGTTTTTTTAATATAGTATTGTAGATAGATGAGAAGATTTAGAACATTTTTTAAATATTTTACAAAAAATAAAAAGGCTTTTCTTAAATATTCAGGGCTTTCTTTTATTGCAGGAATTCTAGAGCTTTTCGGAGTTGCGCTTACTTATCCGTTTATTATAAAACTCCTTGCTAAAGAACCTCAAGCCGGATTTTTTAATTCTCCACTTATTATAGGTCTGTCGATAATAACACTCTTTCTTGTCAAAAATGCTCTCATGATTTTTTACAATTATCTTCAGGCGAAATTCACTAAAAACATCGAAGCTGAACTAAATTTAAGCTTTATGAAATACTTTTTATCATCTTCTTATCAGGAAAGTTCAAAAATTTCTCTTGCTCAAAAAGAAAACATTCTAGGCTTTTTAATCCCTAATGTGATTAATAATTACATTCTGCGTCTTCTAAATCTTAACGTAAATTTCTTCATCTTCGGGTTGATAACACTGTTTTTGATAATAAAATTTCCCGTCGCTACAGTAATAACAATGATTTTTGCTTTTGTAATTATTGGCCTTCAAAACTTAATATTTAAACCGAAATTGTTAAAAATAGCCAATAGTCAGAGCCATGCTTCTGCAATGTACAACCAGCGTGCAAATGAAGCTATTCTGAATATCAAAAGTGTAAAGGTTTCAAATAACGAAAAGTTCTTTTTCGAAAACTACAAAACTGCGATATTTAACTTCTTTAAAATCAGTAGACAGGCGCTATTTTTCAATACTATACCGCCCTACGTAACAGAGCCTTTTATTATAATTCTGTTATTTGTTCTGCTATCTGTAATTACAATTGAAAACTTTTCTGAGCCGGAAAAACTGGTTGCATCATTTGCCGTTATCGTATCGGCTATATTCCGGCTTTCACCTACAATTGCAAGAATACAGGTTAATCTGAACGGGATTAATTCAGTTCTTTCAATGGTAGATGAATTTCTTGCGCTTTGCAAAAAATTTGATATACAAAACGTAAAACCTCTTAAAACTCCTGATTACTATCAATTACAGGACAAAATTGAATTAAAAAATGTTTCCTTCGGATATACAAAAGACAAGCAAGCCCTCAAAAATATTAACCTTACAATAAAAAAAGGAGAATTTATCGGTATAGCAGGCCTTTCCGGCGCCGGAAAAACGACTCTTGCAGATATTATTGCAGGACTATTTGAACCTGATTGCGGCGAGTTTCTTGTTGACGGAAAAGCGCAGAATAAACCGCTTAAAATCGGTTATATCCCGCAAGAATTCTGCATTATTAATGGAAGTATTAAAGAGAATGTCAGTTTTGGGGCACCTGAGGCGGATTACAATTCTATAGTTGACGCTTTAAAAAAAGCACAGCTTTACGACTTTATAATTGAGAACTATAAAGAAGGAATTGAGGCAAATCCTTTTGTAGATTCGACAGGCTTCTCACAGGGTCAGAAACAAAGGCTTGCTATTGCAAGAGCGTTATATTCAAATCCGGATATTTTAATTCTGGACGAAGCAACATCCTCGCTTGATTTAAAGACAGAAGATGAAATTTGCAGCGTTTTAAACTCTCTTAAAGGTAAAAAAACAATTATAGCAATAGCACACCGATTATCAACAATAAAGTCTGCTGACAGAATTGTATTTATGAAAAACGCTGAGATAAGAGATATCGCAGCGTTTGATGAACTTATTTCTAAAAATAAAGATTTTAAAGAGCTTGTAGAACTTTCTGAAATTACTAAATAACTCTTATCTGATCCATTAATTTAGTAATTTTTTCTCTGAAAGCAGTATCAACAGGAGAAGATGTGTATCCCTCAAGTCTAGCTGCTTCCTCACGTTCAATTAAATTCTTTTCCAAGAGAGCCAATTTTCTCATCGCAATGTTCATAAAAACCTCCTAACCTTATATATTTAACCTTACATATATATAAAGTCAATTTTTGATGGGAAATTGCGTCTTTTGTAAAGAAATATTAAGAAATATATTACCATTCAACTTTTTCTATCAGTTCAATTTCGTATCCGTCAGGGTCGTTGATAAATGCGATTTTAGAACCTTTGCCGTTTAAATCAAATGGTGGATAAAGATAATCATAACCAAGTTTTGCAATTTTTGCAGTAAAGGCATCAAGCGAGTCCACTGAAAAAGCAAAATGCCCGAATCCGGTTCCAATGTTGTATCCGTTTTCTGGTGTTTCGTCGTTTACAGTCAGCTCAATTTGACAGGTATTTTCTTCATCTGTTAAAAAGTATAACCAGCAGTCTTCCAACCTCTTTTTGTGGTCGAGTTTCATATTCAATACTTCGGTATAAAATTTTAAAGACGCATCAATATCTTTAACTCTAATCATTGTGTGCAAAAATTTCATATGCCCTCCTTTTTTTATTGATTATATCATGCTAGAATAGACATATGAAACATACATTTGAACAAAAAGTTTATTATTCTGATACTGATGCATACGGTGTTGTATGGCACGGTTCTTATCTTAGATGGCTTGAAATGGGCAGGGTTGAATACTGCGAAGACTTAGGGCTTAATCTTATTGAATTAGAAAAACAAGACATTGTAATGCCTGTTACAAATATGAATATCAGATACAAAGCATCTGGACGGCTTAATGATATAGTTGTTGTTGATACATGGATAAAAAAAATTACGCCGGTTACTGTTGTATTTGAACAGACGATAAAAAATAAAGACAGCGGGAAACTATTTATTCAGGCTGAATTCGAGGTTGTGGCAATACGTAATAATGGAAGTCTGCACAGAAGAATGCCTGAAGTTTTAAAAAACGCATTTGAGAAGGTTTTATCATCATGCCCCGTTTAAACAAATACATAGCATCAACGGGAATTTGCTCCAGAAGGAAAGCTGATGAACTTATTCTGGCAGGAAGAGTTCGCGTAAATGATCAAAAAGTTGAAATTCTTGGTTTTCACGTGCGCGAAAAAGACAAAGTTTATATAGACGGCAAGCTTGTTAAACCGCAAAAGCTTGATTATTACAAATTTTATAAACCGGCAGGATACATTACAACTGCTGATGATGAAAAAAACAGAAAAACTATTTACGACCTTATTCCGGAAGAGCTTCATCATCTCAAACCCGTAGGAAGACTCGATAAGGATTCTACAGGATTAATTATTCTCACCAATGACGGTGAATTTATTAATGAAATGACACATCCGTCTATAAAAGTTCCAAAAGTTTATCTTGTCCACATTGATGGCAGATTTACAGCTGAAAATGCTGAAAAAATGCTTAATGGCATAGTTATTGAAACAGATTCCGGCGAGAAAAAAACAGCTTATGCAGAAACTCTTCCGATAGAAGTCACTTCAAAAAGCTCTGAAATACAGGTTGTTCTGTATCAGGGAATTAACAGACAAATCAGAAAAATGTTTGCAAAACTGGGATTTGAAGTTAAAAGTTTAAAGAGAATACAGCATGCAACTCTCACGCTTGAAGGACTTAAAAGAGGACAGATAAAGGCAATTAAGCCTAAGCAGGTTAAAGAGCTTAAAGGATATATTGCAAAAATTAAGAGGGAATATGCTCAAAATAGCAATAACGGGTAATATTGCATCTGGAAAAAGCCAGGTTGAAAAATTTATTTCCGAAAAATATACAGTCTATGATGCAGACAAAATTGCACATCAAATCCTTGGCAATGTTGACAGAAAAAAGCTTGGTGAAAAAGTTTTTTCAGACCCTGCTGCAAGAAAGAAACTTGAAGAGTTTATTCACCCGAAGGTTAAAGATGAAATTTTAAAGATTTTTGAACAGAATTTGAACGTTGTCTTTATCTCAATTCCGCTTCTGTTTGAAACAGGATTTGACGCCCTGTTTGATAAAATTATTTTCGTGCAGTGTGATGACGATATAAGACTACAAAGACTTATGCGAAGGAATGATTTCACAGAAGAGCAGGCGTTAAAAAGGATGAATGCCCAGCAAAGCCAAAACGAAAAAATGAAAAAATCAGATTTTATAATTTATAACAATTCATCATTAGAAGATTTAGAAAAGCAGGTATTAATACTTGTTAGAGAGCTTTCTAGCCTTATATAATTCAAACACGCTCAGCAGAAAAAACAGCCCGAAAACTGCAAGGTAAGATTGATTAGAGTACACGAGAACGTTTCCGCTTTTTTCCGGCTCAAAAAGGTTTAATAAAAATCCCATTGCTGTGCCCAGAAGTCCTACCATTGTAAAAAAGCAAAAATTCATAATGCTGACAGCAGTTCCAGAAACCATTTTTCGATTGGTTAAATGCAGCACCGGAACAAGAAGCGAAGTTAAGCTTGCATTGGCAGCTAAAATAAAGAATATTACTGCAATAAAATAAGTTCTTATTTCAAATATCAAACACAAACATATTATTAAAAGGCTTACAAAAGTTATTACAGCGGCATTTTTAAGAAATATTACTCTGTGGTTATGGCACATTTTGCAGAAAGAAGCATTTATAATATTGAAGATTGCAGCAATTACAGCCATTAGAGATAAGACCATTGCAGCCTTTGAGGCAGGCATAAGACAAAAATCTTCAAGGAACTTCTTACCGATAATAGCCTGTATTGAATAAGAAATTCCAAAGTTGCAGCAGGCAAAACTGAATAAATTACGGTTGTGTTTTTTGTGAAGAACCAATCTGAAAGGCAATGTCCTTAGCTTTACTGTTCTGTTAATGGCCGGGAATTCAATATGCCTTGATAAAAGTGCAAACAAAATAACACCGGCAAGAATTACAAACCCGAGTATTACAAGAATTTCACGCCAGTTAATATACTGCATCAGAAACACAAACGGAGCATTAGCTGCAATACCTCCTGCATAGCCAATACAAAGCATTACAGAGATTGCAATACCAAAATTTTTATCAGAAAAACACCCTTTGAGTTCTCTTATAAGACTTAGATAAAAAGTACTCCCGCCAAGCCCCACAAGAACTCTTGAAAAATACATAAGAGGTAAATTAGATGATATCGGAAACAAAAGTGCACCTAAACCTAGAATAATCCCGCCGGTAAGCATTATTCTTAACCCGCCGTACCTGTCAACCAGAACCCCTATCACAAGCTGGTTAAAGGCATAAATGTACATAAAAATTGCACCAAATGCTGTTATATATGGTGCACTTACATTTAACTCATGCTGCAATAAATCAAATACAGCTCCGGGAATTGCTATTCTTTGAAAGTTTGCAAAGAAATAAAACAATGAGCCGATGAATATTAATGCGTACAGTATACCCTTCTTTTTCATACCTCTGTTAAGATACCGCCAACAGACGCGCCTGTCAATAAAATGCAATTCAAGACTTACAAATATTTAATAACTAAGTTATAATAAAATTGGAGGGAATATGAAAAAGTTTTTATTTTTAGCGGGAATGGTATTTTTGCTGTCCCCTGCATTTGCAAACCAACCAGCACTGCTGCAGATTAGAAGCATTCAGAGTCAGATTGATGACTGCGGTGCAAAAATATTGAACGCAAACCAGATTACTAAACCTGTTATTTTCGTTTATGACAATGAGGATAAAAAGTTAAAACTTGAATTTGATAAAACCCTTACCAAACATCAAATAGTTGTGTACGCAGATTCATACAAATCAATTGAAAATGATGATGAGCTTGCAGCTTTTCTTGCAAGAGATATTGCTCTGGCCGCAAGATCTTACGATGGAGTTTTTAACGGCTGGTTAAGGTCTATACAAATTAAGGCTGCACCTAAAAAGTTTGAAATCGTTGCAGATAAAATCGCCGTTGATTATATGGTAAAGGCCGGCTACAACCCGATTGCATTAATAACATTTATTCAAAAAACTGTTCCACAGAAAAGATACGATACAATCTCTACTAAAAATTTAACCTCTAAACGACTGGCACATATTTACGAATATATTTACACTAAGTACCCTTATTATTTAATAAATAATGAATATTTAGAAAACGTTCATTACCAAAATTTCTTGCTGACATCACAAAACAACCGCAGGATGCTGGAAGAAAAGGTCAAAAATAATTCAAGGGAGATACTTAAATATGAATAAATTTATATTAACAGTATTTTCTTTGATAGCAATAACTATCCCGGCAAATGCACTTATTCAGGATGATTTTGCACAAAGAACTGTTACATCTTTTTCTATACCTGAAACAAATCTTGAATATAATTACAATGACACTAGTATTGTGCCAATAAAGCTGCACGTTGTAGACAAAATTCGTTCCGAAAAAAATCTTTATGAAGGGCAGATAATAAACTTTCAAGCAGCCCATACAGCTGTTTATAATGGAAAAATCATTATAAAACGCGGTACAATAGTACCAGCCAAAGTAGAAACTATTATTGCCAACGGCATGAACGGGATACCGGCAAGCGTAATTTTTGGCAGCTTTCAAATACCTAATATAGAAAACAGCAGATTATCACCTTCTTATGAAAAATACGGACTTGATTTAAGTCTTCTCGTGTATCCCATCAAGTGGGCGTTAACAATACTTCCGCCAACAGGCTCTTTGACAAACTTTATTAAAGGAGGGCACGTAAAAATTTCTCCGAAAGAAGATATTGTGATTTATTACCACCCGAACTGGACATAAAAAAAAGGAATCCTTGTTGAAGAATTCCCATGATTGTTTTTTGTTTTGATTTCCAATCTTATACTCTGTCTTTCCTCGTATTCTAACTAAATCCCCTCTGAGGTAAATGCAAATTTACCCCTCTAGTAGCGCCTCTAAAATCCTAGCATTCTTGTCAGCTAACGTATTATTACGCACCTGAGAGCGTGTAATGTAGCTTCTCAAAGCTTCTCTAATAAGCTCTGAACGTGATCTGCTTTCGTTCTCTGCAACTTCGTCAATCTTGCCCAAAAAACTTTCAGGCATTGAAATCAATACTCTAGCCATTGTGTGTACTCCTTTTATCCTCTATATACTTGTTTTGTGTCTTGTATATATATAAAGTATTTTCAAATTATAAAATTGCCTATTTTATTATCTATTATTAAGAATTGTTAAGCTAAAATTTACTTCTGCATATATCTTTTCTGTATGAAACGGACTTAAATTCAATCTCCGCGGCTTCACTATACATTTTAGAAACCGCAGCTGCTGCAGTTGCCGCTGTTGTTGTAATCATTAACACAGGGCCTGCATTTGCTTCGTATTCAAGATACTTATTCTTAATAACTGACGGATAAAAAACGATATTTGTATCGTCATCCAGATTATCCAGCCCGTTAATAATATTCTCAATATTTTGCTTATTTTTACAATTTAAAACCAGAGAAGCTGCAAATTTATCATTCAGTCTAATTGTATCTGCTTCGTCACTAAAAGAGCCAATAATGCAAGAGTCAAAAAGTTCATATAAATCTTCATCAAGAATTTCCAGAATGGCAGAGGCATCACAATCCTGCATAAATGAATGCCAGCCCAGCACAAATATCTTGCCATCATCAGTCAAAACACCATTTACTCCGAGTATACCAAGGTAGGGATTACCTTCAATCTCTAAATAATCTAATGTTGGATAAATAACATTATCCATTAAATAGTATTCCTGCTCGATTGTTAACTTATAATTTGGAGCACAAGCCCCCATTCCGCTTGTAAGCTGTCCGCCATTACCTTCAAGAGAGTGTTTGTAAGTTATAGAAGACCCCATTGGCAAAGCTTTATAGCCGTCTGTAACTGTATAGAAAGAAAACGGCGTTCCATAGATATAATCTTCAATTATTATTCGTTTATTTTTTTCAATAAAACTTGCATCTACCGCAGGTTTTGCCGTCTGATATGAGGTAAAAATGGCTGCACTGTTAGATGCGTCAGTCTTTAGCAGAAATGGTATTTTTTGATTTTTAATATAATCAAGCACCATATTTTGTTTTTCAAAAATACCAAATTTTGGTGTTGGAATTCGAAGTTTATACAAAATTTTCTTTGCAAGAGCTTTATCAAACACAATATTAGAAGCTTTCTGAGCCGGTGCAAAGATTTTTTGGCCGTTATTATTAAATATTTCTGCGATATTTGATTTTAAAGCTTGAGCAGAAATCGGAATTGTCATATCAATACCGTTTTCCATTACAAATTCCAGAAGCTCAGCTACATTATCCTCTCTAATATCAAGACAATTGGTAAATTCTTTTAACGTATCGCTTGAAGGTGTAACATAAACTTCATGCTTTTCTGACAATTTTTTAGCTAGAGCGTATTCCTTTGCTCCATTCCCGATAATTAAAATTTTCTTACTCATAGGCTAATTGTATCATAAAAATATGGGCATACCTAACGGTTCTGCCCATATTTTTTACTATGACAAAATGTCTATTGTAGTCCTTCGTCGAGGTTGACCAGGAGTTTAAAAACCTACTTGTTGATATACCTATGTCAACCGACCAATTGGCTACGTGCGTAGCACTAGTCGTCAGCGTGGCCGGCTGTACCAAGAACGTCGCGCATTTTGTGCATAACCATTTCTTTAACAGCAGTTCTGCCTGGTCCCATATATTCACGAGGGTCAAATTTTTCTGGATGTTCTACAAAGAATTCTCTGATTGTAGAAGTCATTGCTAATCTTAAGTCAGTATCGATATTAATCTTAGCAACACCGTGCTTAGAAGCATAGTTAAGCATATCTTCCGGAACACCTTGTGCGTTAGGTAATTTACCGCCAAATTGATTACATTTAGCAACAAATTCCGCAGGAACTGAAGATGAACCGTGAAGAACGATTGGATAATCACCAAAGCCTGCTTCTTTAAGAGCATCTTTAATTTCTTTAAGTCTGTCAAAGTCTAATTTAGCTTCACCAGAGAATTTGTAAGCACCATGAGAAGTACCGATAGCAATTGCAAGAGAATCACAGCCGGTTTGTTTTACAAATTCAACAGCTTCTTTAACGTTAGTATATTTAGCATCTTTAGCATCTACGTTAACATCGTCTTCAACACCTGCTAATTTACCAAGTTCTGCTTCTACTGAAACACCTCTTTCGTGCGCATAATCAACAACTTTCTTTGTAACAGCAACGTTTTCTTCGAATGAGAATCTGCTTCCATCAATCATAACAGAAGAGAAACCGCCGTCGATACAAGCCTTACAAATTTCAAAATCAGCACCGTGATCAAGGTGTAAAGCGATAGGCACTGTAGTAGTTTCCAGAGCTGCTTCAACCAATTTTACCAGGTAAGTTTGGTTAGCATATTTTCTTGCACCTGCTGAAACCTGAAGAATGATTGGTGATCTTGTTTCTTCAGCTGCTTCTGCAATTGCCTGCAAAATTTCCATGTTGTTAACATTGTAAGCACCGATAGCGTATCCGCCAGCTAATGCTTTTTTGAACATTTCGTTTGTTCCAACTAGTTTTCTTTCACTCATTTGAGTTCTCCTTCTCTTTCTGTAAATAATATTTACATCTTAATTATTATAACAAAAATGAGGAAATGTAAAGCAAAAAACTTTATCTATATATAAGGATACAGGCGTTTTTTATCGTATATAAATACAAGTTCATTTAGCTTGTCATCTTCTATCTCTTCACCTTTTTCTATAGCTTCGTTTACCTCTGCCATAAGCTTTTTACATCTGGCTTTATCTTCTTCTTCAAAGATTTTGATATTTTCTTTTTCGTACTGTTCAAAACATTTATCCATAATCTTAAAGCCCCTTTGTATAGAATTTATATTTGGCTCATATTTTTCATCATGTTGAAATAACCATTCTCTTGCTGTATTAAAATATCTATAGCCATCACTAAAACTGTGTATTTTCATAAAATCACATTTTGAAGTTGGTTCAAAAAGTGAACGATATTTTTCTACGGACATTCCGGCTTCTGCAGCTGCTTTTGCTTCCTGCTCTTCTTTTGACAACAGTACATCGTCTTCATTTTTCTTTTTGCTTCCGAATAACCCGAGAGTAAATAAAGTACCTGCTGTTACAGGCATTTGTACGGGATTTGCCGGAGCTTCTGTTTTCTTAATATCTGCTGAAACATCATTTTTCGGAGTTTTTATTGCGGAAGCAGCATATAATCCGCCGGCTGCTACTGTTGCAAATACTGCATTTCTTGTCAATTTATTTATATTCATTTCACACCATACCTTTCTATCCTGATAATGATTATGAACACAAAAAATTGCTAATATATTTACATATTTTTACAAATTTATTTACCAAATCTTCTGTTTCTGCGCTTATATTCCAGAATACATTCTGCTAAAACATCCTTATCAAATTCCGGCCAGAATTTACTTAGAACGATGAATTCTGAATAAGCAATCTGCCATAAAAGATAATTTGAAACTCTCATTTCTCCGCCGGTTCTTATCAGCAAATCCGGATCTGGAATATTACGTGTATACAGATGTTTTGATATTGTATCTTCTGTTATATCTTTTTCTCCTGATGCAATAATTTCTCTAACAGCGTGAACAATTTCATCTCGCGAGCCGTAATTAAAAGCTATTTGCAAATTTACACCGGTATTATTTTTTGTTGTTTCAACAGAATTTCTTAGAATTTCCTGAAGTTTTGGACTTAATTTTGCAGTATCGCCGATAAAAGATATTACTACATTATTTTCATTCATTTCTTTTAGTTCATTTTTAAGAGTTTGCGCGAGTAAGTCCATAAGAAAGTTAACTTCTTCAGGTTTTCGGTTCCAGTTTTCAGTCGAAAAAGCATAAACAGTAAGGTATTTTACCCCAAAGTCATCACAGGCACGCATCGCTGCTTTCAAAGCATCCACACCTTTTTTATGACCTAAAGCTGACGGGAGATTTCTTTCTTTAGCCCATCTTCTGTTTCCGTCCATTATAATCGCAATATGCTTTAGCTCACACTCTTCTACAATCTTTTTTATATCTTCCATTCTTATTCCTTAATATTTTTCCAGCATTTCAAAAATTTTAAAAACAGGTTCTTGGAGTAATTGTACCTCAACCTCTTCATCAAGTTCAAGCGTAATAGTCGGAATACCTTTTTCTACTCCGGCCCAGGTTCCAAAACTGCCGGGGGTCGGATAACCGATTGACTCTTCTACAGGATAGCCGATTATTTTAGAAATCGCATTTGCCGCTACAAGAGCATCACCATCATAATTTACAATTTTATATGGTGCATGAAGTGTTAATATTAGCCGCGGCTTATATTTCTCAACAGTTTCCATAACAAAACGTGTTTCAATTTCACTTGCGGGTTCTTCTCCGCCAAAGAATTCGTTCTTTTCTGTTTTTTCCCAGTTTTGTGTCGGGAAATTTCTATTTAAATCAACACCATTTTCATTTGTTCTTATACCGTTTTTTGTACCATATTTGTTAAGACACGGAATAAAAACTATATTTGTATCCGGCTTTTTATCCAGATATCTTTCAATTAAATATTCTCCCTGCGGTTCATCTCCGTGGAAGCAGCCGATTATAAACACTGATGGATTAATGAGGTTTCCGGCAATTTTCATATCCCCTCCTACGGTTTAATAACCGAAAGAATATAATCATCTGTGAAGTATTTATTAGCGCAATCCTGCAAATCTTTTGGAGTAACTTTATGAAGTTTTTCAATAATTTCTGCTTGATAGTCAAAAGGCTTACCCATAATTGAATAATAAGCCATCATATTTGCCTGCTGGCTGTTTGTTTCCGTAACATATTGCTGTTTACCAATCAAATTATTGACTGCATTTTTGAGCTCTTCTTCACTTACAGGAATTGTTTTAATTTTTTCAATTTCTTCCTTAAACCCATCAATAGAAGTTTGAATATTAGACGGTTCTGTTCCTATATAAATACTAAAAACAGCCGATTTTTTATGTGTTTCATAAGCTGTTCTTACAGTATATGCAAGACCTTTTTTCTCTCTAAGTTCAAGAAATAATCTAGACGAAAGACCGCTCGCACCCAGAATTATATTTAAAAGCATTATTACCGGATACTCATCATCTCCAATCGTTGGAACTCTCCAGCCTTGCAGGATTTGTGCTTGATTAGCATCTTCTTTAACAATTTCGCTGTATTCCTGTTTTAATGGTTCTGGAACAGAAATTAAAGTTTCAACCTCTACTGACTGCGGAATATCACCAAGGTATTTGTCAATTAAAGCAGCATTGACATCTCCTGCCAATGCAACAGTCTTACGGCTGTTGTGCAATATCTCGCGGTAAGAATTTATTACATCTTCTTTTGAAACATTGTCAATTTCTTCAAGAATTTTTGTATAGCTGTGCCCGTAAAAATGATTTTTGTAAATTGTTTTTGTAAACAAATCAGAGACTTTTACCTTTGCAGAGTCAAGTTCTGCAGTAAGTTCGCCTTTCAGCTTGGTTTTCTCTTTATCAAACTCTTCAAAAGTAGAGTGTAAAATAACTTCTTTCAGAATAGATAAAGCTTTTTCAAAATCTTCATTAAGACATACAAACCTGAATCTTAAATAATCAGACTTCATTTCTGTACTAAAATCAATAGCATTTTCATCGAGTATTGCAGATAATTCTTCGGATGAATATTTTTCAGTACCTTTTAACAACAACCGGTTCATAATAGAATATTCGCCTGAATATTTTTCCGGTTTTGTTATCGAAAAATTAAGCGTTAATGCCACTCTCGGAGTGTTTTTATTCTCTTTTACACAAGCTCTAATATTATTTTTTAAATTAAATTCTCTCATACTTAAATTAAAACACAAATAAAATAAGGTATCAAATTGTAAAAAAGTTATTGAAAATAGCATGTTCATGGTAAAATTTAGACGATGAAGATTTTAGAAGTAAGAGATGGTTTTGTAAAATTCGAAGCAGACAATAGCGTGTACCTTTCGTCATTTATTCAAATAGACGGTATTGAAAAGCGCTACATTGCGCAGGTTACACAATTAAAACGCTCTGGCGAAAATTCAATAGCGTATGCTAAAATTTTGTTTTTGTATGACGGCTCTTTACAGCCGTATGACAAAACTCTGCCTTCCAAAGAGTCTGAAATAAAAGAATTTACCTTTGATATTCTAAATAATTCAATTAATGCAAAAACGCCTGTTATTGCCGGAGAAACATTAGGAAAGGGCGTAAGCATTATAATTGATGCTTCTTCTTTTGACAAAAAAATGCTTGCAAGTATTGATGATAAACAAGAAAATAATATTATTGCCAGAAATCTTGTTAAACAGTTTAATAATTTAGATAAAAACGTACTTATCATTGATACTCTCGGAGTGATTGATGCAAAAAAAATTACTGCCGGAGTTGATTTTAAACTGCCGCTGGATACCGCATCACTAGCTTTTATGTATCAGGATTGTTTAAATGATGCAACAGCAGACAGTAAATCTATGATTATTGAAATCTTCAAAGATTTATCTGATTATTCACAAACAGTTCCATTCGTGCCATTTGGTGCTCTTAAATCAATTGTTGATGATATGGTCGACAAATCTCATGTTTTCAAACTGCTTGTATTAAAAAATAAACTTGCAAAGTTTGACAAGCTGGGATATTTTGCGGCAAATAAACAGGAAGTCGACAAAATCGATGCTATACTTAATTCTAAATGTGCAATTATTGACTTATCCAAACTGGATACTGCATTCCAGAACAGATACCTTGCATTTTTGTACGAAAAACTTCAACAAAAACCAAATACTCAGGTTCTTTTGGAGCTTTCAAATGTCATAAGCAAAAAGAATTTGAAAAATATTTTATCATCTGAAAATATTCCGACCACCTTTATAACTCATTCCCGTTTTAAATATCTGAATGATATAAAAAACTTGTTTGATAATTTTATAATTTCACCATCTTTCACAAATAACGAAATCTTCAGTATTTACAGCTCGTTCTTAAAAGCTATGCCAAAGCAGACATATCTCATAACCGGAGAAGCTGTAAACTACATACCTCTTGTATCAACACTGAAAGTGATTAACGAAGTTATTCCATCTCAGCCGGAAACCGTCGAAGAGGAAGAAATACCGGTTTCTGAGCCAGAAGAGGTACAAGAAGAGCTTCCTATTGAAGAACCGGAAGAAGAAGAGATTGTTCAGGAAGACGATTCTGAGCTGGAAGAAATCAGCGAAGAAGATGAACCTGAAATTATTGAAGAACCGCAAATTACTAACGAAGAAATTCTTGCTAACATAGAAGAAAAATCAGAAGCAGTAATAACAGAAGCCGCAAAAGACTTAACTCCTCCTGAAAACATGTTTGGAGAAGAAGAAGAGGAAGAAGATATAGCAGAGCCGGCTGAGGAGAGTTTGCAACTTGAAGAAGACCAAGAAGAGCAGTTAACCATCAACGCAGAATATGAAACAATTCTTGAAGAGCAAGAAGAACAAGAACCTCAAGAAGAATATGATGAAATTCCGATTACAGAATCTTTTGATACAGTTCAGGAAAATATAGAAGAGATTGAAGATTATATTCCGGAAACTGATGAGAATGATTTTGAAGAACTCTCTATTAATGAAGAATTTGAACAACAAGAACCTCTTGTTGAACAAGAGGCCGAAGAAGAAATTGAAATGCCGGAAGGTTTTGATTTGGATATAGATTCAACTCAAATGCTGGATGCAGAAGAAGAAACAGAAGAATTGACCGTTAATGATGACGATGTTGATGTACTTCCTATTGCAGAAAACAATTATGAGCTTGAAGATATTGTCGAACTTAACCCTGACGAAGCAGATGAAAATGATATTGTTATAGATATGGAAGAAGATACAGAGGACGAACTTCCGGAAAACATTGATGAGCAGATAGTCAAAGACGTAGACAAAGTTTTTACGACCAGAAAAGACGATGATATATCAGATTCTGACCTGGATTTTATAGATGAACTCAATAATGACGACGGTAATTTGCTTGAAGAAGTTTCTGACAGTGATGCTGTGTTGGAAGAATTATCCGAGTCTGATGAAAACGACGGTATTTTGGAAGAACCTCAGGAACAGCTAGAATTAAAAGATGACAGTGATGATGAAATCTTAGAAACAAGAAGTTCTTCAACACCTATTGTACCTGTATATGACGCTGATATCCCGCAGGAAGACTTAGTAATGAGCGATCCTATACAGCAGGGTGATACTGTTACTCACGCAAAATACGGAAGCGGAGTCGTTGAAAAAATGATTAAGTATGGAAACAAGACTTTATTTTCAATAAACTTTGATAATATTGGCAGAAGATTATTAGATCCAACCTTAACAGAAATTAAAAAATCATAATAAAATCTTTACTTTTATTTTTGTTATTAGTAGAATAATTATACTCACTATCCTCTAGTGACAGACAGTTATTAAGGAGTCATTAACCTTAATTTCTGTTATAAGTGAAAGGAAATATAAAATGGCAAATATTAAGTCAGCAAAAAAAAGAGTTCTTATTGCAGAAGCAAACAGACAAAGAAATGCAGCTTTTAAAACTTCTATCAAAACAGCTTTGAAAAAAGCTCTTGCTTTAGCAGAAGGTGATGATAAAGAAGCTTTAAATGCAGCTATTTCTAAAGCATATCAATTATGCGACAAAGCTGTTTCTAAAGGTATTTTACACAAAAATACTGCTGCAAGAAAGAAATCAAGACTTGTTCTTGCTATCAAAAAATTAGCAAAATAAGCTAATGATGATTTTTAATAAGGCGCTTTGCTTGAAAGCAAAGCGCCTTATTTATTTCTCAAAATAGATAACAGTTGAATGAAGGTTATATTTATCCAGTACTTTAACTTTCGAAGTAAATAAGTTTTTCGGATCTTCTTTCAAGATAAAATAATATCTTCCGGCCGGCAGCTCTTCAATCTTATTGTTACATACCTCTAAATAAGGTTCACATCCATCTTTTAGGATAATGACATTATCTTTTTGGTGTAAATAGTAATAATATCTATGATAAGAACTATCTAATACAATCTTTTCACCGTCTTTTATATGATTTTCGACAATTTGTACAGCTTCCCTTGCCGAGGTATAAAATTTATACGGATTAATTGTATAAAATATAGAGGTAATAAAACTTATAATACATACAGAGATCAAACATACATTTTTAAATTTCCTGTTGTATTCTGCTATAATAACGACAAAAAGAGGTAGAAGGAATAAGATTAATCTTGCTTCTATCGGATAAAGTCTTAGTGCTGATGCTGCAAATGTCAGCAGAATTGGAAGCCCTAGAAACAGACGCTGCTTTTTATTTGAAATAAGAGATATAAATGCAGGAATAAGCATTATAGCCCCGCAGAAAAGAGCCTTAAGCTTATCAAAACTAAAAAGCTCACCAAAACGTAACACTATTCTTAATGGATGCCTCAGGTCAGCAAATCCGTATCCATTCTGCCACCAGTTATACATACCGTCATAATTACAGCTTGAAACATACCTCAAAGATAAGAAGTAAAACAGAAGAAAGCTTATAAAAAAAGGTATATAAGTTTTTAGAACAGCCCCGGGATTTTTGATAAGCATTACCAAAAAGTAACTGCCGATTATAAACAATGATGAAAGCGAAAACCACGGTGCAATTGCAATTAACAATGGATAGTACCATTTAAATTCTTTTTCAAAAATCAGCTTATAAAATATAATAAGAAGCAGGACAGATGTAAATAATTCTAAAGAATACTGCTTAAACTGCGCACAGTATAGAATTGCGGTCGTATTAAATGAAAACAGAAAAGTACTGACAGTAATTACTACTCTGTTTTTTGACAGCATTGATATGAATTTATAAAAAAGCGGAATAGCAGCTATTCCTGCTACCAGAGGTATCAGGCGCAGTGTAAAGTCACGCAGATTGTCTATAATCAGGAATTTTGACATTACAAGGAACATCGGCGGAGCAACCTGCAGGTAATCCAGTCCTTTAAACAAGCCGGAATAAGAATGTTCTAAAACATTCAAAGCAAGAGCAGCTTCATCCCCCCAGAAAGAAATTCCCCTAAAATACGCAAATAAGCGGAGTATAATTCCAAATACTATAATAACAGTAATGCCGTATTTCTTTCCGAAAGAGTTCACGAATTACTCCTCTAAATACTTCTTACCGGCAAGTTCGTCAGGCATAAACTGCTGTTCAACGTCCGGCGCGTCATGTGTATAAATATAACCTTCTCCAAACCCGTATTTTTTTGCATCTTTATAATGTGCATCTCTTAAATGCATTGGAGGAGGGAAGTCATTACCTCTCTCTATATCCATAAGAGCTTTATCTATTGCAATACAAGCTTTATTAGATTTTGGTGCTTTTGCAACATACACAACCGCATTAGCAAGGGGGATTCTACCTTCCGGGAGCCCAATAATCTCAACAGCTCTATATGCATTAACAGCAATATTCATAGCATTCGGATCGGCAATACCTACGTCTTCTGCAGCGCATACAATAAGCCTGCGTGCAATAAATCTTGGATCTTCACCGGCTTCTATCATTTTGGCCAGATAATATATCGCGGCGTCAGCATCTGAACCTCTAAGACTTTTCTGAAATGCAGATGCACAATCATAATGCTCCTGTGTCGAATATCTGGTATTACGTTTCTGAGTAATACTTTCCAGAATTTCTACAGACAAAAGCCTTGTATCATTTGAAAAATTGCTGGCAAAATATGAATTTTCCACAAGATTTAAAGCACATCTGGCATCACCTCTGGCATTATTTACAATAAACTTCGTAACCTCTTCATCATACTGAATAGGCTGGTAATTCTTTTCCAAATACTCAAACCCTCTATTAACAATTTTTTCCATACTGATATCATTAATAGGATTAAGTCTTATTACCTGAACTCTTGATAGAAGAGCAGGTACAACCTGAAAAGACGGATTCTCGGTAGTAGAACCAATAAGGAAAATAGTGCCATTCTCAACATGCGGAAGCAGAGCATCCTGCTGTGTTTTAGAATATCTATGAATTTCATCTATGAATAGAATTGTTTTTTGCCCTGAACGAAGAGCCTGTCTTGCCTGTTCAACGGTTTCTTTAATTTCTTTTATACCTGATGTTACCGCAGACAGTTCGATGAATTGAGCGTTGACCTTAGTTGCAATAAGCCGTGCAAGAGTTGTTTTGCCGCACCCTGGTGTACCCCAGAGTATCAGAGAAAATAACCTTTGAGTTTTCAAAAGATTTAACAGCGGAGAATTTGGAGCAACAACATTTGACTGACCTAAAAATTCATCAAGAGTTTTCGGCCGCAAAATTTCAGCCAGAGGCGTTTGCTTATTAACTTCTTCCAGTTGCGTAAATAAATCCATAACAATATTTTAGCACGACTACTTATTAATAAAAACAGCTTTTATTTGTTCCGGTTCATATCCGACATTCAACCCTTCTGCTCCCGAAAGCCTGTCTGCACCGTAACCGGTCGTTAAGAAATAATAACCGCCTGCAGGAAGATTATTTATGAAATCTTTACAAACCTGAGTATCAGAATAACAAAATTCCGGCACTGTAAGAACCTTGTTTTTTATACCGCTATTTTGCAAATAATATCTATATTCATAACCGCCCCTGTCAATTACTATCTTATCCTCAGGTTTTATACTTGATTTTATTGTTTTCACTATATCACGGGCATAAGAATAAGAGAGCCTATCAGCATAAATTGTATAGCTTGTTAATGAATATAATAATATAATTACGCACATTGCTCTGATAATTTTTGAAGAACATGAAACAGCTATTATAACAAAATTTGGAAGCAAAAACAAAATTAAGCGTGCCTGTACCGGATATTTGTGAAGAGATGATGCAAGAATAACTGCAATAATCGGTCCAAGAAACAAGAGCTTTTCTTTAAGTTGAATACGTTTAGTAAAAACATATGTTAATACTAATAAAGCTCCAAATGCACCGCATAATAAATTCAAAACCTTAATCTTATATGAAATAAATAATTCGCTAAAACGTATTAATAGTCTTACCGGAGTCAAAAACGATACAAAAGAATAAAAATCCGAGTAAAAATCATTCATTCCAGAATAATTTATATTAAATACACAGCGAAGATTTATAAAATACAAAAATGCCATACTTGCAATCACAGGAATACAAACCTGCTTTCTGAAAGATAAAATACTGCCGGTTATTAATATAAATATAGATGAGTAAGAAAAGAACGGCGACAAAACCAAGATTAAATAGTAATATTTTTTAAAATTACCATTAATAATATTGTAAAATATAGAGAGTAAAATTACCGAAACAAAAAGCTCGGTTGAATACTGCTTATATTGAGATGCATAAAGTATTGCACAGGGATTTAATGCAAAAAGAAGGTTTGAAATCAAAATTTGCAATCTATTCCTAAATACCTGAGTTGAAAGATAATAAAAAGCTGCAATAGACAGAATACCGCTCAGGAATGGAATTACTCTAAGACAAAAATCTCTCCAGTAATCAGTTTTTGGGTTAAATAGAACAAGCATTAATTTTGAAAGAAACAAAAACCCCGGAGGTGCCACCTGCAGATTATCAAGCCCGTCCAGAAGTCCGGCAAAGCTCCTGCTTGTAATATTAAGAGCAAGCGCAGCTTCGTCATGCCAGAAAGACGGATTTTTGACAAACAGAAAAGTTTGAAAAACAATACTTACTGCAAATATCGCAATCAGCACTCCCTTAAAACAACTTTCTGACTTAAAATATTTATCCACACAGTAATTCTACCATAAATAGAGGATTTTAATTGAATAAAACTTCGTTATATTTACAAAGAGAAGATGAAAGGAGATTTATATGGAATTAAAAGGTTCAAAAACTGAAGCTAACCTTATGGAAGCTTTTGCCGGAGAATCACAGGCAAGAAACAAGTACACATACTACGCTTCACAGGCAAAAAAAGATGGTTATGTACAGATAAGCAAGATTTTTGAAGAAACTGCTAACAATGAAAAAGAACACGCAAAAATCTGGTTTAAATTATTACACGGCGGTTCAATCGGAAATACCCTTGATAACCTTGAAGACGCAGCCCAAGGTGAAAACTATGAATGGACAGATATGTATGCAAGATTTGCAAAAGAAGCCAGAGAAGAAGGGTTTGATGACATAGCACTTCTTTTTGAAAATGTTGCTAAAATAGAAAAAGAACACGAAGAAAGATACAAAAAGCTATGGGAAAATATAAAAAATGAAGAAGTGTTCCAGAAACCTGAACCTATAGTTTGGGAATGTGCAAACTGCGGATTTTCATACATTGGAGAAAAGGCAATAGACACCTGCCCGGTCTGTAAACATCCGCAAAGCTATTTCTTTGAAAAAGCTAATAATTACTAAAATATTACAGCCGGCTAAACACCGGCTGTTTTTTGTTTTGCATTTTCATATCTTTTTTTAGTAAAATAGTTTGTCATGCCCGCAACAAAGAATCCCATTACCCCAATTGAAAATACATAAGGAAGTCCGGAAATTAAAACTTTTTGCTTAACAAGAGATTTATACTCTTTTTCTACAGTTGATTTCCTTTCTTTTGCAAGTTTTTCGGCAAGAGCACCTAAATCATCAAACTTTGGAACATTTTTATCTTTTCCGATTAAATCTTTGCATTTACCCATTTTATAAAGAACTTTCCTGAACCCTTTTTCAACAAGTTCGCTGCCTGTAATCACATAAAGAGCTACAAGCGGAAATCTTGTTGCTGTTTCTTTAAAGTTTTCTTTTCCTCTATCAGCAGATGCCCCAAAATACCCTGCACCGCCAACGAGAACACAGGTTGTAAGCTGCCCCTTGCTTAAACACAGTTTTCCATTCTGGCTATTAAAATCCATACAGGTATATTTGTTGAAAAAGTTCTTTGCTTTCGGCGAATTTTTAAACAGCTTTGTGCCTGGAGCTACAATAAATTCTGAAATATTTTGAAGAATTTTAGAATTTTTACCTTTTGTTGCAAGCAGCCCTGCCAGCCCAAGACATCCGGCATAAATACCAGCTGCCAGTCCTATATGTTTTTGAGCACTCTTTTTAACCTTTTCCTGATGTGATATATCCTCTTTAGTATTTTCAAGAGAAGCAATATTCTTAAAATCGCTCTTTTTGAAAACTTTTAATGTCATCAAATTTTTTATGTAATTCAGAGAAAATTCGGTTAAAGGTATTGCCATTGCAGCAAGTGCTATAGCAGCTTTTACAGGAATAACTTTTTTATTATTCTTTCCGCCCTTCTCCAGAAGTTCTACCCCAGTTGTTGCAACTTCTTTCTTTAATTCATTATTTAAACCTTTAGAAAAAACTTTTCTTGCAACTCTTTCACCCAAAATTGTCGGCACAAAGTATATTAAAGCCTCTTCTGATGTTTCCAAAAAAGTATTTTCTGTCAAGTCGGCAAGACTTCTCGAAAATACAACTTTAGGTATCAGGCACGTTGTTGCGTCCTGTATAAATCTTGATGTCGAAAGCCCTGATGCCTGCTCCTGATGACGTATAAACTTTGCAGCAGGTTTTAAAGATTTCGGCAATGTGTTAATTAAAATTTTGTTGTTATTTGATGACATAATTCATATTCCTAAAACATGTAAAGACTTAAAATTGCCTAATCTGACAGCTGCTATTTACAATCTTTAACACAATCAGCAAGGCAGTAATCCTGAACTGCCCGCAAAAAATCTCAATACGGTTCACATGCCGGCAGTTAAACTGACCAGCGCCACCAAGAATTATTAAGATTTAATGTGTTCAAATTTTTCATTTTTTAAAATTCCTTTGTATCGATATATCGATACAAATATTATGTTAAACCTTTTGACATCTTTTGTCAATAGCATTTATTGATTATAATATAACTTGAAAATTCGACTTATGGTAAAATATCAGCATCAATTATTAGCTTGTAGTTTGCATAATCAGCATTATTAATCTTAATTCTGCAAGGATGTACTAATAATTCTGCTTCTTCTCCTGATGAAAACATTTTAAAAGGCTCAATGTACAAATATTTAACTCCTTTTTGCAGAGTTAAATTCCATTTTATGGCTTTATGGGCAAACTCATGGGGCTTTATAGATGTAGATAAGAACATATTTCTTTTTATTTCCGGTTTGAAATTATTAAAGAATTTTAGAATTTTTTCTACATTTGTTCTATCATATCTTAAATTTCTGATTAAATCACTGAGTTTAGCATTTTCCACCTGTATGTCACTAAAAAAAATAGCATCATCATCACGACAAAGCTGTATATTGTTATCATTTGCCGTTATGTATATTTTTTTTAAATTATCAGTTATTTTTTTTACAAACTCAGACTGCATTTCATATGGAACAAAATTAACCTCATTTGCATACCCGCTACGCGCATATTTGTATATTGAGTCTATAATATCAACATTGCTGTTGCTATTGAAAATCGAAATAAAAGATTTAAAAATAGCATCCCATGTTGCAACATTAAAATTTTCAAGCTGCTCTGGCAGATAATGCGTATGATTTACAAACATCAAAAGTTTATCCGGATTTTTACGCCAGAAATAAAGATATTTACCATTATTGACATTGGCAACATCCTTTATTAATAATATTTTTTCATCCTCAGAAAGAGTTTTTATTTGATTTATATAATCCTCAAATTCCATGTTATCAAGATTAAAATTAGGATTTTTTCCGAAAAAAAACTCTTTTCTTTCGTCTAAAAACACAGCGGCAATTTTTTCTCCAATACCAGCACCATATTCTTTTATACAACCTGATACAGATTTTTTATAAATTATTTCTTTGCCATCCTTTATCAATTGTTTTATTTCTTCTTTTGTTGCAGCATTAATTGTATTATTCTTTACTTGTAAAATTCCCCGATTAATATTTGCTTCAATTTGATTAACAGGTAAAAATTTTCCTCCTCTAAAACTTATTTTTGAGTTTTTTTTATAATTAAAAAGATTTAAATTATTATATGAAATATTTGTTATTGTATTCATAACAAATAAAAACTTCTAAATAAAAAATTTGCTTTATAAAATAAGTTTACCTTCATCCATCTTTTTGGTATCCTAATGACAAGGATATTTTTAAGGGGAATAAGAATATGACAGATATTAGACAAGAATTTATACAACAAGCAATCCAGCTTACAAGAAACGCCGAAGTGCTTCCGGGCGGTGTTAACGGAGGAGTTACAGAATTAGCTGCAAAATTGCAGCACGCAGCAGATACAAACACTCCTCTAAGGGTAAAACTAGGAATGGATCCTACAAGACCGGATTTACATCTCGGGCATACTGTTGTTATGAGAAAGCTTAGAGAATTTCAGAAACTCGGACATAAAATCGTCCTTATTGTAGGCGGGGCAACAGCTATGATAGGCGACCCTTCCGGTAAATCAGAAACAAGACCAGCTTTAACAAAAGAACAGGTTGAAGAAAACGCTAAAACTTATTTTGAACAAATGTCTAAAGTTCTGGATGTTTCAGAAGCAGAGGTCGTAAACAACGCTGATTGGCTTCATAAACTTAATTTCACAGAACTTTTACAGTTAGCAGGGAAAGTTACTGTTGCACAGATGATGACAAGGGATGATTTTGCAAAAAGATACTCAGAAGGCAAACCAATTGCAATACATGAATTCTTTTACCCTCTAATGCAGGCATATGACTCTGTTGCTATTGACTCTGACATAGAATTAGGCGGAACAGACCAGAGATTTAATACTCTTTTAGGACGCGATATCCAATCTGCTTACGGTAAAAAATATCCGCAGCTTGTCATGATGCTTCCGCTCCTTGAAGGCACAGACGGGGTTGTAAAAATGTCTAAAACATATCCAGAACACTGCATATCACTTACAGACAGCGCCAAAGATATGTTCGGGAAACTAATGAGTATTCCTGATACCTTAATAACTCGTTACTACTCTCTTCTCACAGATGTTGAGCAGGCCGAACTCGTAAAAATGGATAAAGAAATTGAATCAGGTTCAATTAATCCGCGTGATATTAAAATGAAGCTGGCTCATATGATTACAGAGGAGTATCATGGAAAAGATGGTGCTGATAAAGCACAGGAAGATTTTATTAATGTAGTATCCAACAAGGGAATACCGGACGATATCGAAAGTGTTAAAATAGATGCAGAAGGGATAAACATACTGGATTTACTGGTTAAACTTTCTTTCGTACAAAGTAAGGGCGAAGCTAAACGCCTGATACAGGGCGGCGGGGTAAAACTTGATGGAGAAAAACTTTCGGATATGGCATATACGGTTAAACCGGCTATGGATGTGGTATTACAAGCAGGTAAAAGAAAGTTTGCTAAATTAATATGATATACAACAACGTCTTAGAATTAATCGGGAATACTCCTCTGGTAAAATATAATGACAATATCTGTCTTAAGCTTGAATATTTTAATCCGTCAAGTTCAATTAAAGATAGAGCTGCTTCTTCAATGCTTAAAGAGGCAATGGAACGCGGAGATATAAACAAAGAAACAGTCATTATTGAACCAACAAGCGGTAATACAGGTATCGGGTTAGCTATGTGCTGTGCTGTACTCGGCCTTAGACTTATAATCTGCATGCCGGAGAGCATGTCAATAGAGCGGAGAAAAAATATTGCTGCATATGGTGCAGAACTTGTTTTAACTCCCAAAGAAAGAGGCATGCAGGGCGCAGTTGATAAGGCTGCAGAACTAGCCCAGACTTATTCTAACAGCTTTATACCTATGCAGTTTGCGAATCCGGATAATCCAAAATCTCATAAAAAGACTGCAGCTGAAATTGAAACAGCAGTAGAAGGGCGAGAGGTTGTTATAGCAGCAGGAATAGGAACTGGCGGAACTGCATTCGGTTTGAAAGAATACTTAAAAAATGCAATTGTATTTGGGGTTGAACCGGCAGAAAGCCCGTTGTTTACAGAAGGTCATGCAGGACCGCACGCTATTCAGGGAATAGGTGCCAATTTCATACCAAAAATTTCTGAAGGAAAGCACTTAGACGGAATACTCACCGTAAAAGGAGAAGATGCGATTGCGCAGGCCCGTGAATTGGCACAAAAACACGGAATTTTCTGCGGAATTTCTGCAGGAGCAAATGTCTGCGCAGCACAAGAACTTACAAAAAAATATCCAGATAAATTAATTGTTGCTATTATTCCTGACAGCGGCGAAAGATATTTGTCTGTTTGGTAGGAGCTATAATGCTTTTTAGAGCTATAAAAAAAATAAAAGAAGATATTAAAGTTATTTACGAAAAAGATCCTGCTGCAAATAATCTTGCAGAGGTACTCTTCTGTTACCCTGGGTTACAGGCATTGATATCACACAGGATTGCGCATAAACTAGCTTATTGGAAAATTCCGTTTATTCCGAGATTAATCTCTTATTGGACAAGAATTTTTACAGGTATTGAAATTCACCCGAAAGCGAGAATTGGAAACCGATTTTTCATAGATCACGGAGAAGGCGTTGTTATCGGAGAAACTACAATTATCGGAGATGATGTGCTTATTTATCAGCAGGTAACATTAGGCGGAACAGGTAATGAACACGGTAAACGCCACCCGACCATAGGCAACAATGTTATCATAGGAGCAGGTGCTAAAATATTAGGCAATATTACAATCGGAGATAATACAAGAGTAGGCGCCGGCTCAGTTGTTGTTGATGATGTTCCGGAACACTGTACTGTTGTTGGCGTACCGGGCAGGGTTGTTCAGCAAAAATTTATTAATCAGGACGGAATACTTATGCATAACAGGATTCCGGATCCTGTAAAGTGTGAATTGAACAGACTTAAATATGAAATTCAGGAACTAAAAACAGAACTAACTAAAAAGAATTAAGTTTTGTAACAATTTTATTATGCATAAGCAAAAAATTTTATTTTAATTACTTTTTATCCATGTGTAGCAGGAAAGGAATTTGTGTATGTCTATAGATTCAATTAATTTTTCAACAAAGACTCCAGCATTTAAAGGAAACTATAAGCGTACAGAGCAGGGTAATCCTTATTATCACACGAATTCTGCGATGAAAATTGGCGGTACACTTGCTGGTTTATGTGCTCTTGGTACAGCTATAGATCTTGCCGGTAACAATTTTTTTCAAAAAGCTCTAAAAAATTTGCCAGAAGCAGATAAAGACCTGATAAAAATTAATAATAAAACTGCAATTTTAGCTAATGGTTTAGCTGCTCTTGCTATCCATTTAGGCTGTGCAGCTTTTATTGACCATAAAAGAAACGAAAAAGCTAAAGAAACAGCTGACTTTGTAAAAAAAGTCGGAACGAAAAATGCTGTAATGAATAGTGATGAAGTTGCTCTCTCAAATAAAGGCCGAGCCTACTATGACTCTAATACCGGAGCAAAATACGGTGTCTGGTGCGGCACTGGAACTGGTCTAGTAACAGGAATTCTAGGATATGCTAAAGAATTAAAAAAATTAGACAGTAAAACGCCAGATGTAATTAAAACAGCAACTAAAACAGGAGGCGCCATTGGAATAGCAATGGGTATCGGTATTTCTGCACTCGGCGGCTGGTTGTTAGGAAAATGGGCTGACAGCATTGCAAACAACGATGCAAGAAAACATGCATAAGTATTGCTTTTTTTATAAAGTTATATTATAATGTATGGGTAGAGTTGAATTAACTCTGTATTTTTTGATGAATCTCATATTATTTTATTGATAGGATTATTTATTAGTAGTGAAATTTTTTATTTTAATTGGTTAAGAGGCTTTTATTATGTATGTAAACAAGTGCATTAAGTGTGGTGCGGAATTTGAAACGAAAAACCCCAAAAGAGTAATATGTCCTAATTGCTTATACGCTGATAAAGGAACAGAATCTACAGAAGAAAAACCTATGCAGAGCTATAGTTCCTACAGCTCATACTCTACGGAGTCTCGCCCAAGAAGCTATGACAGACCGCAGCAAGGCGGTTACAGAAATAATAATTATTCCCGTAATCAGGATGGCGGATATCAGAGAAGGGATAATTACAATAGAGATAATCGTTCACAACAGGGTGGTTATCAAAGAAACAATAACCGTCAGGGCGGATATCAACAGCGCAGACCTGATAATAACAGAGGCGGTTACAGAAATAATTACGCAAGTGCAAGACCTCAGCAGGGACAAAGACGTCCAATGCAGAACAGACGTCCGCAAAAACCAGCTAGACCATTGCTTATCAGCAAAGAACAATTAGAACAAATTGAAGTTCTTTACAAAACAATGCTGCCATTACCAAATCCTGATTGTCACGAAGTAATTGGTGCAAAACTCGGTATTGAACCGCAAAAAGTATTTTTCGGTATAAATTTAGTGCGTCAAAAAATGATGCTTCCTAAGCTTCCGTTCCCAAAACGTAAGCTTGCGATTTCTCCAGACCAGATGATGGCAATTAAAGCATTATATGAACCATTATTGCCGCTTCCTCCAATTGGCTGCCACAAAATTATTGCAGCTCAGTTGAAAATGGATGAATGGAGAGTTCACGTTGGAATTAAGCTTATTCGCGCCCAGCTTGGTTTAGATAGATGGAACGAAGACAGAGCGGATAAGCCGGCTGATTATATGGTTGCAAAACATACTAAACCGTCATCAGAGGAAAAAGTTCCGGTTGCGGTAGAAGCAAAAAAGGCTCCTGAACAAGAAGCCGTAAAACCAGAACCGGAAGCTGAGCCGGAAGTTGAAGAAAAGCCTAAACGAGGAAGAAAACCTAAGAAGAAAGAAGATGAAGAATAATTTTGTTTCTGTAGGTAAAATTCTTAACTTTCATGGTGTTCAGGGTGAGGCAAAGCTAGGATATTCAAAAAACCGTGAAGACTTTTTATCTCACCTCAAAGAAGTTTTTGTGCAACTAAACGGTGAATTTATAAAGCTTGAAATTTCAAGACTTCGTTTTACACCTAAATGTGGAATTATAAAATTTAAGGGAATTGACACTTTAAATGATATTTTAGAGTACAAAAATCAACTTATTTTTGTTACAGAAGATGTTGCAAGAGATTTTCTTGAGGAAGACGAATTTTTGATAGATGAATTAGTCGGACTTGATGTTTTTGACGGAGAGAAAAAAGTTGGTTCGGTTGTCGGCGTATCAAATAACGGGGCAAGTGATTTGTTATCGGTAAAAAATCTTGATAAAAAGATTTGCCTGGTTCCTTTTGTTAAGGCGATTGTGCTCTCAGTAGATATCAAAAACCGCAAAATACAAATCAACAATCTGGAAGGATTACTTTCATGAGATTTGATGTTTTAACGCTGTTTCCGGAATTAATTCAGTCCCATATGGATTTCAGCATAATGAAACGTGCATCGGAGGAGGGGATTATTTCTGTAAATACAATTAATCCTCGTGACTTTACACTTGATAAGCACAAAAAAGTTGATGATACTCCCTATGGCGGCGGAGCTGGAATGGTTTTAATGCCTCAGCCTTATATTGATGCTTATAATTCTCTAGAAAAAGTTGAGAATAGTATTACTTTAATGATGACACCGCAAGGCGAACCGTTTACAGATAAAATATCAAATGAGCTTGCGAAATACGAGCAGGTTATAATTCTTTGCGGTCATTATGAAGGTTTTGATGAAAGAATTAGAGAAATCATTAAACCAAGAGAAATTTCTATTGGAGATTTTGTATTAACGGGCGGGGAACTACCTGCATTATGTATTATTGATAGTGTTTCCAGAAAGATTGAAGGAACACTCGGCAAAATTGAGTCTGCTCATGATGACAGTTTCGCAGACGGGCTTTTAGAGTATCCGCAATATACCAAACCCCGCGAATATATGGGATATAAAGTTCCTGATGTTCTCTTAAACGGCAATCATAAATTGATTGAAGAATATCGAATGGAACAAAAAATACTCAGAACGAAGTTTAAACGGCCAGATTTGTATGAAAAATTTATTCAGCGAAATAAACTTCCTGAATAACAGCTATAATTCTATTTAAAAAGTTTTTATATTTAATTCTGTCAGCAGAACCGGAAAGAACTATATCTGCATAAGCTTTACAAGGTCTTATGTGTACAGCAGCTTTTTCGTTTGCATTCTTATAAATATAATCTGCTGAATCACCTAAATCACGTTCTTTAGCACGCACATAAAAACGTTCTTTCTTGATATGTTCAGCAATATCTACATAAATTTTAAAATTGAACGCGTCTTTCACTTTTTCAGTAAGTGTAAATAAACCTTCTGAAATAATAATTTTAGAAGGTTTAGCTAAAGTATAATTATCATGCCTGATGGCAGTTCCACTCATGTCATATTTAGGAAGATAAGTAATTTTTCCGGACAGTAATTCCTTAATATGTTTACTCATCAATTCTAATTCAAGTGCTTGAGGCACATCTAAATCATAATTTTTTGCAAATTCAGAAAAGCTTCCTGCAGCCTTAACCATTTCTGAACGATCGTAATAATAATCATCTGTATTAACTCTTGTTATTGCATCATCAATATTAAATTCAGCTGCAAATGACTCAATGGTATCAATTAAATCCATAGTAATTGTAGATTTTCCGCTGGCAGTTTCTCCGGCAATACCAATTGATGCAGGCATTTTAATTCTGCCTGACAGGTAAGCTGCAATCTTTTTTATTACAAATGGGGTATAGCTGACAAGAATAGAGCCGCTTGCATTCAATTCAGCTTCAAAAACCTTTTGCAAATATCTCTCTATCTCATCACATAAAGTTGTTGGTTTTGTTACTTGTGAAGTTGCTATGTTCTGTATCATAAATCTTTTTTCTTTCTTTGTACTATTATACACAAATTAAAACAAAAAGAAAGTTTTTTTTGCCTCAAATTTTACAAAATTTAATAATTGTTAAGCATTTTGAAAAATTGTTACATTTGGCGCAAACGTAGTTATAGTGCAGGAAACATTTTTTTTTATTTACCCCTATTTTCCCCTCCTCTCTCAAGTTTTTTAAATTTATGCCGATAATAAAATCAAAGATGTAAATATAGAAGAATATTTAATGGTAAAAATTAACAAAAATCAGTCTGTATACGAAACATTTGTGACAAACAACACAAAAGTTACTCAACATCGTTTCCAAAATTCAGTTTGGGAAACATCTATCAATGGTGAAATTGAAGATACCAAGCAGGGAGATGCAGGTGATTGCTGGTTATTGACACACATTAACGGACTCAGAGATACAAAATGGGGTAAAAAATTAATTAAAAATGCAATCAAGCCTGATGGTGCCGGCGGTGCTGTTATTACATTTAAGGGAGCAAAAGGCGAACAAAAAGAATTTCATATTTCTGTTAATGAAATCATTAAAGCTAGAGAAAGCGGTATATATTCATCAGGTGACGATGATATGATTGCAATGGAGCTGGCTGTTGAAAAATATTTAATAAAATTTGGTCATCTTTATGAAGATAGAAAACAAGACATAGGAACTGAATCTGGAAAAGCAATTACAGGAAATGGGTTATCTGGCTTTGAATTTGTAGAATTACTATCCGGAAAGCAAACTAATACACACTATGCTCTACCACAGCAGAGCAATTTTATGGACGAGGGTGAAAGAAGTTATAATGAAAAATTAAGGATGTTAACAGAAGTAGAAAAACATCCCGGCGAATATCTGGTGGAAGTGAGCTTTCAGGGAAATTCTATCGATGGAGTTATGCATGGACAACATGCATATCAGGTCAAAAAAGTTATTACAGAAGGCGGTAAGAAATATGCAATTTTAGTTAATCCCTGGAATTCGTCTGAAAATATACAAATGGAATTAGACAAACTCATTTGTTACTCTAGTTTGCTATCCATAACAGAAAATCCGGATGCAGAACCTAATTCGAACTTGCGTTCTGATTTTGAAAAAGATACAGATTATAAACAACTTCTAATTGATATGTGCGACGAATTAATCCAAAAAGCTAGTGATGGCAAAATAAAAGATACAGACCTGAATAAAGTTAAAAAAGCGATTGAAGCAGTTAATTCGGAGAATATCAAAGATTTATTTAGTGATAAAAATACTATCTCTTTTATTATAAACTGCTTTGATTTAATAAAACACGGCTGGGGTAACGGTAAAGAAAAGAAAGAACTTATCGCACCACTGGTGGATGATTATTGTGAATATGCAGCAAAAAAAGGTGTTGAAGAAGATATCATTAAAGATGTTAAGACAGCTTGTTACAAGGAATTAGACGCCCTTTTATATACAGATGAAAAAGTAATCATAGAAAAACTTCAGATATTATTCGACAAAATTAAAGAAAAAGACAATTGGTTACTTAATTTTATGCATTAGTTTTTACTCATATCTAAGGGCATCAATTGGATTTAAGAGCGAGGCTTTGTATGCAGGATAGTATCCGAAACCAACTCCCACAAGTCCGGAAAACCCGAGAGCCAGAATTATTGAAAACAGTGAGATTGATATTGTCATAGAAGGAGCCAGAACCGTTATCAATAAAGACCCTAAAACACCCGCAACAACCCCGATTAACCCTCCTATCATAGAAAGCAGGAATGATTCGATTAGGAACTGCCACCTTATATCACTTACCTGAGCACCAATAGCCATCCTAATACCGATTTCCTTTGTTCTTTCGGTCACAGACACAAGCATAATATTCATTATACCAATCCCGCCGACAAGCAATGACACAGACGCAATGGATGCTAGCAAGATTGCAAAGGTCTGCACTGTAGATTTCATTCTTTCCTGAAACTCGGCAGAATTTCGAATCTCAAAATCTTTTTCCTGATTTTTTCCAAGATTATGCCTTGCAACAAGAATTTCATTAATATCTTCTATTGTTTGATCTAAAGTTTCCGGATTTTGGCCTTTTATCACTATTTGGCTTACTGTTCCCGGAAAATCTGTTCCAAAGACTTTTTTCTGTGCAGTTGTTATTGGTATAAAAATTAAATCATCCTGATCAAAAGGCCCTGATTGTCCTTTGACTTTTAATAATCCTACTACTTTGAAAGGAATATTTCCAACTCTTATAATCTTATTAATAGGATCAACATCACCAAACAATTCTTCTGCAACTGTTGAACCAATCAAAGTTACCTTTGCGCTATTTTGCAAATCTTCTGGAATAAAACCCCGCCCCATCTCTATTTCATAATTTTTAATATACAGATAAGCCGGCTGGACTCCATATACTGTTGTAGACCAGTTCTGGTTACCATATGTTAACTGCTGGGTTTGAGAAGACATTGTAGAAATTGCTAAAATTCCACGTGCCATTTTTTTTATAGCAAGAGCATCTTTAGAGGTTAGAGTAGGCTTTGTTCCCATTCCCATATGAACTCCGCCAGATTTTGCAGAAGCTGAACGCACCGTAAGTATATTAGTTCCCATAGCCTCCATATTTTCTGTGACCTTCTTGCTTGCTCCAGAACCAACGGCAAGCATTATTATAACTGCGCTGACACCAATAATAACGCCCAGACTTGTTAAGGCTGACCGCAGCATGTTTACTCTCAATGAGTTAATTGCCATTTTCAGAGTTGATTTAAAATCTAGCACTGCAAATTACTTCTTTTCTACAAATAATGAGTCGCAAATGTTTGTCTGAGGGACGTAATCGTACTCAGGCATAGAGATTTTGTTAATAATTTTTGAACGTTTTTTGCGGTAAAGCATATCAATAAAAGCTTCTAACCTTGTTATAAAGCCTGCCTCTCCGGTATGTTCATCAATTGTTAACGAAAGTAGGGGTTTTCCGGCTTCTTTTGCTTTTCGCGTAATTCTTTCCACCATTAAAGAATCAGGTCCGCATCCAAAAGCATTAAGTGTAACAATACCGTCTATCTTATTGTCTTTCAAATAATGTCCGGCAGTACCTGTCATTTCATATTCATTAGCCCAATAACGTTTTTGTCCCAAAGCGGCAATACCTTCTTCCATTTGCTCATCAGTAAGCTGCAGAGAGGTAAAGACTTTTACATCCATTTTTTCAAGCTTTTCAAAAATCTTCATACATGCTCTATCATCATAAATATTGTATCCATGTGAAACAAGCGCTACATTTATCGGAGCGGAATTGGAATTACTTTCAATGAAAACTTTTCCCTGAAGAGCATAATTCATGGCTTTCTTGTAGCTCATACCTGAACGAACCATTACCAGAAAATTATTATAAACTTTCCATCCTTGTTTTGAAGCAGCTTTAATATCTTCGACTTTAGTAATTCCGAATGGTCTTACAGCTTCTTCTAAGAAAGTATACAACCCACCGTTTTTAGCAGATTTATCAAGTGTTGGTTCTATAATATTAATGTCTGCTTTTATAACATTTCTAACTAAATCAGGAAGTCCTCTGATTTTAGAACAGTTATAAATTTTGGGAGCTACAGACTGCAAAGATGGTACAAAAATATCTTTTACACCTTTAGAAATCAAATTAAGTATATGTCCCAAATAAATTTTAATCGGAAGACATGTTTCTGTTACGACAAGAGCAGAACCGTCAGACATTGTCTGCTTTGTAGTAGGGTCAGATAAAACTATTTTTATACCGAGGCTGGTAAAAAATCCATACCAGAACGGGTAATTATTGTAAAATGACATTCCGCGCGGAATACCGATAACCATTTCTTTTTTCATGAAAAACCTTTTCTTTATAATATACGTACCAGATTTATAATAGCGCGAAATCATATATTTGTCACGAATGTTTGCCAAATGTTAAGTTGTGATATAATCTCTTTATGAAGATTTTAGGAATTGACCCCGGTATGGCAATTGTCGGCTACGGGCTTATTGAAACAGTAAATGACAGCATTAATCTTTTAACATCAGGTTCAATTCAAACTGATAAGAAGCTTCCAGACTCAAAAAGATTACTAGAAATTTATAACGATTTAACCACAGTTGTCCAAAAGTACCAGCCGGATTGTGCGTCTGTAGAAGAACTTTTCTTTTTCAAAAACCAGAAAACAATTATACCTGTTGCAGAAGCGAGAGGTGTTATATTAACAGTTTTAGAAAAACTTAACATACCTACTTACAGTTATACTCCTATACAGGTAAAGCAGGTTCTAACAGGGTATGGAAGAGCAGAAAAAAAAGAAGTCGAACAGATGGTTCGGCTCACACTTCAATCTGATAAGCTTCCTAAACTAGACGATACTGTTGATGCAATCGCAATTGCCATATGCCATTCCAGGGGGATAATCTAGCTTACACTGCCCAGTAATCCGATAACATTTTGTGCTTTAAGGTTTCTGGATGATGCTAAAAGGGTGGCAGATGCCTGTTGTAAGATCTGGTAACGGATGTAATTTGAGGACTCCTCTGCTATATCGGCATCTCGCATTGTTGAACGGAATGATATTAAATTATTTAACTTTATTGACTGTGCCTCCGCTACACTCTCTAAACGGTTGATTGTATTACCGATATTCAACAATTGCTCGGATACACTACTTAACATTTCATCTATTGACTCTAGGCTCTCTAAGGCTCCTTCTGCGGTGGAAAAATCTACACTGAAATCAAAAAGGTTAAAGCTGATACTTGTACTTATATACTTATCAGAGCCGGAGCCGATATCGACCTTGATATTCAACTCAAA
>OBAO01000276.1_pt1 | contig 68219 bp, 74 predicted proteins | sample 1517541 | NCBI WGS metagenome assembly OBAO01 (sample SAMN04571698, study PRJEB22368) | human gut metagenome | biome: human gut; material: stool | host: Homo sapiens | place: Luxembourg | collected 2012-08-10
TCAACTAGGATTTAATTAATGTTCTTTTATTGTCTACTTTCTATTGACAAGTTCAACCAAAAAGTCTATTCTTTTTTCTTAATTTGACAAATAGATTGAAATTTGCTATTATATAGGTGTGTTAAGGGGGATGTTATGGCTTATTATTTAACCATAAGGAAGAAAGATACTTATATTCCTATTGATATTGGGTATCTTACTTGTTTTACTAAGTTATCTAAATATAAAAGTGGTGGTTATAGTTTAGAAGAAATTGATAGATGTACTATGAACTATATTAATGAATATTTCTTTAAGGAGGACCTATATAAGGCTGGGTTAATTGAACTAGAGGATATTGCTAGAGAACTTACTATTAGATATAAAAAAAGTAATTCTTACGAACTAGTAAGAAATGGTATACCTTATAGAAGAACTAAAAATTATTTTGATTTATATGGTTTAAAGTTTATATTACTTAGTAAGCAAAAAGATTATAACTTTTTAGAAAAACTAGTATCATATTATCGTAATAGTTATATAAATAATATTAATGTATCTAAGATTAAATATTGTATGGAATCTAGGAAAAGGGAACTTTTAAATGTTACATTAGGAGAATTCTATATGCGAGAAGTTACTAAATATGATTCTACTACTGGGGAAGTTAAAATTAATTATAAATATTTTCATGATTTAGCTATGTTTATTTATAATTATGATATTACATTAGAAAAAGAACAACTTGGTATTACTAAAGAAGAAGATAAAATGGAGAGAGAACTAACTTTTGAGTATTTAAAAAAATCGTTAAGTGGAGATTTAGTTGAACCTAAAAAGAAAGTAAAATCTAAAGATTTAGAAGGTCAAATTAGTATTTTTTAGACTAATTACTTGACCTTCTTTTTTTATTTGTGTTATACTTTATATGGTGAATATAAATGGAAGAAAAAAAGAAAAGAATTGATGAGTTAGTTGAAATAATTAATAAGGCTAGTTATGAATATTATCTTAATGATAGTCCTTCAATTACTGATCAGGAGTATGATGATTATTATAGTGAGTTACTTAGATTAGAAGAAGCATATCCTGAATTAAAAAGAGAAGATTCTCCTACGATAAGAGTTGGAGGAGAAGCTCTTAGTAAATTTGAAAAAGTAGAACATAAGACACCAATGTTATCTTTTGATGATATTTTTAATGAAGATGAAATAATTGCTTTTGATGAAAGAATTAGAAAGAGTATTAATAATCCTACTTATACTGTAGAGCCTAAGATGGATGGTTTATCTGGTTCGTTAATATATGAAAAGGGATTGTTAGTTAGAGTAGCTACTCGTGGTAATGGTTTGGTAGGTGAAAATATTACCGCTAATGGGAAAACAATTAAATCTATTCCTCTTAGATTAAAAAAAGATATTGATATTGAGGTAAGAGGAGAAATATATATGAGTAAAGCTTCTTTTGAGAAGGCTAATAAGGAAAGAGAAGCAAATGGGGAGGCTTTATTTGCTAATCCTAGAAATGCTGCGGCAGGTTCTGTTAGACAATTAGATAGTAAGATTACTGCTAAAAGGAATTTGGATTTTATGGCTTACTTTATACCTAATCCTAAGGATTATGGTATAAAGACACAAGATGAATCATTAAAGTTTTTAAGAGAACTTGGTTTTGTTACTAATTATAAATTAAATACTATTGCTTCTAATGCTGAGGAAATAATAAGGGATATTAAATTACTTGGAGAAATTAGAAAGAGTCTTCCTTATGAGATTGATGGTGTTGTTCTTAAGGTTAATAATCTTGAAGATGAAGATAGACTTGGTTATACTGCTAGAGTTCCGAGATGGGGAATAGCTTATAAATTTCCAGCTGAAGAGGTACTTACTACTTTAAAAGAAATTAAATTTACTGTTGGGAGAACTGGTAAGATTACGCCAAATGCTATTTTTTCACCAGTTCATGTAGCGGGTTCTCTTATATCTAAAGCTACATTACATAATGAGGATTATTGTATAACTAAGGATGTTAGAGTAGGAGATACTATCTCTATTAGAAAAGCTGGAGATGTTATTCCGGAAGTGGTTAGAGTTCTTAAAGAAAGAAGAAATGGTACTGAAAAGAAGTTTCAGATGTTAGAGTATTGTCCTATTTGTCATACTAAGATTGTTAGAAAAGATACTGAGGCTGACTACTATTGTCCTAATGAAATGTGTCCGGCGAGAAAAATTGAAAATATAATTCATTTTGCTAGTAGAGAAGCTATGAATATTGATGGTCTTGGTGAATCGATAATTGAAGATTTATATAATGAAAACTTTATTATTAATATTACTGATATATATGATATTGATAAATATGAAGAAGAGTTAATGAATTTAGAAGGTTATGGTAAGAAGAAAATAGATAATTTAAAGAGTGCTATTAAAAATAGTAAGAATAACTCTTTAGAAAGATTAATATTTGGTCTTGGTATTAGAAATGTTGGGGCTAAGACTGCTAAGGTACTAGCTAAGTATTATAAGACTTTGGATAATTTAATGACTGCTAGTTATGAAGAGTTAGTTAATATAAGTGATATTGGAGATATTATTGCTAAGAGTATAATTAATTACTTTAGTAATGAGGATAATAAAAATATTATTACTAAGTTAAAACAACTAGGAGTAAATACTACTTATATTAATAATTCTGGATATGAAGAAAAGGATGAATTTAAAGGTAAGACTTTTGTTTTAACTGGTAGTTTGGTTAATATTACTAGAGATAAGGCTAGTGAAATTATTGAATCACTAGGAGGTAAAGTATCGTCATCGGTTAGTTCTAAAACTTCTGTTGTTGTAGTAGGAGATTCTCCTGGTAGTAAATATGATAAAGCTTTAGCTTTAGGTATTCCAATATGGCAAGAAGATGAATTTTTAGATAAGATAGAGAATTAGTCTCTATCTTTTTGTGTATTTTATAAATATATTACATATAATTTAATAGGTGATACGATGACTAAAATAGATAATTTTAAATCATTTGTAAGAAGGAATCCTAATTTAATTACTTATGTTAGAGAAAAGAATACTTCGTGGCAGGAGTTCTATGAATTATATGATTTATATGGGGAAGATCCTACTATCTGGAATAAATACTTAAATAAAGAAGAAAGAGGGGCCGAAGAATCTTCTAATAATAATCCTTTAAATAATATTTTAACGATGGCTAAAAATATTGATGCTGATAAATTACAAGATGGTTTATCTTCAATACAGAAGGCTGTTGATTTATTTGGAGGTCTTCTAGTAAAAGATAAGGGGACTTCTACTAAGAGTGATTACTTACCTAGACCGGTATATAAAAGGTTTGATGATTAATGACTATTGAGACTCAGTTAAAGATATCTTCTGATCCAATGTTAATTAGATTTATTAGAGAATATCCTATTTGGTATAAATATTTAAATAGAAATCCTGATTTATTTAATTATATGGTTCAAGATATGAAAGAAAAGTATAAACTAACTACTAGTGACCGTATTAATAATGCTTTAAATAGTATTGGTATGCTACAAAGTTTAATTGATGTTTTGAAATAAAAATACCAAGAATTTTATTATCTTGGTATTAATTTTTAAATCTAAGTTTTTCGTTTGATATATTAAATAACATTCCTATTAATGTCATATATGATAGAAGTGAAGATCCTCCATAGGATATAAATGGTAAAGTTATACCCATAATTGGCAAAAGACCAATTGTCATACTGATATTTTGTATTTGTTGAAAGAGAAGGACTGCGATTATGCCTCCGACTGTAAATTTATCACATGCATCATTAGTTTTTTCGGCTAGTGAGATAATATTAATATCAAAATATATAAGTAATGATATTAAACATAATACTCCAATAAAGCCAAAGTTAGAGGCAAATACGGCAAAGATAAAATCTGTTTGCATTTCTGGAAAATAAATAGGAGTATGATTAAAACCATGTCCTAGACTACCAGCAGATCCAATAGCGGTAAGACTATTGGTAAGTTGTAGTCCGCTAGAATTAGACCAATTTAATATTCTATCCATTCGGTAGAAGAAACTTGTACCAAATATTTTAATAAATAAATCATCATTTAGGAAATATATTCCTAGGAAGATACTACCTAATATTAGTATTATTGAAATGGTAGCTATAAACCATCTACTTTTAAAGCCTGCGGTAAATAACATTACTATTGTTATGATAAAATATATGAGTACTGCTCCTGTATCTGGTTCTATAAAGGTAAGTACTGAAGGTATTCCTACTACTATTAAGACTTTAATTAGAAATTTAAATTCTTCCATCATATCATTACTTCTTCTTTCGGCATTAAAGTCACCTATCATTCTTGATAATGTTATTATTAAGAATATTTTCATAAATTCTGATGGTTGGAAACTACCGATATATGGTATTATAAACCAGCATTTTGCATTGTTAATAGGAGTTCCTATAAATAATACTAGTATTAAGAGGAGGACTCCTATAATATATAATATATAAGCATTATTATATAAGAATTTATTACCGAATAGCATCATTAGAAAGGCTATTATAAAGCCTATTGTATACCATAGTATTTGTTTTAAATATAGATTTTGTAAATCACTTGGAAGTAAACTTTTGGTACAATATATTGTTATAACACTAATTATCATAAATAATATAAGTGGTATTAGTATGTTTTTTTCTACTTTAAATTTTGATTCTTTTTGCATTTTTATCACTCTCTTAATTATAATACCACAAATATTAAAAATAATAAATATAAATAAAGATATTTTCATATAATCTAATAGAGGTGATATAAATTGAGTGAACTACCTAGAATGTATCATAATAAGATTGATAAGGATTTGAATAATAATGAAAGGGTATTTTCTACTTTAGATAGTAATAATATATATACTAATAGTTTTATTAATAATAGAAATAATTTAACTGTAGAACAGAAGATTGTTAATATTTTTAATTCTCCTAATTATATTTATAAGATAGATGTTGTTATTGTAACTGATAATAATAAAGTTATTAAGAGAATTATTGGTAAGAATAAGAATAATTTAATTACTATGGATAATGAATATATACCTATAAATACTATTAGAGATATTTATATTAATAAATAAATATTTCTTTTTTTATTTCCACTTCAGCCTGTAGTCTTTCGTGGTATTTTTGAACCTGTAGTTTCAAAAATAAGGTTTTGTGAATTGGAATGCTGAGTAATAAATAAATATAGGTATTTTAGGTATTCACCCCGAATATGATATCTTATTATTGCTTGTTTATAGACTAGGGCTATAAACAATATGAAAAGATGTTAAGCTTTTCATATAATAGATAAAGAAATGTCAAATAATAAAAATATGGTTTTCAAAAGAATAAAAGTATGCTATTATAATAATAGGTGAGAATATGAAGAAGTTATTATCAAAATTAGATAAACCATTATTAGTAGTTACTTTTATCTTTTTTATATTTGGTTTAATAATGATATTAAGTGCTTCTTCAATGGAATCATATATGCGTTATAATTATAGTCCATATCACTATTTTTTAAGACATGCTATATTCTTAGTATTAGGTTTTATATTATTTTGTTTTATGATAATATTTCCTACTAAAAACTATAAAAAGTTAGATATCTTTATTATAGGTGTAATAATACTAGCTTTAATTGGGTTACCATTTCTTGGACATAATGCTAAGAATGCTGTTTCTTGGTATAAGATAGGTCCAATTACTATACAGCCATCAGAGTTTGCTAAAGTAGCTTTGATTATATATTTAAGTAGTTATTATGAAAAGAATAAAGATAGATTAGATAATCAGTGGAATATTATTAAACCTATTATTGTTGCTTTTATAATAATTGGTTTAGTAATTATTCAGCCGGATATGGGAACTTCTGTTATTATTGGATTAATAACATTAATGATGTTTTATGGAGTACCAATTAGTAAAAAGAATCGGAGTATTTTTAATAAAATATTCTTAGGAGGTATCTTAGTAGTGGTTTTAGTATTTATTACTACTGGAGGTAAGATGCTTCAAAGTTATCAATTGGATCGTTTAAATTTTTTAGATCCATGTGAAAGATATCAAGATAAAACGGGATATCAGTTATGTAATGGTTTTATTGCTTTTAAGAATGGTGGTTTAAAAGGACAGGGACTAGGAGCTTCTACACAGAAATATTTATACTTACCTGAATCTTATACTGACTTTATCTTTCCTATTGTAGTAGAAGAGTGGGGCTTAATTGTAGGTATTGTTATATTATGTGCTTATGCTTTTGTATTATTTAGAATTATTCAGATATCTAGAAGAGCTAGTAATTTAAGAGGAAGTTTAATCTGCTACGGAGTATTTGCTTATTTACTTACACATATTATTGTCAATTTATTTGGTGTAATGGGTATGATACCTTTAACTGGAGTACCATTACCATTCTTATCATATGGTGGAAGTTATACTATATGTTTAATGATTGCTATGGGATTAGTTCAAAGAGTAGCAATTGAATCAAAAAAAAATACAAACAAGACTAAGGCTTAGTCTTATTTTTGTTAACTACAGGTATAATTTGTTTTAATAATAATATTATATGATATACTATATGTTATAGGAGATAAATATATGGAAGATAAAATAATAGATACTATAAAGGATATTGGTAATAAATTAAATGAGGAATATTTAAGAGCGGGTACTAAATCTAAAAGAAGAAGAATATTATATGAATTATTTGCTTTTGAAGTATTATGTGAAGAAGAATTTGGTATAGAAAATAAACATCTATGGTTTGTTGATGAAGAGTTATTACCAGATAATAAACAATATTTTGATATTATTAATAGGGATAAGAAATGTTTTTTTAATATTTCAAAGGCTGTAATAGAAAGTTTTATTAGTGAGAAGTATCCTTTTTATCATGAATATCATAAAAGTTTACCTAAAATGAATAAAAAACAAATGATGGAAATTGTACTTAGTTTCTTAAATGATATTGATAGGGGGACTGCTGATAAAATTATAAAGAAAAGTGTTAATTCTAAAATAATTGAAACTAATATATATGGAGCAGGTGGTTATATTAATCCATTTGAAGCTATTGATGATAGTGTTATTGTAATTAATAATGAAGATGGTTATAACTTAGAGTTTGCAAGAAGTTTAGTACGTGAATGTGGTCATTTATTTGAATTAGAATATTTATATTCACAAAATAAAAAAGTATATCGTAATGTTTCAATAATGACGCCTTATTATGAAGTATCTTCATCTTTCTTTGAATATGCTTTTTTAAGATATATAAAAGATAATAAAATACTTAATCATAGTATAGATGTATCTTTAAATGATTATTATATTGAATTATTTATTAATAATTTTTATATGAATGTTATTTGTATGAAAGATAGGATTGAAGATAATGATGATTGTGTTTATATAGAAGAAGAAAGAATTAAAAAATATGCTGATAATATTATGACAAGAAGTAATTTTTATAATATGTATTATTATACTGAAGGGCTTGATTCTAAGTATTCTTTTATTTATCCTATAGGACAATTTATGGCTATTTATTTATATGAAAATTATAAACAAGATAAAGAAAACTTTATCGAAGAATTCAAAAGAAGCTTTCTAATATATCCAACTAATCCTACCATTGAAGCCTTTAATAAAGTAGGTATTAACTATCAAGAATTAAAAGAAGGCAAAGTATTAAAAAGAATATTAAACGAATATAAGACTAAATTTTAGTCTTTTTTTCATTATTTAGGCAAAAAACAAAATAAAAAGTGTATTTATATATGAAGGAGGTAATAAATATTAAATAATTAAGAGAATATTATAGTAAAAAGACTAAGTATTTAGTCTTTTTACTATGGCTTAGTATCTAAAAATAACTAGTATTGTCGAATGGGTATTCAATGATAAATAAATGTGGTAAATTATAAAAGGAAGGTGAAGAAATTGCTTAAAACTAATATGGAGTTTAGAAAAGGAATTTTATTTATTCGTTTGAAAGGTGATTTAAACAAGGATACTATTAAAGGAATTATTGATAAAGATTTTAAATATGTTGTACTTAATATTGATGATATGTATTCAATAGACAGTTATAGTATCAAATATCTAAATAAAATATATAGGCTATATGAAAATAATAATAATAAATTTATTATTTGTGATAAGTTTAATGTGTCTAGAAAATTACTTAGAGATATCCCTAAAATAAATAGAGAGTATGATGCTTTTGAATTGTTTGAGAGGATGATTTAATGAATAAGTATGAGGAGATTATTAAAGTAAATAGTGGTCTTATTTATATGATTATGAATAAATATTTTAAGGGTTATGATAAAGATGATTTATATCAAGTTGGTGTAATAGGAGTTATTAAGGCTTATAATAATTATAAGAATGATCATAATACTAAGTTTTCTACATATGCTTTTAAATATATTTATGGAGAGATGTATAATTATATAAATAATATTAAAAGTATTAAAGTTTCTAATGAATATATAAGTCTTTATAAAAAAATATGTACTGCGAGGAATATACTTAGTCAGAAATTAATGAAGGAACCTTCGGTTAATGAACTAGCGATGTTTTTAGAAGTTAATCCACTTATTATAGATAATGTTATTAAGGCTATGAATAAAGTTGATAGTTTGGAAAAAATAATATCTAATGATGGTAAAGATTTATCTTTATTAGATACTATTAGGGATAATAGAGACTTCTATAACATTGATTATATGTTATTAAATGATGAAATAAGTAAATTAGAAAGTCCTTATAAGGAACTTATATATTTAAGGTATTTTGAAGATAAAACACAAAGTGAAGTAGCGGATATTTTGGGTATGAATCAAGTAGAAGTGTCACGTAGCGAGAGGAAAACTTTAAAGAAAATAAAAGATGTTTATCAAAATGTGGTTTAAATAAGCATTTTTTATTAAAAATGTAACCAAATGGTTTACATAAAAATTTTTCTTTTTGTGAGACAATAAGATTACAGGTGATATCTTATGAGGAGAAAAGGAGCAGAACGCGATACTATTTATATGGTTGTTGCCAAAAATATTAAGTATTATCGTAAAAGCAGAAATATGACACAAGCACAACTTGCTGAGAAAACAGAATATTCCCATGAATTTATTAGAAGAATAGAAGCTCCTAATAGTAGGAAGAATTTTTCTCTTGATACAGTAAGTAATATAGCTAGAGCTTTAGATATTGATATAGAATTATTATTTGAAAAAAGAGAAGTAGAGACAGAAAAACAACCATAAATTGGTCGTTTTTTCTTTTACTTTTACTAATTATATGGTACAATATTAATGGTGATGTGATGGAGTACAAGAGTGAAGAGGAGTTATTTAATAGTTTAAGGGGTGCTTTTAATGTTAAACTTAGACTAATTAAAGATAATTATAGTTATATTAAAATGATTGATATATGGAATTATCTTAAGTTAAATAAATGGATTAAGACTAAGAATTTATCAATATCAGAGATGGTTAATGATATTATTGATGTTGATATTGAAAAAGTAGATTCTTTTCTAAAAGAAAGAATAAAAAATACTGAGAGAGATATGATAAGTTAGAAAGAAGGATGCAATATGAAAAAGAAAAAACAAGAAAAGACTAAAAATAATAAATTAAGAGTAATACTAGGTACTTTTATCACATTAATAGTATTAATAGGTAGTGCTTATTTAAGTATTCCTATATTTAAAAATATTAATTATGGATTAGATTTACAAGGAGGGTTTGAAGTATTATATGAAATAGAACCATTAGATGGTAATAAGCTTACTTCTGATATGGTTTATAATACTTATAAAGCTATTTTAAAGAGAGTTGATATTTTAGGTGTAAACGAGCCTGAGATAGCTATTGAAGATAATAATAAGATTAGAATAGCATTAGCGGGTATTAAAAATAAAGAAGAAGCAAGAGAAGTTATATCTTCAACTGCGGTATTATCTTTTAGAGATTATAATGATAATTTACTTATGACTTCAGATGTATTAGGAGGAGAAGCTAAAGTAACTACGGATCAGTATGGTCATCCTGCGGTATCATTATCTATTAAAGATACGGATAAATTTTATAATGTAACTAATAAAGTAAAAGATATGAATAATAATGTTATTGTTATTTGGCTTGATTATGATGAGAATAATGATTCATTTAGTAAAGAAAAAGATAAATGTGGTTCTTTATCAACATCAAGATGTTTATCTGCTGCTAGGGTAGATAGGGCTTTTGCTAGTGATGTTATTATTCAAGGTAACTTTACTACTGAAGAAGCTACATCATTAGTAGAACTTATAAATTCTGGTTCACTTCCTACTAAATTAAATGAGATATCTTCTCGTACGGTAGAAGCTACATATGGAGAAGCTGCTCTTAATAAGACTTTAGTAGCTGGTATTATTGGCATTATTTTAGTATTATTAATAATGATTTTAATGTATCATTTTAGTGGTTTTATAGCAGGTACTGCCTTAGTAGTATATACTATGTTATCATTCTTAGTATTCTATTTAATTGAAGGAACATTAACTTTACCTGGTATTGCTGCGATGTTACTTGGTATTGGTATGGCGGTTGATGCTTCAGTAATTAGTTTTGAAAGAATAAAAGATCAGTTAAAGATAGGTAAACCACTTAAAGAAGCTGTAGCTATTGGTAATAAAGAATCTTTATCTAGTATATTAGATGCTAATATTACTACGATGATAGTAGCGGTAATTCTATTTATCTTAGGACAATCTAGTGTTAAAGGTTTTGCTACAATGTTAATTATTAATATCTTACTTACAATAATAGTATTAGTATTTATATCTAAAGCAGTGGTAGCCTTATTTGCAAATAGTGGAGTATTTGATAATAAAGTAAATTTATTTATTGGATTACCTAAGAAAAAGATTATTCCTGCTAAAGAAGTTAGAATACCATTTAAAAAATTAGACTTTGTTAAGTCAAGAAAGATAGTATTACCGATAGTATTATTAGTTCTAGTAGGAGGACTTACATACTCACTAATAACACACTTTAACTTTGCAGTAGATTTTACTGGTGGTACTAGTATTACGGTAAATACTACTGGCGACATAAGTTTAGGAAACTATACTATCAATAAAATAGATAGAACTAAAGATTCTACTAATATTGTTATTAATGAGAAGTTAACTAAAGAAGAAATAGAAGCTTTATCAAATAAATTAGAAGAAGAATATCATACTACTTCAAATATATATGTTGTATCTGATATGGTTAAGAAACAATTGATTAAGAATGCTATTATGGCAGTAATTATATCATTAATAGGTATAATTATCTATGTAAGTTTTAGATTTAGATTTAATTATGCTATCAGTGGTATTGTTGCTTTAATGCATGATGCTTTAATTACTATTATATTCTTTGGTGTATTTAAACTTCAAATTGATTCTGTCTTTATAGCCGCTATTCTAACTATTATTGGATATTCTATTAATGATACTATTGTAACATTTGATATGATAAGAAGAAATTATAATGAAAGAAAGATTAAGAATAAAGATGATTTACCTGAATTAGTAAATGATTCGGTTAGATTAACTTTCTTTAGATCTCTTATGACTACTGCTACTACTATAGTACCTATTATTTGTTTAATAGTATTAGGCTCTCATGAAATATTAAACTTTAATATTGCTTTATTAGTAGGATTTATTGCAGGTGTCTTCTCATCTATCTATATATCTAATAGTTTATGGTTAATGTTAGAAAGTAAGAGATTATCTAAACCTAAAAAAGAAGTAAAGAAAAAAGTTGAGAAAGAAGAAATGCAAATAAAAGGAATTAATTGTTAAAAATAGCTTACAAGTGATTCTTGTAAGCTTTCCTTATAAGGATTGGTGATGAATATGAGTACAAAAACAATTAAGATTTCAATTGATGATTTAATTGATAAATTTAAAAAATATAATGACAATGAAGAAGATATTGCTTTAATTAGAAGGGCTTATGATTATGCTGAAAAGAAACATTTTGGTCAAAAGAGAATATCTGGTGATGACTATATATTACATCCACTTAATGTTGCTTTAATATTAACTGAGATATCTGCGGATGCTCCATGTATGGCTGCTGCGCTTCTTCATGATACTATTGAAGACTCTGATGCTACTAAAGAAGAAATAGAAGAATTATTTGGATCAGAAGTTGCTTTATTAGTAGATGGGGTAACAAAGATTAATAAATTAAACTTTAATACTGAGACTGAAGCTAGTGCTGCTAATCAGAGAAAGATACTAGTAGGTTTATCTGAAGATCCTAGAGTAATTATAATTAAATTAGCGGATCGTTTACATAATATGCGTACTATTAGTGTGTTATCTGTAGAGAAGCAAAAGAAAAAGGCTAAAGAAACATTAGAGATATTAACTCCTGTTGCTCATAGACTTGGTATTTATAAGATTAAAAGTGAACTTGAAGATTTATCACTTAGATACTTAAAACCTGATGCTTACTTTGATATTGTTGAAAAACTTAATCAGAAGAAAACGGAGAGAGATGAAGCTGTTAGTAAGATGATTGATGAGGTATCAGAATTATTAAATGAGCATAATATTCCTCATGAAATAAAGGGTAGAAGTAAGAGTATCTATAGTATTTATAATAAGATGGCTAAGGGTAAAAGATTTGATGATATATATGATATATTAGCTTTAAGGGTATTTGTGGATACTGAACAAGATTGTTACTTAGCTTTAGGGTTAATTCATTCTAAGTATAAACCTGTACCTAAGAGATTTAAGGATTATATTGCTATGCCTAAAACTAACTTATATCAATCATTACATACTACTGTCTTTGGTATTGATGGTAATTTATTTGAGATTCAAATTAGAACTTATGAAATGGATAAGATAGCGGAATATGGTATTGCTTCACATTGGTCATATAAAGAACATAAAGATGGGGCTAAGTCCGCTAAAGATGCTATGGAACAGAAACTTCAGATATTTAGAAATATTATTGAATTAAATGAAGAGACTAATACCCCGGAAGAATTTATTACTTCAGTTAAAAAAGATATACTAACTAGTGATGTCATATATGTATATACTCCTAAAGGAGATGTTATTGAGTTACCAGTAGGTTCAACACCAGTAGACTTTGCTTATAAAGTACATAGTGAAGTAGGAGACCGTATAGTAGGAGCTATTGTAAATGATAATATTGTTCCACTTGATTATAAATTAGTAACAGGAGATATTATTAAAGTAAATACTAATAAGGCTTCTAAACCTAGTAAGGATTGGTTAAATTTTGTTGTAACTAGTGGGGCTAAGAATAAGATAAAGAGTTATTATAGTAAGTTAGAGAAAGATGAAAATATTGAAAAGGGAACTGATTTATTAGAGAAAGAACTTAGAAAAGAAAATTTAAGTATTAATGAATTTTTATCTAATAAGAATATTGATATTATATTAAATGAATTAAAATTAAAAGATATTGATGATTTATATGTAAATATTGCTTCTGGTAAGAATACTCCTAATTCTGTTATTAAGATTATTATTAATAATAATACTGAGAAGAAAGAGAAAGATATTGCTGCTAAAATAAATGAAACTACCTACTATAAAGATAATAGTAATAATAATGATGTTTTAGTAGAGGGTATTGATGATATTAAGACTAGTTTAAGTAGTTGTTGTAAACCTATACCAGGAGATAATATTATTGGTTATATTACTAGAGGATCTGGTATTACTGTTCATAGAAGTAATTGTCATAATATTACTGATACTGATGAGAGATTAATTAATGTTAAATGGAATATTCAAAAGGATAAGAAATATCCATCAGATATCTTAGTATATACTAATACTTACGATAATTTATTAGATATAATTACTAAGGCATCATCAAATAATATGATTATAGATAGTATATCTACGATTAATAAGAGTGAATATAAGGTATATAGAATGACTGTATTAGTAGAAAATAAAGAAAAATTAGAGAAATTTATGAATGATTTATTAAATTTAAGTTTTGTTCAGAAAGTTGAAAGAGAGGTTAAATAATGAGAGTGGTAGTACAAAGGGTTATTAATTCTAGTGTTGAAGTTGATGGTAAAATTGTAGGTAAATCTGATAGGGGTTTAATGCTACTAGTTGGGTTTACTGAAGGGGATTCTTCTAAAGAGATAGACTGGATGGTTGATAAGGTTATTAACTTAAGAATATTTGAAGATGAAAATGATGTTATGAATAGGAGTTTATTAGATATTAATGGGAATATTTTATCTATTAGTCAGTTTACTTTATATGGTGATGCTTCTAAAGGGAGAAGACCATCATATATTAAGGCTCTAGGAGGAGACAAGGCTACTTTATTATATGATGAATTTAATAATAAATTAAGAGATAAGGGTATTGAAGTTGGTACTGGTATTTTTGGCGCTGATATGAAAGTATCTTTAATTAATGATGGGCCTGTAACTATATTATTAGAAAAGTAGAATTATCTACTTTTTTCTTTTTCCTTTCGTGCCTATAGTCACTCTAGGTTTTCTAATGCCTAAGGTCATTAGAAAAAAGTTTAGAGCCTTATTGTCTCTAAACTTATGTGTTATTTATTTAGTTTTTTTAAAGTATATATATTTTTAGAAATCTTATTAATGTCAAGTCTTGCAGTTCCATCAGTCTGTGATAATGCCATTGCAAATAGATGAAAATTGTCAAGGTTATTGTTACTAATAACAAAGTCTTTAATCATTTGTTTTGCACATATTAATGCATTTTTATCTTTTTCATTTTTAAGATATATCGATATATCATTAACTATATCAAATTTCCTAGGTATAGTTCCAAATAGTCTATATTCTGTAGATACTAGATAAGTAATAATATAACTATAATTTTTAAAGTATAATTTTTTTGTTTTTAAAGTATTTACATCAAATTGATATTTATTTTCTCCTATATAAAATTCATTTATATCTTGAGAAATTTCCTCAGTTTGTCTTTCTATTTCACCATCAGTAAGAATTCTCATTTTTATCCTAGAGTATTCACCTGTATCGGAATCTGATAATACGCTATCAAATATATCAGTGTTATTAGGTTTCATTGTTACTTCTATTACTTCTAATGATTCATTTTCTTTTAATTCTCTAATTTTCATAATATCTCTCCTTGTAGTTATATATTATAGCATAGTTATCAAGAAAAATAAATATTAAAAATCAGCAGCCGTAGTGAAAAGTCACCTAGGGCCGCTGATTTCTGTATTAATCTTACCATAAGTTTATTTCCTTGTCAACTTTTATTTGCATTTATTTTACTTTTATGATATTATATTTGACATGAGAGAGGGGAATATAATGGAAAATAATGTAGAATTAATAAAGAGTTTATTCGTGGATATAGATCCTAGTATTATAAATAATGATAAATTAGATATTAAAGATATACCTAAAGAGGTTATAATGTATTTAAAGAAGTTATTAAAATACACTTCAGGAGTAAAAGCATTTAAAACTTATCATAGTATTGAAAAGATATATGATGAAAGAAAACAAAATAAGGAACTATTATATGAAGAGTTTGAGATAGCTTTATATTTAACTTATATAATGAATGCTAATATAATTAGTGAAGAAGAAAAGAAATCTTTAATTGAAGAAATTATATCTTTTTATACATTAAGATTAAGTAATGAAAGAGTATTATCTTTAAAAAATAGAGATACTATGAGTACTTATTCTTATGTAGATATGTCTAGCAAACATATATATACTACAATTGGTAAGGTTAAATCATTAAATAAGAATAATTATAAATCAGATGGTTTAGTTGATATATTAGATAAACAAATAACTAGTATTATGAAAGCCTTTTTAGGATTATTTAAAGAAGATATGAGAATATTAAGTGAAACTGATAATAAGAAATTAATAAAGTAGAGAAATCTACTTTTTTTTGTATACTTATATAGCAAAATAAGGTATAATTAACTAGGAGGGTATGTAATGATAAAAGTAGAAAAAATTAATAAGAAATTTATTAAACAAAGTAAAAATAAAAAGAAAATAGAATTCTATGCTGATAAAGATATTTCTTTTGAAGCTAAAGATAATGAAGTACTTGGAATATTAGGACCTAATGGTGCAGGAAAAACGACTTTACTTAGAATGATTGCTGGTATTATGACTCCTAGTGGAGGTAGTATTACTATCGATAACTTAAATTATCATGATAATGAAATAGAAATAAAGAAAAGAATTGCTTTTTTAACTGGTAATACTAAGTTATATAAAGACTTAAGTGCCTATGAATTACTTACTATGTGTGGTGATTATTATCGTATGAGTAAAAAAGATATTAAAGATAGAATTAAATACTTAAATAAAACTTTTGATATGGAATCTTTTCTATATCAAAGAATAGGTACTTTATCTACCGGTCAAACACAAAGAGTTAGTATTGCTAGATGTTTAATGCATGATCCTAAATACTATATCTTAGATGAACCTACTAGTGGTCTTGATATTATATCTAGTAAAGTTATTTTAGATACTATTAAAGAAGAGAAAGATAAAGGCAAATGTATATTATATTCTACTCATTATATGGAAGAAGCAGAAAGTATATGTGATAGAGTAGTACTTATGAATAATGGTAAGATAATTACTATTGGTACTCCAGAAGAAATAAAGAAAAAGACTAATACTAGTAATTTAAGAGAGGCTTTCTTTGCTTTAACTGGGGGTGATAATTATGAATAATATATTAATTACTTTAAAGAAAGAATTAAAACTTATAATTAGAGATAAAAAATCTTTACTTATGATGGCTATTACTCCTTTATTTATTCCTATCTTTGTTATATTAATGTCTTATATATATGAAGAATTAACTGTAAATAAAGATGATAAAACATACCAGATAGGAGTTAATTATGAATTATCTAGTACTGAGAGAGAATTGCTAAGTGATGAAGTAAAATATACAGTATATAGTAGTTCTAAAGAACTAAAAGAAGCTTATAATAGTAATAAAATATTGGCGTATATAGTTAAAGATAATAATAGTTATAATATTTATGCTAATATTCAAAGTGAAGATGGTAGTATGGTTACTAGTTTAATTACTAATTATCTAGATAACTATAATAATTATTTGGGACAAAGTTATTTGGTAAATAATAATATTGACTTAAGTAAAGTATATAATAATTTAAATTATAATGTTACTGAGATAAAAGGAGAGAGTATTTTTGGTAATCAAATAATACTTATGGCTATTACCTTTACTATAATGGCTATAACTCTTAGTTGTATTTATACTTCTACTGATACAACTGCGGGTGAAAAAGAAAGAGGTACATTAGAGACAATATTAACATTTCCTATTAGTAGAAAAGAATTAATATTTGGTAAATACTTAGCTATATCTATATCAGGAATAGTAACTCTTTTAATAGGAGTATTTCTATCAATAGTATCATTATATTATGTAAAGAATAGCTTTAGTATTTATGATAATGTAATATTTAATATAAATACTATTACAATATTATTAACAATATTAATATTATTATTCTATACATTATTTATATCAGGATTATGTATAACAATAGCAAGTTTTACTAAATCATTTAAAGAAGCTCAAAGTGCTCTTACGCCTATTAGTTTAGCTACTTGTATACCTATGTTTTTAGAAATGTTAAATATTAATATGTCAGGATTATTATCATTTATTCCTATTATTAATCATACTATTGTTATAAATAATATCTTAACTAGTTCTATTAATATTAATAATATACTAATAACTATAATATCTTCAATAATATATATAATAGTACTTCTACTATTTATAAATAAAATGTATAAGAGTGAGAAAATATTATTTAATTAAAATGATCCCTGTTTCTTAATTAAAGAAGCAGGGGTTTATTAGAATACATAAAGAAAACAGAAACCTCTTTTAGAAGAATCTGTTAACATAAGAAATATTTCTCTATTGCTTAATACTTCAAGTCCTAAGCACACACCCAAAATGAATAGAGGACTAATTCCTTACAACAAGATAATACCATAATTTAAAGATAAAAACAATATTTTTATAATGAAATATTAAAAAACTATTATAGAGTTCAAAGGTTAGTACCTTTAGATTATAATAAAAACAAGTCTCCCAACAGTACCGTTAGTTCAAAGAGCGTTTGACAAATCATGTCTTACACTATATAATATTAAATTGTAATTGAAGGGGGGATATTCCATGAACTTTTTAAAGAGATTATTTAAAAGTAATAATAAAATAGCAGATTTAAATCTATCTTTATTAGATTATGCCATAATCTATCCAAGTAATGACTTTTATAATACTGAAAATAATATATTATTATATAAAAACTATAACGATAAATATAAAGAAATATTATCTAATAGATGTAAGACAAGTGTAGATTTAAAACTAGATAATGTAGATTTAAATATGTATGTAAATATAATAACTAAATTAACCATTGAATTGCATAATATAAGTGATGTTTTAAATCAAAATGAAGATAGAAATAATATAAATCTAAATATAATAATTAATAAATTAAATTATTATAAAAATTTATTATCAGAATATAAAAATAAATCATTTATAAAATTAAAAGTACTTGAAGATATTCTAAAGAAAAAACTATTATTTCATAGTAAAAGAAATATAATGGAAAGTGAAATATCTAATCTAAAAGGAAAAATATTAATATGTCAAAATAATATATCTGGTATAGAAAAAGAATTAAATTACTACTATAACTTTAGTAGCGATAACATACCAAAAGTAGATAATGAAAAAGAATACCTATCTAGTATATATAATATGGATCATAAATTTGCTTCTATGTTGAAATTAAATATAGAAAGCAAAGAAAATATATCATTATCAGATATATGTGCTATAGAAATATCAATTGAAAATTATCTATATAAAAACAAAAAATCATTAAAGGATCTGAAACAAGAATATAACAATTTATTGAATAGTGATATCGAAAGAAATATTAAATTAAAAAGAGTAAGTAATTTAATAGATAAATATATGCTTATAAATAGATTTTATAAAGAAGAAGATACTATCTTCTTAAATGAATTATTAGAATTAAAATTTAATACTATTGAAGAAGATTATCTAAGTAATGGCGAGCCATTTATAGATAAGTATTCTTATAGGAAAGAAGTAGAGTATTTTGAAAATAAAATGTTAGATAAAATAATGCAAATAACAAAATATAAATATAAAGAAATATCACATAAATATCATGAATATTATAACGAAATAAAGAACAATAATACACATTATGATATTATTTCTGCCTTTTATGAAGAATTTATACAAACATTTAACAATGTAATAACTACAAAAGATAATAATTATAACATAAAAGAAATATTAAAAAGTCCTTTATTTAGTGCTTTAATATTATCAATGAGTGAACCTCAAAACTTAACAGCATATTTTAGAAACTTTGAAGTGAAAAGAGAAGAATGTAAAGATATTAACTTTTATGACGAAGTTTTTGATTGGCATGATAAAGTACCAGTTGATACTATAGCAAGACTAATATATGAAAATTATGTAGATTTAGGGGTTACAAAACATCAATGTTATTCATATCCAATTAAAATAAATAAACAATTGCATTATTTATTTATATTACATTATATATATATAAAACTATATAGTAGCCCTGGAAGTTATACTACTTACCGTAAATTACAAGATACAATAGATAGATTCTACAGAATGTATGCTAATGGTTATAGTCCAGATTTCGAAGATATATGGTATCATAACACATTATATAGAGGAGTAAAGAGAGTAAAGAAAAGAAAATATCTTAAAGATTTCTCATTTGTTTTTGATCCTAGTTGCGTACACTTTGATACATCTTCTATATTAACCGAAAAAGAACAGACAACAATTCGTAAATTAATTAGAAAAAAATAATAACTACTAAACATATTAAAGTATATAGTCTATACTTATATATAATAAATATGGCTGATATATTGTTATTAGACTTAAGGCTAATAACAACACTTTAAGACTTAGACTTAAAGTGAATAAAATATTAAAAAATAATTGACAAGAATAAATAATAATTATATAATAAGTATAGATTTTCTATTACTATTAGTGACAGATAGTAGATATAAATAAGTAGAAAACGGGTAGTTCCGATAAAAACTAATAAAGAGCACATTAGTGAAATAAGGTGGCACCGCGGATAATAGTATTCGTCCTTATGTAATTGATGTGTTTTTATATTATATGAAAGGAAGATGTATATGAAAAATAAATATAGAACAATTTATTGTGGTGAAGTATCCACTAAAAATATCGGTGAAGAAATAAAAGTAGCAGGCTGGTTAGAACAAAAAAGAAATCTAGGTAGTCTAGTATTTATGACATTAAGAGATGAAACAGGAGTAATTCAGTTAATAAGTGAAGATATTGATAGTTTTAAAGATATAACTAGAGAGAGTACTATGACTGTAACTGGAGTAGTGAGACATAGAGCTGAAGGTATGACTAATCCTAATATGAAAACAGGAGAAGTAGAAGTACTGGTATCTTCTTTTGAAGTACTAGGAGTAGCTCAAAATGTATTACCTTTTGAAATTAATAGAAGTACTGAAGCTTTTGAAGATACTAGATTAAAATATAGATATCTAGACTTAAGAAATCCTAAAGTACATGATAGAATACTATTTAGAACAGAAGTATTAGATTATATGAGAAAAATAATGAAAGAGATGAACTTTACAGAGATTCAAACACCAATTATAACTGCATCATCTCCAGAAGGAGCTAGAGACTTTATTGTACCATCAAGAAAGTATAAGGGAAAATTTTATGCTCTACCTCAAGCGCCTCAAATATTTAAACAATTACTTATGTGTTCAGGATTTAATAGATATTTCCAAATAGCTCCATGTTTTAGAGATGAAGATCCTAGAAGTGATAGATTATATGGTGAGTTCTATCAATTAGACTTAGAAATGTCATTTGCTACTGATGAAGATGTTTATGCAGTAGGAGAGAGAATCTTCTACGACATATTTACTCACTTTAGTGATAAAGAGGTATCAGAGAGACCATTTAGAAGAATACCGTTTAAAGAGGCTATGCTTAAGTATGGTTCAGATAAACCAGATTTAAGAAATCCATTAGTGATTGAAGACTTAACTGATATATTAAGTAAGAGTTCATTTGAACCATTTAAAACATCTTTAATTAGGGGTATTACTGTTAAAAATATTGATAAATCAAACTCTTGGTATAAGTCCATGGAAGAATATATGAAGAGTGTTGGAGCTCCTGCGCTTGCATATATTAAAGTAAATGAAGATATGACTTTTAAATCATCATTAGATAAGTTCTTAACTGATGAAATAAGAAAAGAATTAGTAGATAAATGTAATCTAGAGGCTGGAAGTACTTTATTTGTACTAGCAGACTCTAAGAATAAAATAAATAAATTAGCGGGTCTTCTTAGAATTAAATTAGGTAATGAACTTGATTTACTTGATAAGAATAAATTTGAATTCTGTATTATTAATGATTTTCCTATGTATGAATATAATGAAGAAGAGAATACTTGGGATTTTGGTCATAATCCATTTAGTATGCCTCAAGGTGGATTAGAAGCTCTTACTGAAGATAATATTGAAAATGTTGTAGCATATCAATATGACTTTGTATGTAATGGTTATGAGATGGCTTCTGGGGCTGTTAGAAATCATGATATTAGAATAATGAAGAGAGCCTTTGAACTTGCTGGTTATACTGATGAAGATGTGGAGAGTAAGTTTAGAAGTTTATATACAGCATTTCAATATGGAGCACCTCCTCATGCTGGAATGGCTCCTGGTATTGATAGAATACTAATGCTATTAAAAGATGAAGAAAATATAAGAGAAATGGTAGCATTCCCACTAGGGGCTAATGGTGCTGATGCTATGATGGGTTGTCCTGGTGAAGTATTTGAAAAACAACTTAGAGAAACACATATTAAGGTTAGAGATTGATATTTATTAAGGGGGATATATGAATAATAATTTTGATTTAGTTGTAATTTATAGAAGAATGGAAAAGAAAGATGTAATTAATTATATACCAGTATATTGTGAAGTTGGTACTTATAAGCAAGATAGTGAAGTATTTACTACTACTAAAGGGAAGAAATATCATCATATGATTGAGGGAGAAGAGTATGCCTTTTTAGGTAGACTTCCTCTCTCTAGATATACTGATCTTTATTCTAAATCTTCACTTTTTACTATTAAAACAAAAGCCTTTATCAATAATGCAAAACATAGATATATATTATCAGAAAGTAAAGATAATGTACCAATAGTCTTACAAGTAGAAAAGAATAATGAATGTAATATATTTTTAGATAGAGACTTAATAAGTTTTTATAATAAATATTATCCTGAATTAGAAATTGATAACATTATTGGTAATAATGAAATGAATATTAGTGATGTTTATAAAGAACTAACTAGTAAGATAATAGGTCAAGATGAACAAATAAAACAAATATTATCTACTATATGGAAGCAATATAATAATGAAGATAAGACTTTTAATTATAATATGTTAATTAATGGTCCAGAAGGTGTTGGTAAGACTACAATCTTTAAATTACTTGAAGAATTACTTGGTATTCCTTGTGTTATTATTAATGCTAAAAGATTAGGTAGTGAAGGTTATATTGAAAATATATTATTAAATTTATTAGAAAAGACTAAATTTGATGTTGAAAGGGCTAAGACTGGTATTTTGGTTATTGATAAATTAGAAGAAATATCGACAAATAGTAAAGAAAGACATAGTACTTCTAGTAAGGCTTTACAAGAAATTATTATTAATTTGATTGATGAAGGGGTATTTACTATTAATACTATTGATAATAGGAAATATCGTTTTAGTATGGATAGACTACTTATAATTGGTATTGGTAATTTTAATAATAATGAGAATCTTAGAAATACTACAGTGGGATTTAATACTGCATTAGAAGATAATACTCTTGATTCTTATGGTATTATACCTGAACTTGCTAATAAATTTCCTATTCTAATAGAAATGAATAATTTGATACTAGATGATTATATTAATATTATTAAGAATTCTACTTTAAGTTCTCTTAATACTAATAGGGAATTTTTAGGTAAAAGGAATATTAACTTAGAAATATCTGAAGAAGTTATTAATATGATAGCTAGAATAGCTTATGATAGAAAATTAGGTGCTAAGAGTATTAATGAAATACTTGAGTCTTCTCTTGCACTAGCTGAGTTTGAGATAGCTAGTAATTCTTCTTTATATGAGAGTTTGATTATTGATAAGTCTACGATTAAAGATAATAAGAAATATACTTTAGTAAAGAGAAAGAATAATTAATCTTTCTTTTTCTTTTCCTTTACAGCCTATCAAAGATAGTCTTCCAAGGTATTTTTGAACCTGTAGTTTCAAAAATAAATATTTATATAGTATAATGATATTGTTTGTTATAGAGACTATAACTAGGCTCTATAACACCTTCAGAGACTACGGGCTCGGAAGGAATAAAGTAAAATAATTGTCAAATATAAATAAAGCTATTTACTAATAATATAGACTATGATATAATTAAGATACCTAGAGGATACGACATCTTTAGTATAAAACCGACTAAAGATATTAATAGGGGAGCTAATATAATTTATGTGTTGAATGCTTGCTTCTAAGTAGGAATCCTAATTAAATTATTGTGCTGACCCACCTGTGACTTACGCCGCGGGTTTTATCTTACAGAGTCGGTCCGTCTGGGCTTTTTTTTATATTGATTTTGTGATATACTAATAATGGTGATGAAAAATGGAAATAAAAAATAATACTATATATACTAATGACTTAGTAAAAGAATTTTTAAGAGTATATTATTTTGATAAAGTAAAGACAATTAGAATAATTATGAATATACTAATAGCAGTATTAGTGGTTAGATTTTTCTTTTTAGATAATACTACTACTATCGATATAATTACCTTTATATTTAGTTTATTTGGTATCATAGAATTAAATACTAATATGTTACCATATACTAATTATAAAAGATTAGAAAAAAGAAAAGATAGTATTCTAAATACTAAGATAAAATATCTATTTAAAGAATATAATTTTATGATAGATAATGGTAAAGAAGAATATATAAATTATAAAGATTTATATAAAGTAATTGAAAGAGATAATACCTACTACTTATATATAAATAAATATAAAGCTTTTATAGTAAGTAAAGAAGGTATTAGTAAGAATAATATAGAGAAATTAAGTAATAATTTTAAAGATAAAGTATCCACCTATAAATATATAAAATAATGTTTGATAGAACAATAGCTTTAATAGGTCAAGATAATTTAGATAAAATAGAGAGTAAACATATTCTTATAATTGGAGTAGGTGGAGTAGGTGGATATGCAATAGAAACTCTTATTAGAAGTGGTATTCATAATATAACATTAGTAGATTATGATAACATAGATATATCTAATATTAATAGACAAATAATAGCTAAAGAAAGTAATGTAGGTAAATTAAAAGTAGAAGCTTGGAAAGAGAGAATTAATGAAATAAGTAGTAGTGTTTTAGTAAATACTTTACCACTTAAAATAGATGAAAATAATATTGATATATTATTTAAAAGCTCCTACGACTATATAATAGATGCTTGTGATACTGTTATAGTAAAGAAATTACTTATTAAGAAATGTCATGAAAAGAATATTAAATTAATTACAGTATGTGGTATGGGTAAAAAGTTAAATCCTAGTCTAGTAAAAATATGTGATATCAAAGATACTTCATATGATCCACTTGCTAAAAGTATTAGAAAATATGTCAAAGATGAAAAAATAAGAGGTAAAGTACCTGTAGTATTTTCTAGCGAGGAACCAAAGAAGAATGATAAAAATTTAGTATCTTCAATGATGATGGTACCCGCTACTGCTGGTATAAATGCTGCTTATTATGTAATAAATGATATTATAAAATAAAAGATAAGAAGAATCATTAATTTGATTCTTCTTTTACATATTATCTAATCTATTTATTATTTCTTTATATATTCTTTCATTTTTATTATCCTTAGGAATATAATACTTACTACCTAGAAGATTATCAGGTAAATATTGTTGTCTTACATAATCATTTTTATAATTATGAGGATATTTATATTCACTAGATGGATTCTTTAAATGATTAGGAACATCTCCTATATTCTTAGTACGAATATCTTCAAGGGCTTTATCAATAGCCATTTCAGCACTATTACTTTTAGGTGATAAAGCAAGTTCTATTACTATTTCTGATAATACAATCCTAGCTTCTGGTAATCCTAGTCTTAAGGCAGCATTAATTGCAGCATCTACTCTCGGACCCATACTTGGATTAGCAAGGCCAATATCTTCATAAACAATAACGGATAATCTTCTTACAATAATGTCTAAGTCTTCAGCATCAATTAATCTAGCTAAATAATGAAGAGCAGCATTAACATCACTACCACGAATAGATTTTTGAAAAGCTGAAATTACATTATAATAACCATCAGCGTTCTTATCAAATAAACTATTAGTTCTATTACTTATTTTAGTTAAAGTATCTAAAGTAATATTTTTATCTTCAGTAGAGTAGTAGGCTACTTCAAGTGTATTATAAGCATATCTTAAATCAGTGCCAGATATACTAGCTAAATAGTTCTTTGCTTCATCAGTAATAGTTAAACCTTCTAAATAATTAGATTCTACAGCTTTATCGATACCTTTCTTAATATCATCACTAGTTAAATCTTTAAGTTCAAATAATTGGCAACGACTTCGAATAGCGGGATTGATAGCATGATATGGATTAGAAGTAGTCATACCAATTAAAGTAATAATACCGGATTCAAGGTAGGGCAAGAGAATATCTTGTTTATCTTTATTTAATCTATGTATTTCATCCACTATTACAATTAAACCATCATATAATTTTGCTTCTTCAATAACTGTATCAAAATCTTTCTTATTATTTACAACAGCATTAAGATTACGATATCTCATACCAAGTTCTTCCGCTATTGCAGTAGCTATACTTGTTTTACCAATACCTGGATGACCATATAAAATCATTGAGAATAATTTCTTATTCTTAACTAAATTATATATAACTTTATTTTCTCCTACTAAATGTTCTTGACCAATAATATCTTTTAAAGATTTAGGTCTTAATTTAATTGATAATAATTCTTCCATAACATCACTATTCCTTTATAATAAAATGAAGATAGTCTATAAAGAACTATCTTCAACGGACTATTTAAGTCTTTGTTTATTAATTCTTCATTATTAATTATATATCTTATATTTATTAGTTAAACTTAATGCTCTTTTCTTTTCTCTATCTAAAACTCTATCATTATTGTAGTTATTTAATACATTATATATAATATCTCCAATAGTAATAAAGTCTTCTTCTTTTAATCCTCTTGTAGTCATTGCAGGACTTCCTATACGAATACCACTTGCTTTCATAGGACTAAGTGTTTCATTAGGTATAGTATTTTTATTAACTGTAATATGTACTGAATCTAATATTTTTTCAGCTTCTTTACCAGTGATACCAAGTGAATTATATACATCTAATAATATTAAATGATTATCAGTACCACCAGAAATAACAATCATACCCTTATCAACTAAATAATCAGATAAAGCCTTAATATTTTTAAGTACTTGTTCTTGGTAAGTTACAAATGATGAATCTAATGCTTCATAGAAACATTGTGCTTTAGCAGCAATTACATGCATAAGTGGTCCACCTTGAATACCAGGGAAAATAGTTTTATTTATTTTCTTTATAATCTCTTCATTATTAGTAAGAATAATACCTCCTCTAGGGCCTCTTAAAGTTTTATGAGTAGTAGAAGTAACTACGTCAGCATAATCAACGGGATTCATATGAAGATGGGCTGCTACTAAACCGGCAATATGGGCCATATCTACAAATAAGTAAGCATTAACTTCGTCTGCTATTTCTCTAAATTTTTTAAAATCAATACTTCTAGAGTAGGCACTAGCCCCCGCTATTATCATTTTAGGTTTTGTTTTTAAAGCAATTTCTCTAATGTTATCATAATCTAAATAACCAGTATCAGGATCTACTTTATAATCAACAATATTATAATCTATACCACTAAAATTAAGAGGATGACCATGAGTTAAATGACCTCCATCAGATAAATTCATTCCCATAACAGTATCACCATGATTAAGTAATGCTCTATATACAGTCATATTTGCTGAACTACCACTATGAGGTTGTACATTAGCATATTTACATCCAAATAATTTACATACATATTCAATAGCTAAATTTTCAACTATATCAACATTCTCACATCCACCATAATATCTTTTACCTGGATATCCTTCAGCATATTTATTAGTAAATATACTACCTTGTAATTCTAATATATCTTTAGAAACATAGTTCTCACTAGCAATAAGTTCTATGTTATCATTTTGTCTTTTTTCTTCCTTTAATAAAGCTTCTTTTATTAATTTATCCATTTATATCAACTCTCTTTCTTCTTTTATATTATAACTTATTTATAAGTTAAAGTAAATAAGTATTTTTAATTAAAAATATTTTGGTGAAAAGTCAAAAATTAAGATTGCTCAAATGAAAAAAATAAATTGACCGATGAAAAATATGCTGGTGCATTTAAAAATTCATTCAACAAAAAATATTAGATGACAATAAAGAATTGACAAATGTTTAAAAATATAGTACACTCATATTGTGCTTATAGCACTATAGTTAATTAAAAGCGGTGTACCCAGCCGTATAAGTTGGGAGCTAAAAAAGAAAATTAGAGACTAAACTCTAATTTTTATTTAAGGGGGAAAATTATATGTATAAAAGTGTTGAATATAAGTTTAAAAAAAATAGTATATACAATAAAAGAATCATAAGACTTTTTATAATATATGTAGTGGTATTTGTATGTCTTTTTATAGTGATGACTGATTTAAAATTACCACTTTTAGCAATAATGTTTTCTCCTTTAATTTATTCTGCTTTATCAATAATAATAGAACTAACTGTGTTTGATAAAATTAATATTTTTAAAAAAGGTTCTATAACAAATTATATAAAAACAATGGACAATGAGGAATTATCAACTTTAAGAGAAATTCTTAAAGAAAATAACTTATATAATGAAAAAATAGTAAAAGATTTAATTGAACATTATAGAAGCTTAATTTCTCCTAAAATAAGTAAGTTTAATATTATTGAAATACTTTCTATAACAATTCCCGCTATCTTCAGTGTATATGAAGTAATAGATTTGGATGGAAATATACAAAAACTAGCTTCAATAATAATTATTGTTTTATCGATAATAATACTATACTTTTTTTATAATGAATTAAAAAATACTATTATAATGCTAAAGGGTGAAGAAAATATTTATGAAAGATTAGAAGATTTGTTAAGTAGTTTATATATTGAAATAATAAATGATAATAATTTTAAAGTAAAGAAGAAAAAAAACAAGTAGATTATTCATAATAATCTATTTTTTAGTATATAATCATTGCTTATATATAATAGATATGTAGATATATTAACTAAAGACTTAATATAAGGCTTTAGTTAACACTAATAAGACTTACATAGTAAGGCTTATAGTGAATAAATAAATGTAAAATAAATGTTATTAAGTTTACTAAAATAATAATAAATGATATAATTTATATGAGAGTAGGTAATATGATAAAGATAGATAATTTAAAACTGAGTAAAGAAAATAAAGATATATTAAGTGAATATAAGATAGAATTAACCGCTATTAAATTAAAAAAAATAGATACAACAGTTGAATCTTATATTGAAGATATATATAAATACTTAGAATATATAGAAGAAAAGAAACATATAAATAGTGCTTTAAATATTAATGAAGAAGATATAATTGATTATCTTACATACTTAGATAAAAATAATTATGAAAAGACTAGTATTGTTAGAAAGATAGTATCTATAAAGTTATTTCATAAATATCTAAGTGAAAAATATCATATTGAAGATATAAGTATTAAGATAGATAAACCTAGAGTAAGAAGAAAATTACCTAATATTCTCTCAATAGAAGAAGTAGATAATTTATTAGATATAGAATTAAATAATGCTTTTGATTATCGAAATAAAGCTATGCTTGAACTTATGTATTCTTCAGGACTTAGAGTAAGTGAGTTAGTAGATTTGAAATTAAAAGATATTGATTTAGATAATGGTTATGTTAAATGTTTTGGTAAAGGAAATAAAGAAAGAATAGTTCCAGTAGGAGAACTAGCAGTAGAATACTTAAAGAAATATATCTATGAATATCGAGATAGTATGAAGAAAGGTTATTATACTGAAAATATATTTTTAAATAATCATGGTAAAAAGATAAGTAGACAAGGTTTCTTTCTTATTATAAAAGATATAGCTAAGCAAAAGAATATTGATAAGAATATAACTCCACATATGTTAAGACATTCTTTTGCTACTCATTTATTAAATAATGGAGCAGATCTTCGTACTATTCAAGAAATGTTAGGACATTCTAGTATTACTACTACTCAGATATATACAAATGTTAGTACTGATATATTAAAAGAAAATTATGAATTATATAAAAGGAGAGATTAAATATGGAATTAAATAGATTAATGTTTAGAGAATATGATATAAGAGGTATATGGAATGAAGATATTACTGAAGAGATATCATACCATATAGGTAGAGCTTATGCTACTAAATTACTAAGTTTTGGTAAAAATAAAATGATTGTAGGTTATGATAATAGATTATCTAGTCCGATAATTGAAGAAAACTTAGTAAAAGGATTAACTGAGGGAGGAGTAAATGTTGTTAGACTTGGTTTAGTAACTACTCCTATGTACTATTATGCTTGGGATAAACTAAATATTCATGCTGGTATTATGATTACTGCTTCACATAATCCTAAAGAATATAATGGCTTTAAAATGAGTTATAATGGTATTCATAATATGTTTGGTAAAGATGTAAGTGATTTATATTATGTAATAATAAATGGTATATATTCTGAAGGAAATGGTACGATAGAATATGCTGATATTAAGGAAGACTATGTTAAGATGATACATAATCATATTGATATGGGTAATAATAAATTAAAAGTAGTATATGACTGTGGTAATGGTACTACTAGTATAGTTGCTCATGATATCTTTAAAAGTAATGAATATATAGAATATATTCCTATATTTGATGAGTCGGATGGAACTTTTCCTAATCACCATCCTGATCCTGCGGTAGAAGAGAATCTAAAACAACTAAAAGAAAAGGTACTTGAAGTAAAAGCTGATTGTGGTATTGCTTTTGATGGTGATGGCGACAGAGTAGGGGTAGTGGATAATCAAGGTAATATGATACCAATAGATAAATTTATGATAATAATATGGAGAGATATTTATAATAAAGTAGCTAAAAAAGAAGGTTTCTTTGATGTTAAATGTTCTAAGGCTTTAAAAGATGAATTAATTAAATTAGGTGTTAAACCAGTAGAAACTAGAACAGGAAACTCTTATACTAAAAAAATATCTGTTGAGAATGATTATCCATTTGGTGGAGAAATGTCAGGACATTTATATTTTAGAGATAAATTTATTGGTAATGATGATGGTATATATGCTGGTTTAAGATTAGTAGAAATTTTATCTAAAACTAATAAGAAATGTACTGAATTACTAGATAATATCCCAGTATATTATTCTACTGATGAAAATAAAGTCCCAGTAGAAGATGCTATTAAAGATAAAATAGTAAGTAGAGTAGAGGAGTATGCTAAAGAAAAAGGTTATAACTATCTTACTATTGATGGTGTTAAAGTATTATATGATGATGGTTTTGCTTTAGTTAGAAAGTCTAATACTACTCCTAATATAACAACTAGATATGAAGCTAAAACTAAAGAAAGATTAGAAGAAATTACTAATGAATATAATTCTTTATTAAATAAATTAAAAGAAGAAGAGTAATTATAAACAAGTACTATAAAGTAAAAGAAGAGTAGGTAACCCTATTCTCCTTTTTCTTCAAAATTATTAGTACTATTCTTCTTAGTACAATGACAATTATCTTTATGACAATCACAAGACATATCAGTATCTAAATTAACATCATTACAATGACAATCAAAATTATTAGATTTAGTCTTAGTCTTAGTCTTATTATCTTTGTTTTTCTTACTCATTTTAATTACCTCCAATAATAGTATTTACTAAATTAATTATATTATACTTATATTCTCTTTTTTATAGAAGTTAACATAATATTAATTATAGGAAGTAAGATATTTGATTAAAAAGACGCATAATTAATGGCTTTTAACGACTTCTAAAAATTCGATATTTGAATCTGTATAAATATCTTTATACTGGGAAGAATAATCTATAGAAGAATTATTAATAATATCGTTAAAATGTTTTAAATCATTTTCATTAGATAAATCTAAAAACTCTTCACGAGGTTTATTTAGATTTTGTGAATTAAAATATCTATGTTTTCCAAATAATTTATCGTCAATATCTTTAGTCATATATTTGCAAATGTATGAATATATTTTTTTATAATCTCCTTTAATAAAATCAACTCTAGCAAAGCCCCTACTCCAGTACTTAACATCAAATAGAGTAGTTAAGTCTTTTGTTTTTTCTGTTCTTTCTTTTTGAGGTATTACAATATTAGTATCTTCTTTACCTAGATTTGACAAGATATGATAGTGTACAGCACCTCTTTTTTGAAATTCTGGAACAGCAATATACTTAAAATCTTTTTTTAACTTTCTAACATTAGATACCCAAGAATTAAATATTTTATTAGCATATGCAATATCAGTAATATTTTCTTTAAAAGTTAAAGTAATAAAAGATTCCCAATTGTCTCGATTAGCCTTTGCTATTCTCTGACAATTTAAATTACTTCTGATAGCATTTGACAGTAGAATAGGTTTAACCTCCTCTACTCTATCAGGCTTATATAGATTATCAGTATCAATATCTTTAATACTGACTTTTGGTAAGATATCTCTATCTCTTTTATTTTCTTTAGACCTGGTTTTATCAAATTTGTAAATTTGATAAGTGTCTCCACAATGAATAATTTTTACATCATAAATTATTCTTCTTTCTACATCTTCATACTTAGATATGAGACTACTATCAAGTAAAGGAGCAGCCGGGTGTTTCACACCCTCGCTCGTAGTCTCATTAATTCTATTCAAGATATCAACCTCCTCGTATCGCTTTTAGGGCTAGCCGCCCAAAGTAGCCGGTCAGGGCTACTTTTCCCGCATAGTATAGGGGAAACCCCTATTACCCCCTTTAGTAAGAATACGCTATCGCTACACGTCCGCTACGCTACCACTGACGTTAATAGTTAGATAACATAGCCCCACCCTTGCAAACTTGCAAGGGTCTGGGCTAATCGATAGATAGTGGTATTTTCTTAATAATCCACATAACAAAATGATAAATATGTTCAAAGTTAATTACTATTATTAATAATGGTACTAATGTTTTAATAGTATCTATCCTTACAAATAAACCTAATAAATCTAAATGACCAAATATTGTATCAAATACAGTATCTAAACTTTCCAACAATGTTTGTGGAAAAGATGGAACATCTGGAAGTAAATTAAATACAACTTTAAATAAACCTAATATTGCGTCAAATATTGCTTTAACTATCATTATTCCACCTTCTTTCTTGTAGTTGTTCTTTCATTTCTTCTAGCAGAAAGAACCTCTCCAGTATCATTATCAAATGTATAAGAATCTTCAACAGTATAGTATTCGTAATTTGTAGTATCACCACCAAATATACGATTGTATTTACTTTCACATAAATTAATAAAATTAAGTATTAGATAGACATCTATAAATGACAAATAAAGTTGCCATAATGTATTAAGTGCTTGTTTACTTCTTAATGTTTGACTCCAGTTAAATGTAGTAGCAGATATAATTTTATTTTCTTCAAAATTAGGTACAGTTATATCAGGGACATCAATAATTATATCGTTTGACGAAGATAAGTTTAAATAACTATTAACAAAATCAATAATTATTGTAAATGGTGTTGCTATAAAACCTAATTTTTCTTCAAAATAAGTTTTAAAATCGTCAAACCAGTTTTTAAAATAGTCGTCTTCAGGTATAAATAACTTTTTTAATCCCTCAAGTATTCCGTCTAATAAATCTTTAAAAAAGTTACCTATCTTAGTACCAAGATTATCAAAAAAGGTGCCTATCGTTCCAGGAATACCTTTTATTGTCTCCCAAATACCTTTACGAGTATTTTCCGCTTCGTCTAATTTTTCATTGGTTTTCTTTTGTTCTTCCTGGACTTTCTTAGTTGCTTCTATTGCCTCTTTTTGTTGGGATTGAATAGCGTCATTTTGTCCCGCTTCTATATCAGCATAAGATAGCGTATCAGAGCCAAAAACAGACAATATTCTAAAAAAAGTATTATAATTGGTTTCACTAAACAAGCGAGTGGTAAACGCCAAACCTAACCTATCCTGGCCAATATCATTAGCAGTGCTGATAAAAAAAGTAAATCTATAAACATCTGCTTCGTAACCAGAAACAACACATCTTTTATTAACCTTTAAAACCTGAGTAGACACGGCAAGAGAACCGTCGATAGCGTCATAAACCCAAGTACTAGGTTTGTTACCAGTAGTACATATATCAACGTACATATAATTGTTCATAGTCTTGGAATAGAAAATAAACTTATCTTCAGTAGATATGCGTGAACCATTGGCGGCGATTTGAAATTCAGAATCATTTACTCCGCCAAAAATCTGATATTCGTAAGTTGCAGCATTAACCTTTAAACTACCTATTAAAAAGCCTATAGCAATCAATATTAGTAGTTTAAAGAAACTGTATAAAAATCTATTTTTTGAATACCTTAAAAAATCTTTCATTTTTTACCTCCTTAATATTCGTGAAGTAAATCTATGTAAGAATAGAAGTACTAACATAGCCAAAATCGAAGTAAGAAAAAGGCTAAAATTATTTTGATACCTTAAATTGTTGGTATACTCTGAAATTAAATCAGAGTTGTTTCCTACATTAGAGTAAATAAACTCTTTGGCGTTTATATTAACGCTATTATCAGAGTTATTACTACAATTTAGACTAAAATTATTTTTATAACTAGAAATTGAACTTTTACTATCAAAAGAACATTTAATAGTATCAGTGTGTAAACTTAAAGTATAAGAATTTAAATCTAAATTGTTTTTAGAATAATAACAAATAACGTCATAATAAGAAGTATTATAATTATTAACGTTATTTGTATAACATAAGTAATTTTTATAACCTTGATTATAAAAATTAATTGTTAAATCTTTAATATATTGATATTCTTGAGTATTAAACATTATAGTTTCACTCTCCTATCGCCTCGTACAAAACTTAAAAATAGATTAGTTCCAACTTCTACTATTACGAATAAAACAGCAATAGGACCAATAACATAAAAGAACTGAGTTAAGAAATTAAGTATTTCCTGATAATTTACTTCCATAGTTTCCACCTCCAACATAATTATAAATATCTTGAGAATCTAAAGCAGCGGTTAGATTCTTATTATTAATAACAGCATAAGTATCGTACCTTTCAAACATTTCCGGACATCTAAACCACCAATAATTCTTAACTACTTTACCAGTTAAGTTAGTACCAGTAGACTCTTCACTATCTATACTATCCCTATCAATGAGAGCATTTTTCTGAATAAAATTAAAATAGCCTTTACAATATACAACATTAGAAAATTGCTCTCTAAGTGGTTTAGCCAAACGTCCGAAAACTTGAGAAGTCGCTACAATGTGTATTCTTTGTTTTCTTTGCTGTGCTATTTGAGTCATAACGTCCATATTTATATTTTTACTTTGTAAAGAATTAAAATATAGATGTATTTCGTCTATTAGAAAAATAACTCCCTCTTTACCATTTTTATACCTTTTTAAGTCGGTAGCGTCATTAAATCTAAAAACTCTTTTATTATCGACAGGAAAATCTTTTAAGTCAATATTAGTAACTATTAGACTTTTAGGGTAAACCTGGGCTAAATTATAAGTATAATTTACAGCGGAAAGAGTTTTACCGCTACCTTGACCACCAACAAAGACTAAAAGTCCATCAGGATAAAAATAAGTAGGGTTTTCTTTTCTAAAATTTTTATTATATTTAACTAATTGAAAGAAATAAGTTATCTTCTTTCTTCCATGCATACAAAAATCACTTATCATATTTTCTTTTTTCCTTTCTTAATAAACCAGATTATTAATGCAATAATAAAACATATTATAAATCTCATATTAAAAATCCCTCAAATTGTCATATAATTCTAATCTCATTTCGGGAGTAAAATCTCTTATTTTTTCAAGCCAATTAGCAAAATCTTCATTTTCACCTTTTAATTTAATTATAATTAAATTCTTTTCTTTAGTATTAGATTTAAAAAAGTTTTGTAAAAACTCAATTAAATCTTCAATTTCTTTCATTTCTTTTTCTTTATTCATTTTTGTCATTCCTTTCTTTTAATTTTTTATAACTTAATGTTATATCGTCTATAAACAAATCTACTAATAAAACAAAATAAATAGCTAAAACACCAAGTATTATAGACATAAAATATCATTCCTTTCAATAAAAAATAGGTATAAGACAATGTCCTATACCTATAGAGGAGGACTGAAAAGTCCTATATTCTGATTTTTCCGGTAGATACAGCAGTTGTAAATCCTTTAGTAGCTTTTCTAACTCCAAGCCACATTAGAAAGAAAGCCATACCTACACCAACTACAGCCGCTAAAACAGTTAGTACTTGTGCAGTAGTAATAGAAGAGGTTAAAGCAGTAATGTAAGAACTAAAATCTATATTAGCCGCAGCAGTTGTAGCACCATCCATAAATAACATAATGTTTATCTCCTTTCTGAAGAAAATTTTATTTTCTTCTTTGCTTATCTAAAAAGTCAATTAAATGACTTATTAGCCTATTCTTTTTAGTATTCCTTAAGTCATCTTGTCTAATATAAGCATTACGTACAGTTTTACAAGATTCGTACTTAAGACCGTTCCTTACGTATATAGCAACTACTATATGACCGAAACCATTTTCAGAAAATAATTCTAAATTGTAATTACCACCAAAAGACCAATAAAAATTATTATGATTAGGGTTATACCAAATTAATAACATTAGAGCCTAATTTTAAGGTTTTAATTACTTTAGTTTCTCTTAATGGGTTTCTAGGATTAGGTTTACTCTCAATAGTAGCAACTACTGGTACACCGAACCAATCAACAGGTAATTTGTTAAATACTTCAGTACCATCGTAGAATATTGATAAATCAGGAAAGCCCTTAAACTTATCGGTATTTTGTCTAAAACTAGTATCAGCAACTATATAACCTACTCTAGTCTTTTCCTGGTTAGTTGTCTTATCTTGATATACTAAACAACTAGTTAATGTAATTTTTAATTCCATAATTTGAATCTCCTTTCATTTTTTTATATTAAAACGATGTTTATCGTTTCAACCAGTAGGAGTGTAAGGCTGTTACCGAGTCATTTAACCATTGAACCAACGGCACCTTTACACTAATGAATTGAAATATATGTGATTACGGCAAGTAATGTATAAAATATTATCACACCCTTGTTATTTTTAATAAATTTAATCATTTTTACACTCCTCCTTTGTGTATTTTTAATACACACTTAATATATCAAAAAATATGTGTATTGTCAATACCCATTTTGATTTTTTATTGTGTATTTATGATACTCTGTATATGAGGTGTAAAATAATGAAGATAATTGCTAATAATTATAAAAATAATGAAGTATTTAAAATTATTAGAGAGTGGACAGGTTTAACACAAACCGAACTTGCTAAAGAACTAGGAAGAAAAAGCAGAGATGGAATAACAAAAATAGAAACTGGAGAAAACGACTTTTATTTTGATACTTTAATGAAGATAATAAAAAAGCATAATATGATTATGACTATAGAAAAAAAATAAAACGGCTTTATTTGCCGTTTTTTTTCGATTATAGGAACTTTTAATTATTTTTAATATTAATTATAGGAAGTAAGATATTTGATTAAAAGTAATATAGTTGTTAACCTTAAATTACCATATAAAATAAGGTTTTAGATAGTATTTATCTTTTTATATTACATATAATATTATTATAAATAAATATTATTTATTTTATAAAAAAATTAACTATATAATTATTTATATTATTATACAGTTAATTAATTATATACGTTCTTATTTAATTTGAGATGGATACTTCATCATCTACTTATTAATAAATTTATTTAAATAATCATTAAATATATTATTATAGTTCTTCCCTATTTTTAGTAAAAATTAAAGTAGGGGACTTAAATTAAAATTTTTGAGCCATAATTTCTGCTATTTTGTCTAATACTTCACTGGCATTATTTTTATCTATTTCATCATATCCTAATTCTCTTAAAGCTCTTATTTTAGCAGTATTTAATTCTTGTGTTCTAGTTAATTTTTCTTCTTTTTTGCTATTTAACATAGCTTCCCATCTACGATGTGATTCGGTAAGTTTAGTACGAGAAGCTCCCCCATTACTATATAATGTCATAGCAGAGTACATAATGCTTTCTAATATATATTGATTATTTTCATCGAAAGCAAATTTATTGGGATCAGTATAACCAAAATTCTTAGAGAAATATCCTAGAATGTATTTTAATTCTTTAGTAGTACTTAAGTTTTCAATAAAGTGATGGACATACTCAACAGTAGTATAGGCCTCCCCTTCTCTACCTTTATTCTCAATAAGTATATTCTTAAGCATTTGGCTAATTTCACCAATTAACATTATTTCGTCTTTTTTTAAACCTGCTAAGTCAATTGATTCTTCTTTTTTTGGTGTACTCTTCCTTGTATCAAATATTTTACTCCCTACTCTTTGAAGATAATCATTTGTTATGTTTATGTCTAATATTTCTTTTTCTGATGTGACGTCAAGTAAATTAAATAGTAGTTGACACTTCTCATTTGGAAGTTTTGATAAATCGTCACCATCAAAATAATTGTAAACCATCTGTCTTGATACTCCTAAATACTTTGATAGGTTTACTTTGGAAATATTAGCTTTTTTTAATATTAAATTAACTTTCTCGACAACATTCATTGTTAGTCATCCTCCTATTGTTTATAATTATTTATAACTTTACATTTACAATTATATCATACTATATGTGAAATTACTAGTGCTTTTTTATTTTTTTCTTTATTTATAAGATATTATTTGCTTATATATAATAGATGTGGATGACATATTATTTTTAGATTACAAGCTAAAAATAACACTGTAAGATTATAGCTTACAGTGCCTTAATTATTATTTTACTTCTTTAATTATACCTCCACCTAGACATATATCTTTATCATATAGAACACAGAATTGTCCAGGAGTAACTGCCTTAGATCCTTTATAACTAAGTAATAAATTATTATTATCTAAGTATTTTACATTAATATCTATATCTGATTGACGATATCTAAATTTACAAGTACATTTACTAGGTCTTTTATCAGTTAAATAATTAAATTCTTCTATAATAGCAGTACTAGAATATAAATACTTATTATCATCTCCTACTGCTACATATAATATATTTTTATCTAAATCTTTTTTTACAACAAAAGTTCTATCTTTAGTACCACCAATATTTAATCCTCTTCTTTGACCAATGGTATAATACATAAGGCCAATGTGTTTACCAAGTATTTCACCTGTATCAATATTAACTATATCACCAGGAATATTGGGTAAATAATTTTCTAGAAACTGAGTAAAATTTCTTTCTCCAATAAAACATATACCAGTAGAATCTTTTTTACTAGCGGTAACTAAACCATATTCTCTAGCAATCTTTCTAACTTCTGGTTTTTCTATTTCACCTAGAGGGAATAAAACATCTTTAAAAATATCTTTATTAACATATGCTAAGAAGTATGATTGATCTTTATTCTTATCTACTGCTTTAGCTAGTTTACCATCAATTAATCTAGCATAATGACCAGTAGCAATATAATCTGCTCCTAGTTTTTTTGCTTCTTTAACAAATAAATCAAACTTTATATATTTATTACACATGACATCTGGATTAGGAGTTCTACCTTTTTTTAGTTCTTCTAAGAAATAAGTAAAGACAAAATCCCAGTATTCTTTAACAAAATCTACTCTATGTAATGGAATATTTATCTTTCTACATACTTCTAAGGCATCATTATAATCTTGTTCTTGAGGACATATATTATTATTTAAATTTGGATTACCTAGATAATCGTTATTAATAGTACTATCCCAATTACGCATAAATAAGCCTATGACATTATAACCGGCTTTCTTTAATAGGATAGCCGCTACTGAGGAATCTACTCCTCCTGACATACCAATGACTACTGTTTTCATGGTTAATCACCTCACTAGTAGTCATTATATCATATTTTATTATTTAAATAAATAGTTTTATTACTAATTTTAATAATGATGGTACTAGGAATCCTTCTGTTAATGATGATATTATTATTAATATTATACATATTATTAGTACTAAGAAGTATTTCTTTATAAATCTCTTCATATTAAAATCTTTTTCTTTTAAAAAGATTATCTTCCATAGGTTTATTGTAAATAGTACTGAGTATACTCCTAATAGAAGACATACTAATATATTTATTATACTAGTAGGAAAAGCATAGATAAGGGCCGCTAATAGGCCTTTATATTTATATACTAAGAAGAAAGAAGATAAAGAAAAACCTATTATAAAACCTTTTAAATATATCATAAATATATTTATAATTATACCAATAATAGACATTCCTAGTATCCATACTAAGATTACAAATATTATATTTTCAATAAAAGCATTCTTAAAGGCTTCTATATTATTTATATTATTGGTATTTATATTAGTGAAGAATGTATTAATCTTTTCTATTACTAAGCTATGATCGGTATCTTTTAATACTACTAGAAATAATGATCCTGATATTATTCCTAATGTTATTATAAACATTATAAAAGTATTTACTTTTTTATCTGGTATAATTATAGCTAGTCCTCTATTTAATTTTTTATTCATATTATCACCATTAAATTATATTAATAGATATTGAAAATATGACTAATATTTGATACAATTATATAGAGGTGTATAAGATTATGAGTAAAAAGAAAAAGAAGCAAAATCTAAGTAATAGAATATTTGCTTACATTATGCTTTTCTTAGCAGTAGCTTTCTCTTTAACTACTGTATTATCATTTGTACTTAGATAATAAGTACTTTTTTTATTGCCACTTCAACTTTAAGTAAACTTAAATTTTCCGAGGTATTTTTATGCCTAAGGTCATAAAAATAATAATTTATTTAACAAATAGATATAATAGTCCAATAAATACTATAAAAGATATAGCTCCTAGTAAGATATAAGAAACAAAGCCACTAGAACCTACGAGTGTTTCTTCTCTCTTACGAGGTTCTTTTTTCTTTTCTTCTTCAATAGTCTTTTTAGCTAAGTTATCAAATGTTTCTAGTTCCATTTCTACTGTTTTTTCAATTGTAGGTTCTGTATTCTTACCTACTACAAAATTCATATTAGGAGTTTCTATAACATTATAATTACTATATGAACCATTATCTTTTACTAAATCTAGGATTGTTTTATATTCAATTCTATTGTTATATCTAGATACAAACCAATTAGTAAATTTCTTAAATGAATCGTTATTAATAACATAGATACTATTATTTACTTTAACATTATTCTTAGTTAAAAATATATAAGCATTATTAAAAATAACTCCTAAATATCTATCTACCATCTGATACATTTCTAAATCTTCTACTACTCTAATTCTATCTAAAATATTATTATAAAATACTGGTAATATTAATGTTATGTTATAGTTATCTAAATTCTTATAATAATTAATAAGTTCGTTAGTAACTACTTCTAATGAATTTTTTGTTAAATCATAACTATCATAATTACTTTTTAATCTAATTGATATATTGGTATTATCATATTCTTTATAAGGAACTAATATATAAAAGCTAACATTAGCATCACTTAAATAATATATATTATGTTTTTCTAAACTACATATTAAGGTTTCTTTCATGTTATCCTCCTACTCTATATAAAATTATATCAAAAAAAAGATAACTTGTCATTACCTTTTTATAAATTTATAAAATAAACTTCATTAACATGAAGAGAACTCCTATTAAGAAGAAGATTATTAAATATTTAGTGTTATTATATCTTCTGGCGGTTGGCAGTAGTTCACAGAAGGATATCTGGAGCATAATGCCTGCTATTAGGGAAAATAGTATACCTAGTATTAAATCATTCATAATATTTTTTAAAAAGATATAAGCAAGGAAAGCTCCAAATGGTTCAGATAAAGCTGATACTCCTGTATATAAAAGGGCTTTCTTTTTATTATTTGTACTATAATATATTGGTACTGAGATACTTATTCCTTCAGGTATATTATGCATAGCTATTGCTATAGCAAGTGATATACCTAGAGTAATATCACTATTTGTTGCTACAAATGTTGCTATACCTTCAGGTATATTATGTAAAATAATTGCTATCATTGATATAAATCCTACTTTATATAGCTTTTTATCACTACTAATGGATGGTTTATCTGGTAAGTAGTAATCTATTAACATAGATATTATAATACCAAGGAGAATTCCTAAAAAGGATATAATAATAGTACTGATATTATTTATATTATCTCTTAATAAATTAATAGATTCGGGTATTAGATCTGTTATTGATACACAAATCATTACTCCTGCAGCAAAAGATAAAGAAGATAAAACTATTTTATTAGTATCTTTCTTTTTGATAAAAATAAAAATAGTACCAAGCATCGTAGATAAACCCGCTAATACGGTAAGTAAAAAAGCATAGAAAGTATTATTCATATTATCACCTATTTAAGTATATGAAAAAACTTCTATTATATAATAGAAGCTATAACCATTCATGATTTTTCTTAATATATATTCTTTTAACTATAGATACAATAGTAAAATATAATACTAATAATAATATTAAATATATATAGAAGTTAAATGGTAATATTTCAAAATGAAAGTTAGTAATTTTATGCATTACTAGGGGTGTGATAATAGTTAAGATACCAGAAAAGATTGTTAAACCTGCTAGTACAGGAGATATATTTGATTTTTCATAAATATGTTTAGAAGTTCTAACATTATAAATAATCATTAATTCTGTGATTAGAGATGTAATAAACCAAGCTGTTTGAAAATAACTAACTTTTTCTATACTATTATATCCTAATACATACCAAAAGATTATAAAAGCAATTACATCAATAATAGAACTAGTAATACCCATAACTATCATATATTTAGATATACCATTAGTATTCCATTTTTTAGGAGATTTGATAAATTCATCATCTACATTATCATATGGTATACCTATCTGGGAGAAATCATAAATAAAATCTTGAAATAACATTTGAATTGGTAATAGTGGTAAGAATGGTAAAAAGATACTAGCTATCATAATACTAAAGACATCTCCAAAGTCTGCGCTTAAAGCCATTTTCATATATTTAATTATATTACCATATACTTTTCTTCCTTCAATTACTCCATCACATATTACTTTTAAACTTTTTTCTAAAAGAATCATATCACTAGATTCTTTAGCAATATCCGTAGCGCCATTAACTGATAGTCCAATATCGCTTTCTTTTAAGGATGGAGCATCATTGATACCATCACCCATATAACCTACTACATGGTTATTTTCTCTTAATATTCGGACAATTCTTTCTTTCTGAATAGGATTTAATCTTGCAAAGACATCTACTTTTTCTACTACTTTAGATAAGGATTTGTCACTTAATTTATCAATATCACTACCTAGATATATTTTTTCACTATTTATACCCGCTAGTAGGCATACACTCTTGGTAGAATAAGGATTATCTCCAGTTAATATTTTTACTTTAACATTATATTTATTTAGCTTTTCTATAACATTTTTAACATCTTTTTTAGGAGAATCTAAGAAGGCTACAAAACCAATAAAGGTCATATCATTTTCTTCTTTTTCATTTAATACTAAAACTTTATTACTTTCTTTTTTTGAAGCTAGTGCTATTACTTGCATACCTTCTTCGGCCATCTCTTTAGCTTTAGATATTACTTTATTAGTAAGTTCTTTAGTTAATTCTTTATTTTTTCCATTTATTTGTACTTTATTACATCTTTTTAATATCTCTTCCATAGCTCCTTTGGTAATCATTCGATATTCATTGTTATTCTTTACTAGGATACTCATAATTTTTCTATTATAGTCAAAAGGTATTTCATCTATTTTATTATACTTAGGTAATATATTATCTAAATTATGTTTACTACCATATATAAGTATTGCTCTATCAACGATATTCTTCATACCAGTACTATAATAGCTATTTAAATAAGCATATTCTAAAACATTTAAATTTTCATTACCTAGAACATCAATATACTTTTGTAATACTATTTTGTTTTCTGTTAAAGTACCAGTCTTATCAGTACATAGGATATCCATTGCTCCTAAATTTTGTATTGCTTCTATTCTCTTTACTAATACTTTTTTCTTAGCTAGATTTTTACTACCTTTAGTTAAATTTACATTTACAATCATTGGTAACATACTAGGAGTAATACCTACTGCTACTGAAAGAGCAAATAAAATGGCTTCATTAAAATTATTTTTTATTATACCATCTATTACTAAGACAATTAAACAAATAAAAATCATATATTTAATTAACATATTAGTAATGTTCTTCATTCCTTTATCAAAATTAGTTAATTCTTTTTGTTTGGTTAAATCTTTACCCATATAACCTAGATAAGTATTTATTCCTGTATTAGTAGCGACCGCTAATGCTTTACCACTAATTATAGAACTACCCATATAGATAATATTTTCTATATCAAAAATACTATCTATATTTTTATTATTTGTTATCTTTTTTTCTACTGGTATAGATTCTCCAGTAAATACTGATTCGTTAACAAATAAATCTTTACTATCTATTATTATAGAATCTGCTGCTACAATACTACCAGCATTTAATACTAAAATATCTCCTACACAGACTTCTTCTGTTTTAATAGTTACTTCTTTATTGTTTCTAATTACTGAGCATGTACTAACTATTTTGCTTTTTAATTTCTTATTAAATTTATATACTGAATAATCTTCACATACTCTAATTAAAGCACTAACTATAGCAATTAAAATGATTACTAATGATCCTAATTTATCTCCTAGGCAAAAGTTTATTATAGCTAGGAATAATAATATTAATATAAATTCGTCTTTAAATGCATTAATTATGAAATATAAGATACTTCTATTTTTTTCTTTTATAACTATATTTTTACCATACTCTTTTATTTTTTTATTTACTTCACTATTAGATAAACCACTATTACTAGTATTATATTTAGTATATATTTCTTCTATATTTAATTTAGATATTTCTTTATACTTATCTAAAATAGTATTATTATCTATTTTATTCATAGTACCACTTCCTTACTATCTAAGATAATTATACAATAAAATTATTATCTATACAATAGAAAAGATAAGACTACTATTAAATCTTATCTTTAGTTATATCTTCTAATGTATAATTTATTACTTTAGCTAATTCTTCTAGTGTAGTATCTATTTGATAACCTATTTTACCTCCACTAAAGATTATTCTTTCTTGATCTTTAGCACTCTTATCTATAATAGTTGTAAAATTTTTTTTCATACCTACTGGTGAACATCCTCCATGAATATATCCGGTAAGAGGAAGTAATTCTTTAGATTTAATCATCTCTATACTCTTTTCTTCTACTACTATGGCTGCTTTTTTTAAGTCTAATTCTTTATTTACTGGTACTAAGAATACATAATGATTACCTGATTTACCAATGGTTACTAATGTTTTAAATACTATATTATAATCTTCACCTAGATAGTCTGCTACTTCAGTACCACTGATCGCAGTACTATTAATATAGTTATATACTTTAAAATTTATTTTATTTTGTTCTAATATTCTAATTACATTAGTTTTTTCTTCATTCTTTTTCATGTTCTATTTCCTTATCATAATCTTCTAGAAAACTTTTATATACACCATTAGTCTTAGTACCTAGAATACAATTTAAATTAACATTATTCATACTAGTAAAGATATTACGATCAATACTAGGATTATTCTTTTTTAATTCTTTAATTAATTCTTTTATTTCTTTTCTCTTACTAGTACCATCATTAGTATTATAATTTCTTTCAGTAAATTTGCAAGCACAATTTATAAAAGTTAAATTATTACTATTCTTCCATGATATTATTGATGCTTCTTCAACCATATATAGTGGTCTAATTAACTCAATACCAGGAAAGTTATCACTATGTAGTTTAGGCATCATTGTTTTTACTTCAGAACCATAAAACATTGATAATAGTGTTGTTTCAATAACATCATTAAAATGATGGCCTAAAGCTATTTTATTACAACCTAACTCTTTAGCTTTACTATATAAATATCCTCTTCTCATCTTAGCACACATATAGCAGGGACTATCATAACTAATTTTATCTACTACTTCAAAGATATCACTTTCAAATACTCTTATTGGTACATTTAATATCTTAGCATTCTCTAATATATTATCTTTATGTTTTTCACTATATCCAGGATTCATTACAACATATTCAGCAGTAAATGGTACTTTACCATGTCTTTCTAATTCTTGTATACATTTTGCAAGTAAAAATGAATCTTTACCTCCTGATATACATACCATTACTTTATCATTTTCTTTTATTAGTTCATATTCTTTAACTGCCTTTATAAATTTACTCCATATCTCTTTACGATATTTTTTTATAATACTTCTTTCTATTTCTTTATATCTTTCCATATATAAATCACCTCAAAAATAAACTACAATAATTATATCATTTGCTTATATAAAAGTAAATATTTTAGAAAATAAAAAACATTATATAATCTTTCTATATAATGTTCTATAAATTTATTCCGTCTATACTTGTTTCATAAAGTCATTCTTTTAAATCTTTATTATTATTAGTTTCATAATATTTAATAAGTTTCTCAAAGAATATAGGCTGATTTTCTTGAGCAATAGTTATAATACCACAACCATTATCAATCATTTTATTAATTTCCTTCAAGGTTAGCACTCTTCCAAATATAATCTACGATATTTCTTTTGGCTACAAATACATTTTATTCTCTTGTTAAATTAAATTTATTTTTCATATTTTCTCTCCTTAACTAAAAGCGGAGCCCGGTTTAGGGCTCCTTCAGGGGGCAAAAATATATCACACACAAAATAAATTATTACTAGTTAAAAGCCTTATATTATAAGCATTTATAAATTATAACTAATTACAAAATTTTAAATATAATTATCAAATTTTACAATTTGAGTACCTAAATGGGTACCTAAAATTGATAATACTATTATTAATTCTTCATAGAAACGAAAGGATAAATATTATGAATATAACTTATACAAAATGTGGTGATTATTTATTACCAAATTTAAAACTTACTGAAAAAGAAAATAAAACTTTAAATAAATATGGATTATTAAGATTAGAATACTTAAAAAGTAATAAGAAAGCATTATATCAAGAATTACTTATGAAAGATAAATTAAATGAGCATCTTTTTTCAGTCAGTATAATAGCCGAAGATAGAATCAATAACATAGTCAACAGCTTAATAAAATCAGATGCATCAATTACAGAAAAACTAAAATCTGAAAATCAATTACTATGGGTTCAAAAAATGAATAATTGTAAAAACATTGCTGAAGAAATTGTTTTAAAAGAAATTGTTTATGGAGATGAAATATGATTAATGGTAAAGAAGATATCTCAGACAAAGAATTTGAAGAAATATTATTGCCATTCTATAACAACTATAATGAATATCTTATTAAATTTGTAATACCTGAAGTAATAGCATTTTATTTGGCAAATGGATATATTAGAAATTGTTTATCAAATTGTCCACTAGTCAATCATATTAATTCAGCATTTGATATATTTAATGTTAGATGTAATGTTGATGAATTAATGCCTGAAATAGAATTAGTTTTAAAAATAAAATATAATCTTAAAATTGCAAAAAATAATCCATTAAAATTAATAAAAGTTGTATAAAGAAAAGCACTACCTAAATTTAGATAGTGCTTTTAACTTATATTTGGGATTAATATCATTGTCTAGCCAGCACTGAATTTGTACTCCCGTACGAAATTCAAATGTGGGAAAATCCCAAACCCTTTTTATTTTAATTCGTTCTCTAATTACACCCTGATAATGCATTCAAACCACAGGGACAACTGCCAACAAAATCATATTTATTACATTCTTTAAATTTTTTAAACCTTTCTGAACACCATGCTTCCTGTATTGTGTTTTTTTTAATATCGACTCCAAAATTTTTACTTTGTATAAATGAACATGGATACATTTTTAAATCTGGAGAAATGTAGCAAGAATATCTTGCTGCTTCACAAAAATCTATTGTTTTAATATTTATTTTTTTTAGAGAAGAAATAATTAATGGGGAAAAACATGTATCAAAACCTATTTTATAATTAAATTTTTTTGAATTTAAAATATTAATAAATTTTTTGAATTTTTCATCTTTTATATTTATTATTTTTTCGCAAGTTGCTATCCCAACAGGTTTATATAACAGAAATATTACTGCATTAACTCCAGTTGGAAATAAATCATTTTCTAATCGTGTTATTACATCATCAATAGTTTCATTTGAAATTACATAATGTACATTAGTCGTAATTTTTTGAGATATTAGCTTTTTTATTGCTTCTTCACTTTTTGGATTAGATTCAATTAATTTTCCATTTATATTAATAATTTTACTATACATTGAAATAGCAACTGCACCACAATATTTTTTCATTGCAATAATTTCTTTTTTAGTTATATTTATTCCAGTTGTTGTCAAATTTGGAATAATTCCATTATTACGGGTATACTTTAAGATTTCAATGAATTTTTCATGCTTATTTGGATCACCTCTTCCTCCTAATGCAACTTGAAATGTTTTATTTTTACACTCATCAATAATTCTTTTATAGTCATCAAGACACATATCCTCATAATTGTTATTTGCTTGATAACAATCTACACCAAATTTCTTACAAAACATTTGATTTACGTGGCATTTTCCCATTATTCCTATATCTATTAATTCTGGAAAGCTTCTCATTGCTGGTTCTACTTTTGTTTCTCGACCATTTTTATCTAAAATATTAGTCCTAATTAGTAATCCGTTTTTCTCATTAAATATTTCAGTAAAATTTAAAATAGGATCTTTATACAACTTCATTTTTACCACACATTATCTGTAGCATCAATAAATATTTCAGAATCTTTATATTTCATATAATCAAGACACATCGTAATTTCATAATCATTTTCTTCACTAGAAATTCTACCACAATATATTTTGTAACCTTTATTAACGCTTTTTTTATATTTATTAGCTGTTTTTTCTCCAAATAATTCTTTTATTAAATCATAGTTTTCAGATTCCTCATAAGAATGATGATAAAATCCCATTTTGCCATCAATAACCATATTTTTACATACATCTAGGATTTCATAATAATTAGGAGATTTTTCGGTTAATCCAAGTTTTTCAGCCAAATATTCTCCTGTTAAGTCTTTCTTAGAAATTATAATATAACTTGTAGATGAACTATTAGTTACAAATCCGTCTCTAATTTTCATAAACAAAACCTCCCATAAATTCATTAATCATCTTTTTTATTTTTTCATTTTGAATTAAACAATACAAAGGTTGCTCATTACCAGTATCTTTATATTTATAGTAACTACACTTATTATTAAAATTATTTAATATAGCTTTTGGAATATTATGATGTTCTAAAAGAAATTCATCATATGATGCAAATTCTTTTTTATAATATCTTTTGTATTCTCTATACAAATTATTATTTTCACCTATGATATAATCATATAATCTGCTATATAATTTGTAATAGTAACTATTCTTTTTTACACAAAACTTTTTTATAAAATTACTTTTCCCCATATTTTTAGTCTTTATAAAATAAATTTTATTATCTATTAATATACATCCTTTTTTATTTATTTTCATAATCATTCTCCAAATATTTTATTAAATTTAATAATTTTTCTTTTAAAAATATTATATTTTCACCTGAATATTTTTCTAAGTTTTTGACTATTTCTTCATAACAATCAACATCTATTCTAGAAAAATCAAAGGTACGTTCACCATCATTGATAAAACTATTTATTTTATTTAAAATAAAATCGTCGCCTGGTTTTATTAGATGAATTGAATTAGAAATGCCAACAAGTATTAATCTAAATAAATCTTTAGGTACGATATAATTTAATTCATTTAAATATTTTAACTCAAAGTCCAACAATTCTTGTTTTGATGAAAAAATAAAATCTAGATGAGCGTTTATAAACATATCTCTGTTTCCAAAATTATAATTTTTTAATGATTCAATATTTAAAATATGTTTACATATTTCATTATTTTCATTTTTATAATAACAATATAAATTTTTAAGTACTCCTTCAACAATAGGAAAATTACATTCTATCATTTTATCTATATACTTGATTATGTCTATTTTTGATTTTTTATCCATTTCTATAAGTTGATTGCTAATTAAATAATCTCTTATTTCATCATAAGTTATAGCAATAGTTTCTATTTTTTCTTCATTAATTTTTCCTTCATTTTCAATGATGGACTTAGTTAATAAAACATTTTCATATATTAAGTTTTCTATGTTACTAAAATCAACAGTAATTTTGTTAATATCAATGTAATCAAATTTATCATTATTTATCATATAAATAGTTATTTCTTTTAAGATTTTTTTTAAATTAGGATATTTTTTAGTTAAATTGGCAATATATTCACTAAATAGTTTTGATTTATCTATATTACAAATCACATCATTAGAATTCTTATAACATTCAAAAAATATTCTCATTAAAATTGGAGAATCATATAGCAAATATCTTACATTTTGGTTTACAGAACCATTAAAATTAAAATACTTACTATATTTATCAAACATTTTTTCTAGAATACTATTACTTAATTTTGAAGTTTCAATGGATATAATTTCATATTTAACATCTTCTTCTAAATATTCATCAAATATTTTTTTAAATTTTATATTATAAAATTCTGTTCTGCTTGATATAATTATTTTTATATTTTTATATTTATGATATTTATTAATAAATCTGCATAAATTCTTATAAAAATTTAAATTGGAGTTTTCATTTATTGCTTCAACAATAACAACAATTTTTATTTTAAATATTTTTTTTATAAATAAAAGCAATGAGATTAATAAGTGTTTATTTTCTGTTAATATAAGTGAAGAATCAAAGTATGATAAAAATTTGTTTTCAATGTCATTATCTTCCACATCTTTTGAATCTATATATATACATGTCTTGGAGTAATTATTTATAATTTTTTGAGCAAAGTTAGTTAATAAATTTGTTTTTCCACTTCCAGCTTTTCCCAAAAGAAAGCATACATTAGTATTGCTTAGTCTCATATTATCTAACAAGCGTTCAATATCATCTATTAAATAAAAACTATTATTCGATAAATAGTACATAAAATTTTTTTCATCATTTAATTCATATTTTCTACACTTTTCTAAAAAAGATTGACACTTTTTCAACGATTTATATAGACCACGCTTTGTTAAATAATTATAAATTTTTATATTAATTCTTTTTGCCATCATTTTTCCAAGATTAGTATGCAATAATTTATAAAATTCTTTTCTTATTCTCCAAGTCCAAAAATATGAATTATACATATACCTTAATTTCTCATTACTATTCCCTAACTCTACATATAAATCACTAATAAACTTTCCATTTTTCTCATTTTTTGTGTATTCTTTTTTACTCTTGTTATTTACTCTTTTTCTATAATTAAATAAAATTAAAATAGTAATTAAAAATAAAATTCCAACGAATACAAACTTTATTAAATCAAAATAGTCTTTAAACCTAGAAATATATTCTATAATTATTTCTAGAAAACTTTTTGTGGATTGAATATTTTGCTGATCAACTTTTTCTCCTAAAAAAAGTTTCATTTTTTCACCCCCCTAATTTTTTATTAATAATCTAATTCATATTCCATATTCCTTGTTTACCTGATATTTCTTTATTATCACTTATTTTTTCAATTAACTCTAATTTCCAAGCATAACCAGTTCTATCATATTTATGACCATAAATAAGTTCATTTTCTTCAATTATTTTTTTATTTATTTCATGATTTAATTCAATACAATCAAGGATTTTAACTTTTGCAACAATCCTTGATTGAGGATATTTAAGATTAAGATGTTCAAACTTTTTCATTGCATCCTTATCTATACCTTTTCCTGCGTGAATTAGTAATTCTCCTCTATAACTATACTTCCAACTTCTAAATTCATATTTTTTTAAACCTTCTGCAACTAATGTTGCCCAAGGTTGTTTTAACGTAATTACTCGCATTCGTTTTTAAATCCTTCATAAGTACTAAAAGCTAACATATACAACGATTTTAAAATATCAGGATTTGTTGAACGTAACTCACTTATTACAGTGTCATCTTCAACTACGAATTCATTATTTTCTGAAATTATTTCATCTATAATAATTGGTAATTGTTTGCATATTTTATAAAATGCATCTTTATCTCCTGTTACCTCTTCATAAAACTTATCTATTGATACTCTCTTTATATGATCATTTGAAACACGTTCATAGTCAAGAGAAACATTCCATACAATATTCTGACTTCTCTTTGCAATTATTTCTACTAAATAGCAGTCACAGTTGTCATCGTTAAGTATTTGAGTTGTCATTTTTAAAAAAGTTTTCTGAGCAGCAGAAGAATTCATAGTATTATGCTTGTTTTTCATTTCAACATAAACTCTGCTTCCATTAGGTCTAGTATATATTACATCAAATCCTACATTTGGAACTTCACAATTATCAATATATTTAAATAAATTTTGATGAAAATATCCAATAGCATTAGTATTTGTTTTATCTCTCTGTCTTACCAATTCATTCTCAATTACTTCTTCAATAGTTTTTCTATATACTTTGCTATCAAAAGTTAATTTAATAGGATCAATTATGTTACTATTAAAAGAATGTAAATCAATACCTTTCAAAGTGTTATCGTATGTTTTTATAGTGTCAGAAACATGCTTTTTAAAATCATTTCTATCAATAAAATCTAAATCCCACATTATATTTCACCTCCATTTAATGCATTCATTATTGATTCTCCAACGCATTTTGCTAAATTAACAGGAACTGCATTTCCTATTTGTTTGTATATATCATTCATTTTTCCTGCAAAATTCCAACTATCCGGAAAAGACTGTATTCTTGCATATTCTCTTGTTGTAAATGGTCTACTTTCATCAGGATGACATCTGTCAGTTTGTTTCATCATTGGGGAACAAGTCAATGTTAAAGATGGTTCATCCCATGACAATCTTCTTGCTATACCTGTTCTTCCACCACCCATATAATAACATGATTTCATATATTCTTTAGCAACATCATCTGGTAAATCTCTCCAATAGCCACCTGGTGGAACTAAATCAAATACTTTCTTTTTCTTTTCAGGATATTTTGCTCCAACTGAATCAGGAACATTTTTAAGAACATCTCTTAATACAGGTTTATACTCATGAGGAGCAGGATATTCAAACTTAACTTTGTCAATTAAATCTTTTCTTATTCCTATGATAACAACCCTTTGTCTTTTTTCTGCAACACCATAATCCCATGCGTTTAGAACTTTCCATTCAACTTTATATCCTAAATCTTCAAAAACATTAATCATAGTTTCGATTGTCTTTCCACCATCATGTGTTGTTAAACCCTTTACATTTTCTGCAAAAAACATTTTTGGCTTAAGTTGTTTTATAAATTCCGCATAATAATAAAACATTGTTCCTCTAACATCCTCTAAACCAAGTTTTTTACCAGCATAACTAAATGATTGACATGGATATCCTCCAGAAATTAAATCAAGTTCTCCTTCTTTTAAATTGAATTTCTTTAACAAATCTCTTTTTGAAACCTCAACAATATCTTCATTTAACACATTCCATTTAGGCCTATTTAATTTTAAAGTTTCACACGCAGTTTTATCTATTTCAATAAGTGCAACTTCTTCAAACCCTGCTTGCTCTAAACCTAAAGCAAGACCACCTGCACCTGCAAATAATTCTATACATTTTCTATTTTTCATTTTATACCTCACTTCTTTATAATTTTAGTATTTGGGCATTCCCATATACGAATTTCGTACGGGAGTACAAATTCATTGCTTGCTAGACAAACATTATATTCCCAATGACAGCAATGACACCTTTATTACACCATACCCATATATCTCTATTTCTTGTCATATTGTCATTACTAACTAAAAAATCATTCTTCTTCAGTAAGTAATTTTTTTAAATCATCAAGAGATTGTTTTTGCTTTTTTATTTCTTTTTCATTATCTCTAACATAATTTTTAATTACTTTGATAACTCTAGTTTTGTCCTTTTTATTTAATTCAGAAATAAAATTTAACTCTTCTAAATCACAGTTATCTAATAATTCTTTAATAACCATTTTCATATATAGTTCATCTTGCATTTGATTAACTATATCATCCAGTACAAGAATTGGAGCATTTTCAGGTTTGATAACCATACTACTATAAGAATTATTAACTGTTGAATCTATTTCTTCTTTACTATACTCACATAGTTCCATTAACATCTCTAAAGATAGATTTAATACTGAACTTAACTTTTTTAAAGATAATACATTAGGTTTCTTTCTTTCGCCTTTTTCAATTTTAGCAATCGTATTATTATCTATACCAGTTATTCTTGATAATTCTCTTTGGGATATATTAATTTTCTCTCTAGCTTCTTTTACTACACTAGCTAAAGTTTTATTATTCATTAAATTACACCTCTTCATAACTTCCTAATACCATTTTACCACAAAACTGATTATTCAACAATAATTTTGTGATTAAAACTCACAAAATTTATTGACATTAATTAATATTAAATGATATTATTATATTGTGAGTATACCTCACAATATAATTTCTTTCTTTAGTTGGTAATCTTTACATAGATATATTTATATCTAGAGTCTAAATGAAAGGAGGATTAGTTTATATGGATGCTAGAGAAACTTTAAAACTTATTTCAAAGCAATGGTGTAATCTTGATGATCTAATGAAACTTGCTGAAATAGGTAAAAACAATGCCGTTAAACTTAGAAGAGAAATAAAAAATGACCTAATAAATAGAGGTTATACTCTTCCTAATAACAGATTACCAATGATTGAAGTCGTTAATAAGCTAAAAATTAATATTAATTATTTAGAAAAAATGGCTAAAGAAAATTTATAGAAAGGAATTATATGAAAACAATTGAAGAATTAAAAAATAGTATTGTCGATATTAATTATATTATTGAAAATATGATTAGAGAAAATGGTTTATATTGTTTACTTGGAGAAGCTAAAGTAGGAAAATCTGCTCTAGCTCTTCAAATAGCAAATTCTGTTTGTAATGGTATTCCTTTTTTGAATTTAAAGACTAACAAAACACCTATTTTGTATTTAAGTACAGAAATGAATCCATATGAGACTATAAGTCGTATTAATTTTATGAAATGTAATTTAATGGAAAATGATTTTCTATATACTTTCCCAGAAGATAATATGACACAACTAAGCATATTAAAAGTTGAAAAAGAAATAAGTGAATTTAAAGAAAAATATAACGGCAAATTAGTATTTATTGATATGTTTAATGGCATAAATTTTGGAAATTATTACGATTTAAATAATTACCAAGATATGAGTCAAAATATATTTCCACAATTGCGTAAATTATGTAATAACTATAATGTTACTATCATCATAGTTCATCATTTAAATCGTAAAGGTAAATCTTTAGGAAGCACTGCTATTGATACTTGTGTAGATGGTAAAATTGCATTAAAACAAGATGAAAATATCAAATCAACTTTCTACTTAAATTATGAAAGTAGAGATTACCAAGCACTTAATTATGTACTAAAAAGAAATGATAATTTAATCCTAAGTATTGATGAAAAAACAGAAGAAACACTTAATCCAAATTTAATTCAATTTTTAAAATATGCAATTAGTAAAAAAGAGTTTACTTTTACTATTTCAGAAATGGTTAGTAAATTAAATTTATTTATTACTCCACCCGTCTTAGGTAAATTAATATCAAGTAATAAAGATGAACTCGAAAAACTAGGATTATTTATAGAATGTAAAAGAACACAAACAGAAAGACTATATACTGCTAAATATAGGGAACCTTTGGAAATACTTGCTGATAATATTTTTTCAGAAAGTAATAGTAATAATTTAAATTCAAAGGAGGAATAATTATGGCAGTTAAACTATTAGCCAAAGATGAATGGACAAAAGATGGTCGTAAATGGATTTTTTATGACTATGTTAAGAATTTAGATGGTTCTAGAAGAAAGTATAAATCGAAGAAGTTTTTTACTAAAACAGAAGCGTTAAAAGCTGAAAGAGAATTTTTAACAATTAACGCTGATAGAAGTGATAAAGACCGTAATATGACTTTTAAGGATTTATATACACTCTTCTATGCATACAAAGAAGATAAAGTAAAATATACTACTTTAAAAACTTATCGTGATAGAGAAAAATTTTTCAAAGACTTAGATAATGTTAAATTAAAAGATTTTAATATTGAACATTTTGAAAAATGGAAAAAGCAAATAAATTCTTATGGATATACAACTAATCATAAAAATCATTTATTCAAATTCTTTAAAGAATTATTAAACTTTGCTACTAAGTGGTACAATTTTAACTTTACAGCAACTTATAATAAAATGACTAATTTTACTGACCCAAACGAAATACCAAAAGAAATGTTATTTTTCACTTATGAAGAATTTAAAAAATTCATATCGGTAGAAGATGATATTCTATTTAAAACATTATTTGAAACTTTATATTATTGTGGACTTCGTAGGGGGTGAACTTAGAGGGCTAACATGGAAAGATATAGATTTTAAAAATCAATATTTAAGTGTTAACAAAAATATTGTAGCAACTCAAGGCGATGAAAAGAAACCATATATGGTAACTACACCTAAAACAAAATCTAGTATAAGGAATATTCCTATACCAAAAGTATTAATGGAAGATATGAAAGTATTATATGAAGTTTCTAAAAGACATTATGGTTTTAATGATGACTGGTATTTATTTGGAGATACTGATCCAATAACAAACGGAAAGTTAAGGCATAGAAAAAACAAAGATTGTAAGTTAGCTGAAGTTAAACAAATTAGAATACACGATTTTAGACATAGTTGTGCATCACTTTTAATTAATAGTGGTGCTACTATAAATGTTGTAGCAAAGTATTTAGGACACACAAAAATAGATGAGACATTGAATACTTATTCCCATCTATTTAAGAATCAATTAAATGAAATAATTAATATTATAAACAAACTAAATTAAAATGGGTACCTATTTGGGTACCTAATACATATATCAAATGGCTTAAAGCCCTTATAAACAAAGTATCCCGCCATTTCTGACGGGATTTCAGGGGGTTTTGGTTATCACACCTACATTTTACTTCGTAGAGTGTGGTCATATCTCTATGACATATTAATCATAATATATTTTTTTATAAAATACAATAGTTTTTTATTTGGTTTACACTTTTTTTATAAAATATGTAAACTAGTCTAGAGTGTCAACCTTTTTAAGTTCTTCTAGTATTGGTCCAAATTCTGGATTGGTTTCAAATGTTAAAAGCATATTAATAAATTCATCAGCATCCTCTTTAGCTTTCAAAAGCATCTTAAAATCTCTTTTAATATTAGCCATTTTAAGTCCTAATTCACCACTTTGTCTAGTACCAAATAAATCTCCTTCACCTCTAGTTTGAAAATCATATTCACTAATTTCAAAGCCATCAGTAGTACTTTCCATAAATCTAAGTCTCTCTTCAGATTCTTTAGCTACTAGTACACAATAACTTTGTATATCTCCTCTTCCTACTCTACCTCTTAATTGATGTAATGTCGATAAACCAAACATATTAGCATCAAATATTACAATCATCGAAGCATTAGGAACATTAACTCCTACTTCAATAACAGTAGTAGATATTAAGATATTAATTTTATTCTTTTCGAAGTCTTTCATTACTTTATCTTTATCTTTAGAATCTAATTTACCATGAATAATACCAATCTTACTAATCTTACCAAAAGCTTTATTCATTTTTTCTTCTAAATCATATACACTTTCTTTTTCACTATCACTTTCGGTATCAATCATTGGGGCTACTACATATATTTGATGGTTAAGTTCTAGTTCTTTTTTCATCATTTCTAGAACATCAGTAATATCTTTTTCTTTTTTAAATACTGTAATGATTTCTTTTCTACCTTTAGGTTTACTCTTAATTGAAGATACATCGGTGTCACCATAGATTGTTAAGGCATATGTTCTTGGTATTGGTGTTGCACTCATTGAAAGGACATCAGGACTTATTCCTTTACCTTTAAAGGTATCTCTTTGATTAACACCAAAACGATGTTGTTCATCTGTTATTACTAGGCCTAATTTTTTATATTTTACATTCTCTTGAATTAATGCTTGTGTACCAATAATTAAATCTATCTTACCATTTTCTAATTCTTCATAGATAGTCTTTTTGTCTTTATTACTGGTACTTGAAGTTAATAGTGCTATATTAAGTTTATGTTTACTAAATATTTTCTTTGCTTCTTCGTAATGTTGTACTGCTAGTATCTCAGTAGGAGCCATTAGGGCTGATTGATACTTAGATAAATAGTTAGCATATACTGCTATTAAAGCAATTACTGTTTTACCTGAACCTACATCTCCTTGTAGTAATCTATTCATTCTCTTTTTTATAGATAAATCATTAATTATATCATTAACTGCTTTATCTTGATCTAAAGTTAGTTCAAATGGTAAACTTTTAATAAATTTATCTAATTTATCTTTATCTATATTTCTTTCTATTGCTAAATTATCATTATTGATTTTATTCTTTAAATAATTAATTTTAAGTACATACATAAATAATTCTTCATACTTAATTCTTTGTCTTGCTTTTTTTAGTAATAAGATATCTTCTGGTACATGAATATTCTTAATAGCGGATTTTTTATTCATTAAATTATATTTTTCTTCTATATATCTAGGTACTAAGTCTATTACATCATAATCATTTTCTAAAGCTATAGATTCAAATTTACTTATTTGTTTTACTGTTAATCCTTCTGTAGTATAATAAATAGGTTCTATTTTAGCAGATGGTGGTAATAAACCGAATCTTATATCTGATACTATTACTGTATTCTTTAGTTTATTATATTTACCTATAATTGTTATTTCTTTACCTGATTTTAGATCTGAATATAAATGAGCTCTATTATAAAGTGTTATATTAAGTATCATTGTTTTGGTACTAATTCTAAAGATCATTTTTTTTAGACTTTTATTTATATATATAGTAGTGGGTTGCCCTTCAACTATACCATCTATTATTATTTTATCTCCATCAGATAGATTACTTAAATCACTTCTTTTTATTATATCATAACGATATGGATAGTAGTTTAACAGATCTTCTACTGTATATATTTTTATTTTATTAAGTAATTCTTTTGTTTTAGGTCCAATACCTTCAATTGTTTCTAATTCTTTCATATCTTACAACTCCTAGTATAATTATATCAATATATTTATAAAATGTCTACTAAGTTTACTATATGTTAATTTAAATGTAAAGTAAAAGAAGATAACCTAGTATCTTCTTTAGCTATTTAATGTAGCATTCTTACCAGCAGCATATAAATCAAATGATAATGTTTTATTCTGCATAGTATTTGGATTAGTATAATCTTTACCATTAAACCATAAATATAATGTATATTTATCAGTAGTAGTATTAACTGGTCTATCAGTAAATAATGTTAATGTAGTTACTCCACTTGAAGCATAAGTTATATCTTTAAAATTACCTTTAGTAACTAAAGAACTATCATTATAATATAATTCATATACAAATGATTCTTCTTTTAATTCACTAGGCATAGTAGTTAAATCCATATATAAACTCATAGTACTACCCTCTTCACTTGCTATAACTGTTATATCTTTCTTAATACCTCCTTCTTTACTAGAAGTAGGTATTAATACTCCGGTTACGTTACTTCCTCCATTAAAAGTAACAGTACTACCTTCAATACCTACACTAATATTAATATTAGATGTACTATTCCATTTATAATAAGCATAAGTACCACCAATCATTAATATAATTAACCCGATCATTCCTATTATTAATCCTTTATTATTTTTCATATCTTTCTCCTCACTAACTTTAATATTATTTGCCTGCTGTTATTACCACTTCGTTATATGTAATAGAGTTCCTTGTATAAGTAGGCACCGTTCCAGTTACAAATTTATTATTACGTTCAGCATAATTGGAACTAACTGCATATATCCAAGGCAATGGAGTAGTACCATTATAGTATATCTTTTTTAAATTAGGATTGTTAACATATATAATCCCATCAGCAGTCATAGTGGAATTCGACGAAGAAAATGCAGAGCCTTTTAAAGTAGATAAAACAGAATTTTCCTCAATTAAAACATAACTCAAATTGTTATATGCAAATGAACTACTACCTACATATGTTACTGTATTTGGTATTGTTATACTTGTTAAATTATTACCAAGAAATGCATTATCTCCAATTGCTGTTACCGAATCAGGTATTGTTATACTAGTTAATTTATTGTGATAAAATGCATCATGTGCTATCATTGTCACTGAATCAGGTATTGTTATACTTGTTATTCCAAGAGAATCAAATGAATAATTACCAAGTGCTGTTATTGTGTTTGGAATTATCGCATTTTTGCTTCCCTGTAATAATGTATTTGTAGAAGTTTCTATTATTGCATTACAGTTGTCTCTGCTATCATATACTGTATTATTCGAATCTATAGATATGTTTTCAATTGGATTGTTAAAAAACGGTGTAGAACCTAATGATGTAACTGAACCTGGTATTACTATATTTGTCATTTCATTTTCATAAAATGCATTTGTTTCTATTGTGGTTACTGAACTTGGTATTGTTATATTTGCTCTACCATTTCCAAAGAATGCATCCTTGCCTATTGTAATTACTGTGTTTGGTATTACTGTACTTCTACTTCCTTGGATTAATTTATTTGAGGAAGTTTCTATTACCGCATTACAATTATTTCTACTATCATATACCGAATTATCAGGGTCTACAGTTATATTTTCTAATGGATTCCTCATAAATGCATCCTCCCCTATTGTAATTACTGAACTTGGTATTGAAAGACTTGTTAATTTGCTTGCAGAAAAAGCTCTCGCTTCTATTGTGGTTACTGAATTTGGTATTGTTATATTCGCTATATTAATAGTATAAAAAGCCTCTTTTCCTATTGTTGTTACTGTGTTTGGTATTATTGTATTTCTACTTCCTAGGATTAATTTATTTGAAGAAGTTTCTATTATTGCATTACAATTATCCCTACTGTCATATACAGCATTATTAGGGTTCACAGAAATGTTTTCAAGTGTAGCATTATAGCCAAACGCGCTATTTCCTATAGAAGTTATTGTATTTGGAATTATTATACTTGTTAATTTGTTACTAAAAAAAGCATATGCACCTATTGCATTAATTGTATAGCCATCTATAACACTAGGAATTCTAAGATCTGTTATAGTTTCATACCCATAAGTATTTCCTTCAGCACATAAATATCTAGTTATTGATGCCGTTTTATTTGTTTCGTCTTTATTACCAAGTGTAAAACAATAGTCAGGAGGCTGCTCTATATATTTACCTTGATTTGCATCAGCACTAATATTACCAGCAAATGTTGCCGATGTTATACTATTACCTGCTAATGCATTATCTACATAGATTACTACTAAATATTTATATACTTCTGTATTAGATAATTGTTTAGTAAGTAACGTTATAGTATCATTACTTGTAATACTACCAGTAGATACTATATCAAATGATTGATTAAGTAAAGAATCTACTGTTACTGAAGATGGTGTTGTTATAGTACTAGTATTAGATAATACTGCATACTTAAGTGACCCTTTACTATCCCCAGTAGTAAATGTTTCTGATATATTAGTTACATTTAAATATATAGAACCATATCCTTCAATAGTACAAGTAGAATTTATACCTATATTAACGCAGATATACCTATTCCATTCTTAATAGTAAATTTATTATTACTAATTAAATCAGATTCATTAAGTAATTTTAAATTACCACTTATATCTTGTCCTTTAGTATAATTTATAGTAAAACATCCACTATTTAGTCCTAAATTTATTTTAGTACTTGTCCATGTAAGTATTGCATAAGTAGTACCTATTATTACTAAAGTTAAGGCTATTATTCCTAGTATTATTAATTTCTTTTTCTTTTCCATAATATCTTCCTTTCTGACATAGTAAAAGACTATGAAAAAACACTAATATTTCTATTAGTTATTTCATAGTCTTTATTTATATTATTATTTAATTTAGTTAGATTAGATTTTTGACCCCCAAAAATTAACTTGCCGTTAACTTGTTTATCTACTACATTAATCATAAGAGGGCCTCCTTTTTAATAATTATCTCTATCTCTTAAGAATGGTGGAATATCTAAATCGTTATCGATATCTATATCACTAGTTCCTTCTCTAAAGATGTCTTCTCTTCTAGTAGAATTGAAACTATGGTATAGTGGTTCGCTTTGATTTTCAAAGCCAGTTGCTATTACTGTAACGATTACTTCATCATTTAGGTTTTCATTAATTACTGCTCCAAATATTGTATTAATATCTGTATTAGCAGCAGTTCTAATTACTTCAGCAGCTTCTTCTACTTCAAATAATGTAAGTGAAGCACCACCAGTTACATTTATTATAGCATCTGTTGCACCATTTATTGATGTTTCAAGTAGTGGTGAAGATACAGCTTGTTTAGCAGCATCTGTTGCTCTGTTTTCTCCAGAACCTACACCTATACCTATTAATGCATTACCTCTATCTTTCATAATTGCTTTTACATCAGCAAAGTCAAGGTTAACTAAACCTGATACTGCAATTAAGTCAGATATTGATTGTACTCCTCTATGTAGTACGTTATCTACTTCTCTAAATGCTTCAAGCATTGGTGTACTCTTATCTATTAATTCTCTTAATCTATCATTAGGTATTACGATTAAAGTATCGACATGTTTCTTTAATTCATCAAGTCCTGATACGGCTTGATTCATTCTCTTTTTACCTTCGAAACTAAATGGTTTGGTAACAATACCTACGGTTAATGCTCCTAAATCTTGACTTATTTCAGCTATTACTGGAGCAGCACCAGTACCTGTTCCTCCACCCATACCACATGTAATGAAGACCATATCAGCACCTTTTATTGCTTCTTCTATTTCTCCTTTTGATTCAAGAGCAGCTTCTCTACCTATTTCTGGATTTGCTCCTGCTCCTAAACCATCTGTTAATTCTCTACCTATTTGTAGTTTGATTGGAGCTAGAGAATTATTTAAAACTTGAAGGTCAGTATTAGCTACTATAAACTCAACGCCTTTAAGACCTGATTCTATCATTCTGTTTACAGCGTTACAACCGCCCCCACCTACTCCAATTACTTTTATTTTTGCTAACTGATCCATTTCTAAACCAAACATATTATTCATTTTTAATCCTCCTTAGTTCCAATAAAGTTTCCAAATATTTTGGTAATACTAGCTTTCCCCTTTGAATTCTTATTATTTGGATTTATTAGTAACTCTTCATCTTGCTCATCTATCATCGAATACTCTTTTCCTCTAACTTCCATCTTATCTATAAAGTATTTTATCATTCCAATTGAAGTTGTATATTTATTATTTCTTGCTCCAAGAGTATCTTCTGTATATATTATAACATCTTTTCCTAAAATTTCATAGACTAAATTTTTAAATGCCCTTATTTCGGTTAATCCTCCAGTTATTACTATATAAGAAATATTTTGTTTTGTCAATAGTAATATTTGTTTCTGGGCTAATCTAAGTAACTCTGCCAATCTATCCATAACTATCTCAGTTACTTCTATTTGGTTTAATTTAATTACTTCACCAGCAGTATTTTTAACCTCATATACATCATTCAATGCTATAAATCTTTTATGACTAGATGCAAATTTTTCTTTTATTTCTCTTGCATCAAATACATTTATATTAAACATATAGGCTAAGTCTTTATCAACATTAATTCCTCCTAATTGAATTGTTTCGGTATTCATAAGTTTACCTCTACTGAATACTGACACATTAGTAGTTTCGTGTCCTAAATTAATAATAGCTCCTATGTTTTTATCTAAATTATTATTTCTTACTTCATAATAATCTCCTAAAGCTGATACAGTAATATCTACTACTTCTAATCCAGCTCCTTCCATAACTGATAGGACTGAATAGACATTCTTCTTTGGAGCAGAAATCATAATTCCTTTTATTTCTAGTTTATTACCAGTTTTACCTACAACCTTAGTTTCTTTTTCTCCATCTATTAAGAAAGTTAATGGTAATACGGTTATAAGTTCATAGTCTTGTTCTACTTTAGAATATACTGAAGCTTTTATAAGATTATTTACATCATCTGTTGTTATAGCATCGCCAGTTATTTCTATTTCACTAGTAACAAACATAAACTTAGCATTATAACTAGGTACTCCTACTATTACTTTTTTTATATCAATGCCTAAATTATTATTTATTTCTTTAATTCCATCTTTAATAGAGTTAATAGCTAAATTGGGATCAACAATTAAACCTTTTCTTATTCCTTTTGCTTTTTGTTCATAAGTAGCTAGAATATTTAATTTATTTTTAAAGTATTCTCCTACTACGAATTTAATTGTATCAGATCCAATGTCAATAGCAGTATATATTTTCTTCACGATATCGACTCTCCCTAAAATGATACAATTTAATTATAACAAAAAATAAAAAAAAAGTATATATTTTTTATTCACTATTTAATTTTTTTGTAATTTTATGTCTAAAAAGACCTGAATTACTATAATAAATTATAATAATACTCCAAATTTTTACTTTTTTATATCCAGAGGTATTATTTTTATGACTTTAGGCATAAAAATACCTCGGAAAAACTTAAACTTACTTAAGACCTAGAGGCATTAAAAAAGAAATGAAAAAGAAATAAATTTATTTTAGCAATCTCTATTGACAATTGCTAAAATAGTGGTATAATATTGATGTATAAAAAGGAGGATGATGAATATGAATAATCCATATGAAGAAAATCTACAAAAGCCATTAGAAAAATATGGTCGTGATATTACTAAGGCCGCTAAAGATGGAAAAATAGATCCTGTTATAGGTCGTGATGATGAAATAAGAAGTATAACTAGAATATTATCTAGAAAAACTAAAAATAATCCTGTATTAATTGGTGAACCTGGTGTTGGTAAAACTGCTATTGTGGAAGGACTAGCTACTAGAATAATTAAAGGGGATGTTCCTAATAGTTTGAAAAATAAAAGTATTTGGGAATTAGATATGGGTGCCTTAGTAGCAGGAGCTAAATATCGTGGTGAATTTGAAGAAAGATTAAAAGCTGTTCTAAAAGAAGTAAAAGATTCTGATGGAGAAATCATTATGTTTATTGATGAGATACATATGATAGTAGGAGCTGGTGCTTTAGAAGGGGCTATGGATGCTGGTAATATGTTAAAACCTATGCTAGCTCGTGGTGAAGTTCATTGTATTGGTGCTACTACTTTAAATGAATATCGTAAATATATTGAAAAAGATGCTGCTCTAGAAAGAAGATTTCAAAAAGTATTAGTAAAAGAACCTAATGTTTTAGATACTATTACTATTCTTAGAGGATTAAAACCTAAGTTTGAAGTATTCCATGGTGTAAATATAAAAGATAAAGCTTTAGTAGCTGCTGCTACATTATCAGATAGATATATTACTGATAGATTCTTACCTGATAAGGCTATTGACTTAATTGATGAAGCTGCTGCTACTATTAAAGTACAAATGGAATCTGTTCCTACTGAACTTGATAATTTAGAAAGAAATATTATGAGACTTGAAATAGAAAAAGAGGCTCTAAAGAAAGAGAAAGATGATATTTCTAAGAATAGAATTGAGAATATTGATAAGGAGTTATTTAGTCTTAAAGAAAAAGAAAAGAATTTAAAAAATAGATGGGAAGAAGAAAAGTCTGTTAATACTAAGATTAGTAAAAAGAAAGAAGAGATTGATTCTGCTAACTTTGCTCTTGAGAAGGCTGAGAATAACTATGACTTAGAAGCTGCTGCTAAACTTAGACATGGTACTATTCCTAGATTAGAGAAAGAACTTAGTGAACTAGAAAAAATTAATAAGTCAGAGATATTATCTGATACTGTTGATGAGGAATCAGTAGCAGCTATTATATCTAAATGGACTAATATTCCAATATCTAAATTAGTTGGTGGTGAAAGAGAAAAATTACTTCACTTGGAAGAAAATATGAAGAAAAGAGTTAAAGGACAAGATAATGCTATTCACTTAGTATCTGAAGCTATTATTCGTGCAAGAGCAGGTATTAAAGATCCTAATAGACCTATTGGTTCTTTTATCTTCTTAGGTCCTACTGGTGTAGGTAAAACAGAAGTGGCTAGAACTCTTGCTTATGAGTTGTTTGATGATGAAAGACATATGATTAGAATTGATATGTCTGAATATATGGAAAGTCACTCTGTAGCTAGATTAATTGGAGCTCCTCCAGGATATGTTGGATATGATGAGGGTGGACAACTTACTGAAGCTGTAAGAAGAAATCCCTACTCTATTATCTTGTTTGATGAAATAGAAAAGGCTCATAAGGATATATTTAATGTTTTACTTCAAATACTAGATGATGGTAGAATTACTGATGGTCAAGGTAGAACTGTAGACTTTAAAAATACTATCATTATTATGACTTCTAACTTAGGTAGTGAATATATTCTAGAAAACACTTCTAATAGTAATGAACTAGTTATGAATGAACTTAAGAGTACTTTTAAACCTGAGTTTATAAATCGTATTGATGAAATTATAGTCTTTAATTCTTTATCTAAAGAAGTTGTTAATGATATTCTAGATAAAATTATTAGTGATACCGAAGATAGACTTAAAGATAAGAATTTACATTTAGTAGTAACAGAGTCTGCTAGAAGATATATTATTGATTCAGCATATGATGAAAAATATGGTGCAAGACCTATTAAGAGATTTGTTCAAAGAAATGTTGAAACTTTAATTGCTAATGCTATTATTAATGACAAGATTAAATTTGGTAGTACTATCACTATAGATTTTCAAGATAATAAATTAATATTAAAGTAATGGAGTGATCTATTACTTTTTTATTGCTATAATTTTGTAAATAATGTCAAGTTTTATTGACTTTAGACTAAAAATAATATATATTTATTTTAGGAGGTAAGATATGGAGAATAAATCTCAATTTGATAATAATATGGATGATGTACTTAAAATTGTTAACGAACATGCTGATGAGGTAAAAAGAAAGGAAGAAATGGAAGCAGAGATAGCTGCGAGAAAAGCTTCTAGAAGCAGTGCTAAAATAGCTAAAAAAAATCAAGTAAGAAAGGATATAACTATGAGTATTGCTAGTGTAATACTTAGTTTGGCAATATTATCGAAGGTAGTTCCTTTTGTTCAAAGAGAAGCTAATGGTTATCAAAGTAGGCAAACTTTTTATCCATCTATTGAATCAGAACTAGTTGATGCCGGTTATGGTTATTTTGAAGATGGTGAGTTTTGTTTAAACTCTGGTAACGACTATTCTGGACTTGAACTTGTTATTGATAGTAGTGCTGAAGGGCTAGCTACATATGAATTGTATACTTCTGCTATTAGGCTTGCTAAAAACTATAATGAAGTAAATAAAGAGAGACAGAATAATTCGCATTCTGAATATGGAGATAGTGAAGAAAGTTGTTTTTCTAAAGAAATAACTGTTAGATGTAAAGGTGGCGATTATAAATTTAAACAAATTTATGAAGGTGGCGGTGACTTTTGTTCTGTTATGGGAGTAAATAATCATGATGAATCAACCAACTTAGCATCGGCTACTATTATTGATGCTGCTGAAAAAGCAAAAAATGGTGATAATGCCGAGTTTAATGAAATCGTTAATCAAGTTGTTAATAAAAATTTAGGAAATTCCAAAGGAGGAAGATAATATGAATACTATAGTTTTAGATGATGGTATTGAGTATGCTATTGTTAGAGAAGATGTTATTAATGGTACTGAATATACTTTGTTTACTAATGTAAATGATAATTCTAAGATATGTTTTAGAAAGACTGTTATAGAAGATGGTGAAGAGTATTATATTGGACTAGATAGTGATAAAGAATTTGATTTGGTATCAGCTCATTTTACTAAGAAATTATTAAAGGTAATAGATAGTTAGTTGAACTTGTCAATAGAAAGTAGACAATAAAAGAACATTAATTAAATCCTAGTTGA
>OBAO01000297.1_pt1 | contig 64670 bp, 58 predicted proteins | sample 1517541 | NCBI WGS metagenome assembly OBAO01 (sample SAMN04571698, study PRJEB22368) | human gut metagenome | biome: human gut; material: stool | host: Homo sapiens | place: Luxembourg | collected 2012-08-10
ACAAAAACAACCGGAGTGTCGGTTGTTTTTGCTTAGCGCTTCTCCTCATCCGCCATTTTGATTAAAAAGACGCTCGTTTGCAGCGTCTTTTTTTGTATCCGGTGGAAACGCGGGCTTTGCCGGCGGTTGACTTTGCCAAAATGACTATGGTAAGCTCGTTTTATGTTGGAAAATGCAAAATTTCCGGCACTTACATACATTGCCGATTTTTAAAGAATCACTTTAAATATTGAAACAGATAACAATTTTCCCTAAATAAAGATTACAACATACATAGGGAGAAGTGACTTTGAAAAATAACCGTATACAATCAACTCCTGATGATTTTTTATTATCAAATAATCATTTGCGCCTTTTAGATAGAATTTTTATTTCTCATCATCAACAGTGTAATTTAAATATTCTTAAACAGCAAATTATAGACTGGATGGCCATGGTCTTGTCTGAAGAAAGAGAAAACTGGTCTGAACTTAAAGAAAATTTGGTGCAAACTCTATATTCTTTGGATAAGAAAGCTGAAGCGGTTAAACGAGCTAAAGCCAGAGATGAAAAATATGCCCCTTTTAGAGCAGAATTTAAGCAAACCCAATACAAGCAATTTTTAAAATATCAAAAATCCGGTAAAAAATTAACGGCAAATGCTTTTGTTCTGTGGTTTTTGAAATATAAAACAAAATCAATAAAAATTCCTTATTGTGAAACCAATCAGAAAAACAAACTAATTCAATTAGCTCAAGCCAATAATCGAGAGTTTAAAAAAGCTTTTGAATGCAGAAGCTGATACTTTGTATTCAGTAGAGGATTGAAAAACCTTTTTTATTTTTGTTATTCTTTTAATAGTTTTAACTTATTTGAAAGGATATAAAAATGAATTTTGGGAGACAATATAAATCGCCTTTAGGTTATTATAACAATGATAATCAAATCGACAGCTATGGTGTTGATCACAGCGGGTTCAGTACCAGAGATGAGCTTAATTATCAAATGGCGCGGCAGCAAAGAGAAAACAAACTCATCCAAGATTACAATAATCAAGGCATAAACAAAAACTATCCGCAGCATGGCACCAACTTTTGGGGGCGGCCGGCTGATGATAATTATGGCTTTGGCAATTCTGATATCGAAGGCAACGTGGAAAATGTCATAAAGCAACTTAATAACCCGACAAATGACCTATGGCAAAAAGTGAAGGATGTAGCAACGATTGCAACTGATACTATCAGATATATGCCTGAATCTTTAGGCGAATTAGCTGCTGATGCCAAAATCGCTTATGATTATTGGCAACAGATGAACAAAGCTGGTGATAATCTTGTAAAGTCTTATGGTCCTAATCAGGGGGCAGATATTGATAATTACTATCATCCTCTATTGCAATGCCAATTGGCAAAGATAAGTCCGACAAGTCGTGATTGGGGCTTAAGATTGGGGTACGCTAAAGAAATATTGGATTACCATAAAAAGAAAGGAACTATGCCGATGTCAGAAATTTCTGCGGATAGCAGGAAAGACTTGCAAAACAATCTTTACGGCAGTAATTTGGGGTATTATAATCCGAATAAAAGTTGCTGGGAGATGTTGGATGACCAAAGAACGCCAAATATGCGTAAGGCCAATATTAGATAAAATTGTCAGTTTTATTTACAGATGTGTTGGTTATATTGTTATTTTAGCGATATTAGTTTTTTTCTTGTATCCGTATTATCAAGAATACGATTACATGAAGAATTGTCAGCAGGACGGTCGTTCTAAAAGTCAGTGTGAACAGACATGGAAAGAACTGAGAGCTTTGGATTGAGAAATACATTTCAACAAGCTCGTCAATCTGAATTTATCAAGCTAAAATCTGGTATGCTCAATACTGTTGAGGTTTACTACTCCGCCAATTATCAAAACCGGCATGAGCCGGTTTTTTTTAATTGTCGTCAGAGCCGTTTCGTCCGTCGCCTTGCGGTTTGTCCTCAACAGACGGGATTACGGCTTGGGCATCTAAATTCGCCGCGGTCGCCTGCGCTTTCCTTGCTCATTAAGATGTTCCCAAGAGCTTGCAGACAAAAACAACCGGAGCGTCGGTTGTTTTTGCTTAGCGCTTCTCCTCATCCGCTTTAAAAAGCTTTTGAATGCGGAAGCTGATACCTTGCTTTCTGTGGAGGATTGAAAAGTCTTTTTTGTTTTTGTTATCCTTTTGGAGGTTTAATTAATTTGAAAGGACGGAAAAGATGAAGAATCAATCAAAATATGTTTGGAGTTATGCCGCTTACGGGGGAGAGCCGCAGTATATTCAGACGCCTTACGGAGTGGTTAAAAATGACGCGGCTTATAAAAAATATTTGGCTCAAAAAGGAGTGGGCAAGAATGTTGATTTGGGAATATCTTCCCTGGAACCGCAAGCGGCCGCTTCTCAAGACGACTATGAGACGGAAAGCGTCTGGGGTTATCCGAACAGCAGCTGCTCCCCGTTTTATGCAAAAACGGGACGTCCTTATAATTTGCGACCGGATCAATATAAGTTAGGGACTTTAAGCGGCTTGTACGAATCCGGCAATGGTAAGAAATTATGGAATAACGGTAAGTTGGATAAAACGGGAGGGTGGAGCTACGGCATATACCAAATTGCTACACAAAACGGGACAATGAATGATTATTTGAATTATTTGCAGCAACATCCTAACTATCGACATTTTTATCATCGCTTACAGCGAGCCGGCGGAAATAATACGGCATTAACCGGAGATGCTCAATTTAAAAGTACTTGGGCTGATTTATCTAAAAACTCTGATTTTTTGCAATCGCAACAAGATTTTATTGTTGCTAAAAAATTGGCTCCCGCACTGCGCCGCATCAGCGATATAAAAGGATTGGATTTGGAGTACAGATCTCCTGTCGTCAGAGATGTGTTGTATTCAACGGCAACCCAACATGGTGAAGGAGGTGCTGCTCATGTAATGCATCGGAGATTTGGAAATAATGCTGATGTATCAGCGTTAAGCGATGAAGAAATAATCAGCCAAATTTATGATGAGAGAAGCGATGTTAATCATCATTTTAAAAGCAGCCCTCAAAATATAAAAGATGGTACAAAAAAACGATTTCAAAATGAAAAAATTAAAGCTCTGGAATTATTAAAACAGTATCGTTAGTTATACTGAAGGTTTTGCTCATACAGAATGATGTCTTCTAAAATTTGTTCATAAAAACGCCCCAAAACGGCATCATTCTGTTGGCGGCCGATATATCCGTTGTCTTCCGTATTATGCAAGATCCAATAAAACCCCAGAATACCTTTTTCCAATTCATTCAGGAATTGAATCATCTTTTCGCTTTCTTTTTTGGGAAAAATAATTTTGTTTTTTTTAATAATTATGCTTTTTATACATTGATGATACTTTTGGTTTGCGTATTTTAAAGAATCATCTGTGAATGCATAGACATGATCCATGTAATCATCCGGATACGCTTTCTTTGAGCATTCTTTTTTGTATTTTTCGACTTCCTGTCTAATTTTTTGCGATGTGTCAACCTCGGCGGACAGGGATTCGTCTGCCCGGACATTTTCGATGTTGATTATAAAACATGCCAGGAACAAAAACAATTTTTTCATATTTGCGTCCTCTTGTGTTGAAACAGTTTTTTGTTGAGTTTAACAGACTAAATTTCTAGATGCAAAGAGATATTAGAAAGTATTTTATAAACTGCTTGCCGCCGATTGAAAAGAAGTTGCATGAGCTGTTTTTAATTGTCGTCAGAGCCGTTTCGTCCGTCGCCTTGCGGCTTGTCCTCAACGGACGGGATTACGGCTTGGGCATCTAAATTCGCCGCGGTCGCCTGCGCTTTCCTTGCTCATTAAGATGTTCCCAAGAGCTTGCAGACAAAAACAACCGGAGCGTCGGTTGTTTTTGCTTAGCGCTTCTCCTCATCCGCTTTAAAAAGCTTTTGAATGCGGAAGCTGATACCTTGCTTTCTGTGGAGGATTGAAAAGTCTTTTTTGTTTTTGTTATCCTTTTGGAGGTTTAATTAATTTGAAAGGACGGAAAAGATGAAGAATCAATCAAAATATGTTTGGAGTTATGCCGCTTACGGGGGAGAGCCGCAGTATATTCAGACGCCTTACGGAGTGGTTAAAAATGACGCGGCTTATAAAAAATATTTGGCTCAAAAAGGAGCGGGCAAGAATGTTGATTTGGGACTATCTTCGATAGAACCGCAAGCGGTTGCTTCTCAAGATGAATATGAGACGGAAAGCGCCTGGGGGTATCCGAACAGCAGCCGCTCCCCGTTTTATGCAAAAATGGGACGTCCTTATAATTTGCGACCGGATCAATATAAATTAGGGACTTTGAGCGGCTTGTACGAATCCAATAATGGTAAGAAATTATGGAATAACGGTAATTTGGATAAAACGGGAGGATGGAGCTACGGCATATACCAAATTGCTACACAAAACGGGACAATGAATGATTATTTGAATTATTTGCAGCAACATCCTAACTATCGACATTTTTATCATCGCTTACAGCGAGCCGGCGGAAATAATACGGCATTAACCGGAGATGCTCAATTTAAAAGTACTTGGGCTGATTTATCTAAAAACTCTGATTTTTTGCAATCGCAACAAGATTTTATTGTTGCTAAAAAATTAGATCCCGCACTGCGCCGCATCAGCGATATAAAAGGATTGAATTTGGAGTACAGATCTCCTGTCGTCAGAGATGTGTTGTATTCAACAGCAACCCAACATGGTGAAGGAGGTGCTGCTGATGTTTTTCATAGTGCATTGGGATTTGATACATCAGACCTTAGTGATGAAGATATTATCAATAAGATCTATCAAGAAAGGAGTAATGTTGGCAAATATTTTAGAAAAAGTTCAATTGAAATTCAAAACAATCTGAAAAATGTACGTTTTCCCAATGAAAATGCTAAGGCTTTGAAATTACTCAAATGCTATTCGTATTAAATTGGATGATGCCGTTATTGACGCTGAAAATGAATAACATCTTCAAGCAGGGTTTCATAATAACGTCCCATGGCGGCATCATTTATTCCCCTTCCGATAACACCATTGTCTTCACGATTATATAAATTCCAATAAAAGCTTAAAATGCCGTCTTGAATCTTGTTTAACGACTGAATCATTTTATCCGCGTCTTCTTTTGCTGCGAGTTCGTTAATTTTGGAAACAATTACCGATTTAAGACATTGATGATATTTAGCATCCAGTTTTTTGAGGTCATCATTATATATATTTATTTCATCCAGATTTTTAGGATACGCTTTCTTTGAGCATTCTTTTTTGTATTTTTCGACCTCCAGTTTAATTTTTTGCGATGTATCAACCTCGGCGGACAGGGGTTCGTCTGCCCGGACATTTTCAATATTGATTATAAAACATGCCAGGAACAAAAACAATTTTTTCATATTTGCGTCCTCATTGTGTTGAAACAGTTTTTTGTTGAGTTTAACAGACTAAATTTCTAGATGCAAAGAGATATTAGAAAGTATTTTATAAACTCGATACCGTTTCTGTTTGCCACACCGCCGATTGAAAAGAAGTTGCATGAGCTGTTTTTAATTGTCGTCAGCCCCGTTTCGCCCGTCGCCTTGCGGCTTGTCCTCAACGGACGGGATTATGGCCGATTTGTAAAAATTCCCGCGGACGGCCGGGGTTTTGCACAATTGATTCCGTTTTCCGGCGGTTTGTCCGGGAAAAAGGCGCGGAAAACGTTATTTGCCTTTCTTTTCTGCCGCCGTTTTCCTTTTAATGTCGATGACGACAAACTCCGATTTGGTTCCGGTTTTAAATTTTATTGCCCAGTCGGAAAGGCCGGAAGTGACGATGAAGTTTGTTTTGTTCCGTTTTTCCAGGCCGTAGGTTTTGTCGTTGGCGCCGATCCATTCGCCGACCTTGTTGAGCGGGAAAAGCTGGCCGCCGTGGGTATGGCCGGAAAGGACCAGGTCGACTTCCGCCGTCGTCTGGTTTTGATAGTCGTTCGGCTGATGGTCGAGGACGACGGAGAATTTGTCCGGATCAAGGTCTTTGGTCAGTTCCTGCATTGTCAGCCGGCGGCCGCCGCGTTCCGCTTCTGACCGGTCCTGCCGGCCGATGAGGCAAAAGCCGCCGGCAACCGTTTCACTTTCGTCTTCAAGGATTTTGACGTTGTTTTTTTTCAGTTCGTCGATCAATTCTCCGCTGCTGAAACCGCGGTAAGCCGGTCCGTAATAGCCTTTGTCGTGGTTGCCGAAAGCGAAGTAAACGCCGCGGGGCGTTTTAAGGGTTCCCAATGCACGGGCGGCGGCGACCATTTCTTCGCGGCCGGTTCCGTCGTCGACGAAATCGCCGGCGATAACGACCAGATCGGGATTTTGTTCCTGCATGGCTCTGACATGTTTGGCAAAGCCTTCGCCGTCAAAGGTCGTTCCGATGTGAGAATCGGCAAACAGGACAATCCGCAGGTCGCTGATTGCTTTTTCGCTTTCTATCGTGTAGGCGGTAACCCATACCCGGTGATTCAGATACCAGCCGGCTGCAAGCGCGGCAAGGCTGAGCGCTGTGGCGGCATAGCCGGCATAATAGCGTTTAAACGGCCGTTTGCGAAAACGGCGGACGAGGGTGAAAATAAAATCGCAGACAAGCCAGAGAAAAACGAAATGCAGCAGACAGACGACCGCGTTCATCAGGTTTATCAGCCAGGCAATGACGGCAAATATCAGTATGACCGCGGACAGCCCGATCAGCAGCCGGCGTTTGGGAGTGCTGCCGGCGGGGACGAATTTGGCTGCGCGGGTGCCGAGGTACAGCAGCCCGCCGCCGGTGAAAAGAATCAGCAGAACAAATATTATATACCACATCAGCATGTCGTTTTTTCCGTATTATTGTCGTTTTTTTGACAGTTTATCTTTTAGAGTGTACTCGAAGTCAAGGCTTTTTGTTTTGTTCCCGATCCGTTTTTTATGAAAAATTTTTGAACCGGATGAAAAAAGCCGTCGTTTACAATTATGTATTTTAATTGATTATTAAATGTTTTAACCTCATTTAGAAATAAGGGAAAGCGTTGTCCGGCACGGACGGACCGGTTTGGATAAACGCAGGTTTTGGCAACAGAGTGGAAAAGTTATGAAATTTTTTAAAAACAAGAAAAAGCTTTTGGTTTACGTTATACTGGCGGCCGCGGCGGCCGGCCTGTATTTTAAGTATTTTAAAAAGGAAGACACGATAACCTATATTACCCAGCCGGTCCGCAGACAAAACGTCGAAAAGGTGGTGAACGCTACCGGCGAAGTTAAGGCGGTTGACCTGGTAACCGTCGGCGCCCAGGTTTCCGGCAAGATCGAAAAGCTTTACGTTTCGATCGGCCAGACGGTGAAAATGGGCGATATGATCGCCGAGATCGACTCGACCACCCAGCAGAACGACGTGGATATTGCCAAGGCCAAGATGAGCAGTTATCAGGCGCAGCTGAAAGCGGCCAAAACTTCGCTGAAAATTGCCAAAAAACAATATCAGCGCATGCAGAGCCTGAAAAAGCAGAACGCGGCTTCGACCGAAGACCTGGAAAACGCCGAAGACGGTTACGAATCGTCCATGTCGAAAGTGGCGGAAATAGAGGCCTCGCTGAAAGAAACGGAAATATCTCTCAGCACTGCGGAAATCAACCTCGGCTATACCAAAATTACGGCGCCGCTCGACGGCACCATCGTTTCGGTGCCGGTCAAAGTGGGGCAGACGATTAACGCGGCGATGGATACGCCGACGATCGTGCAGATTGCCGATCTTAATCAGATGGAGATTTATATTGAAATTTCGGAAGGCGACATCGGCAACATCAAGCCGGGGGTGAAGGTTACCTATTCGGTGCTGGCGGACATGAACAAAGTATATGAAACGACGCTGAAGTCGATCGATCCGGCGCTGACGCTTTTGACCGACGACCAGTACACGGAAGTAGTGGATTCAAGCGAAGCGATTTACTTTTACGGACGACTGGTGGTGCCGAACGCGGACGGCAAGCTCAGAATCGGCATGACGACGCAAAACGTAATCTATGTCGAAAGCGCCGAAGACGTGCTGACGGTGCCGGCGATGGCGCTTAAGGGCGACGTTGACGGCAAATATGTGGAAGTGCGGACGGCCGAAGGGGTGGAAAGGCGGCCGGTGATAACGGGCGTGTCCGACGATCTGAACGTTGAAATCAAAAAAGGCGTGAGCGAAGGCGAAGAAGTGGTGATTGCCAAAATGTCGTCGGCGGAGATTTCCGACAAGGCGGCCAACGCCAGAGGCGCCAGGAGATTTCGATGAACATAATCGAATTGAAAAAAATCAACAAGTATTTCGGCAGCGGCGGCAACCGGGTTCATGTCTTGAAAAACATTGACCTGCAAATAGAAAAGGGTGATTTTGTGGCAATCATCGGCCAGTCCGGTTCCGGCAAATCGACGATGATGAATATTATCGGCTGTCTGGACGTGCCGACTGCCGGGTCGTACAAGATCAACGGAGTGGAAGTCGGGCGGATGGACAAGGATCAGCTGGCGGAACTGCGCTGTAAGACTTTTGGTTTCATTTTTCAGCGCTACAATCTGCTGAACAGTCTGAAAGCGAGCGAAAACGCGGCTCTGCCGGCGGTTTATCTGGGACTGAACGCGGAGGCGCGCGACCGGCGGGCGGTCGAACTGCTGAAAAAACTCGACCTCGGAAACAAACTGGCCAACCGTCCGAACGAACTTTCCGGCGGCCAGCAGCAGCGGGTGAGTATTGCCCGGGCGCTGATGAACGGCGGTGAAATCATTCTGGCCGACGAGCCGACCGGCGCGCTCGATTCCAAAAGCGGCGAAATGGTAATGGACATCATCAAAGGGCTGCACAAACAGGGGCATACGATCATTTTGGTGACGCATGACAGCCATATTGCCGCCCAGGCCAGCCGGATTATCGAGATCAAGGACGGGGAAATTGTTTCCGACGAGCGCAGGGCGGAAGATTTTTACGAGGTGACGGACACGGTAGAAGACGTTCACCGCAGCCGGCTGGATGCCCTGAAGTACAGTTTTCTCGAATCGCTCAAGATGTCGCTGCATGCCATTCTGGCAAACAAGATGCGTTCGCTCCTGACCATGCTGGGAATTATCATCGGCATTGCCTCGGTGGTGTCGGTGGTGGCGCTCGGCAACGCTTCGCAGGCCAAAATCATGGAACAGATCAACTCAATGGGCACCAACACCATCGACATTATGCCCGGCAAGGGGTTCGGCGACATGCGTTCGGGACGGGTGAAAACGCTTAAAGTGCGTGATTCCGACTATCTCGGCAAACAGGGGTTTATCGACAATTCGACGCCGAACGTTTCCGCCAGCGGCACGCTGGTTTACCGCAACTATTCGCTGACCGCGCAGCTGAGGGGCGTCGGCTCAACCTATTTTGACGTTAAGGGGCGCAAGATTGCGCAGGGGCGTATATTTACCGACGAGGAAGTGGACCGGATGGCTTCGGTGGTGGTTATTGACGACAACACCTTAAACGAGATGTTTGAAAACGATCCCAACCCGCTCGGCAAAGTTATTATCTTCAACAAGAAGCCGCTGACGGTGATCGGGGTGACGGAAAAGGACAGCAGCCCCGGGCCGTCGTCGGAAACGATGAACATCTGGGTCCCCTATACCACCGCCATGTACCGGGTCAACGGCAGCAGCGACATCAATTCGATTACGGTGAAAGTTTCCGACCATGTCAATTCGCAGGTGGCGGAAGAGGGAATCGAACATATTCTGACTTCGCTGCACGGCAAGAAGGACTTTTTCATGATCAACACCGACAGTATCAAACAGACGGTGCAGAGCGCGACCGACACAATGAAATTCCTGATTGCCAGCATTGCCGTCATATCGCTGATTGTGGGCGGCATCGGGGTAATGAACATCATGCTGGTTTCGGTGACCGAACGGACGCGGGAAATCGGCATCCGCATGGCGATCGGCGCCAAGCAGGCGGACATTCTCCAGCAGTTTCTGATCGAGGCGATTCTGATCTGCCTGGTGGGCGGATTTATGGGCGTGACGCTGTCGATGCTGATCGGTTTTCTGTTCAACACCTTTTCAGAAAACTTCGGCATGATCTTTTCCACCGCGTCGATCGTGCTGGCGCTGGTCTGTTCGACCGCGATCGGCATCATTTTCGGCTATATGCCGGCCAAAAACGCCTCCAACCTCAACCCTATTGATGCATTAGCGAGTGAATGAGATGAAACACTGTCGAACCGTAAAATTGTTTTTTGGCGTCAGTCTGGCGCTGCTTTCCGGCTGTGCGTCGGTCGGGCCGGAACCGCGTTTGCTGGCGGATGAACTGCAATATGCCGAAACCGTGAAAAACCTTTACAAGGCTGACGGAAACTGGTGGCGGCAATATAACGATCCGGAACTGAACAACCTGATCGAAACGGCGTTGGCCAATAATCCGGATTATCTGAAAGCGGCGTTTAACGTAGAGAAGGAACTGGCCGGCCTGGGGCTGGCGACGGCCGATCTGTTTCCCACCCTTTCGGGCGAGCTTTCCGCTTCTTCACAGCGCAAGATCCATACCGGCGATGATTTTACCGACAGTTTTTCCGGCGATCTGGGGCTGAGTTACGAGGCCGACCTCTACGGCAAAATCAGAAACCGGCAGACGGCGCAGGAGTTTGCCTACAAAGCGACGGTAATGGACAGGGAAGCGGCGCGGCTGACCCTGATCAACAGCGTGATTGACCTTTATTTTAACCTTGAATATCTGCAAAACTCAATCGAGCTGACCCGGCGGAACATAAAATCTTATGAGGATATTCAGAAAATCACCGGGCAGAAGTATGCAAGCGGCAAAACCGACAATGTGGAATATCTGCAATCCAAACAAAGCCTGCTGTCGGAAAAAAACAAACTGCTTAATCTTGAAACCGGGTTTAAGGAAACGGTGAGCAGTCTGCAGAACATTCTTAACGTAACGGGCGGGGTGGACGAAATCGCGTTCGGCGACATCTTGAAACAAAAAGGCCCGGCGCCCGAGCTTGACGTGCCGCTTTCGGTACTGGCCAACCGGCCTGACCTGCTGGCGGCGCAATACCGGCTGGAAGGGGCTTTCGAGGAGCTGAAGGCGGAAAACAAAAACTGGTATCCGAACGTTTCTCTCCGCGGGGCGCTGGCTTCCGGTTCCGACAAGGCGCGGACGACGTTTGACTTTTCCTATATTCTCGGCAACGTGTCGGTGGATCTGCCGTTCCTCGACTGGAACCGGGTTAAGAATAATATCAGGATTTCCAAGGCCGACTATCAAATCAGCCTGATTGAGTTCAAAGATACGCTGAATCAGGCCTTAAACGAAGTCGCCTATTACTATTACGCTTATCTGAAATCGTTGGAGATTTACCGCAACGTGGAAGAAAACTATCGCAATTCGGTTAAAATCACCGCTTATTACCGCAGCCGCTACAATTACGGCAAAGAAGAGTTCAAGGACTTCCTGGAAGCGGTCAATACCGAAAACTCCCTGCGCAACGATCTGATCGAGCAGAAGTACCAGATCATCAAATATGAAAACTATATCTACAAGGCGATGGCCGGCCGCTATGAAGCCGTTTCCCCGGCCGGGGAATAGCGTTTTCCGAAAAGGGCGGAAAAAAATGCGGCATTGCGAAAAAAACGCTTGACTTCGAGTTAAGTCTAAGTTTTAGACTGCCGGTAAAATAATTCTTGGTTAACGATTCAGGAGAAAAAAATGGCATATCTGGACAAGATCAATTCACCCGAAGACTTGAAAAAGCTGAATACGGCGGAAATGGAAGCGCTGGCCGGCGAAATCCGTTCGGCGGTGCTTAACCGCGACAGCAAAATCGGCGGCCACGTCGGTCCCAACCTGGGGATTGTCGAAACCGCAATTGCTCTGCATTACGTGTTTGATTCGCCGAAAGACAAAATTGTTTACGACGTTTCGCACCAAAGCTATCCGCACAAGATTCTCACCGGACGCAAGAACGGTTTTCTCAAAGTTGAGGAAATGGGAAAAATTTCCGGCTATACCAATCCCAATGAGAGCGAACACGACTTTTTTGTCGTCGGCCATACGTCGACTTCCGTCAGCCTGGCCTGCGGTCTGGCCAAAGCGCGCGACCTTCGGGGCGAAAAGCACAACGTGATCGCGGTGATCGGCGACGGTTCGCTTTCCGGCGGCGAAGCGCTGGAGGGACTGAGCAATGCGGCGGTGCTTGACAGTAACATCATTATTGTCGTCAACGACAACGAAATGTCGATTGCCGAAAACCACGGCGGTTTGTATACCAACCTGCGGCTGCTGAGGGAAACCGGCGGCAAGGCCGAGTGCAACATGTTTAAGGCGCTCGGTTTTGACTATCGCTATGTCGGGGACGGAAATTCGGTCGAAGCGTTGATCGGAGTTTTCGGCGAAGTCAAGGATACGCCGCGGCCGACGGTTGTTCATGTTCATACCTTAAAAGGCAAAGGTTATAAATTTGCCGAGGAAAACAAGGAAAAATGGCACTGGAACCTGCCGTTTGACATCAGGACCGGCGAAGTTACGGTTGAAACCGGCGGCGAAAACTACAATGACATCACTTACGATTATCTGAAGAACAAAATTGCCGAAGACAAGACGGTGGTCGCGGTTAATGCCGGCACGCCGGGCGCTTTCGGCATCAATGCGGAAAAACGGGCGGCGCTGGGCGAAAACTTCGTTGACGTCGGCATTGCCGAAGAACATGCGGTGGCAATGTCCTCGGCCTTGGCCAAAGGCGGCTGCAAACCGGTCTATCTGGTCTGGAGTTCGTTCATACAGAGAACTTACGACCAGCTTTCGCAGGATCTGGCAATCAACAACAATCCGGCGGTGATTCTGGTTTCCGGCGCCGGCATTTCCGGCGGCGATGTCACTCACCTCGGCTGTTTTGACATTCCGCTGATCGGCAATATTCCGAATATCGTTTATCTGGCGCCGGCCGGCAAAGAGGAATATCTGGCCATGCTTGACTGGGCGGTGGAACAAACCGCGCATCCGGTGGTGATCCGCATTCCTTCCGAGGTTCGTCCGTCCGTCGGCGAGGTTGAAAAAGACTACGGCCGCCTGAACCGCTATCAGACGGTGAAACGGGGCGAAAAAGTTGCCGTTCTGGGGCTGGGCAGCTTCTTTGCCCTCGGCCAGCGGGTTGTCGAACGGCTGCGGGAACGCGGGATTGAGGCGACGCTGATCAATCCGCGCTATATTACCGGTCTGGACGGGGAACTGCTGACTTCGCTCAAGGCGGATCATCAGCTGGTGGCTACCCTGGAAGACGGCGAACTGGACGGCGGCTTCGGCGAAAAGATCGCCCGTTTCTACGGCGCCGATCCGATGAAGGTTCTCACCTTCGGGGCGAAAAAGGAATTTACCGACCGGGTGCCGCTCGACGAGCTTTACCGGCGTTATCATCTGACGCCGGAGCAGATTGCCGACGACATCATGAAAGCGCTGTAAAACGCGTATGAGAGGAAAAGCCGCGGACCCGCCGGATTAAGGCGGGTCCGTTTTTGTAATATTTTATAATTTTTGTTGATTTGCCATTTGCCGGACGCTGTTTCATACTCGGAAGCTGATAACGTAAGGAGAAAGACTATGAAACACGGGAAAAATTTTATCCTCGGGGAATATGTGATCATTAAAAAACCGGAACTGGTCGAAGTGGGCGACAATGTGCGGATTGCCGACTTCTGCCGGATTTCTTCGGCCTGCAAAATCGGTTCCGACTGCGAAATTGCGCCCGGCACCTACATTGCCGGCGGCGACGGCAAATATACCTTTGAGATGGGCAGCTATTCCAGTCTGGCGGCCGGCGTCAAAATCTGGCTGTCGAGCAACGACTACGTCAACGAGCTGGTTACCCATTCAGTTCCCTGCGTTAGGGAGATTCAGGGCAATGTACGACTGGGAAAATATACCGGCGTCGGCACCAATTCGGTGATTATGCCCGGCAACGACATTCCCGAGGGAGTAACGATCGGCGCTTTAAGTTTCGTGCCGTCGGGATATAAATTTGAACCGTGGACGGTTTACGCCGGGCAGCCGATCCGCCCGATCAAAAAACGCAACCGCGCCAATATCATGCGCACACTGATGAAAATCGGCTGCATAGAAGCCTGTGAGGAAGCTGCCGGGGAGGAAAGATTATGTGCGGAATAGTGGGTTACGTCGGCGGCGGCGCAGTCAGCGAAATTTTGCTGGCGAGGCTGAAAAATCTGGAATACCGGGGATATGATTCGGCCGGCATTGCCTTGAACGACAACGGCAGAATCGATGTTTTCAAAGCGCCGGGCAAGCTCGGCAATCTGTGTGCGGCGGCGGCCGGAAAAGCGGACAAGCTGCCGGCGACCGGCGGCATCGGTCATATCCGCTGGGCCACCCACGGCAAAGCGACGGTTGAAAACGCGCATCCGCATCTGTCAAACGACGGCCGGCTGGCGCTGGTGCATAACGGCATTATCGAAAATTACAAGTCGCTGCGCGAAGAGCTGGAGCAGGAAGGATATGTCTTTTCTTCCGAAACCGATACCGAAGCCGCGGTGCATCTGTTTGAGCGCGAATATAAAAAATCCGGGTCGCTGGAAGCGGCGGTAACGGCCGGGGTCAGGCAGCTGAAAGGAGCGTTTGCCTTTTGTGTCATGCATCAGAACGAACCGGACAAGATCGTCGCCGTGCGGCAGAACGCGCCGCTGATCGTGGGACTGGGTAAAGACGAGAACTATGTTGCCAGCGATATTCCGGCCATTGTCGGCAAAGTGCGGCGGATTATTTATCTGAACGACGGTGAAATAGCCGTAATTACCCGAAAAGAGGCAAAAATATACGATTTTGACGGCTGTTCGATCGAACGTCAGCCGGAGTATATCGGTTTTAATCCGGAAGTGATCAGTAAGCGCGGGTATCCGCATTTTATGCTGAAGGAAATTAACGAACAGCCGGACATCGTCCGTCATCTGCTGCAGGATGCTTATGCCGGCGGGCGGGAAACACCGCTGCTGCCGAAAGTCAACATTGCCGCCGCGGCCAAAGCGGAGAGGATTGAAATCATCGCCTGCGGCACTTCCCTGCATGCGGCGGCGGTGGCCGGTTTTGCCTTTGAGGAATGGCTGAAAATTCCGGTTTCCGTCGTTGCCGCCAGCGAATATATTTACCGGAGCTGCCTGACCGACGAAAAAACGCTGACGATCGGCATTTCCCAGTCGGGCGAAACGGCCGATACTATCACCGCAGTCAAACGGGCGGAAGAACGCGGCGCGCATATTCTGGTTTTGACCAACCGCGAGGATTCGAGCATCGTCCGCCATGCCGGCAGTCTGCTGCCGCTGAAAGCGGGGATTGAGGTCAGCGTGGCCGCCACCAAATCCTACACCGCCCAGCTGACCTGTCTGTACCTTCTGGGGCTGGCGCTTGCCTCCGCGCGGGGAAGTCTGCCGCCGGCCGAACTCGGAAAGCTGCGCGACGAACTGCGGCAGCTGCCGGCCAAAATGGAAAAGGCGCTGAGCGAGGACGGAAAAGTGAAGGCCGCGGCGGAAAGGCTGAAAGATTACCGGCAGATGATTTATATTGCCCGCGGCGTCAATCTGCCGACGGCGCAGGAAGGCGCCCTGAAACTGAAAGAGATCAGTTACGTCAATGCCAACGGCTACCCGGCGGGAGAACTGAAACACGGGCCGATTGCGCTGCTTGACGAAAATATGCCGGTGACGGCGGTGCTGGCGCCCGGCGGCAGGGTTTATGACAAAATGATTTCCAACTGCGAGGAAGCGCGGGCCAGACATGCGTTTTTGACCGGCGTGAGCTTTGACGGCGACCGGCGGGCGGAAGAACTGTTCGATTTGCTGCTGACGGTGCCTTCGACCACGGAAATATTTTCGCCGCTTTTGTTGAATCTGCCGCTGCAGCTTCTGGCTTATTATATTGCCGATCTGCTGGGGCGCGAAGTCGATCAGCCGCGCAACCTGGCCAAGTCGGTTACGGTTGAGTAAAGTCTTCCGTTTCCTCTTCTTCCGCATCGGGCGCCAGCTCGGCCAGCATCTGCCGGGTTTTGGCGATGCCGGTGCGGGCTTCTTCCGCGGCCTGTGCGCGTTTGGCGGTTTCAAAGATATAGAGTGCGTCATGGTAGCAGGCCAGCGCCTCTTCCAGGGCTTCGCGGTTGGCGGAGATTTTGCCTTCCAGATAATAGGTTTCGGCAATTTTCTGCTGGATCCGCGCCCAGTAAAGCGGCTGCCGGTTTTCGGTGACGATTTTCTGCTGGTTGCGGTAGGCGGCCACTGCCAGCCGGCAGATATCGGGGCTCCGCGTGCGGTGGCCGAGGTTGTGCAGAAGATAGCCGAGACTGCCTTCTATATGTCCCCAAAAGCCGGGGAACTGCGCCTGGGTGAAAATGCGTTCGCATTCCCGCAGCTGCGAAACCGAATCGCGCAGCGCCTGCAGGTCTTCGGTTCTTTTCCAGTAGTTGTAGTAAAGGCCGGAAAGTTTGTAGCAAATGTGGCCGTGGTCGTAGGGATAGGTATATTTGCCGAAGTATTTCTGCGCCTGCCGGTAGTCGGCAATGGCGGCGCGGAAATAGACATCCGAATGTTTGTCCGCATAAACCGAAGCGCAGTCGTTTAACTGTCCGAGGTGCAGGTATATGCAGCCGAGGTGCGTCGGCTCAAAAATCTGTTTTTGATATTTGAGGGCGGTTTCAAACAAATTGGCGATGATTTTGAAATCGTTTTCGTTTTTGCCGTCGGCGGCGGCCGTCATGTAAATCAGCCCCAGCTGGTTCATGATGTAGGGCATGTACTCAAGTCCGAGGGATTTGGCGGAATCGATTTTTGAAATGCGGGCAATGATTTTTTTCAGCAGATATTTTTTATAGATCCGGCATTCTTTGTCCGGCCGGTCGGCGGCGCTGACGACGGTGCCGGTCAGAAGATCAAGCAGCGGCTGCGGAAATTCGCCGCCGGCAAGCGCGTCGGCCGGCAGATACATGCTGTCGAGCAGGCAGACGAAAGAACCGTCTTCTTTTTCGTACTGCCGCGGGGTCTGGAAGTTGAGTCGCAGCCGGTTTTCTTCGCGGCAGCCCCAGATCAGGACGTCGGCGCCGGTTTTTTCCAGCAGGTTCTGTCCGCGGTCGATCAGGTCAAAAAAATTGCGGCTTTCGAAGTTGAGGAAAGAAAGGTCAAAATCCGCTTTCAGGCTGGCGACATCCAACCCTTCCGCGCCCTGCAGCAGTTCGGCCAGTTTTTCTCCGCCGCTGCTGCTGACACGGTCGTAAAAGTCGGCAACGATGACTTTGAATCTGATTTCCGCCGGAACATGCCCGACCGCCGGCCTTGCCGTTGCCGGCCGGGGCGGAGACACCAGTTGTTGCAGCAGACGGCGAAACATCAAAAATCATTGTCCTTTTTTATGTAGCTTTTAAACTCGTTGACCCGGTCCTGCAATTCTTCCAGCACCTGCGCGTTGATGTCCCGCAAGGTTTGCGGCGGCGTCGGAATGTTGCGGAAGCGGTAGTCGAGCCAGAGCGTGATCATGGTCGAAACCAGCAGCAGCGACCACGGCGTCGGCGAATAGGCCTGGAAGCAGCCGAAAAACAGCATCAGCATCTGAATGCGGACGGTGAACGAGGCTGCCTGCGCCGGGTCCATGCCGTCGGCCGTTGCCTGACGAAAGCCGGTGTTGGCGGACAAGTCTTCGTAGCGGGGCAGAAAAGTCAGTTTCAGCGCCAGCGCCCAGAGGAAGTCAATGAGGAAGAAAAGGGCAAAAATTACGCAGCAGGAGGCTGCGCCTTCGCCCGCCGCCGGCGCGATCAGGGAAAACAGCAGAAAGCCGAAAGCCGCCGCGTCGCGGGAGGAAACCTTGATCCGCGAAGGATGCCAGGAAAAGACCGTCAGCGCCAGAAAGGCGGCGGCAAACATCCAGCCGAAAACGCCGAGCATCAGCGGAAGGGCGTTGACGGCGCCCAATATGCCGATGCCGAGAGAAATGTTGAGCGACTGAACGGCAAGCACGCCGTCGCCGCTGTTGACGTAAGGATACAGACCGGCAAAAAACAGCCATGCCGCGGCCAAAATCAAACGGTTGGCAAGCGGCGGAAGGGAAGGAACGACATTGACGGCGTTTTCCGGCATGACGACGACGGCCAGAACAACGGCGAACGTCAGCAGCGGCAGAAACCAGCGGCGCGGGGAAGCAAAGTGTCCGGAAGCGGCGATGGCAAAGGCACCGGCAAACGGTACGACGATCTGCCAGAAATTGTAAGAACCGATGAAGTCGTCGCCGTCATAAAGGAAGAAACGGACGCCGAGCATCAGCGGCAGTAAAACCATGGCCGCCGGAAGAAAGGCGGAACTGCCGAGCCCGCCGCGGTTGAACATGGCCCGGCGGGATACGATGCCGTAAACGGCGGCGGGAATGATAAAGCTCAGGAAAGCCAGCCCCAGGACGATAAAAAAGGTTATGTTCATTGCGGTGCTCCTCACGGGTTGAATGAGTCTGTTATAATATGGATCGGTTATTTCTTCAACAGTTATGTCGCCTGCTTTTGCAGCCGGGCGGCAAAAAAGCCGTCTATGCCGTCCAGCATGTCGGGCAGACAGCGGATGAAGCCTTCAGACGTAATCAGCCGTTCAAAACCCGGCTGCCGGAAGGGGTTGATTTCTTCCGCGGCAACCGGAAGAATCGCAAAATCGGGATGTTCCGCGATAAAACGGCCGATCTGCCTTTCTCCCTCGTCTTTGCTCATTGAACAGACGGCATACATCAGAATGCCGCCGGGCGCGACCGCTTTGGCCGCGGCGTTCAGCAGTTTTTGCTGAAGATCAGCGCTGCGACGGACGTCGGCGACGGTGCGGGTATGAACGATTTCCGGGTGGCGGCGCAGCGTGCCGTCGGCCGAGCAGGGGGCGTCAAGCAGCACGATGTCGTATTGCGGGCAGTCGCTGAGATACTCAAAAGCGTCGGCGGCAATGACTTTTTGCGCTTTCATGTGCAGGCGGGCGAGGTTTTCCTCCATTGTCTTCAACCGCGCGGCGGAAACATCAAGCGCGGTAACGTCCGCTTTTCCGGCGATCAGCTGGGCGGTTTTGCCGCCGGGGGCGGCGCAGAGGTCGAGCACTTTCCTGCCTTCGACGCTGCCCAGCGCAATGACCGGCAGCGCGGCGGAAAAGTCCTGCACCCACCAGCAGCCGTCCTTAAAACCGGGCAGTTCGGCGACGCTGCCGGCGTCGTCAAGTCGGATGCTGCCGCTGCCCATCAGCCGGCCGCCGAGTTTTTCGCGCCAGTCTTCGGGATCCGCGCGGACGGTGATGTCGAGCGCCGGTTCCTCGACGGCGGCCTTCTCGATGGCGGCGATCTGCCGTCCGGAGTAGTCGCGGCGAAGCATTTCCTTAAAGGCCGGCGGGAAGAAGGGCAGCGGCGGCCGGGCGGCTATTTGTCCGCGGTCGCGGCAGATTTTGCGCAGTACGGCGTTGACGAAGCCGCCGGCATATTTGCCGCCTTTTTTCTTGGCCAGTTCGACATAGCTGTTGACGGTGGCGTAGTCGGGCGTGTGAAAGTAAAGGACTTCGACCGCGCCGAGGATGATTGCGGCATGCGGCGCGTCCGGCCGGGCAGGGATTTTTTTGGCGGCGTAACCGCGAATCACGCTTTTGATGAATTCCTGCCGGCGGAGCGCCGTCATCACCAGCCGTTTGACGAAAGCCGTTTCCTGCGGGGAAAGCCCTTTGAGTTCGTCGGCGTTGCCGCCGACACGGGCCGAATCGAGAGATTTCATGTAAATTTCGAAAGCCGTATTGCGAATGTCCACGTTTGTTTTCCTTTTCAGATCAATTGTCCGGTAACGGGCAGTTTAGGTAATTGCGGCGGCAAATACAAGTGCGAAAGTAATTTAACCCTATTGTATTTTTGCGAAATATATTATAGCCTTATGCGCAAAACCAAGAAATCGGACTAATTTTAAGATACGGAGAAAAAAGTTGAAGGACGACTGCAGCGCCCGTCATAACGGCAAGCCTTTTGCCGAATGGCGGAAAGAATGGGAAATGGAAGAAAGATATAATTTCCGCACGATCGAAAGCAAATGGCAGAAAATATGGGACGAGGAAAAGGCCTATAAGGTGGAGATCGACCGCAACCGGGAGAAGTTTTACGTTCTGGTCGAATTTCCCTATCCGTCCGGCGCCGGGCTGCACGTGGGGCATCCGCGTTCCTATACCGCGCTTGACGTGGTGGCGCGCAAAAAACGGATGCAGGGCTTTAACGTGCTTTATCCGATGGGCTTTGACGCCTTCGGGCTGCCGGCCGAAAACTATGCGATCAAGACCGGCGTGCATCCGGCGGTTTCGACCAAGGCCAACATCGAAAACTTTACCCGGCAGCTGAAATCTATCGGTTTCAGCTTTGACTGGGACCGCTGCATAACCACCTGTGATCCGGAATATTACAAATGGACGCAGTGGATGTTTATCAAGTTTTTTGAAAAAGGTTTGGCCTATAAGGACAAGATTGCCATCAACTGGTGTCCGTCATGCAAAGTGGGACTGGCCAACGAAGAAGTGGTCAACGGCCGCTGCGAGCGCTGCGGCACCGAAGTGGTGCGCAAGAACAAAGAACAGTGGATGATTGCGATTACCAAATATGCCGATCGACTGATTGAAGATTTGAACGAACTGGATTTCATCGACCGGGTCAAGTCGCAGCAGATCAACTGGATCGGCCGTTCGGAAGGTGCCGAGCTGGATTTCGGTCTGACCGACAAGGAAGGAAATCCGCTGGCGGACAGAAAACTGACGGTTTTCACCACCCGGCCGGACACCGCTTTCGGCGTCACTTACATGGTGCTGGCACCGGAGCACAAATATGTGGCCGAGCTGGCGGACCGGTTTGAGAACAAGGATGAAATCAGAGCCTATGTTGAAGCGACGGCGAAAAAGTCGGAGCTGCAAAGAACCATGGACGACAGCAAAACCGGGGTTGAGCTGAAAGGCGTTAAGGCAAAGAATCCCTACAACGGCGAACTGATTCCGGTCTTTATTTCCGATTATGTTCTTACCGGTTACGGCACCGGCGCGATTATGGCGGTGCCGGCGCACGACCAGCGCGATTACGATTTTGCCAAGGCGTTTAACCTGCCGATCGTACAGGTGCTGGAAGGCGGCGACATTGCCGAAAAGGCGTGGGAAGAAGACGGCGCCCATATCAATTCCGGCTTCTTAAACGGCATGAACAAGGAAGACGGCATGCAGGCGGCGATCGACCATGCGGTGAAAAACGGTTTCGGCCGCGCCAAAGTGAACTTCAAGCTGCGCGACTGGGTATTCTCCCGCCAGCGTTACTGGGGTGAACCGATCCCGATGGTTTACTGCGAACACTGCGGCTGGCAGCCGGTTCCCGAATCGGAGCTGCCGCTCAAACTGCCGCAGGTGCCGGACTATCATCCGAACGACGAAGGCGAATCGCCGCTGTCCAAGGCTTTCGACTGGGTTAACACCACTTGTCCGAAATGCGGCGGCAAAGCGCGGCGGGAAACCGACGTGATGCCGAACTGGGCGGGTTCTTCCTGGTATTTCCTGCGTTACTGTGATCCGCACAACGACAGGGAATTTGCTTCCAAAGAAGCGCTTGACTACTGGATGAACGTCGACTGGTACAACGGCGGTATGGAACATACCACGCTGCACCTGCTGTATTCCCGTTTCTGGCATAAGTTCCTCTATGATCTGGGACTGGTGCCGACAAAAGAGCCGTACAAAAAACGCACTTCGCACGGCATGATTCTGGCGGCAAACGGAGAAAAAATGTCCAAGTCGCGCGGCAACGTAATCAATCCCGACGACATCGTCAATTCTTACGGTGCGGACACTTTCCGCATGTATGAGATGTTTATCGGACCGTTTGATCAGGTGGCCATGTGGTCGGACGAAAGCCTGATGGGCGTATACCGCTTTGTCGGCAAAATTTACGGCCTGATGAAGAAAACGGCGCCGGTTGAAGCTTCCGCCGCCGATCTGCGGGCAATGCACAAGTGCATTCTCGAGGTCAGCGAGCGAATCGATCAGATGCGTTTTAACACCGCGGTTTCTTCGCTGATGACCTATGTCAATTATATGTCGGGGCTGGAGCAGATTCCGAACCAGTTGTATCTGACGCTTCTGAAGCTGATTTCCCCGTTTGCGCCGCACCTGGCGGAAGAAATGTGGGCGCGGATGGGGCAGGACGGTCTGATCGTGGCCGAAAGCTGGCCCGAGGGCGATCCCAAACTGGCGGAAGAAGACACGGTGACGATGGCGGTTCAGATTTGCGGCAAAATGCGCGGCACCATTGAGGTGAAAAAAGACGCGCCGCAGGCCGAAGTCGAAGCCAAAGCGCTGGCGCTGGACAACGTTGTCCGTCAGCTGGAAGGCCGCGAAGTGAAAAAGATTATTGTCGTTCCCAACCGGATCGTCAATATTGTGGCATAATCAACGGAAGGGGAACGCCGGTTCCCCTCTTTTGCAACGAAAGGACAAGGTTTTGCTGTTTCGGAAAAAATATGTGCTGTTGCTGGTTCTGGCTTTGTGCGGCTGCGGGTTTGAACCGCTTTACGTGGAAAAAAAGCATGACAACATGTGGTATTACGGCGGCGATTTTGACACCTCGATCAGCCAGGAAATGGCGCAGATCAGCATTGAGCCGATTTCTCAGCGTTTCGGGCAGATCATGCGCAACGAACTGATCGATCTGCTGACGCCGAAGGGAACGCCGAAAAGCCCTAAATACCGTTTGTTCGTTCATCTGACCGAAAAACGCATTTCCGATCAGGCGCTGCGTTCGGACATTACCGCAACCCGCAAAATGGTTCGTTACAAAGTCGGTTATTATATGACGGAAGGCACCGAACAGGTGTTGAAAGGTGACAGCATCGCCTATGTCAGTTACGATATTCTGGCCAATCCGTATTCGACGACCATGGCGCAGAAGAAAGGCGACGAAGACGCGGCCAAAATCATTGCCAACGACATTGCCCTGCGACTCGGCGCCTATTTCCACAGCGTGATCACCAACCGGGGAAATCCGAATGATTTTTAAGTCGGTGCAGGTTGACGGCTTTGTCAAAAAACCGGACGAGAAGATCAGAGCGGTGCTGGTTTACGGCAGCAACGACGGTTTGCGACGCGATACCGTAAAACGGCTGGCGGCTGCGGTTTGTCCCGATTTGAACGATCCGTTCCGGGCAGCAGAGCTTGCCGGCGGCGATCTGGCCGCCGACGTCGGTACGCTTTACGGCGAATTTAACGGACAGTCGCTGACCGGCGGCCGCCGGGTAATCATCGTCAACGACGCCGGCAACGATCTGACCAAAGCGATCCGCAAAATGCTGGACGAAAGCCCGAATACCGGCAATTTGCTGATTCTGTCCGGCGCCGGCAGCCTGAACAAAAAGTCTTCGCTGGTCAAACTGGCCGAAGACAGCGAGGACATGGCGGCCGTCGCCTGCTACGAGGACAAGAACGAAGACATTTGTTCGGTTTTAAAAAGCATGGGAATGACTTTTGAACCGGCGGCGGTACAGCTGCTTTGTTCCCGGTTGTCCGGCGACCGGATGGTTAATCTGAACGAACTGGAAAAGCTGGCCACTTATATGGGGACGGCCAAAAACGTAACGGCGGAAATCGTCGGCAAAATCATCAGCGACGCTTCCGATGCCGCTCTGGACGACATCTATTACGCAGCGCTCGGCGGCGACAAGGTGAAGGCGCTGTCCTTTTATACCCGTTACGTCAACGAAGGTAACGAACCGGCGGCGGTGGTGCGGGGACTGACGTATCACCTGATGAAACTGCTGGTGTGCCGGGCGGGAATCGAGAACGGCGAAAGCGTTGACCGGGCAATGCAGCGGCTGATGCCGCGGATTATTTTTTACCGCACGGACGCCTTCAAACAGCAGTTGTCATACTGGAGCCGCGACAAACTGCTGCGGGCGCTGGAAATGCTGTATGCCGCGGAAAAAGACTGCAAGACCACCAATATGCCGGCGGCGGAGGTTGTCAGCATGCTGCTGTTGCGGCTGGCGGCCGCGGCCAAACGCCAGGGTTAGAAAATGACCAGCGCAAGGTTTGCCGAGTTTATCAGTATCTGGCGGCGGAAATTCGGTATCGAACGCAGTATTGACGAGCGGGTGTGCGAGGACGAAGAAGGGCGGCCGCTGCCGTGGTATACCTATCCGGCAACAGAATATCTGGCACAGTTCGATTACCGCGGCAAACGGGTTTTCGAATACGGCTGCGGCAATTCCGGCCTGTTTTGGGCCGGGCGCGCCGACTCGGTCACCGGCATTGAAGACAACCGGGAATGGTTTGCCAAATGGGAGAAGAAATTTAACCGGCCGAATCTGGAAATCCGTCTGCGTCCGGAAGGCGAAGAATATGAAAACGCGATTTTTGAAGACGGCTGTTGTTATGACCTGATTGCCGTCGACGGCAAGCGGCGCGCCGAATGCGCGGCGGCTGCCGTCAAAGCGCTGGCGCCGGGCGGTTTGATTATTTTGGACGACAGCGACCGCGTCAATACCAGCCGGGACTATGCGCGGGCGATTGCCGAGTTGAAGGCAGCCGGTCTGTTACAGGTCGATTTTTACGGTTTCTGTCCGATGAACTGTTACGCCAAATGCACTTCGCTTTTTTTCAGCCGCGATTTTGCTTTTGAACCGGTGTCGCCGGTGCAGCCGGTCTGCGGCCGCGGCAGCTTGTGGGCGATGAGCCGCCGGCAGAGAAAAGAGTTTTATAAAAAATTCGGATGAGGGTAACAAAAAAGGTTAAGTAAAAATACTTGCATATTAAAAAACGATGTGTTAAGCTTTAAAAAGTCATCAGGGGGTTATCTGATGACAAGCACCGCGAAAGGGGCGGAGAGCTTAGGGTTTTATTATTTATACTTGACATAAGTGTAAACAGCTTTTTAAGGGGAAGAGCTATGAAAACACGCAATTCATGGATATTTGTGCTCGCTGCATTCTTTTGCGGTGCGCTTTTTTGTACTCAGGCTTTGGCCAAGGTCTGCTTTGTCGGCGACGAAGAATGCGGTTCCGGCGCCAGTTTTGAACCGGCAGAGGAATTGCCCAACAAAGACCTTTGCAGACAGGAAAAATACGATACCCTGGCCAGCGCTTGCGCCAACCCGGGCGGCGTTTGTCCCTATGATGCCAGATACGTCAGGTGCTGCCCTTCGGAATATGCCTATCAGGCCTGCGTTTATCCTTTGGAAACGGTGAAAAAGATTGTGGACGGCAAAACGACCGTTGACAGATGCGGTAGTTTATACAAATGCCAGTGTCCTTCGGAATACGGCGTAACTTCCGATTATGCCAAGACTAACAATTGTCAGCCCGGCGGCGGATATTGCATGTTAAACGACGGAACTACGGATCAGGTCAAATACAAGACCTGTTCATGCGACACTTCGGTTTATACGGATGCAACCAAATGCTCCAACAATCAGACGGAAGAGGCCTCCTGTACGGACGAAAAAGGAAAAGTGCGGAAAAAGTGCTATTGCAATCGAAGCAGATTTCCTTATGCGGCTTGTGAGTATGGTTCAAAAGGGACCATTTGCATAGACAGCAACATTAACCGGGAATATTATCAGCAGTGTAAAACGGCCAGAGAAAGATGCATTGAAGAGAACTTCATTGCGGAAAACGTCACCCAATGTCCGCAAGGGTCGACGGCCTGCACTTCGACCGTAAGCGGTAAAAAATACTATTGCGCTTTGGGCGAAGGTTGTCCTTACCCGGTTGTTCCCCAGCTTTACAAGTGTCAGTTCGACAAGGGCAGATGGTGCAAAGCCAACGGTTATACTCAGGAATCGTCAACCCCGGTTACCGGAAACGCAAGTTGTATAGATGCGGCAACCGGTTTGGAAGGCAAAGCGGAACCTTGTACGGAAAATACAAATACACCGACTTACTATTATCGTTGCAAGCTGACCTGTGCACAAAGAGCGCAATTGGGATCTACCAGAAATAATGATTTGACTTTGGATTCTGCGTTGGCCAATGCCGGAATCAAAGCTTATTACAATACAATGGGCGGCGATAAACATTTGTATGTGGCAGAAGGCGGGGTTGTTCCGACGGCAAATAGAGAAAACTGGAAAGATATCGGCAGCAAAATTGACTTTGCCTCAGTTAACGGGATTCAGGCTTTGTGCGATCGTGATCAGACAAATTATATGGAATGTTGTGAGGAAAGAAGCCAGTATTACAACAGACCGACTCTTCAGTTTGACGGTTCGTCTATTGATGCTACGAATAATTGGTTTAACAAAAACATGTCAGATATTGAGATTGAGTTAATCGCCAGCAGTCAGGGTAACGGGTTTGGTGAAACGTTTTCTGTAAACAATGCAACGTGGAATAATATAACAATTACTCAAACTGTTGCTCCTGAGAGCGTAAAAGTTGGCAATGACGAGGGTAAATATCATTGGATATCGGATAAAAAGAACACAATTTTAATCCGGAGCAACAATACCTTGAAATTTACGGGGCTGCTGTCTCTTAAAATAGGCGGTTCTACTTATGAAAAAGAAAATAAAAGCTGTACTGAAACGGCAACAGACTTTTATAGCGGTAGTTGTCCTTATCTGTCTTATCTGCACTTTCGTGTGGAAAATGGCGGCGTCGTCGAATTTAGGGATACGACAATCAGAAGTTCTTACGATACCGCTTCGTGGGATGGTGATAACGGTGCAATGCTGTTTTATAACACCAAAATGTATGACAGCTGGTCATCAATCGGTGATATCTGGAGTAATATGAACGTCGGTTTAAGTAATTCAGACTTGACAATCAGTAAATTGCGTCTTCGCGGTTCGGAAAGATCTGACATTAACCGGAGATTTGGCGGAGTTTCTTCTTTGGGCGATTGGGAACGGCAACATGGTGACCAAAAATTAACAAGAGCAAGAGGAATACATATTACAAACGGTTCTTCGGTTGAGTTATTGGAAGCAGGGTGGATATATAACGAAGCAAAGATTTATGTCACCAGCAGCTCCAGCCTGACGGCCCAAAAACCGATAGAGTTGAATCATCAAGAAGATACCGTTGTTTGTCTTGATTATGCAACTATTAAAGTTAACGGGCAAAGCTTCGGTTCCAGAAGTTACAGAACAGCCGTGAACGGACGGTGGTCGCATCACAGACTAATGGGAAGAGATTCTGTATCAACCTGGTTGGATACTCGAGGGTTTGACAGCGGGAATTGGTATTATAAATACGATAAGGGAAACACGGATGGTCAGTATCCTTGTTCTACGGGCGGTAAGTGTGACGGTAAGTGCAATTCTGACTACAGTCCGAATTATAATAGCTCGCAATATTGTTCCGGATGTTATAATGCATCGAATATGGGGCTAGCCTACTGAAAAATTACAGCAAATTATTATTTCTTATTATTTTAGTGTGACATATTATTGGAGTCCGGTATTTACATGCCTTCTGAAAAATAAGGAATGTTCTTTGCTGATCGGAAAAGAATTTTTTTAACCCTTTAAATTTTTTTAGAGTATGAAAACAAAACTTTTTCTGTCTGCATTGACGCTTGGCGCAATGATGACGACCTTTGTCGCTTGTGACAAAGAAGAGCCTTATGTAGATCCCGGCAAGGTGATCGAAAGTGAAGTGGTCGATCCCGGAACGGCCGAAGAGGTTGAAGAAACCGACAACGGAACCGAAGGGATTTCTCTCAGTTATGAATCCTGGATTGTGGTTCATCAGGTGTTTGCCGACGGCAGCACCTCACAGCCGCAAACCCGGACAGGAGCATCTGCTTCGGCGGGAAATAAGATTTCCGTTGTTTTGGAGAGCAGACTGACAGACGTTTCCGCGGTTGCAGATGTTTCCGGCTTTGAACTGAACGAAGCCGTCAGCAAGATCGACTATCGGGAACTTGGTTCGGCAAAACATGAAACCCAGTCGTTTGTGACGGTAATCGATTCCGCAACTGTTTATACGGTGGATTACGGAATTTTTGCCGTTGAATTTGTTCTTCCTTATCAGGCGGCGGTTTATGATGACGGTATCACCAAAGTAACGATGCCTTATCATAAATATACCGATGTTCGGGATAACGGAGGCGAACTGAGCGATTTGGAAAGTGTGACCGAGAATGGCGTGACTTATCTGCGAAAGCTGTACAAACATTCAATTGTGGCAGATTTCAACGGAAAGTCATATACCGTTAACGCTGAAATTGTTTTACGAAAGGAACAAAAAGGGGATTACCTGATTGAACAAAAAGTGGTTGACGAAGGTGTAGAACTCGTTTCCTATGACTTGGCAGCCAAAACAGGTGTTTCTCGTTCCTGGATCAAGATTCAGGAAATATGGTCGGAAAGTGGCGTGAAAGAATTTAAGAAGGAAGTTTTATTGTATAATGAACCTTCCGATGGAGCATATGCCACTTTTATGATGACTGTTCCCGAAAAATGCAATTTCTCGGATTTAACGGTAGGCAAGCCGCAGGTATGGACGGAGACGGGGAATGTAAGAGAAGAAGACGGTATGCTCATTACGGCATATTCTTCCGATTATTATATACCCGTAATTTATTCGGTAAAAAACGTACAAGCGGATTTTGCTTTTGGAGTAGTTTTCGAAAAAGCCGTTTATTCCAACGAAGGCTTTGAATATGAAATGCCGGCGTTTGAATATTCAGATCCCAAACCCAGTATGTCGCAGGCCAGTGACTGGTATTTACATGAACGAGGAGGCAGTGCAATGGATATTAATTTCGTTGCAACAATTAATTTTGGAGAGGCTGCCTATACGTATGTGAGAGACGGTTGCGTGATTTATTACGGCGAAAGGCCGTAACTTGTATTAAGCAGAAAGGTCCTTTTCGGGTCTTTCTGCTTAAGTTGATTTTAACTAGGAGAATTAAGATGAAATTTGGAATGTTATTAATTGTTTTTTCTGCTTTATGTTTCAATATGCTGACTTTTTCCAATGCTTTTGCCGAGGATGAAGTTGCACAGCCGGATGAGCAGGCACAGCCTTCAAGGGCGGAATAAGGATATCTTTTAAAAAAGGTGTTGATCATAAAAGCTTTTGATGATTTGGCGGGAAGTTTTTATGACAATGTAAATTAAAAAGCTCTGTCTTCCAAGACAGAGCTTTTTAATTGTTTTGCAGTCTAACAGCTATCCCCCAGTTTACTGGGGGATAATTTATTTTTGTCTTTGTTGTGAATATCTTATATGAATATAAAAACCTCCTGATTTGGTCAGGAGGTTTTTTGGTTTTGCGAAAATTCAAAAGCTGTTCTGGGTTTTCCTTCTACCTCTTGTAAGCCGCGCGGGGGCGGTAGTGGGTATGCAGCAGCTGGTGGGCCTTTTCGCCGTTCGGGGCGCCGATATATTCCTCGTAGAGGGTTTTGATCGACTGATTGTGGTGTGACAGGCGGTTTGTTGCTCTTAAGTCTTCGTCAAACAGGCCTTTGGCGCGTTTGCGGCGGATGTCGTCGGTTATGCCCCGCGGTTTCGGTTGTCCGGGCAACATTACCCGCGGTTGTCCGCCGCCGGCGATGCAGCCGCCGCGGCAGGCCATGACTTCGACGAAGTGATAGGGAATTTCCTCACCCGCCGCTTTGGCCGCGCGAATCCGTTCCAGCACTTTTTCGACGTTGCCGGTGCCGTGGGCGACGGCAATGCGAATCGTTTTGCCGGCGATTTCCACTTCCGCTTCCTTGATGCCGTCAAGCCCTTCGATGGCCCGGAAATTGAGTTCGCCCAGCTCTTCTCCGGTAATGTAGAAATAGGCGGTTCTCAAAGCCGCGGTCATTACGCCGCCGGTGGCGCCGAAAATGGTGCCGGCGCCGGAATATTCGCCGAGCGGATTGTCGGCAGCCTCATCCGGCAGGCTGCGAAAATCGATGCCCGCCTGTTTGATCATCCGCGCCAGTTCGCGGGTGGTGAGCGAAACGTCGACGTCCTGAAAACCTGAAGAACTCATGTCTTCGCTGCGGACGATTTCCCATTTTTTGGCAGTGCAGGGCATGATCGAGATGACGCGGATTTTGGCCGGGTCAAGCCCCATTTTGTCGGCGTAGTAGGTTTTGGCCAGCGCGCCGACCATTGATTGCGGTGATTTGCAGGTGGAGAAGTGACTGATCATGTCCTGATGATATTTTTCCAGCAGGTCGACCCAGGCCGGGCAGCAGCTGGTGAACATCGGCAGGCTTTCCGGCTCTTGGGTAAAGCGGCGGACAAATTCGTTTGCCTCTTCGATGATTGTCAGATCGGCGCCGAAGTTGGTGTCAAAAATGCGTTTGAAACCCATCCGGCGCAGCGCGGCATAGGTTTTGCCGGTCAGGTTTTCGCCGAAATCGAAGCCGAATTCCTCGCCGATGGCGACGCGCACCGCCGGCGCAATCTGAACGATGGTGTAGATGTCCTTGTCGTTTAGCATGTCCCAGACTTTTTGCGTTTCGTCATATTCAACGATGGCGCCGGTCGGGCAGTGAGCCGAACACTGGCCGCATTTGATGCAGGGGCTGTCGGCCAGGTTGATGCCGTTGGCGGCGGTGATCCGGGTGGCCAGACCGCGGTTTAGGTAACCCAGCGCCCAGACGTTTTGCTGATTCTGGCAGACTTCGACGCAGCGGCCGCAGAGGATACATTTGCTCGAATCGAGTACCAGCGCTTTGGTCGAATCGTCAATCGGCCAGCGTTTGGTCAGGTTGGGCAGGGTTGCATCCTTGATGCCGAAGGTGTTGGTCAGGTCCTGCAGTTCGCAATGGCCGGAACGGATGCAGGTCAGGCAGGCGTTGGGGTGGTTGCTTAAAATCAGTTTTAAGACCGTGCGGCGGACGTCAACCAGTTCGGCGTCGGAGGTGATGACTTCCATCCCTTCGGCGATCGGAGTCGAACAGGAGCGCATGATGCGTCCGTTGACTTTGACAATGCAGATGCCGCAGCCGGCGGTGGCGTCAACGTCGGGATGCTTGCACAGGGTGGGGATTTCGATGTGGACGCTGCGGGCGGCTTCCAAAATGGAAGTGCCGGCGGTGGCTTCAACCTCGTAGTTGTCGATTTTCAGTTTTACCATTATTTTGCCTCCCTGTTTTTTGCTTCGTTTGCGGCCACTTTGGCTTCGTATTCCTCGCCGAAGTAGCGCATGGTGGAAAGAACCGGGTTCGGCGCCGTCTGGCCTAAGCCGCAGAGCGAGGCCTTTTGCATGGCGACGGCGATTTTGCGCAGTTCTTCAATGTCTTTTTGGGTTCCCCGTCCCTTGGCGATTTTTTCCAACAGCAGCAGCATCTGTTTGCCGCCGATCCGGCAGGGGGCGCATTTGCCGCAGGATTCGTCGACCGTGAAATCAAGGTAGAATTTGGCGATGTCGACCATGTCGGCGGTTTCGTCCATCACGATCATGCCGCCCGACCCCATGATGGAGCCGACTTTTTTCAATTCTTCGTAGCAGACGGGCAGGCTGACGTCGGTTGCCGGGATCACGCCGCCCGAAGGACCGCCGGTCTGAACGGCTTTCAGTTTTTTGCCGTTCGGTACGCCGCCGCCGATTTCGTTGACGATGGTGTCGATGGTGGTGCCCATCGGCACTTCGATCAGGCCGGAATGCTCAACCTGTCCGGTGAGGGCGAAAACCTTGGTGCCTTTGGAGGTTTCGGTGCCGAAGGAAGAAAACCAGTCGGCGCCTTTTAGGATAATCGGCGCGACGTTGGCCAGCGTTTCCACGTTGTTGATGCAGCTCGGTTTGTCCCACAGGCCGACTTCCGTCGGATACGGCGGGCGCGGACGCGGGGTGCCGCGTTTGCCTTCGATCGAATGGATCAGCGCGGTTTCCTCGCCGCAGACGAAAGCGCCGGCGCCGAGCCTGATGTCGATGTTGAAGTTAAAACCGCTGTTCATGATGTTGTTGCCGAGCAGACGGTTCTTTTTGCAGGCTTTGATCGCTTTTTCGATCCTTTCCACCGCCAGCGGATATTCCGCGCGGATGTAAAACCAGCCTTCGGTGGCGCCGATGGCGTAGGCAGCAATCATCATGCCTTCAATGACGTCGTGCGGGTTGGATTCCAAAATACTGCGGTCCATATAGGCGCCGGGGTCGCCCTCGTCGCCGTTGCAGATGATGAACTTGTCGTCAACCACCGGCACTTTGGCCGCCAGCTCCCATTTCAGTCCGGTGGGGAAGCCGGCGCCGCCGCGGCCGCGCAGGCCGGATTTTTTGATCTCGGCGGCGACTTCGGCCGGGGTCATGGTTTTTAAAACTTTTTCCAGCGCCAGATAGCCGCCGCGGGCAATGTATTCCTGAATGTCTTCGGGATCGAGATGGCCGGCCTGTTTTAACACCACCTTTTCCTGCTTGGTGAAAAACGGCAGGTCGAGCGAGAGGACGTATTTGCTTAAAAATTCCGGCAGTTCAAACGCTTCTCCCGCTTCCAGTTTGAGGGCGGGAATCACGTGTTCGGAGATGATAATCCGCGCGACCAGCGGTTCCAGCCTTTTGTAAAGCACGTCCTTTTGCCCTTTGATTTCCACTCTGACCAGCGGTCCCTGGGCGCAGAGCCCCATGCAGCCGGTGGCAACGATGCGGACTTTGCCTTCCAATTCGTGTTCGGCCACCGCCGATTTCAGCAGGTCGAGAATGTCGTCGCTGCCGGAAGACTTGCAGCCGGTGGAATGGCAGCAGTAAATGGTGCAGAGGTAGCGGTCAAGATCCTGTAATTTGTTTTTGGCAATTTCGTGGATGTCGAATCTTTTGTCAATTTCGTTCATGTCAGCCATGGGCCAGCTCCTTGTCTTCGTCGTCAAATTTTTTGCGCCATTCGTCGATGATGTTGTGAACGTCGCCGACGGTTACGCGGCCGTAGGTTTTGCCGTTGACCACGCAGACCGGGGCCAGGCCGCAGCAGCCGACGCAGCGGACGCATTGCAGGTGGAAAGTGCGGTCGGGGGTGCTTTCTCCCTCGCCGATGCCGAGTTCTTTTTTGAATTCTTCCAGAACCTTGTCGTTGCCTTTTAAATAACAGGCGGTTCCCGTACATACCGAGATAACCGCCTTGCCGGGAGCTTCCAGCTTGAAAAAGTTGTAAAAGGTAAGAACTTCGTAAATTCTGGCCAGCGGAATGTTCATCGCCTGCGCCACTTCAAGCGCGTCTTCCCAGGGAACGTAACCTTTTATGTCCTGGATTTCGTGGAGCGCCATAATCAGCGACCCCCTCTTTTTGCGCCACTTGGTGGCTACCTGCGTTGCAACAGAAGTATCGCCCATATGCTCATCCTCCTAAAATGATTGTGTATGCGCTTATGTTATTACCATATTCGTTAAAACATGATTACACAAGCTTAAAAAAAGTCCGTCTTGATAACTTGACGCGGTTCAGAGGTGTCCGGTTTTAAACAACTGGCGGTATTTGTAGATGCTGCCGCCTTCAACGTCCCAGCTGAAGTCTTTGCGCATGGCGTTTACCGTCATCCGGCGAATCTTGTCAAAGTGGCAGTAAAACGTTTCCAGTGCCTTGCACAGCGTTTCCGCATAGGCGTTGGTGTTGTTTTTCAAACGTTGGGCGGTCAGATTGTTGCCGTAGACGCGGCGCTTGTGAGAAGAGAAGAACACTTCGGTGCGGAAGCCGTCGACGCCGTTTTCGATGGTGTCAACCAATCCGCCGGTGGACATGGCAACCGGCAGCGCGCCTTTGGCCATCGCTTCCATCTGGGTCAGCCCGCAGGGTTCAAAGCGGCTGGGCATCATGTAAAAGTCGGAAGCCATCTGAATGGCATAGGCAAAGTCGTCCTGATAGCCGCGGAAAACGAAGATGCGTTCGCCGCATTTGGGATTTTTTTCCATCACCCGGTCTTTAAGATTGGTCAGATGTTCGAAATATTTGCTGTCGCCGGCGCCGCCCAGAAGGAATATCGGCATTTCGATGTTTTTCAGAGCGCCGAAGCGGTTAAACAGGTTGGTAATGGCTTGAGCGGCGATGTCATAGCCCTTTTGTTCGACCAGCCGGCTGGTGGCGCAGACGATCGGAGTATGCTCAATGTTTTTGATCTTTTTGCTCAGGTCGTTGAAACGGTATGTGTCGACCAGCGGAATCACTTTTTGCTTGAAGTCTGGATCGGAAGCGATTTTGGAAATCAGGCGGATAAATTCCTTTTTGTTTTCCAGCTTGGCTTCCAGATGATTTTCATCGTAAAATTTGAAATTAAACGGAGCAAAATAGCGGTTGATCGCCTCAATCCGGTCCGGGTTGGGGGTGATCAGCTTTTTGTCGTAGCCGTTGACGATGCCGAAGAAGTTGCGGTGGTCTTTGCGGATTTTCAAAATGTCGCGGAAGTCAAAGCCGAAATCGAGTTCTTTTGACACCTCTTCCATATAGTTTTTGGAAACGGTTACCACCCGGTCGGCAAGATGAAAATTGCAGGAAGCCTGATTGTAGCAATCGTAAACGATCAGCGTGTCGCAGGTGCGCGGGTTGCTGTTTTTGATCGCCTTGGCGTTTTTGAAAACGGCGGTTGCCGTGTTTTCATAAAGAGAATTGAGAATTTTCGAGGTGTTGGGGTAGTCCCAGCCCTGATAGCCGAGATGGTGCGCCAGATGAACGACCGGCAGGTTTTTCAGTCTGCCGCACAGCGCGTCGTCGATCAGTCCGGCCTCCAGTTGAGCGATTGAAAAATATTTGGTCAGTCCCGCCAGCGCGCCGCTGTGCCAGTCGTTGGCGATCAGCAGGTTGGGCGCCTTGAGCGGCGTTTTGCTTTTTTCGAACAGGGTTTTGACCAGAATGTACACCGCCTTGGAAAAAAAGGCAAAACGTTCGACTTCGTTGATGTCGAATTCGTTTCGGATATAACAGCCGTCCTGGGCCGGGTTGTTGTCCGGGTGCGGGTTGATGGAGAAAAAGCGTTCGTTTTGCAGAAAAACGTATTCGACGTTTTCAAATCTGCCGCGATAGACGCCGACGTTGTATTTTGTCAGCGTACTGCGGTTGCCGTAAAAAGGCACTTTGAGAGTTAAAAGCTTTTCCACCTTTACCGATTTTTTTTCGGCGCCGTAATAAACGTCTGCTTCCAGGCGGGCTTTTTTCTTGCCGGTGTCGCCGGCATATAGCGGAGTGACCACGGAAACGACGTCGCCGTCGCCGGCAAAAGAGCGGTTAAAAGCTTCCGGCAGTTCGGAAGCGACCATGCCGAGCCCGCCCCATTTCATAAAAGTCGCGGTTTCGGCCGTAATCATCCAGGCGTTGACGTTTCCCGCAAGCGGCCATTCGCTTTTGCCGAGGCACTGCCTGCGTCCGAGGTTCTGGATCTCGGTCAGGTTGGGATTGTTGACAACACTGAAAGTCAGGGAAAATTTTTTAAAGTTAAAATTTTTCGGCAACGGTTTGAATCCGCTGTCGGGTGCTTTCGGCGCAGGAACAGAATTCATTCTCATCTCTCTCGTAGTCAGAATAATCAATCGTAAAAAAGAATATATTGTCTGTTTTAATAATCAATTAAAAAGGCAATAAAAACTTCTCCCCTTGACTTGTTTATCTTTAATCATTAAATGTTGTATATAAGAAATATACGCGCTTTGCAAAAAAATTAAAGAGGGAAAAATGAAAAAGGATAAAAAAGAGCATAACTCCGAAAACGAATGCGAACAGGCATCGGAAAACAACGAAAATCTGACCGAGGAAATCGAGGCGGCCGCGGAAAAAATCGACCGTGAAGCGGAGGCTTTGAAAGCGGAGAATGCCAAACTGAAAGACGACTATCTGCGCGCGTATGCGGAACTGGAAAACACCAAAAAGCGATGCGCCGCGGAAATGGAGAAAAACTCCAAATATGCCGTCAGTTCCTTTGCCAAGGAAATTCTTTCCGTGGCCGACAATCTGCACCGGGCGCTTGCCGCTGCCGAAGAGCTGAGCGGCAGCGAGTGCGAACAGCTGAAAAAAGGCGTGGAACTGACCGAATCGGAATTGAGCAAAGTGCTGGCCAAGTTCGGCGTTACCAGAATGGAACCGATGGGCAAAGTTTTCGATCCCGCTTTCCATCAGGTGGTGCAGGAAGTGGAAGACAAGTCAAAACCCGCCGGCACCGTCGTGGCCGAATTGCAGACCGGTTATATGATCAATGATAGAATTTTGCGGGAGGCGATGGTTATCGTCAGCAGGTAAAGTTCGTTCTACGGTTGTCTGATACAGATTTTACGGATGTTTTTTCCCGCATATGTACATGTACGTCATGCGGGAAAATTTTTTTTAATCATAATTTATGAACAGATTATTTTTTTGACAGAGATATATTTACAGTATACGCGATATACATGTATTGTAACAATAAGTTTTTAGAAAACTGGTTCTATAGGAAATGTAGAAGCTGTTTATGAAGCGGCGAAAAGAGGTATGTCGGAAGGTGAGTTGGCTATAAATCTAAGCCGAAACAGAGAAATATTTCAGGCGTTGGGGCCGGATGCTGATTTGCAGGATGCATCAGATGATATGGCTGCCAATTTACGGGGAAAAAGGGGGGCGGAAACGGGAAAAACGTTATGGGATAGTTGTCCGCGCAATCCCCGCGAATATTACAAATAGTTTTTATCGGTTGTTTAATGAAAACTTTGCAGGGAAAGAGGAAAGATGGCGATTGAGGAGCGATATAAAAGTTCGCGGTTTTTGGGGGGACTGCTGTTGTCGGTATTGTGGTTCGGCTTTAAGTTTTTGTTTACGCTTCTGCTTATTGTGATGGCAATCGGCGAATGGTCGCTGGTCGGTTGGAAAATGCGCCGTTTTCCGATAGCCGGCAGCGAAGAGCTGGCTTATTGGGCCGAGTGGCTTTACGTCGTTATGATGGCGGTGATTTTGCTTTATCTGATCGTTTGGACGGTTGCCGGACTGAGCAGAAAAAGTTATCTTGTTCTTGCCGTTTGTGCGGCGCTTTTTCTTTCTTTTGCCTATTCTTCCCATATGGAAACGGTGCGGGCACAAATCATCTGTTCTTCCCATCGTTACGTTTGGGACGCCGATTTGCAAAAATGCCGGGAAGGTTGTTTTGTGTGGATGGAGGAAGACGAATGCCTGTCTGACGAAAAGCAGTAAAAGAGGCCGTCGGTACGGGGCGTTTCAAAAGAAAACGGTTGATTCTTCTGAAAGTCGCTTTTTAACGGCGTATTTTTGCCGGGAACGTTGTCTCCGGATGGCGGCGTCGCGGTTTATGGTCGGCGGTTTTCCGATACAAACGGGTTAACGGGCATAATACCGTTGTCGGGAAGGTTTTTCTCCGTGTTTTTTTATGGTGCGCCGGATGGATAAGAAAGCATGAGGGCAGAACAAACATATCGCACGAAACGAGACGTTCGCTTTTTCTGCCGTTGCAGCCGTAAATGTGAAAACGCAAAAAAAATAACCCCCCGGAGTTTCCGGGGGGCTTGTCTTATTCGCCGCGTTTGATTTTTTCAATCAGTTCCTTAACCGACGGAATGCAGCCGTTGCGGTAAAGCGGATCGGTTGCAAAGCGGTAAACCTGATGACCGGCAAACAGCAGATGGTCCTTTACGCTGCCGCCGTGTCCGACTTCGTACAGCGTCTTGTGGATGCAATAGGTGCGCGGATCGGGGATGCGGCCGGTTGAACCGGTGGGGCTGACGGCCGACCAGGTGGAGAACTGGCACTGGGAAAGGCAGCCGACGCAGTTTTTGCGGTCTTCCTTCATTTGCTCCCAGTCTTCCGGGGTCATGAAAACGACGGTCTGATCCGGCGTTTCCTTGATCGACGTCAGTCCGGCGTTGATCTGGTTGTTGGCTTTGGCCATATCGTCAGGCTTGATGAACACGGTTTTGTGGTCGCTTATTTTCAGCGGCTGGGAAAATTCCGCGTCGGCTTCCGTTTTGAAAGCGATTTCGCCGTTTTTGCGATCGATCAGTTTAGCCAGAAAAGAATTTTTGATGGCCGAGGAAAAGAAACCGGTGGGGCTGAAACGCTGTAAAATGACGTCGCCTTTTTTGACGTGCAGCATCACTTTTTTCCAGGCTTCGCTGATCGGGCTTTCCTTGGTGATCATCGGCCGGGTGCCGAACTGGAAGGCGATTTTGCCGATTTCCGGATTGTCGATGTAGTCTTCCCAGTCTTTCAGCGACCAAACGCCGCCGGCCAGAATGATCGGCGTTTCCGTCAGGCCGTAGCCGTTCATCAGCCGCCGCAGTTCGGCAACGCGGTTATAGGGCGTTTCCGGTTTGGTCGGATCCTCGGCGTTGGAAAGGCCGTTGTGTCCGCCGGCCAGCCACGGGTCTTCGTAAACGACGCCGCCCAGAAATTCGGTAAAATTGGAATAGGCGCGTTTCCACAGGATGTTGAAGGCGCGGGCGGAAGAGACGATCGGGTAATAGTAGACGCCGAATTTTGAAGCCAGTGCGCCGAGGTGATAGGGCATGCCGGCGCCGCAGGTGATGCCGTTGATCAGGCCTTTGGCCTTTTCCAGCACGCCTTCGAGGATGCGCTGGGAATCCGCCAGCTCCCACAGCATATTCATGTGGATGCGGCCGTTGCCGCCGGAAACTTCGTGCGCAACCTGAGCCTGGGCGATACCGCCCTTAATGGCTCTTTCCACCATTTCTTCATGACGTTCCGGCCGCGATCTTTTTAAAAACTTTTCAATAACGACGTTGCCTTTGTCGTCGTAAAAGTCCGGGCTGACGCCGGAGAACGTGCCGACGCAGTTTTCGTGCGCCCAGGCACCGCTGCTGCGGCCGTCGCTGCCGTTAATGCCTTTGCCGCCTTCGACCAGCGGCAGGACTTCTTTGCCGGAAATGAGAATGGGATTTAAGCTTTTCAAGTTAATAAACCTTTCATAGTATTTTTTTATTTAGAACGCTTATACCATAAAAAATTTTTTTTTCATAGTAAAAATTTAAGGCGCCAGAGCGAGGATTTCAAGCGGCAGCCGGTTGACGGCGATCAGCGTGACCAGCATGCAGATGAAGGCATAGACTTCCAGCAGCAGCGGCAGCAGATCGTAGCGGAAAAGAGGGACTTTCGGGCGGATCTTCTTAAAAATTTTGTGGATGCCGCTCATGATCAGAATAATGCCGATCATCTGCAGGCCGATCCCCGCTTTTGTCAGCGTTTCGGCCAAGGGAGCAAACATAAAATGCAGCATGCCGAAAAAGACCAGATAGACGGCGACCGCGGCGGCGGTAATGTGGTTGGCGCGGATCAGCTTTTGGTGCCGGAGCTGCTTTTCCGCTTCCATTTTTTCCGGCGTCATGTTTTCTATTTCCAGTCCGCGCACGGTTTTGGGCGTTTGCAGCTGCGCCCGGCGTTCGCGCATGTCGGATTTGAACTTTTCCTCCATCAGGCAGAGGCCGCAGCCTTTGGAAGTAAAATAAGCATGGTCGGGATTTTTTTTGCAGGGACGCAGGTTTTGCAGCAGGTTGCGCAGATGGCGCTCCCACTCCGCCGCGCTCGGCCGTTTCATTCCTTTGACGAAGGCGCGGTCGAAAAGTTCCAGCGTGTCTTTGGCAAAGTAGTCGTGAATGCTGTAAGGGTGCGGCGCCTGATACAGGTCCGCCCAGGAACCGTAAGCGTAATGGTAGGCCGCGATCCGTTCCTGAATGGTGAGGTTGGGCACCCCCTGCTTGCGCGGCACGCCGGAAAAAGGGTGAATGCCGTTGTTCAGGAGTTTGAACAAAATCACCGCCAGGGCGAACTTGTCCTGTTCCTCGCCCATCTGGTCGCAGTTTTGCTTCATGCCTTCCGGGTAGATGTATTCCTCGCTGACGAACTCGGCCGGATAGCGGCCGTTTTCGCCGCGGATCGAAAAGCCGTCGCAGTCGAGGATGGCGATCAGCATGCTTTGTTTGTAAACATATACGTTGGAAGGTTTGAGGTCGACGATGTAGTGGCCTTTTTCGTGCAGCGCCGCCACCATGGTGCAGAGGTTGTAGGCGGCCTGCAGACGGTGTTCGTATTTTTCCGTCAGTTTCAGCTTCTGGCGGATCGCCTTTTGCATGAAGTGGTCGAGCGAAGCCGCCCGGCTCAAGTCGATCAGCGGCATCAGATAGCCGACGCAGAAGCCGTATTCGTTTTCCAGCAGGGCTTCCGGCCAGGCGATCTGAATATAGTTGTTGCCGTCTTCCATGGTGAACCGTTTGCCGTCTTTCATCGCCGGCGAAAAACTCGGCCGGTTGAGCAGCATGGCCTGCAGCTTTTCCCGGTTGGCGCTGCTTTTGTTCAGGTTGTGAAAAATTTTGGCCACCAGCTGCGGGTGCCCTTTAACCCGGAAAATGCGGCCGGCGGCGCCGCCCTTGTTGATCATTTCGCCGAGCGTGATCTGCTCCCAGGTGCGGTCGCCGTAAATGGCATTGTATGTCTGCGCGGTTTCTTCCATTACAGCCTGGCCCACAAAAAGGTTTTGTCATCAGGGTTCAGACGCTTGGCCCGGGTGGTGTTGAGGGTGTTGGTCAGGGCGCGTACGGCGCGGACCTGTTGTTTTTCCCGGTTGAGAAAGTCGTTGATCGGCAGCAGAAAATTCGGCTCAATGCGGCTGAAGTCGGGGGCAAAGGAAAAGTTGGTCAGTCCGTCGGACATCAGCATCACCGTGTGCGCTTCCTTAAAGGCGGTAAAACGCAGGCTTTCCTGCCAGTCGTCCATGGTATAGAAATAGGTTTCGCAGGCAAAGACCCCGTTTTCCGGCTTGGAAGCGACATAGCTGGAGAGGTCGGACGAGGTGAAAGCCAGCGCCGCGCCGTCGCCGATGTGGAAAAACAGCCCTTCGCCCTTGTGGCAGACGACGCCGACCACGGTGGCGGCAAAAGCCATGATGCCTTTTTTGTTGTTGGCGGAATTGAGCCGGTGGAAGGCGAGCTTGTCGCGGGCGACGCCGATGGCTTTGACGATGGCTGCGCGGATGTCCTTAAACGGGGCGTTTTCCAGCAGGTCGACCAGCGTGTCGCAGACGATTTTGGCGCCGATGCGGCCGTATTTGGTGGAACCGGCGCCGTCGGAAACGACAGCGACGAAGTTGGCGCCGCGGGTGGACCAGCGGCAGCGGTCCTGACAGAGCTGGCCGCGGCCGAGGTGCACCGGTCCGGTGATGCAGGCGGCGCGCACTTTGATGTTGGCGGCTTTAGTTTTCTTCATCCCAGTTTCCCGTGTCTTCAAACAGGTCTCCGGCGTTCGGCGCTGCTTTGGATATGCAGGAAACGCTGCGGCTGAGCCAGAGGAAAAATTCGGTAAATTTCAGCCCGGTGAGGCGTTTGGGCGAGTTGAGCGAAAAGCGCGCCAGTTTTTCCAGGTTGGCGCCTTCGGTGCCGACGGCGTGGATCACCACTTTTTTGTTTTCCTGCGCCCGGCAGCATTTGCGGGCGACGCTTTCCCAGTCGTAGTCGGTCGGTTCGCCGTCGCTGATGAGGAAAATCCACGGCCGTTTGGAAGTGATGCCGCAGCTGTCGTAAAGGCACTTCTGCTCTTCGATCTTCTGCAGCGCCAGTTCCATCGCCTTGCCGAGCGGGGTGAGGCCGCCGGCGGCCATTTCCGGCGCGGTGAAGTTCATGGCGTCGATCCAGTCGGCGGAAACTTCGGTTTCGTCCTTGCCGAAGGCCTTGATGATCAGAAGCTGCACCCTTGAGCTGGCGTCGATGTCTTCCTTCAGTTCCTTTTCCAGCGCTTTCAAACCGACGTTTAACTGTTTGATCGGTTCGCCGCGCATGGACCCGGAACAGTCCAGCACCAAAACGCAGGGGGTGCGTTCGTTGGCATTGTCGGCAAATTCCACATAAGGAATCATGTCGTCTACGAAGTTGTTTTCTGCCATTTTTTATGTTCCTTGTCTGTAGGCGTTATTTCCGCGGGTAGGAGTGGGGATAGGAGCTTCCTTCCGGCGGCACCGGGGTGGAAACTTTGCCGCAGCCGGCAAGCGAGAGCCCGGCGGCAACCAGAAAAAGCCACAGAAACAACGATGCCTTATTCATATCTTTCACCTTTTGCTTGTCTATTTGCGTATCAATGTTTATATATTATTACTCTATCGGAAACAAGGCAAAAAATATAATACAGTTATCAATAGGCAAATGAGAAAAATCTGGCAAATTTTTTTGACGGTGGCGCTGTGTTTGCAGACGATCGCCGCAGAAGCTTCGGAAAAGGGCGTGAACATTTACGGTGCGGCCCGCGACGTGCCGTCGAAGGCGGTATACGGAGAGGCCGGCAACCGCGTGCGGATGGACGATTTCAAAGGCGATTTCGTGCTGGCGGTGTTTTGGTCGCGTTACTGCGTTCCCTGCATTCGCGAACTGGAAAGTTTAAACGAGTTTGCCCGGCAGACCAAAAACGACGGTATCCGGGTGATTCTGATTTCTCCGAAAGAGGAATGGCAGGGCGGTTTTGCCGAACAGCGCCGGCTGCTTTCCAAGTACGGGGCGCCGGATCTGGAAACTTATGTTGACGACAAGAGCGATCTGGCGGCGGCGTTCGGCATTTTTTCCTCGCCGGTGACGGTGCTGATCGGCCGCGAAGGCAAAGAAATAGGAAGAATCCGCGGCAGTGCCGAGTGGGACAGTCAGGACGTGATCGAATACATGTACAAGATCAAAGCCGAGCATGGCTGAGAAGTTTGTTCCGGCGGTTCGGAAAATGAAAAACCCCGTATGTACGGGGTTTTTGTATGCCGAAAATCCCCGGCCGGGCCGGGAGAATCTTTTGGCATCTAAAAACCATGCGTTCGGTATGCAGTCTTCTTAGATGCGCGAATCCTGAATTTGACATGTTTTGGGGTTTTCCGCTGCGGCGTGCCCGGCGGAATTTCCTAGCTTTTTTCCCTCAGGTTGGGAAACAGTTCCTTGCCGAGCGACAACCGGCTGCGCTGGGTGTCGATGGAAGTGGCCAGATTGAGCTTGCCGGTTTTGATGATGGCGCGAACCTGGTCGCCCTGGGTGGTGTCCGGGTTGGCGAACAAATAGGTGACGGCCGGTACTTTTTTGCGGATGCCGTTTAAGGTCTGGTGCATCACTGCCAGCATGCCGCGGGAGAACAGGTCATAGGCCAGGTCTTCGGTCATGCCCGAAGAGGAGGCGTATTTGATGACTGAATTGATGGCGTCGGTGACGTTGTTGGCGTGAATGGTTGACAAAACCAGGTGGCCGGAGGTGCAGGCGCGCAACACTTCGCTGGCGGTTTCCGGGGTGCGGATTTCGCCCACCAGAATAAAACGCGGTTTGGAACGCAGCGCCGATTTCAGGCAGGCGCCCCAGTTTCCTTCGATCGGCTGGGTCTGTTTGCACAGGCCGAGACTGCCGTTTAAGGCGTTGTAACTGCCGTCGAGCGGCATTTCCGCCGGGTCTTCAATGGTATAGGCAAAGCCGCCTTCGGTGATCAGATATTCCTTCATCAGCGAGGAAACGGCGGTGGTCTTGCCGGCGCCGGTCGGCCCTGACCACAGGATCAGCCCGGCGGCGTCGCTCAGATTCAACAGATATTTGCGCAATTCCGGCGCAAAACCGAGGGAATTGAAGGCCGGTACTTCCGGCGGCATCTTGCGGGCGCAGTACTGGATGCCGTAGATGCTGACGCTGCGTTCCACGCGGTAAAGGATTTTGTTGTAAAGGACGGAATAGCTGGGGTTGCTGCCGTCGTAACAGCTTTCCACCTTGTCGTAGAAGTAGTTGAAGTCGTCGGTTTTGATTTTCATCAGTCCGTTGGCGGTTTTGCCGTCGGGAATGTAAGCGACTTTGTCGGGAGTGATGTAAATGTCGGAAAAGTTAATTTCGTTGATTGTGCTCATCGGTTAATCCTGCGGTTTCAGTTAATCGTTTCTCCGGGATAAACTCCGAAAAAGTCCCCCCTTTGAACCCAGCCTTCGATTGAGGCGAATTTGATCAGGCAAAAATCCTTGTCTTCCGGACATTTTTCCACCTTGCCGATCACCTGGTCTTCGACTTTGGCAATCACTTTGGCGTCGTGTTCCGGCTTGGCGTAGATGCTGCTGGTGCCTTTGTTGGTCATTTTGATCCAGCGCTGGCTGCTTAACATCGGCTTGTAGACCCAGGTTTCCGAGCCTTCCCAGTCGCGTATCTGGCGCCACAGGTCAAATTCGGCAATGATTTCGACCGGTGCGTTCTTTTGTTTGTATACCCATTCGATCGGGTAGCGGGAACCGGGACCGGAACGGGCGTTGACCAGTTTGGAACGCAGTGAGGCCATCCGCGGCAGACTGCGGCCCGAATCGCCGTCGTCCCCGTTTTGCGCGGAAACGGGAAGGGCAAACAGACAAACGGCCAGCACGGCGCTTAAAAATGTTTTCATCTCTTTTGTCCTCATTAATGCTTTTTTATCACAATTGGCGTAATGATACCCATATATGATAAACAAAAGGTAAAATTCAGGTAATCGAAGGAGAAAAAAATGGATTTACGGAAAACGGCGGCGGAACTAATCAAGTTTCGCACGGAAACGGGCAACCTGCCGGAGATCGACCGGTGCATGCGCTATCTTTCAGGGCTGGCGGACGAAATGGGCGCGGCGGTTGAAATTTACAAAAAGGACGCGCTGGCGCCGGTAATGCTGCTGACAAACGGCGAAAAGCGCGATTTCGATGTTCTCGCGGTCGGGCATATCGACGTGGTGCCGGCCGCCGATAATATGTTTATTCCCTATGAGAAAGACGGCAAAATGTTCGGCCGCGGCACCCTTGACATGAAGTCTTTTGCCGCAGTCGGGCTTGCTTCGCTCGAATATGTCATCAAAGAAAAGCTGCCGCTTAAGTTCGGTGTGCTGCTGTCTTCCGACGAAGAGAAAGGAAGCTTCGGGCTGGAAGCCTTCTTAAAGGACAATCCCGCTCTTGAGGCCAAAATCGTATTTGACGTCGACGTTGCCGGCAGCATCAACAAAATCGTCGCCCGCTGCAAAAGTCCGGTTTTCGTCAAGCTGACGTCGGAGGGCAAGGAAGCGCACGGTTCCACCCCGTGGGAGGGAATCGACGCCAACGAACAGCTGATGCAGACCTGGCAGAATATCCGCGGTTTTTATCCTTATTACAGCAAAAAAATGCCGAAACCGGCCGACACCTGGGTTGACACGGTTCATTTTGCCAAAATCGAAGGCGGCGCGGTGGCCAATGTCATAGCCAACCATGCCGAGGCTCTGCTCGATTTCCGTCTGACGGAAAAATCCACTCTTGCCGGGCTGGAGGAAAATCTGCGAAAAGCGGCGGTTGAAGGCGTTGACTGGCGGATCATCTCTGCCGGCAGAGCGGTGGTGATGGATGAAAACAATCCTCATATCCGCGCTTACAAGCAGTTGGCGGAAGAATATCTGGGACAGCCGCTTGAGTTTGAATATATCGGCGGCGCGACGGATTCCCGCGCATTTGCCGAACGCGGCTCGGTGGTGATCATGCATTCGGGCAGCGGCGATGGCATGCATGCGGCCGGCGAATACGTCGTCTGGCAGTCGGTCGAACAGCTGGCCGAGATTCAAAGGAGGTTTTTGCAGCGGCAGGCGGAAAACGGTTTTTAACGTCGGTTGACGCGGTCGGCGAACAGAATCGGGTTCAGTTTCAGAGCCGGCGGCCGTTTCGGGGTTTCTGCCGGCGTGAACAGGCTGACCCGGCGGTCGCCGCCGAACCATTCCCGTTTTCGGCAGGTTTCCCGGTCAGGAGCGGTGCCGCAGACGCGGCGGATGCGGGTCAAAATCTTTTCTTCGGTTTTGACAACGCGGCCGCTTTTGCCGTACAAGGTCAAGTCCTGGTAATTCAGCTTGTCGTAACTGCAGACGTAAAAGTTTTGCAAATCCTCATAAGTCAGAAATTTTTTTGCGTAGAGGACTTCCATACAGCGGCGCACCGCCAGCCCGTTGTTAAAGCCTTTGCGGGAATAGGCCTTGCGCAAAAAAGCGCGGGACAGGTTTTCGACCGAACCGCCGGCGTTGATCAACCGAGCGATTTGCGAAGGGCGTCCCCGGTTTTGCAAAATTTTTGCGCCGCAGTTGTACGTTAGGCTGATGAGAGCCGCCATTTCTTCCGTTTCCAGACGGCGGGCAATGTATTTGTCAATCAGCGGGTAGGCGTGTTTTTCCAAATAGGCGCGAACCATCTCATACATTTCGCGGTTGTCTTTCAGCCGGTCTTTGAGGGTAACCCGGCGTCCGTCGGGAAACGTGGTGTTGCCGATGCCGATGGTGGCGATGCCGTTGCAGTCGTCATAGGCTTTGAGCGAACAGCCTTCAAAAAAAACGAGCAGCGGCAGCGCATGCTTTTCCGCCGCGCGAAATTTGGCGAAAACGTCGGTTTTTTCGGTCTTTTCCGTTTTCGGCCGCCGCGGTTCGGCCGTCTGTGCGTTGAGAATGCCGCCGCCCGCCGGCGAAAGCCCGATTATGGCCGAAGCCAGAAACGTCTGCAGTTTGCCCATTTTATTCTCCTTTCCGGCGTTTGTCATTATAACCGGGACAAAGGCAAAAATAAAGTTGTTTTTCGGGCTTTTCGGCCGGCAACAAAGAACTGGACATAACGGTGAAAATACGTTAACATAACACGTTAATGCTGATCGTTAACCAACAACCAAGACTTCGGATAGAATGAGTACGATGCTAACGGCGGGGTTGATTGTCTGCGGCTTGCTGACGGCCGGCTGCGTATGGGTGCTCAACCTCAAAATCGACGGATACGGCCCGGCGGCGCGCTGGGGGTCGATGCTCGGCATCGCGCTTTTGCTGGCCATGTTCATATATTCTATCCATTATGTCAAAGGCGCCGACTATTCCCGCGGGTTGATTCTGGCGCTTTCGGTGGGGATGACAATCGTCTGGCTGTTGGCCTGCGGATTTACGATCGGGGTGCTGGTAATTGTGTCGGTCGGCGCCTACTGGCTGGTTACCACTTGGAGAAAGACTGATTTCCGCGAGTTTTGGTCGGGGGTGAAATCCGACTTTAAAACCGAGGTGGCCAGTCTGAAATCGTGGATAGATGACGAAGAATGATTGATTTTGTAAAAAGTGCGGTTATAATCCGTTCTTGTTTGAGGTCAGCGTAGCTCATCAGGATAGAGCACAGGTTTCCTAAACTGTGGTTGATTTTCCTTTGTTTTCATATAACTCATTGAATTGGAGCCATATATTATCCCTGCGAAATGGTGTAAATATTTTTCGTGTCTCAATGGTGCCTCAAAAATTTCAATTTTAATGATTCGTTTATAAAAAAAATAATAATGAAACCCATATACTATATATGATATCATTTCATCATCGCTGATAAATAAAATTATCAATGATGGAATTTGTTGGACTTTTAGACATCACATTCCCTACTTTTCACAGATTTTGTGCTTCATCTTAAAAAAAAGATGGGCATTAGAATTTTATTATCAAAATTATTAAGGAGAGATTATGGAAACAAACAGATTAGAAATTTTCAAAGAACAATTAGAACAATACCAAGAAGAATTCATTATAACAAATGATGATAACCTCATAACAGCAACCTCAACGAAATTTATAGAACCAACCATTGAAGAAAAAAAGCTGGATTTAATTAAATTTCATCAACAAATGTTAAAAAATAACAACATTCAATTAATGAATAAATTTAAAGAAACCAAAAGAAATGAAATAAAAAAATACAAAGAAACTCATTCTAAAAAAGAAGCTAATAAACCAATTACTCCATATCGGCAGGAAATTATCAATACATTAAAAAATCCTGATAATGGTTTTAATCTGGCTCTTACTCTAAATTTTAATCCTGTTAATTTGTCTGGATTGTTTAATTTACAAATGGTTCAGAATAAAGTGAATGAATGGTGGAAGTTATACTGCTCCTATACCTTTGGAAAAGATGCTTCCAAATATAAAGCAATGAACTATATAGGTTTTGTTGAACACGTTGAGAGCAATATTCACGCACATTTATCAATCAAACATCCCCAAAAACCAATGACTGATAAATTTATATATGATGAGGAGCAGGCAATTAAAATCCTATGGAAAACAGTTCAGATGAGTGGAACAGTTTTTCTGGATAGGATTTTTAGTGATGGCTGGTTTTATTATCAAACCAAATGTTCTGACTTTCAAAATCGGTTAATTTTTTCTCCAAATTGATAAATACTATTATCAGAAATCAAGGAGATTTGATGAATAATAGCAAGAAAAATCAATATTTGGAGATGTTTTTAAACATTGCAGACGAGTTATTACAAGAGCAAAAAATAAAAAGTAGGAGAGATTTTAGCAGCCGATATTTGAATAAATGCTCCAACTACATTGGCTCATTAATTTATCAGAACAAAAAGCCAAGTATAGCATCAGGATGGGCTTTGTTTGTGAATTTGAATAGAAACAAACAACTTCCTGATTGGCAGGAAAAATTATCAAAAACTCTATATAATATGGCAGTCAAGGATTAAAATGAGAGAAGATATAAATTTTGAAGAACTAATAGATAAAATAGATTTTATATTAAATTCTTCTAAACCTCTGCCTCATTATATGAAAGAGGAACGAGAATTGGCTGAATTGGTAAAACATTTGAAAGAAATTCCAAAATATGAAACCTTAAAGCAGTTTGAACTTCTTTTTGATGCAGACCCCTTTTTAATGCATTTTTTAGCAGGAACAGATTTTACAAAATTACTTAAAATTATAGATAGAACGACGATGAAGTATAAGCATCTTGATGGATATACCCCCTTGATGATGATTGTGGTTAATCCGAATATTACCAATTTTGAAAAAACAGTTGTGATTGATAGATTGATAGAAATGGGCTGTGATGTTAACAGACCAAATGATTTTGGTGAAACTGCTTTGATGATGGCAGTCAAAAGAAATAATCGTAAAATGATGGAGTATTTGTTGGAAAATGGTGCAAATCCTAATATTTCCGATAATTTAGGAGTTACACCATTAATGATTGCTACTTTCAATTCACAGCTCTATAATATGGCAGTTCTTCATTTTTTCAACGCACAGCTGGGCGCAACTTGCTCATCTTATGAATTGGATGTTTTTGATATTGCCGAGATAACAAAAATATCAAATACGATGGAAGTTTTAAAAGATTTCTAACGATATTAATTTAACATATATGTTTGATAAAACCAGAGTATCAAAGCTCTGGTTTCGTTTTTATTCTATTTTAACTCTTCCGCTCTATAATAACTCAAAATATTGACTATAAAGGTGGTAAAAAATGACCAAGGAACAAGAGAGAGCAGAATTACACAGAGTTATTTGGCAAATTGCCAATGATTTGCGAGGCAGTGTTGACGGTTGGGATTTCAAATCCTATGTGCTGGGGATTCTTTTCTATCGTTTTATCTCTGAAAACATTACAGCTTACATAAATAAATTACAAAAAGAAAGCGGTATTGCTGACTATGATTATACCAAAGAAACTGATGAAAACGCCGAAACAGCCAGAGAATACGCCGTTTCTACCAAAGGTTTTTTCATTTTGCCCAGTGAATTGTTTCAAAATGTACAGAAGAAAGCCAAAAATAATCCCAATCTTAATGAAACATTAAGTAAGGCGTTCCGCGATATTGAAGCCTCCGCACAGGGAACGGCAAGTGAAGAGGATTTCAAAGGATTGTTTGCAGATATTGATGTTAACAGCAATAAATTAGGGGCAACTGTTCAAAAGAGGAACGAAAAACTGGTTAAGATTTTAGATTCTATTAATGAATTGAAACTTGGCAATTTTACCGACAATACCATAGATGCTTTTGGTGATGCTTATGAATATTTGATGACAATGTACGCCAGCAGTGCAGGAAAATCAGGAGGTGAGTTTTTTACGCCACAAGAGGTTTCTGAACTTTTGGCAAAAATTACATTGGTTGGAAAAACATCCGTCAACAAAGTTTATGACCCTGCCTGCGGTTCGGGGTCGCTACTACTGAAATTTGCCAAAATTCTGGGGCAGGAAAATGTAAAAGACGGATTCTATGGTCAGGAAATAAACATTACGACTTATAATCTCTGCCGTATCAATATGTTTTTGCACAATATCAATTATGAAAAATTTGATATTGCTTTGGGTGATACCTTAACCGACCCCAAACATTGGGATGATGAACCTTTTGAAGCAATTGTTTCTAATCCGCCATATTCAATCTCTTGGGCAGGAGACAGCAATCCCATTTTAATCAATGACCCGCGTTATTCTCCTGCGGGTGTTTTAGCTCCACGAAGCAAAGCAGACCTTGCTTTTACGATGCATATGCTTAATTGGCTGGCAGCAGACGGAACAGCGGCAATTGTAGAATTTCCAGGGGTTCTATATCGTGGCGGCGCAGAGCAAAAAATTCGTAAATATTTAATTGACAACAACTTTATTGATTGTGTAATTCAGCTTCCCGCCAATTTATTCTTTGGCGTGAGTATTGCAACTTGCATCATCGTTTTGAAGAAAAGCAAGAAAGACAATGGAGTTTTATTCATTGATGCCAGCAATGAGCTTGTTCATTCAGGTAATAAAAACAAACTTTCTGATGATAATATTAAAAACATCTTGCAAGCCTACATTAAAAGAGAAGACGTTGAACACTTTTGCAAATTGATTAGAAATGATAAAATCGGTGAAAATGATTATAATATCTCCGTTTCTTCCTATGTTGAGCAGAAAGATACCCGAGAAAAAATTGATATTAAGGTTTTAAACGAGCAAATCAAGCAGATTGTAGCCAAGCAAAACGAGCTACGCCAACAAATAGACGCTATTGTAGCAGATTTGGAAGGAGTGGCGTAATGACTAAAAAAAAGGAAATTACAATCAGAAGTTCTGCCGCTGAATATCTTACCTTTATTACCGCAACGGGAGAGAGCGGTATTGAGGCAATCTATGCTGATGAAAATGTATGGCTGACACAAAAGATGATGGGTGTTTTGTATAATGTGGAAACAAATACAATTAACTATCATCTTAAAAAAATTTTTAGAGATATGGAGTTGGATGAAGATTCAGTTATTCAAAAATTTAGAATAACTGCCGCTGATGGAAAAACATACGAAACAAATCACTATAATTTAGGAGTGATAATATGAGGCTAAGTGACATATTATCAACTAAACCATCAGCAGATTTTAAACCAGTAGATGGTTTTTTAGAGGGAAAGATTCTGAATAGAGGAAAGTTGAAAAAAATTGATGTCGGAAACATACAAATAGATTTCTTTTGTAGGAAGTGCAATAAGATGCAATCTTTTTGCTTGTATAATCCTGTCAAACCTTGCGCCGTTCACTGCATCGGAATAAACGAAAAAATGATAAGCATAGACTGCGTCTTAACTTGTTTGTTTTGTGAAAGTTCAATTCCTGTCTGGTTTTTAATTGAAAGCGAAAATGAAATTCATTCTCTGAATCCCAGAGTTAGAATAATCAAATATTCAGATAAATTGTCAGAAAGCGTCAGTTACAGACCTACTTCAAAATATCTTGAATTATTTGATGCCGCGGATAAGGCTTATAGAGAAGGATTAGGTGCAGGAGCAATTATATATTTGCGAAAGATATACGAGACAATTGTAAGTGAAATTGTTAAAAATTATAATATCAACAAAGCATTGAGTTTTAAAGAAAAATTAAAAGAAGCCAACGAAAAAGCACATATAATTCCGCACGGATTGGACGATAGAAAATATGAACTATTTCAAGAGTTAAGTAATATTATTCACGGGGAATTTGATGATAAAACAGCATTAAGCGAATATCCCCTGTTAAAAGAATTAATAAGTTCAATAGTTGAGAATATTCAAACCGCAGACAGATTAAAAGAACTTAGAAAGGTTTTAAAGTTATAAGGAAATGAAGATGAGTAAAATTGACGATTTGATAAAGCAATATTGTCCGAATGGGGTTAAATATAAAGAATTAGGAAATATTGGTATATTTTATGGAGGATTATCAGGTAAGAGTAAAGAGGATTTTAAGGATGGTAATTGTAAATACATAACCTACACCAATATATATTCAAATCCCGCATTAAAAATAGATATTGAAGATAAAGTAAATATTCAGAATGGTGAAAAACAGAATATAATTCAATATGGAGATGTTTTATTTACGGGGTCATCTGAAACCCCTGATGAATGTGGTTTTTCATCGGTAGTTACACAAAAAATTAAAGAAAATATTTATCTTAACAGTTTTTGTTTTGGGTTTAGGTTAAACGATTTAACTCAATTTAATCTGCATTTTTTGAAGCATTTATTTAGAAGTTATGAAATCAGAAAACAAATAGTAGGAACTGCAAGTGGTGTAACAAGATTTAATGTATCTAAAAAACGTTTTGCTAAAATCAAAATTCCAGTTCCGCCGTTGCCTGTACAAGAAGAGATTGTGAAAGTGCTGGATGCTTTTACCGCGCTGGAGGCGGAGCTGGAGGCGGAGCTGGAGGCGCGCAAGCGTCAATATGAGTATTACCGCAACAAACTCCTGACCTTTGATGAAAATACAACGGGGGGGGGGTATTAACTGGAAAATGCTATCAGAAGTATTTGATATTAAAAATGGATATACCCCCTCAAAAGCCAATAAAGAATTTTGGAAAAATGGAACAATTCCGTGGTTTAGAATGGAAGATATAAGAGAGAATGGAAGAATTTTAAATGATTCTATACAGCATATAACGCCACAAGCAGTAAAAGGAGGTAAATTATTTCCTGCAAACTCAATTATTGTTGCAACAACAGCCACTATTGGTGAACACGCTTTAATAACTGTTGATTCGTTAGCGAATCAACGGTTCACTTTTTTATCAAAAAAAGTGAACCGTTACAATGAGTTAGATATGAAATTCTTTTATTATTATATGTTTGTTATTGATGAATGGTGTAAAAATAATACAAATGTATCAGGGTTTGCTTCGGTAGATATGAATAAATTTAAAAAACTAATGATTCCCATTCCTCCAATAGAAGAAAAGGAAAGAATTGTTGCAATTTTAGATAAGTTTGATAGCCTTGTTAATGATATTTCAGAAGGTTTGCCTGCCGAACTCACTGCTCGCAGGCAGCAATATGAATATTACAGAAATAAACTGCTGACCTTTGACGAGGCTGCTTAAATACGGAGTTGATTAATGAACAAAATTAGTGTCGTAGCGGAAAATCCTGAAAGCACGGTTGTTGCCGAATATCAGGGGATGAAAACAAAACAGACCGAATATCAATCCGAGGCAGACTTAGAAAAAGCGTTCATTAAACAACTACAAAATCAGGCATACGATTATTTGCCGATTAATTCCGAAAAAGACCTGATTGATAATTTGCGCCATCAACTGGAAAAATTAAATGATTATCACTTTACCGACAAAGAATGGGACCGATTCTTCAAACAGGAAATTGCCAATCCTAATTTTGGCATTAAGGAAAAGACCAAAATAATCCAAGAAGATTACAAAAAAGTTCTTTATTATGAAAAGCCCGTTGATAACTACCAGTTCCGCAATATTTTACTGATAGATAAAGACAACATTCACAACAATACTTTGCAAGTTATCAATCAGTATGAAACGGATGAAGGCAAAAGAGCCAATCGCTATGACGCAACTGTTTTGGTTAATGGTCTGCCTTTGGTGCATATAGAGTTAAAACGCCGTGGTGTTGATATTAAAGATGCTTTTAACCAAATTAACCGCTATCAAAACGATAGTTTTTGGGCAGGAAGCGGTTTATATGAATTTGTGCAGATATTTGTTATCTCAAATGGCACTTATACCAAATATTACAGTAATACCACCCGCCAATCACATATCAGTGAAAACTCGGGAATATCTTCAAAAAAAGGCAAAAAGACCAGCAACAGTTTTGAATTTACCTCTTGGTGGGCAGATAGAAAAAACAAACCGATTATTGATTTAATTGATTTTGCTAAAACATTTTTTGCCAAACACACAATTTTAAGCATTTTAACCAAATATTGCATTTTTACATCTGATGAAATGCTGATGGTAATGCGTCCTTATCAGATTGTGGCAACTGAAAGCATTATCAATAAAATCAATATTTCAAGTAATTATAAACAATACGGGACGGTTGATGGCGGTGGATATATTTGGCACACCATGGGCAGCGGAAAAACGTTGTCCTCTTTCAAAACCGCACAACTCGCTCAAAATATGGCGATTATTGACAAGGTTTTATTTGTGGTGGACAGGAAAGACCTTGATTACCAAACAATGAAAGAATATGACAAGTTTGAAAAAGGAGCCGCTAACAGTAACACCAGCACGGCAGTTCTGAAAAAACAGCTTGAAAATTCCAATGCTCGCATCATCATTACCACAATTCAAAAACTAACCTGTTTTATCAAACAGAATAAAGAGCATCCCGTCTATAACCAACATATTGTGATAATTTTTGATGAGTGCCACCGAAGCCAATTCGGTGAAATGCATCAGACTATTACCCAAGCCTTTAAGAAATATCATCTATTCGGTTTTACTGGTACGCCGATATTTGCCGAAAATGCTTATACTGGTTGTAAATCAGACCTTAAAACAACGGCCCAGTTATTCGGAGAACAGTTGCATACATATACAATTGTTGATGCAATCGCTGACAAAAACGTTCTACCCTTTCGTATTGATTACATCAGTACGATGAAAGAACAAGAAAATATTAAAGATTCCAAGGTTTGGGACATTAACCGTGAAAAAGCCCTTGCTGCCCCTGAAAGAATATCTCGTATTGTTTCTTATATTCTGGAACATTTTAACCAAAAAACAATGCGTAATGATAGGTCTTACAGCTATAATATTTTGACCAATGTCGCCGATATTGCCAAAGCAAAGAATCGCAAAGATATTGATGAAATTAAACAAAAAGTTCGGCTGACAGGTTTTAATTCCATTTTTGCCGTTTCTTCCATTCCGTTTGCCAAACTTTATTATGAAGAATTTAGAAAGCAAATGGCTGAAAATCCTTTGCAAAAACTCAAAATCGCAACCATTTTCAGTTTTGGGATGAATGGAGATGACAACTCTGATGATGGCGTATTGGATGAAAATCCAGAAGATACCAGCAGGTTGGATAAAAGTGACAGGGATTTTCTGGAAAGTGTAATTGACGACTACAACAAAATGTTTGATACATCTTACGATACATCAAGCGATAAATTTCAAAACTATTATAAAGATGTATCTATGCGGATGAAAAACCGAGAAATTGACCTGTTGATTGTCGTCAATATGTTCCTAACAGGCTTTGATGCCACGACCTTAAACACGCTATGGGTGGATAAAAATTTAAGGATGCAAGGATTATTGCAGGCATTTTCAAGAACCAACCGTATTTTAAATGCTGTTAAAGCCTTTGGTAATATTGTATGTTTCCGCAATTTGGAAGATGCAACCAACAAAAGCCTTGCTCTATTTGGCGATAAAGAAGCAGGCGGTATCGTATTGCTCAAAACTTTTGCAGAATATTATAATGGTTATACCGATGACAAAGGGAAATATGTCAAGGGCTACAAAGAGCTTATTGAAGAGTTGGAAGAAAAATATCCAGCAGGGGAACTAATTGTCAGTGAAAAAGAAAAGTGGGATTTTGTTAAACTTTATAGTGCAATTCTACGATTAAAAAATATTCTATCTTCATTTGATGAATTTGCAGGAAAAGAAATTTTATCCGAACGCGATGTTCAAGATTATCATAGTCAATATCTGCGGATTTACGACGAATTGCGCCCACAAGGTAAAGAAAAAGATAATGTTAATGATGACCTTGTTTTTGAGATTGAACTGATTAAGCAGGTTGAAATCAATATTGATTATATCTTGATGCTGATTAAAAAGTATCACGAAGGTCATATGGAAGACAAAGAAATCAAGGTTAGTATTTTGAAATCCGTTGATGCCAGTATTGAGCTGCGCAGCAAAAAAGACCTCATTGAAAACTTTATTGATTCGCTCACACCAACCAGTAATGTTGATGAGGATTGGAAAAAATATGTTAATGAACAGAAAATAGCGGAACTGGATAAAATCATTGAGGAAGAAAACCTGAACAAGGAAGAAACTTATAAGTATGTCAATAATGCTTTCAAAAATGGTTATGTTCAGGAAAACGGAATACAAATTAATAAGGTTTTACCTCCACTGCCGATTATTGACCCGCAAAAAAGACGGCAAAAAAAGAGAGAAACCGTTATTCAGAAAATTATCGCATTCTTTAATCGCTTTCGCGACATTTCATCGCAATTGATTGGAGAATAAAATGACCAATTATCCAAATTCCGCATCTGCGTATTCAAGGTATGCACAACAACAAAAGAAAGAAGAGCAGGATAAACTATTTCAACAACAATGTGCCATAGCCAGCCTTGAAGAGGCAAAAAAGAATACACAATTGGCGGAGAAAAATACAAAAATCGCGGAAGAGAATAATGAAATATGCAAAAGTGCTTTGAGTAAATCTATTATAGCCAATAGATTATCGTTTATTTCTATTGTCATTGCGATAGTTTCACTTGTTTTTGCTATTTGTAAATGACTTGAAAACCATTAGATGTTTTTCTTAACTAATTCACGGGCGTGGTCAATATCACCTTTCATTTCTCCTTGGCTGAATATACACCCCAAGCAACCAAGAACAGAATCGCATCTTTGGCATTTGGTAGCAATAATTTCAGAAATTGCTTCCAGATATCGTACAATTTCAGCATCTTCGTGTTTTCGTATAGCATTTAGTTTTTCATCAGTCATCTCATTTTCTCCACAGATAACTTACTGGAACTGCCCACATCTTTTCTGATAATGGAATAACATCATTACCAGTATAAAAAATGATACCTTTCTTAAATTTATCTCCGACTAAATCTTTGAGTTCCTGCAAACCTGACAAATATTTCCTATCAATAGATTTTGAGCTTTTAACTTCAATACCGATTATTTCACCAGAATTATTTTCTAAAACAAAATCAGCTTCTTTACCTGTTGAGGTTCTGAAATGAGATAACTCAATATTATGAATTGATGCATGCTTTAAAAGTTCTGCGGCAACAAAATTTTCAAATATATGACCAAAGGTCATTTTATCATTCTCATAAACCTCTAAAATACTTCTTTTGGTTATGTATGATAAGAAATTGCTGTCGGTAAAATACATTTTAGGTGACTTAACAAAGCGTTTATTAAGTTTGTTTGGCATTGCCCACGGCTTTATATTGAAAACCATAAAGCTGTTAAGGGCAAAAGCCATCATTTTTTCATAAGTTTTATAATCAACGCCGATTTCAGAAGCAATGGCTGTATTATTTAATAATCCTCCTGTTCGCATCGCGAGTAAAGAAAAAAGCATAACCATCATATCTGGATTTTTCAGGTCTGATATAGATTTTACATCTCTGTTGAGAATTGTTGTCAGGTAGTTGTCAAACCACTTGATACGGTCAATTTCAGGATTTTTTGCAATTTCGGGGTATGTACTGCTGGTTATTGCATCTAAAATATTATAATCTTCATAACTCTGTATGGATAAATCTTCATTAAAAAGTCTATCAATTAAATGAATATTGGTTTGATAATATTCACTTGCTGAAAATGGATACAGAGTAAGAATAGACATTCTGCCTACAAGAGCATCAGATAATGTTGGCAAAGCCATTAAATTGGCAGAGCCTGTCAACAGATAAAGACTTTTATTCTGCCCATCCAACCTGTTTCCATCTATTTTCATTTTCAAATATGGAAAAATTTCAGGAGCAAACTGAACTTCATCAATAATATTCAAAGCATCCTGTGGAAGATTATCAATAAATGAAGCAGGGTCAGATTTAGCCGATGACAGCATTAACGGCGAATCAAAAGTAATATGGTTAATCTTAATACTTTCAGGCAAATGAGAACAGAGGGTTGATTTACCAACCTGCCGACCACCATTTAAATATGTCAAAGGACGAGTGCTTATGCTCTCTTCCAGTTCGCTTGTCAGATTTCTGTAAATATATTTCATATTAAATCCTGTAAATTATATGATTATAATCCAGTAATTACAATTAAGATAGTCCTTAAATTGTAGAAAGTCAAGGATTATAAATATAAAATAATCATTTTATTATTTTATAAGTTTGGTTATTTTGTGAAAATTATAAAAGAAACTTGATTTTTAGGCTGTTAAGCTATAAACAGGTATCAGGTTGTCAGCGTAGCTCATCTGGATAGAGCACTGGTTTCCTAAACCAGGGGTAGTGGGTTCAAGTCCCGCCGCTGACGCCATTTTTATTTTGCGTTATTCAAATATTCATCAAGGTCTTCTTTCTTATAAAATACTTTTCTACCAATGTAAGTAGGTTTTGGACCTTTTCTTTGACTCCTCCATACAGCGAGAGTATTTGGCCGAATCCTCAAAATGTGAGCAACATTTTCAGTCGTGTAGAGATTTTGATTATCCTGTATTATATTGGAAGAATTGGGAATAAATCCTTTGCCATCATCAATTGTTTGAATTTTTTGTTCTTTTCTCACTTCTAATTCATAATTTTCAATATCACTGGCTGCTATGTTAAAGCCTGATGCCCGCAATGAAAATTTTAACACTTGCAGACAGGTTAAAAATTCTTTTCGTTTTTTGCAGTTAAATATGTGTCCAATAGTTTTGAACCTCGTGCCAAATTTACAATTATCAAACCAAAAAGGAGCTTCAAACCTACTTTCCATTATCTTTCCATTATTAAAATCACGCCCATTAAATATAGCTTCATCTTTAAAAATCGCTTCAACGAGATTAATTCCCTGGCAAGATAATGAATTATTACTATCCGTAAAATCTGCTCTTGAATCAAAAATACCATTTCTGAATTCTATTGCTTTATTAAATTTGGCATTTATAAAAGATGCTTTCTTTTTAAAGGAAAAGTGTTCAAAGTGTATTTTTTCATCAAATTCTGCTTCATCAAAAGAGATATTTCCATCAAAATCGCAACGATTAAAGGATATTGGTGCTTTAAAAATCTTATTTGAGGCATTTATATCCTTAAATTTGCATCTATTAAAAGAAATATCAGCAACATTACTGGATAAAATAGCTAAAATTTCCTCGTTAGAGCATAAACTAAAATCAATTTCATAAAGATAAATTTGATTATCTAAAATTTTAAGATACTTATCTTTATTATATTTTCTCACTTGTAGCTCCAATCATTGAATTAACAGTTTCATTTAATTTATCTCTTAATTCTTCAACGCCCAAATTAACATAGATTTGTGTACTTTGCAGGTTTTTATGCGTTAATGCCCGCTTAACGGTAAAGGCATCTGCTCCTTGGGCAATTAATTGAGTCGCAAGAGTATGCCGTAAATCGTGTAAATGCAAATCTGAAATATTTGCCTTCTTTAATATATTTCTCCATACACTTCTGACCTCACGGATATGCCCACTTTGAGAATTAGTGGAAAAAAAGACATAGTCATTATATTTTAAATCTTTTAATTTGTTAAGAATTTCAATTGCAGCATCGGCTAATGGCAATGGAATGTTTTTGCCTGTTTTGGTTTCGGGAATAATCCAAGTTTTTGTTTCCAGATTTATATCCTGCCACCTCATTGAAAATATATTATCCCTTCGTGCCCCCGTAATAAGAGCCATCAAGATAGCATATTTAGATATAGAATCGCCAATTTGATTGATTGCTTCATTAAACCTTTTTAATTCAGCAGAATCCAAATGCCTGGTTCTTGTTTCCTGACGGTTTAACACAACTGCTGACGCAGGATTATGACCTGTATAAATATTCTGCTTGATGAAATAATTATAAATGGTTCTTAAAAATACAATAGTTTGATTGGCACAGCGATGACCGTGATTTGAGGTAATATAACGATGAAGACGTTTTACATCATCTACTGAAATCTGGGAAATTTTCCTTTTTCCAAGGTTTGTCAGATAATGTTTCCATAAATCTTCATAATACGTAATTGTTCGTTGTTTTAACAAAGACTCTTTATCAGCCATAAATTGCTCATATAATTTAAAAAGAGTAGATTCATTGCTAACTTTTCTTCGTTCTTCTATTGGATTGATGCCTTTTTTCATATTAATTTTTGCAATTCTTGCTTCTTGGCGAGCTTCATCAACACTCATATATGACGGCTCCCCCAATTTTACACGGATTTGAGTTCCTAACACACGGTTTCGTAAATAAAAAGCCTTCGCTCCCGATGGTGTTACTTGAACAGACAACCCCAGCTCAACAGTATCGTAGTAAAAAATCCGTTTGGTCGGAGTTGGTAAGTTTTTAATATTTGCATTTGTAAATTTAAATTTTTTATCCATCGCCCTGCCTTCCGTGCCTCAATAGTGCCTCAAATTTTGTAAAATCCAATAATTTTTTGTAAATTTTGAAATTGACACTTTTAAGAATTTGCTTATAATTTCAATATATTAAACAAATTTAGAAAAGCAAGAAAAAATATATAAAATTATATGACGTCAGTTTCCTAAACCTGGGGCAGTGGGTTCGAGTCCCGCCGCTGACGCCATAAAAAAAACCGTCCTTGCGGCGGTTTTTTTATGGCAATATGATTTTGGGACTCGAACCCGAGAGGGCGCGAACCGATAGAAAAGTGACTGAATGTCACTTTTCGTTGTGAACGGCGCCGTTTGCTTATTGAGCCGACAAGCGGCAGCGCTGTCGGCGAAATTAGAAAACAAGCGGGAAGTCCCGCCGCTGACGCCATAAAAAAAAACCGTCCCTGCGGCGGTTTTTTTATGGCAATATGATTTTGGGACTCGAACCCGAGAGGGCGCGAAATTTTATTGTTGTCGTCTTTTTGCCGCCGAATGTATCCGATCATACATATTAAGATATTTTTTTATCCGATAGAATCTGCTATTACCTGTTATGGCGCATTTTTTACGGATAATCGCAGCGTTGGCGGGAAGTCATCATCGCCCGGTCGCTGACGGGCAGATCGTCACTGTCGCCGAAATTGTGCATGTCACAGACAAACTCCTCTTCATCGTCAAGGCCGCCGTTCGGGGTGATCAGCGTTTCGTCGGCGACGGTTTTGACGTGAAAATCCTTTTCGTCGTCCTCCTCATAGGACATGTATGACATGTCTTTGATTTTGGTTTTTCTTTCCATAATTGTCTCCGTTAATGTTGATAATAATCAGATAATCCGTTTTTATCGTTTTTAAAGCCGGCAAATTTGCTAATCGCGGCTTGCAAAAGCCTTGCGTTTCGGTTATAAACACCCTAAATATTCAATCAAAACAAGTCATTTTTTAAGAAAGCGCAAAAGTTATGAGCAAACAGGACTATTATGAAACTCTGGAGGTTGCAAAAGGGGCAACCGTTGAGGAGATCAAAAAGTCATATCGCCGGCTGGCAATGAAATACCATCCCGACCGCAATCAGGGAAATGCCGAAGCGGAAGCGAAATTTAAGGAAATCAACGAAGCCTACGAGATTTTAAAAGACGATCAGAAGCGTGCGGCCTATGACCGTTACGGCCATGCGGCGTTTGAGCAGGGCGGCGGCGCCAATCCGTTTGACTTTAATTTCGGCAGCGGTTTCGGCGATATTTTTTCCGAGGTCTTTTCCGATTTTATGGGCGGTGGCCGCCGCTCAAACCGGGCTTCTGCCGGAAGCGACGGCGAGGATTTGCGCTATGACCTGGAGATTTCGTTGGAAGATGCCTTTAACGGACTGGAAAAGGAAATTTCTTTTCCGACGGAAAAGGTCTGCGACAAATGCAACGGGTTCGGAACCAAGGACGGCAAGGAACCGCCGGTTTGTCCGACCTGTCGCGGCAGCGGGCGCGTTCATCGTCAGCACGGGTTTATGATTATGGAAACGGTATGCCCCGACTGCGGCGGCCGCGGCCGTAAGGTAAAAGACGCCTGTCCGGAGTGCAAAGGCGCGGGAACCGTGCCTTATGCCAAAGAACTGAAAATCAAGGTGCCTGCCGGTATTGACGACGGTACCCGAATCCGGCTGGCCGGCGAAGGCATGCCCGGTGTCGGCGGCGGTACGAACGGCGACCTGTATATTTTCGTCACCGTTCGCGAACACAAGCTTTACAGCCGGCAGGGGGCGGATTTGTTCGTGCAGATTCCGGTGTCGATGGCCTGTGCCGCGCTCGGCGGTTCGGTAGAAATTCCGGGCATTGACGGACACAAGATAGAAGTTAAGGTTGCGGCCGGTACCCAAAGCGGCCAGCGATTGAAAATCAAAGGCGAGGGAATGCCGAAAATCCGTTCGGTCGACAAAGGCGACCTGTGGGTGGAATTTAAGGTGGAAACGCCGGTCAACCTCAGTCCGCGGCAAAAGGAACTGCTGGAAGAGTTCCGCAGCATCAGCGGCGACGATGGCTGTCAGCCGGCGGAAAAGAGCTTTTTTGAAAAGATCAAGGATCTTTTTGCCGCTTAGTTTGTAAAAAAACGTTGATTTTTGTCCAATGTTTGGCATAATGAAAACTATGTAAAATAATTATTAATGCTTATTACATATGGAAAAAAGAGAAAATGACAGGTTGGCTGTTCCTAAATTTTTGCAACAGCTGGTGAATACCGATTTTCGTAATTGCGAAGACAAAAAGCTGATAGACATGACCGTTCGCGCCAAAGTGATCGTTTCCGTCTACACTTCGCAGGAATGGCTGACGCCTTTTGAAGAAACGATGATCAACGGTTTTCGCCATTATCTGGAAAAAATGGAAGAAGAACTGCAAAAGCGCGGCGTGCTTATTGTTAATGTTGCGGAGCTGATTGAAGGACATGAAGCGGAGATTGCCGAAGTCCTAAAAGAATTCAGCCTGCTTTATCTGATGCGTCTGGCTGACGAGTTGGGAGAAATGACCAAATCCTCAAGCGGAAACGGTCCTTTTCAGGTTTTAAAAGGGCTGGTTTATGAGGAAATTGCCCGGCGCGGCGGCAGCGGTGGTATGGCCTGATTGAACGGGAAACCTGCTTTCCCGTTGCGGACGGCCGGTTTTCCGATCAAAGTTTGGATATTTAAGCATATTAAAAACATTTTAAATTTTGATATTATGGAAATGCTGCACATGAACATTAACGTTGATCAGCTGTTAAAAGAGCTGGAAAGCGTAACGATTACCGCATTGGATGACAATGCTTTGTGTTGTCTGGGGTTGAAGCTGCGGATGGCGCTGATTGTGATGTCACAACAGGAAAACCTGACGGAAACCCAGCGGCAGACGATTGAAATCGTCCGCAAGTTCGACAATCTGACGGCTCGTGAGATGGAGCAACGCGGTTACCGGGTTGTCGACAGCGCCGAACTGACGGACGCTGACCCCGAAGAAATTGCCGAAGCTTTGGTCGACATGGATTTTAACGCTTTGCTTGATTGGGCGGATGCGTTGAAGGAAACTTCCGCAAAGAACGAAAAGGACGCCGAAATGCTTGTTCACGTCAACAATGAGATCATGCGCCGTTCGTTGGAAAGAAGCGGCGGTTTGCTCAGTTAGCGTTCGCGTCTTCTTGTCATGACAACAGCCAGCCGGTTTTCGGCCGGCTGTTGTTGTTTTAAAAATATTTTTTCTCTTTTTTTTCATATTGTTTTGTTTTTCCCTTTGTTGTTTTTTGTCGTTTCCCCTTTGTTGTGTCGGGGTTCGGGAGCGGCGTTTTTTCGCCGGCAGGGGAAGACCGGCTTTTGCTGTGTTGGGTTTTTATTGTGTTTGTACTGTTTCCGATTGATTTTGTTGTCTTTTTTTCTTTCCCTTTCTCTTCCCCTTTCTCTTTGTCGTTTCCCCTTTGTTGTGCCGGGGTTCGGGAGCGGCGTTTTTTCGCCGGCAGGGGAAGACCGGCTTTTGCTGTGTTGGGTTTTTATTGTGTTTGTACTGTTTCCGATTGATTTTGTTGTCTTTTTTTCTTTCCCTTTCTCTTCCCCTTTCTCTTTGTCGTTTCCCCTTTGTTGTGCCGGGGTTCGGGAGCGGCGTTTTTCCGCCGGCAGGGGAAGACCGGCTTTTGCCGTGTTGGGTTTTTATTGTGTTTGTACTGTTTCCGATTGATTTTGTTGCCTTTTCCGATTGATTTTGTTGTCTTTTTTCTTTCCCTTTCCCTTCCCCTTTCTCTTTGTCGTTTCCCCTTTGTTGTGTCGGGGTTCGGGAGCGGCGTTTTTCCGCCGGCAGGGGAAGACCGGCTTTTGCCGTGTTGGGTTTTTATTGTGTTTGTACTGTTTCTGATTGATTTTGTTGTCTTTTTTCTTTCCCTTTCCCTTCCCCTTTCTCTTTGTCGTTTCCCCTTTGTTGTGTCGGGGTTCGGGAGCGGCGTTTTTCCGCCGGCAGGGGAAGACCGGCTTTTGCCGTGTTGGGTTTTTATTGTGTTTGTACTGTTTCCGATTGATTTTGTTGCCTTTTCCGATTGATTTTGTTGCCTTTTTTCTTTGTTTTTACTTGGAATGTTGAGATAAATTCAAAAAGGAATTGTGAGGAGAGGGAGAAGGTGAACTTTTAAAATGATGATACGAAAACGTCAGGCAGGGGAGCGGTGAACAAGACCGGAAAGGTGAGGAAACAACGCGTGCGGTGTGAGGATCGGCGGAAGACGGCCGGCAGGAGATTTTCGGGAAAGGCGGGAAAGTTTGAAAGAAGCGGGGCAGGAAAGTGAGAAAACAACGTGTGCAGTGTGAGGATCGGCGGAAGACGGCCGGCAGGAGATTTTCGAGAAAGGCGGGAAAGTTTGAAAGAAGCGGGGCAGGAAAGTGAGAAAACAACGTGTG
>OBAO01000309.1_pt1 | contig 61556 bp, 58 predicted proteins | sample 1517541 | NCBI WGS metagenome assembly OBAO01 (sample SAMN04571698, study PRJEB22368) | human gut metagenome | biome: human gut; material: stool | host: Homo sapiens | place: Luxembourg | collected 2012-08-10
TGTGTGCCAGAGTGGTTTATAGCTGATGTGCATATTGTTTTCCTGCCTTTCTATCCATACCACCGGGGCGGCTGCCCCGGCAGGAACTTTTCTCTTATTATAGCACCAATCTTGTGAAATCACAATTTATTCTTGTAGCCTGCCGCTGATACCGTCTGGATTGTGCATTCCCTTTCTTTTTGTTCCCTTTAATTAGCCATGAACTGTTTTAAGGCCCGATGCAATCGCATCGGGCCTTAAGTTTTTATTTGCAATAAATAATAAAGTATATTCGTGTCAGCGCTTCAAAAAGCGCGATAAACAATAAAATCGCCGACAGGGCGGGATGACCTCATCCCGCCCTGTCCCATGCCCATATGGCCCATTAAAAATGTGCAACTAACAAACATATTATTTGTGGAGCGCTGCAATTTCCATTATCGCATATGCCCCAATGTATCGGAGCGGTCAAGACCGTTCCCTACAGAATACCGTGCAATCCACATTTATCCTATTATTATTTATTGGCTCTCATCTTCCGGCAGGCGATCCATCAGCCAGCCGTACACATAATCAAACACTTCTTCGCGGTTGGTTTCGTTGTGCAGCTCATGGCGGGCATCGTGCCAGATTTCGCAGCTCAGGTCCTGTACACCGGCATCCCCCAGCATGGCCCACACTTTGCGCACGCCCGCGCCGTAATCACCAACAGGGTCCGCCGTTCCGGCAATCAGCAGCACCGGCAGATCCTTGCGGATATTCTGTGCCCATTTGCGGCTGCTGACATGGCACAGGGTGGCCAGCATTTCGCGGTAGGTCGCCGCGGTAAATGGGAAGGTGCACAGCGCGTCTGCATCGTATGCCTTTACCACTTCCGGATCACGGCTGATCCAGGCATTGGGCGAAACAGCATCCGGAATGCGGTTGCAATAGGCCCCCATATTCAGCTTGACCAGCGTTTTGGAAACATATTTTGGCCCGCGCACAGCTGCGGTCAGCGCGGCAACCGCCCAGCCCGCCTGGTTGCGGATGTGCGGACCCGCCGTGCCGCTGAAAATAGCGCCGGAGATGCTTTCCGGCCAGGTTTCGGCATACCAGCGGGCGTAAAAGCTGCCCATGCTGTGGCCATACAAAAATACCGGCACGCCAGGGAACTTTTGGTGGATGATGCCGTTCATCGTGTGCAGGTCATTCAGCAGGTGGTAACGGCCGCGGGGCTCGCCATAATGGCCGTGCTCCCCTTTGTTTGCGGTACCGCCGTGACCCAGGTGGTCGTTGCCGGCCAGAGCTATGCCGCGCTGGGCATACCACTGCGCCATGGGGCGGTAGCGCTGTACATACTCGCACATGCCGTGGCTGAGCTGCAGCACGGCGCGCACCGGCACCCCCGGCATGGTATACATGCTGGCCGCCACGGTATGAACACCATCGGCAGACGGGAAACGAATTTCTTCACACTGCAGTTGGGGCATAGGTCTTACCTCCGCTGTTTTGGTCTGGCCGCACCGCACAGGGCAGCACATACACTATTCTATAAATAGTGTACCACAGTTTACCGCGCAAAACAACGCACAGCAACGCTGTTTTGCACAAAATTTACCCCACAAATGCCAAAACAGCCCGCCTGAATGGTGAACATCGGGCAGGCTGTCTCCTTACAATTTCTCGGTTTCCTGGGCTGCTTTGGCGGCGCATTCATCGCACAGGCCAAACACAGTCAGGCTGTAATCTTCCGGCACAATATCGGGGCAGGCATCAATCAGGGCTTTGAGCTTCGCATCCGAAATATGGATGCTTTTTACTTTTTGGCAGCTGCGGCAATACAACTGCTGATGATCCTCCTGCGGGCCCTCAAAACGGTCTGCTTCACCGGGGATGGAAACACGCCGCACTTTGCCAATATCAACCAACGTATTCAGGTCGCGGTAAACGGTGCCAAGGCTCAGCCGCGGGCACACTGCCCGCAGAGACGTACAGATCTGCTCCGCGGTTGGATAATCGCTGCGCGAAAGTACCTCCCGCAAAATCAGTTCACGTTGATGAGAATAGCGCATACTAAAAATCTCCTTCTCATACAATGCAGAGGAAAGAACTCGAAATATTTTCCACTTCACATTGTATACATGATTCCTGTACCCTATCATATCAAATGATATTAAAGATTGTCAATACATTAAAATGTGACGTTTTTTCGAAAAAGTTCTTGATATTTTCTTTCAAGCTAACAGGAATTGACTGTAATAATGTTGCCTTTTCTGATTATCTCGGCATTTTTCTTTTGTCATTCAGGAGATGATTTAATTTTTGACACTGTTTTTTCTTTTTTGTTCAATTCCCATAAAATATTTTCATCAAAAAAATATTTTTATATTCCTATTTTGATATAGGTTATTATGGTTTTTATTGCGCGCAATTATCGTTCATTTTTTGAACTTATCACCCTTGATGCGCTGCCAGTAAGCGGCGGCGGCCTGCTCGTTTTTGTTATCGCCAAACTGGTAATACTGGCGGTCCCGGATGGCATCCGGCAGGTACTGCTGGTCCACCCAATGGTTGGCAAAGTCGTGTGCGTACTGATAATGCTGGCCTTTTACTGCGGCATCGGCGCCATCATAATGCTTATTTTGTAGCTGCCGCGGGATCGGCCCGCTGCGGCCTGCCCGCACATCTGCCAGCGCACGGTCAATGGCGGCTTCGCCCGTGTTGGATTTGGGGCTGGTCGCCACCAAAATTACCGCGTCCGCCAACGGAATACGCGCTTCCGGCAGGCCCAGCATGTTGGCAGCATCCACAGCCGCTTTTACGATCGGGATGATCTGCGGGTAAGCAAGGCCAACATCCTCGCAGGCGCACACCATCAACCGGCGGCAGGCGCTGGGCAGGTCCCCCGCTTCCAGCAGCCGGGCCAGATAGTGCAGCGCTGCATCCGGGTCCGACCCGCGCATCGACTTCTGATAGGCCGAAACAATATCATAATGGTCATCGCCCTCTTTATCGTATCGCATGGCGGTACGCTGGGCCACCTGCGTGACCATTTCCAGCGTAACCAGCCGCGTGCCATCCTGCACAGGGGCTGCGTTGACGGCAAATTCCAGGTTGCCCAGCGCCTTGCGCATATCGCCGCCCGCGCTTTGGGCCAGGTATTCCAGCGCATCCACCGGGATGTTGACCGGCGTACCGTCACTTTCGCCCAGGCGCTGGGCGGCGTGTTTCACGCCTTCGGCAATATCCTCTGCCGTCAGGGATTTGAACTCGAACACTGTGCAGCGGGATAACAGCGCGTTATATACATAAAAGTATGGGTTCTCGGTCGTGGAGGCAATCAGCGTCACGGTTCCCTGCTCCACGCATTCCAACAGGCTTTGCTGCTGGCGCTTGTTGAAATACTGGATCTCATCCAGATAGAGCAGAATTCCGTTGGCGGCATGCAGGGTGCCAATATCGCCCAATACGCTTTTGATATCGCTGGTGGAAGCGGTAGTACCATTCAATTTATACAGCCGCATACCGCTGTTGGCCGCAATAATGCTGGCCACGGTGGTTTTGCCTACGCCGGACGGGCCGTAAAAAATCATATTGGGGATCACGCCTCTGTCAATGGTGCGGCGGAACACCTGGCCGGGGGCCAGGAGATGGCGCTGGCCGCACACTTCATCCAAAGTGCGCGGGCGCAGGCGTTGGGCAAGCGGTTCCTTCATGGGGGTACTCCTTTATGTTACCTTTATATATAAGGAAATATATTCTAAACTTCATTCCAAGCGGCAGACATGCACCGACGCTCAAAATTCCTTGTGAGCAAAAAATTATGTTCGCGTGCCGCCCCGGCATGAGAAGGTAGGTTTTTGTGAGGGAGCAAGGGGCAGCGGCCCCTCTTTTGAAGCTTCGCAGCATTAGAGGGCGGCACCATGCTACTTGCATTATAAACGCTATCCGTGGTAGAATCAAGCCGTAAGCCCCGCCGGCCCGCGCGCCGGGAAGTGATAAAAGAGAGTGTGACCCCCATGGAGATTCATGATAAAAAACAGCTGGCCGCCATCTGCATTGAGCGGCTGAAAAAAGAATACCCGCTTTCGGACTGTACGCTGGATTACGAGCACGCCTGGCAGCTGCTGGTGGAAGTGCGCCTTGCTGCACAGTGCACCGATGCCCGCGTGAACGTTGTGGTGCAGGATCTGTTTGCCAAATACCCGAATGTGGCCGCTTTGGCCGCCGCGGAGCCGGAGGAAATTGAAGAGATCGTGCGGCCCTGCGGACTGGGGCGCAGCAAGGCGCGGGATATCAGCGCCTGTATGCGGATGCTGCGCGACAAGTATGACTGCAACGTGCCCGATGATTTTGACGCCCTGCTGGAACTGCCCGGCGTTGGCCGCAAAAGTGCCAACCTGATCATGGGCGATGTGTTCGGCAAGCCCGCCATTGTAACGGACACCCACTGCATCCGGCTGTGCAACCGCATTGGGCTGGTAGATAACATCAAGGAACCCAAAAAGGTGGAAATGGCGCTGTGGAAGATCATTCCCCCGCAGGAGGGCAGTGATTTCTGCCACCGGCTGGTGGACCATGGCCGCGCTGTGTGCACCGCACGCACCACACCGTATTGTGAGCGCTGCTGCCTGCGGGATGTGTGCCGCTATGCGCATGAAGAAGGCAAAGCGGACTGAACCAGGGAACGCACCACATCACACCACGCCTTTTATTTGCCTGCTTTTTTATAAAACACTTGGTTTTTGGCTTTGGGGTATGCTATAATAAGAGTACGACTTTTGCGGCCTGCACCGGCACGCACAGGAAAGTAGGAACCCGATTATGGCAACCAAACACCCCGACAGCGCCCCCCGCCTGGGCGGCGTATTGATTTCTAACCAGGTTGTGGCCGAGCTGCTGGAGCAGCTGCGCAACGGCATTTGGCAGGATACCGACCATCTGCCGCCCGAGCTGGAGCTGGCCAACCGGCTGAACGTAAGCCGTACCGTTGTGCGCGATGCACTGAGTGAACTGGAACGTGCCGGTTACATTGAGCGCGTGCGCGGCATTGGCACCGTGATCAACCGCGATGTGGTCAACCTGGCCCGCCGCATGGACCAGAAGTTTGAATTCACCCAAATGATCCGGGCACGCGGCATGCAGCCCAACAGCGACGATCTGCGGGTATCGCGCCACACGGCAGATGCCGATGCAGCCCAGGCACTGAACATCAGCCTGGATACCCCGGTTTATTACATCTGCCGCCGGGTGCTGGCGGATAACACCCCAGTATTATTTTCTACCGATATCGTGCCATGCTCGCTGTTCGGCACCACCCGCACCGATGGCATTGACTTCACCCGCCCCATTTTCAATATTCTGGATGAAGCGTGCGGAATTCAGGTTTCCAGCACCATTACCCATCTACGCGCCGCCATGGGGGACCCCGCCGTGCGCCATGCCCTGGCCCTGCAGCGTGATCAGGCCCTGTTGGAATTGAGCGAGACCTGCTATTCCCGCCTGTGCCGCCCGGTGCTGCGCTGCCGCACTTTTTATACGGACTTTTTTGATTTTGCACTGGTGCGCAAGCTGGTGTAAATCCACTTTTCTCCCGCAGGACCTGTTTACAAAGCAGGGCTGCGGGATTTTTTATTTGGTACAAAATTTCAAAAGTTCACAAAATCTTCTCGATAGCAGCGCTGCGCCGTGGTATAATAACGTTAAAGACATCATTTACGATACGACCGGAGGGCTTATTTGTATGTGCACTGCTGCAACGTACCAGACCAAAGATTTTTATTTTGGCCGCAACCTGGACTATGAATTCGGTTACGGCGAGACCGTCACCTTTACCCCGCGGCACTATCCGTTCCAGCTGAACGGCCTTGGCGTGCTGGACCAGCACTATGCCATTTTGGGCATGGCCTGCGTGCAGAATAACTATCCTCTGTATTACGATGCCATCAACGAAAAAGGGCTATGCATTGCCGGGCTGAACTTTGTGGGCAACGCCTGGTATTGCAAAGATGAACCCGGCAAAGATAATGTTGCCCAGTTTGAGCTGATCCCCTGGTTGCTGGGCCGCTGCGCTACCGTACAGGATGCACGCACCCTGCTGGACCGCATGAACCTGGTGGATACCCCGTTCTGCGAAGGGATGCCCGTTGCCAGCCTGCACTGGATGATTGCCGATCATCATGAGTGCATCACGCTGGAATCTACCAAAGACGGCCTGCATGTATATGATAACCCCGCCGGTGTGCTGACCAACAACCCTCCGTTCCCCATGCAGCTGTTTGCTTTGAATAATTATATGCAGCTTTCCCCAAAGGCAACCGGCAACCACTTTGCACCCAACCTGCCGCTGAACGCTTACAGCCGCGGCATGGGGGCCATGGGTCTGCCGGGGGATCTTTCGTCTCAGTCGCGGTTTGTACGGGCGGCTTTCGTGCGCGCCAACTCCCGCTCCGGGGAAAGCGAAGCAGAAAGCGTGAGCCAGTTTTTCCATATTCTCGGCTCGGTAGAGCAGCAGCGCGGCTGCTGCGAGCTGGACAACGGTAAGTACGAGATTACCCTGTACACCAGCTGCTGCAATGCCGACAAAGGCATTTATTACTACACCACCTATGAAAACAGCCAGATCACCGCTGTGGATATGCACAAAGAGGACATGGACGGTACCGAGCTTGTCAGCTATCCGCTGGTAAAAGAGCAGCAGATCCGTTGGATGAAGTAATTTTTGCCGCTATTTTCTTTTGCCTGTAGGGTCCCCGCCCGGCCACACCGCTTTCCTGCCGGATTGCCCACTTTATCATTTCTATAAGAATATATAACCCCGCCGCCCGGATGCTGTGTACATTCCGGGCGGCGGAGTTTGGTTTTTGCTGCTTTATTTGCTGCGGTATTCCCGCGGGGTCATGCCATAGCGGCGCTTGAACAGGCGGTTAAAGTATGAAAGGTTATCAAACCCCACCCGGCCTGCGATATCCAGCACGGTGGCGTCAGTAATGCGCAGCAGTTCTGCGGCAAGGTTCAGCCGGTGGTCGTTCAGGTAGGCGGTAAAGCCCTGGCCGGTCATTTTTTTGAACCAGCGCATAAAATGGCTTTGGCTGCACCCGCAGGCTTCGGCGGCGTCCTCAATCCGCAGCGGGGTAGCATATTCCGCTTCGATCAGCTGCAAGACCGTTTTCAGGCGGCGGGTGTCAGTAGTATCCGCCGGGAGCGAGGTGCCGTGCTGGCCAATCAGGATGGACAAAAACCGCAGCAGTGCCCCTTTGATGGCCAGCTCATACCCGGCGGTTTTTACCTTGTTGGCTTCCTCCGCTTCCTGCAGGCAGGCCGCCGCCTGGGGGTAGCCCGCCTCGCCGGGGATGATGCGCGGCTGCAAAGCCATGCGGCCGCTTTGCAGCGGCAAAAGGTAGCGCTCGGCGCACAGATCATCCGCACCACCCAGCAGCTCCAGCTCAAAAATGATATTTTCGTATTCCATCACGGCCTGGCCGCGCTGGTGCAGGGCGTGGAGGGTGCCGGGGGCAAAAATGTAAATATCGCCCTTCTCCGCCGGGTAAGCGTTCACACCGACCTGCACGATTCCGCTGCCTTTTTTGACATAGACAAGTTCCATACTGTCGTGCCAGTGCAACGGCACCTGCAAAAAGTCCCCCGGTATGGTGCAGGGGTAGATATTAAAAGGGAACCGCACCGCACCATGGTGTTTGGTTTCCCGCAAGCGTTCCTGGTTTGGCATGTTGTAGCCCCCTTTTGCATTCCTGATGCTTGTATTGTACCACAATCCGGCAGAATTGCACAAGAATTTTACCGATTTTGTATGATATTCTGGATATAGCAAGAGGAAGTGCGGGCCGCACCGCAAGCTTCCCCACTTGAGGCCTGAACCAAAGGCGATATCAACGCCTTGGCCTCTGCAAATTCATTTTTTAGGAGGAACCCGCTATGCAGACCATGACGGAAACTTTACAGAAGCTGATCGGCAAGCCCCTTGTCGAATCCACCGACCAGGAAATTTACCTTGCCCTGCTGGATCTTGTGCGCAGCAAGAGCGCCGCACAGGTACGTCCGGTCAACGGCCGCAAGCTATATTATATCTCAGCTGAATTTTTGATCGGCAAACTGCTTTCCAACAACCTCATCAACCTCGGCTTGTATGATGATGTGCGTGATGCCCTTGCTGCCGCAGGCAAGAGCCTTTCCGACATCGAGGAAGTCGAGCCGGAGCCGAGCCTTGGCAACGGCGGTTTGGGCCGTTTGGCTGCCTGCTTCCTGGATTCTCTGGCAACGCTGAACCTGCCGGGCGACGGCATCGGCCTGCGTTACCACTTTGGCCTGTTCCGCCAGAGCTTTGCCGACGGCTTGCAGAACGAACTGCCGGACCCCTGGCTGAACGAACATTCCTGGGCGGAAAAGACCGATATCACCTACCCCGTCACCCTGGCAGGCAAACCTTACACTGCCCGGCTGTACAAACTGGCCGTGACCGGCTACGAGGGCCGCACCAACACCCTGAACCTGTTTGACCTGGACACCATTGATGAAAGCATTGTGCATGACGGCATCCAGTTCGATAAAACCGCCATTGACAAAAACCTGACCCTGTTCCTGTACCCGGACGATTCCGACGAAGCAGGCCGCATGCTGCGCATCTACCAGCAGTATCTGATGGTCAGCGCCGGTGCCCAGCTGATTTTGGCCGAATGCGCCGCCCGCGGCTGCAACTACCATGACCTGGCCGATTACGCCGCCATCCAGATTAACGATACCCACCCCAGCATGGTTATCCCCGAACTGATCCGCCTGCTGGGCGAAAAGGGCATCGAGTTTGACGAAGCCGTCAAGATCGTAACCGACACCTGCGCTTACACCAACCACACCATCCTGGCCGAAGCGCTGGAAACCTGGCCGCGCAGCTATCTGGACAAAGTTGTGCCCCAGCTGATGCCGGTGATTGAAAAGCTGGATGCTGCCGCCAAAAAGCGCACCAATGATACCGGCCTTGCCATCATTGACGCCGACGACCGCGTGCACATGGCCCACATGGACATCCACTTTACCCATTCCACCAACGGCGTTGCCGCCCTGCACACCGAAATTTTGAAGGAATCCGAGCTGAACGGCTTCTATAAGCTGTACCCGGAAAAGTTCAACAACAAAACCAACGGCATCACCTTCCGCCGCTGGCTGCTGGAATGTGACCCCGCACTGGTCAAAGAGATTGAATCCCTGATTGGCCCCGGTTTCCGCAAGGATGCCGCCGAGCTGGAAAAACTGCTGCCCTATGCCGAGGATGCCAATGTGTTGCAAAAGTTCTCCCAGGTCAAGGCCGACAACAAAAAGGCCCTGGCTGACTGGCTGGAGCACACCCAGGGTGTGAAGGTTGACCCCACCGCCATGTTCGATATCCAATCCAAGCGCCTGCATGAGTACAAGCGCCAGCAGCTGAACCTGCTCTACCTCATCCATCAGTATTTCGAGATTCGCGCGGGTCATACCCCGGCTGTGCCGCTGGTGAGCATTTTTGGTGCCAAGGCCGCCCCAGCTTACATCATCGCCAAGGATATCATCCACGCTTTGCTGACCCTGTCCAAAGTAATTGCCGCTGATCCGCTGGTGGCCCCCTGGCTGCAGGTCGTGTTTGTGGAAAACTATAACGTGACCGCCGCCGAAAAGATGATCCCCGCCTGCGATCTTTCGGAGCAGATCAGCCTGGCCTCCAAGGAAGCATCCGGCACCGGCAACATGAAGTTTATGCTGAACGGCGCTTTGACCCTTGGCACCATGGACGGCGCAAACGTGGAGATCAGCCAGCAGGTTGGCAACGAGAACATCTACATCTTCGGCCAGACCTCCGGCCAGGTCATCCACCGCTATGCTGCGGGCGATTACACCCCGGCAGACTGGTACGAGGGCGACCCCAACCTGCGCCGTGCCATCGACTTTTTGACCGGCCCCGAAATGCTGGCCGCCGGCAAGGAAGAAAACCTGGCCCGTTTGCAGCATGAACTGAAAACCAAGGACTGGTTCCAGACCCTGCCCGATTTCAACGCTTATGTGGTGCGCAAGGGCCAGGCTTTGTCTGATTATGCCTGTGACCCGCTGGGTTGGCGCCGCAAGTGCCTGATCAATATCTCCAAGGCTGGCTTCTTCTCCAGTGACCGCACGATTGCAGAGTACAACAGCGATATCTGGCACCTGGGCGAATAATTTCCCGCCTGCCCCACTGCGTTAAAATTCCATCATCTCCCCTATGGTCCGGCAATTTTTTGCCGGGCCGTTTTTGTTTCGTATACATTTTCTACCGCAGCCAGATTCCTTTATTCCTCTTTCCCTGCCCGGTGCCCAACCCTTATCCTGCCTTTATCTTTTGCACAAAATGCTTGACATCGCCGCTAAAAGCGGCTATGTTTATATATCAAGTGAGCTTTTTCGTCCAAACAAATATGATAAGTGGGTTCAGTTGTTGCCTTGCTGACCCGGCCTGATACTGCATATGAAACGATTCAAACAAATTTTCAATCATCAGCCTCCTGCAAGATTGATTGCTCTGGGGTTTGCTTCCACCATTTTATTGGGTACGCTTTTGTTGCTCATGCCATTTTCCATCCGGTCGGGCATTACCGTACAGCCGGTGGACGCTCTGTTTTCCGCCACAAGCGCCGTCTGTGTAACCGGCCTGCTGACCGTGGATACCGCCGATACCTTTACCCCCGTGGGGCAGGCTGTGATGGCGGTGCTGATCCAGATCGGCGGTTTGGGCATTACCTCCATCGGCATGGGGCTTGCCTTGGCTGCGGGACGGCGCATCAGCCTGCGGGAGCGTACCCTGATCCGGGAAGCCATGAATGTGAGCAGTCTGGAGGGCATGGTGCGGCTGGTACGCGCCATCATTAAACTGACCCTTGCCTTTGAGCTGGCCGGGGTCATCCCCATCTTTGCAGTGTTTGCGCAGGATTATCCACCATTGAAGGCGCTGGGTTTGAGTGTGTTCCACTCCATCTCATCCTTCAACAACGCTGGCATCGATATTTTAGGTGGCGGGCGCAGCCTGGCCCCCTATCGGGATAATGTGCTGCTGAATTTGAGCACCTGTTTTCTGATTATTTCGGGTGGTATCGGCTTTCTGGTCATGGTGGATGTGGTCAAGTGTCGGTTCCGCTTCCGCAAATTCACCCTGCATTCCAAGGTTGTGGTAACCACCACGGCATTTTTGCTGGCAGCAGGTGCCCTGTTATTAAAGTTCACCGATCCTCTCAGCTGGCTGACAGCATTTTTCCTGAGCGTATCAGCCCGCACGGCCGGCTTTGCCACGCTGGATCTGGGCACACTGAGCAACGCCGGGTTGTTTACGATTCTTATCCTGATGTTCATTGGCGCTTCGCCGGGGTCCACCGGCGGCGGCATCAAAACCACCACCATTTTTGTTCTGGCGCAAGAGATTCGCTGCATTTTCAGCAAGCAGCGGCCGGGTGCATTCCGCCGTGCATTGCCTGCCAACGCCATTGCCAAGGCTTCCACCATTGGGCTGCTGGGCATGCTGGTGGTATGCTGCACCACATTTCTGCTCTGCATCCTGGAACCCGGCCTGCCGTTCATCAGCCTGCTGTTTGAAGCGGTCTCCGCCTACAGCACTGCCGGGCTTTCCACCGGCATTACAGCGCAGCTTTGCCTGGCCGCCAAGCTGGTGCTGATTTTTACCATGTACACGGGCCGCGTTGGGGCTTTTACCCTGCTTTCCCTCTGGGTGGAACGCCCGGAACCCAACGCACACTTTACTGAAGAAGCCATTACGATTGGATAGGTGCATTATGAAAAAACAGGATTCTTCCGCTTTGTTCGGCGTTATCGGGCTGGGGCGCTTTGGTTCTGCGCTGGCCCGCACCCTTGCCGAAGCCGGCAAAGAGGTGATTGCCGTTGACTGCGATGAGCAGAAGGTCAAGGCTATTCGCAAATATACTGACTATGCCTTTGTGGTAGATGATTTGAGCGAAGAGGCTCTGACCGAAGTCGGCATTCAGAACTGCGGTACGGTAGGCATCTGTATTGGCGAGCAGATCGACATCAGCATTCTGACCTCCATGCTGGTGCTGAACATGGGGGTGCCGCATGTGATTGCCAAAGCCAGCAGCCCTGGACATGGCGAGGTTCTCAAGCGGCTGGGCGTGACCGTTGTTTATCCCGAAGCCGATATGGCAGTGCGCATTGGCAAGCGCCTAATCTCCGGCAACCTGCTGGACTACATTGCCCTGGAGGATGGTGTGGAGGTACAGCGCATCCAGGTAAACGGCAAGATGCTGAACAAAAGCATCCGGGAGCTGGATATCCGCCGACTATACGGCATTAACATTATTGCCATCGAACGCGACCACCGTACCGATGTGGAGTTTTCGCCGGAGTCTCGGTTCCAGAACGGGGACACCATTTTGGTGATTGGGAAAAGCGAAAAAATCGACCGCTTTGAACGCTCTTTTCAGGATTGACGCTTTTTGACGGAATCTGATTTTTATTTTCCATTTTTTGACGATCCTTACGATACATATTTCTCGGCCGGGTACTGCCGCTGCGCAGTGCCCGGCTTTTTATGTGCTTGTTTTCCAAATGCAGAGCGTTTATCGTTGTCAAATTGCACAAAAAGCAGTCCGTAAATTTTATGTTTTGTTTTGGCGTTTTATGATTGCTTTTGACTGTTTGTGCGTGTATAATACAGGCGTAAAGCAAAAAAGCTTCAAGAATTGCCAGGGGAATCACCTGAAGTATTGTCCGTTTTTAAGGAGGATATTGTCTTGCTTGCCGAAGAACGTTTTGCTATGATATTAGATTTGCTGGCACAAAAGCGCTCGGCCACCGTGCTGGAGCTGTGTGATGCCCTGGATGCAAGCGAATCCACCATCCGCCGCGACCTGACCCAGCTGGACCGGCAGGGCCTGTTAAAAAAGGTACACGGCGGCGCCACGCTGGTTGGGCGCACCGTTTTGGCGGATGAGCCCCCCATGGCGGCCCGCGAGGAACAGTCTGTGGAAGAAAAGCGTCTGATTGCCCGCGCCGCCGCCGCAATGATCACCGAGAAAGACTTTATCTTTCTGGACGCCGGCAGCACCACGCTGGCGCTGGCCGCCGCGCTGGAGGGCCCTGCCCTGCAGGCTGCCTATGTGACCAACGGCATTGCCCATGCGCGCATGCTGGTGCAAAAGGGCTGCCGCACCTACCTGCCCGGCGGGCAGGTGCGCCCCATCACGGAAGCCATTACCGGGCCGGAAACGCTGGCCGCTTTACAGCACTACAACTTTACCAAAGCGTTTATGGGTGCCAACGGCGTAAGCCCTGCGGAGGGCTTTACCACGCCGGACCCGGAGGAAGCCAGCATCAAAACCGCCGCATTGCAGCGCGCGCGGGAACGCTGGTTTCTGGTGGATAACACAAAGTTTGATATGGTATATTCCGCCGTGATCGGGGATATTGGCTGCGGGGCCATTTTGACCAACCACTGCCCGGACCCCCGGTACGCACAGCTTACCTTTGTAAAGGAGTGTTCCGTATGATCTACACCGTCACATTTAATCCTGCGATCGACTACGTTCTGCATCTGACTGCCCCCCTGGCGGTTGGCGAGATCAACCGCACCTCAGACGAAGCCTGCCAGTTTGGCGGCAAGGGCATCAATGTTTCCGGCGTTTTGCGGGAGCTTGGGTGCGAAAGCATCGCCCTTGGCTTTACAGCTGGCGAAACTGGTGCCTGGCTGGAGCGCGGCTTGCAGCTTTCCGGCCTGAAGACCCGCTTCATCCGCCTGCCGGACGGCATGACCCGAATCAACGTTAAGGTAAAGGGCGCAAAAGAGACCGAGATCAACGGTTCCGGCCCGAACATTACTCCCGAAGCCATGCAGGCCCTGTGGGACAATCTGGAAGAACTGGGCGAGGGTGACATTCTGGTACTTGCCGGCAGCATTCCTTCCAGCATGCCGCAGGATGTTTACCAGCAGATTCTGGCTCGGCTGGATGGCCGCGGCATCCGCTTTGTGGTGGATGCCACCCGTGATTTGCTGGTAAAGGTACTGCCCTACCACCCGTTTTTGATCAAACCCAACAACCATGAACTGGGTGAGATCTTTGGCAAAGAGCTCAATCGTGATGAAGAGATTACCCAGGCTGCCCGGAAATTGCAGCAGCGTGGTGCACGCAATGTTCTGGTAAGCATGGCGGGCGATGGTGCCCTGCTGCTGGATGAAACCGGTGCGGTGCACCGCATTGGCACCCCAAAAGGCAAAGTGGTAAACAGCGTTGGCGCTGGGGACAGCATGGTAGCCGGTTTTATTGCTGGTTACCTGCAAAGCGGGAGCTACTCTTACGCCCTGCGCCTTGGCACCGCCTGCGGCAGCGCAACGGCATTCAGCCTGGGCCTTGCCGAGCGCCGCGATATTGATGCCCTGCTGAAAACCATTGAATGATTCAGGCTGATCTGAAAAGTCGAAAATTCAGTCTATTTCTTTGTTACCACCCCAGTAAATGCAAAACATGTAGAAGGAGAAGGAAAGATGCGTATCACGGAACTATTCAACATCCAATCCATTGCGCTGGATTCTGCCGCAGCGGACCAGACGCAGATCATTGACGAACTGGTGGAGCTGCAGGCCACCCACGGCAACCTGACCGACAAAGCCGCGTACAAAGCTGCCATTTATGCGCGTGAAGCGGAGGCTTCCACCTATGTGGATAACGGCATTACGGTGCCGCATGCACGCGCCGCCTGCGTGACCCGCCCCAGCCTGGCTGCCCTGCGCCTGAAGACCCCCGTGCAGTACAATGCTGACGATGACGGCAAGACGGATCTACTGTTTATGATTGCCGCACCGGAAAACGGCAGTCTGCACATTGATATGCTGGCCCGCCTGATGCAGATGCTGATGAATGAAGACTTTGTGGCAAAGCTGCGCGCCACCAAAACGCCCAAAGAATTTTTGGATACGATTGACGCCCAGGAGGAAGCCCAGTTCGGCAACGAGAGCTTTACTCAGGAAGAGCTGCCTGCCACCTACCGCGTGTTGGCCGTTACCGCCTGCCCCAACGGCATTGCCCACACCTACATGGCCGCCGAAGCACTGAACAAGGCCGCTCAGAAGCTTGGCATTCCCTGCAAGGTTGAAACCAATGGCTCTGATGGCCCCCAGAATGTGCTGACCGCCGATGAGATTGCCGCCTGCGATGGCATTATTGTGGCAGCTGACAAAAATGTGGAAACCGCCCGTTTTGACGGCAAGCCGGTGCTGTTCGCCCATGTGGATGATGGCATCCATAAGCCGGAGCAGCTGCTGCAGAGCGTTTTGGATGGCAAAGTTCCGGTGTTCCATTCCACCGTGCGCGAATCTGACAAGAACCTGCTGGAGCAGAACCGGGGCGGTTCCGCAAAGGACAGCCTTGGCCACACCCTGTACAAGCACCTGATGTACGGCATCTCCCACATGATCCCCTTTGTTGTGGGCGGCGGCATCATGATTGCCATTGCTTACCTGCTGGATGATTACAGCATTGACCCCGCCAACTTTGGCATGAACACCCCGGCTGCCGCATTCTTTAAGACGGTCGGCTCCGCTGTATTCAACTACATGTTGCCCATCCTGGCTTCTTACGTTGCCATTTCCATTGCCGGTGAACCCGCTTTGGCTGTCGGCTTTGCCGGCGGTGTGCTGGCTATGAACGGCACTAACTTTACCGGCCTGCTGAACTGCCAGGTGGATGGCGTTTCCGGTGGTTTCCTGGCTGCCTTGCTGGCTGGCTTTGTGGCCGGTTATGTAGTCCTTTTCCTGAAAAAGATCACCGAAAAGCTCCCAAAAAGCGTCAGCGGCCTGCGCCCCATGCTGATCTACCCGCTGGGCGGTGTGTTTGTGATGGGCGTGTTCATGTGCGGCATCAACCCGGTCATGGGCATCATCAACGACTTTATCACCAACTGGCTGAACTCCCTGGGCGGCACCTCTGCCATCCTGCTGGGCGCTGTCTCTGCTGTTATGATGAGCATTGATATGGGCGGCCCCTTCAACAAAGCTGGTTACCTGTTCGGCACTGCAGCCCTTGCTTCCGGCAACTATGAGGTCATGGCTTCCGTTATGGTCGGCGGCATGGTTCCTCCGATCGCCATTGCATTATCCACCACCTTCTTCCCCAAAAAGTGGACCCCGGACGAGCGCCGCAACGGTGTGATCAACTATGTAATGGGCCTCTGCTTTGTTACTGAGGGCGCTATCTCCTATGCAGCCTCTGACCCGCTGCACGTTATCCCCAGCTGCGCCATTGGTGCAGCCACCGCCGGTGCGCTTTCCATGGCGTTCCACTGCGGCCTGCGCGCCCCCCACGGCGGCATCTTCGTGTTCCCCGTTGCCACCAACGCCCCGATGTACTGCGTTGCTTTGGCCGTTGGCAGCATTCTGGGCGGGTTAATCCTGAGCCTGCTGAAAAAGAACCTGCCCCAAGAGCAATCCTCTGAATCCTGATTTCCTGAATTTTAACTTTCTGCCCCGGTGGGGTGCGGCACTGCCGCCCCTGCCGGGGCTTTTTGCTTCCTGTGCTTACAAAAGCAAAATACGGCCCAAGATTTTTCTTTTCCTGGGTTTCCCCCAATGCGGACGGATTTTCCGGCGTTCTGTCCCGGCGTTTTCTCGAATTTGCGAATCATTTTTTGTTTTCTCAATTTCCGCGTCATGTTCCAGGAAAAGTCATACTTTGTCACGTCAGAGTGTTTTCGGTATAAATACACTTGACTTTATCTAACGGGCATGGTATTGTTATTAGGTCGCTTCGTGGCAGCTGCCCATACCGGGCGCTGCCGGATGTGTAAGATATGGGATATTGTATTAGGGGGAATTTTAATCATGGCAGCATTTACGCAGATCGTAGAGCAGGCCAGCGACATTTTGTGGAATTATCTGTTGCTGTTCCTGCTGGTGGGCACCGGCATCTTCTTTACTATCAAGCTGCACTTTGTTCAATTGAGCAGTTTTGCAGATGGTGTGCGTCACTTGTTCAAAGGTTTCAGCCTGCACGGCAAGGCAGCTGATAAAGACGGCATGAGCTCTTTTCAGGCATTGGCCACCGCCATTGCTGCACAGGTTGGCACCGGCAACATTACCGGCTGCGCCACCGCCCTGGTCAGCGGCGGCCCCGGCGCATTGTTCTGGACCTGGGTTTCTGCCTTTTTCGGCATGGCTACCATTTACGCCGAAGCCGTTCTGGCCCAGACCTACCGCACCACGGTGGACGGCCAGGTGACCGGCGGCCCGGTGTATTACATCCGCGCGGCATTCAAGGGCAAGTTTGGCAAGTTCCTGGCCATTTTCTTCTCCGTTGCTTTGATCCTTGCCCTCGGCTTTATGGGCAACATGGTGCAGTCCAACTCCATTGGTGATGCGTTCCACAATGCGTTCGGCGTTAACCGCGTGGTGGTTGGCGTTGTGATCGCCGTTCTGGCAGCTTTCATCTTCCTGGGCGGTGTTAAGCGCATTGCCGCTGTTACCGAAAAGCTGGTTCCCATCATGGCACTGTTTTACATTATCGGCTGCGTCATCATCCTGGTCATGAACGCATCCGCCATTCCCAACGCATTTGTTCAGATCTTCACCCTGGCTTTCCAGCCGCAGGCCATTGCCGGCGGTGTGGCTGGCGTTACCGTGCAGCAGGCCATGCGTTACGGCGTTGCCCGCGGCCTGTTCTCCAACGAAGCCGGCCTTGGCTCCACCCCGCATGCCCACGCACTGGCCAAGGTCAAGCAGTCGCAGGACCAGGGTGCGCTGGCCATCATCGGCGTATTCGTTGATACCTTTGTCATCCTGACTTTGACCGCCCTGGTACTGATCACCTCCGGCCTGATTCCGGAAGGCATGACCGGCACCGCCCTGACCCAGGCCGCATTCAGCCTGACGTTTGGTTCCTTCGGCAAGGTGTTCATTGCCATCTGCATGCTGTTCTTTGCGTTCTCCACCATTTTGGGCTGGTACTTCTTCGGCCAGGTCAACTTCAACGCTCTGTTCGGCTCCAAGTACACCAAGGTGTACAGCCTGATTGTTGTGCTGTTCATCCTGATCGGTTCTTCCCTGAAAGTGGATCTGGTTTGGGCGCTGGCGGACTTCTTTAACGGTCTGATGGCGGTTCCCAACCTGCTGGCGCTGCTGGCGCTTTCCGGCGTTGTTGCAGGCATCGCCCGCAACAAAAAGGACTGACCTTGCACTTTGGCAGCACAACCGATATAATAAAGATAATGTTGATCTTACGGGCTCCCCTGTTCGGCAGGGGGCCCGTTTTTGTTTTGGAGGTTGCCCATGGCACAAACAAAAAAGCCCCTCAGCAGCCGCATGTTCCGGCTTGTGGCCGGGCTGGTGTTCTGCTGGATGCTGCTGCTGAACTGCTTAACGCCCTACCTGGCCGATGATTACACTTTCGCTTATGCCTTTGATACCGGCGAACGGCTGCACAGCCTGCCGCAGTTGATTTCCAGCCTGGTGTTCCACTATCACGAATGGAGCGGCCGGGTCATCGTCAAATTTTTTGCCCAGGGGTTCACCATGTTTCCCAAGCTTCTGTTCAATGTGTGCAATGCTGGGATGTTTATGGCGTTGGGTCTGGTTTTGTACAAGCTGGCCGTTGGGCGGCGCAGCCAAAAAGCGGACTGGCTGGCTTTGGCCCTGATTTATGCCGCGCTGTGGGAGATCAGCCCTGTATTTGGCCAGACCAATTTGTGGATGTGCGGCGCCTGCAACTACCTGTGGGCCACGGTGGGATGCTGCGCCTTTTTGCTGCCCTGGCGGTATTATTTGCAGCAGCCGTTTGCCAGTACGGCGCGCATGGCGGCCGGCATGGCGTTGGCCGGGCTGCTGGCTGGTTGGTTAAGCGAGAATACCAGCGCCGGAATGCTGGTTTGTTTGGTGCTGGCCGGCGCTGTTGTGTTCAAGCGGGAGCGCAGGCTGCCCGCCTGGATGGCGACCGGCCTGGCGGGGGCGCTGGTTGGGTTTGCTTTGCTCATCACCGCGCGCGGCAACTTTAACCGTGCCAGCGGCTTCAGCGATTACGACAGTCTGCTGACCCGGTACGCCATGCGCTTTTTTGCCTGCCTGAATATGCTCAAAGACTATGCCCTGCCCCTGCTGTTTTCCTTTGCGATTTTGTTTTTGCTGCTCTGCTTTGCCCGGCAGGATGCCGTAAAAGCTGACCTGCTGTGGCCGCTGATTCTGCTGGCCGGGGCGCTGGGGGCAAACTTTGCCATGATCGGCAGCCATGACTACTATCCCCGCTCCACCCACGGTGTGTTTGCTCTGCTGGCTGCCGCCTGCGCCGCCTGCCTGGTACAGCTGAACAGCAAAGCGTTCCGCCGGGGCCTTGCCTGCTTGAGCGCCTGCGTGGGGATCGTCTGCGGCATCCACATGCTGGAAGCCGGGTATGACATTGCCAGCTACTGGATGATGGACCATGTGCGCACCCAGACGCTGCGGCAGGAGATTAGCGAGCTGGATGAGCCCGCCGCGGCTAACATTATTAGCTATGGTATCGAACCCTACACCAAATGGTGCGGCGCATACGGCCTGCCGGATATCCGCGAAAACGGTGAGGATTCCCTCGCTTTGGGCCGCGCCCGCTGGTTCGGCGTAACCAGCATTACCGCCACCGAAACCCGTACCTACCCCTTTGCAGGCCACACCAACGAAACCTATGCCGCCGGGGAAACCGCCGCAGAAAACGCAGAAAGCATGGATTGATTGCCGCTGATTGGGCATACTGTTGATAACACATCGTGAAAGGATGACTGCCCATGAAGTTCCATGTAAATGCCGACTGCATCGGCTGCGGTTTGTGCGTGAGCACCTGCCCCGAAGTTTTTACCATGACGGACGGCGGCACCGCAGCCGCTGCCCCTGCCGATGTAACCGGCCCCGATGAAGCCGCCGCCACCGATGCCATGCAGACCTGCCCCGTTGGCGCGATTGAATCCGTTGACGGCTGATACCTTCGACCGGGGCTTGACAAACCGGAACTTGGGAAGTATAATAAAAGCTACCGATGCGGGATTAGCTCATCCGGTAGAGTGACTGCTTCCCAAGCAGTAGGTGGCGAGTTCGAGACTCGTATCCCGCTCCAAAAGCGCCGCAGATTTAACGTCAGCTCGTTAAATCTGCGGCGCTTTCTATTTTTGCCTGCAACATTTTCACCACCTAAAAAGCCGTGTAAGCCCTCGTAAGCCTGTATGTAAACCTGTACAGATAAGGCACTATTTCCTCCGTTTTCCATCTTTCCGCACATGCAAAAAAGCGGCGGGCGGCCCCAAAACACAGGGCCGCCCGCCGCTTTCGCGTTTTATTCACAATTTTTTTCGTCAGTATCGGTATCCGGCACGCACTTTTCCGCCGCGCGTTTTCCTGCGGCCAAAAGTTTTATAAGGCCCTCCGGCACAGGTGCGCCCATGGCTGCGGCATTCTCGGCAATACTGCCAAGCTCGGTAAAAATGTACCATACCAGCACCACCGGCAAAATCAGCACGGTGTATTGTATGCCCAATACGGGCAGGTTTTCCACCGCCACGCCCAGCACGCCGTCGGCCATGGCGGCTACAATCACTACAACCACCATCCCGGCCTTGTGCCAGATGCCTGCGCGCGCCACAGCGCTTGACCACTCGCCTTTGGACGCCGCAGCCGCGCTGCCACTGATCCAGTCGATCACCATGCACACAGCCCAGGCCAGCACCAGCCACCCCAGCCAGCCAAAGGCCGCCGAAAACGCCGCGCACAGCGCCGTCACCGCCGCCTTGATCCACAAAAACATATTTTGCTCTTCCATTTTTTCTACCCCTCCACGATCCTGATCCCGTATTCTTCCGCCGCCAGGTGCTCCATGCGGCACCCGCGCGCCGTTTCCCAGCCGGGCGCAAAAATCACCGCGTCCGCTTCGGCCAGCTTCCCCAGCGCCCGCGCCAACAGGGCCAGCGGCGTGGCATCGGTGTCGTCAAACAGGGTGTCCAGCACCGCGATCTCGTCCTCCTGCAGCGCCACCGCCGCGTCGGCCACCAGCGTTTTGCGCTCCCGCACAATGTCGGCCATCCTGCGCCCGCGCATCGGCTGGCTGATAAACAGCTTTGTCATGCCTGTTCCCTCCTTCTTATGCTGCCGTACTGGCGGCCTTGTCCGCGGCCCCCAGCTCGGTCAGCTTGTCCATCAGCGCCTTGGCGTCCCCGGCGCTCACCGGGCCAATGCGCAGGTTCTGCTTTGTGTGCGCCGCGTCGGCGTACTCGGCGCTGTACAGGCCCAGCCCCACCAGGCCCAGCGCCAGCGCCAGGCTGTACACGCTCATGGCCTCAGCGTTCGTCAGGCCGTTGGCCTGCACCGTTTGCAGGGCATTCGCGGCGGGTTCGGCATCCGCCGGGCGGGCAACGCTGGTATAGCTGCCCAGGTGCCTGCGCACCGCCGCGCTGGCGGGCGTAAAGTCAGCGTCCAGCCAGTTCAGCGGGTTCACCCGCCTGCCCTTGTACAGCACCTCAAAATGCAGGTGCGCGCCGTAGCAGTTGCCGCTTGCGCCGCTGTACCCGATCAGCTGGCCCTCCGTTACCGCGTCGCCCAGCTCCACAACACGCTTCAGCAGGTGCGCGTACCGCGTTTGCAGCTTTTTCCCGTTGTAATCGGCATGGCGCAGCCGCACCATGTTGCCGTAGCTCTGCATCCCCGTGCAGGTCTTGCCGTCCCAGGTCTGCGCCTGGTCTACCGTGCCGTCCTCGGCGGCATACACCGGCCGCACGCAACTGGTGCCGCTCTGGGTGCGCAGGTCAATGGCATTGTGTGCCGCGCCGCTGGTGTACGTCCAGCCGGCCGTGATGACGTGCTGTGCCAGCGGCCAGGCCAGCAGTACATCGCCGTTTTGTAATCTCATTGGGGTTACACCTCCGTTGTCGTTCAGACATTTTATACTTCAACAAACACCACATTGATTTTGTACCTGTATCCGGCAGGGATAGCTTCTTTTGCTTTTATCATTAGTGCGCCGGTTGAGATATGAGTTGCTTCAAGTATATATTGTTCCCCGTCGCTGCTTCTGATGGCGATGAAATCCCCATCGTCGTCATTCTGGCTCCCATAGCTGGTGTGAATTGATTTTGGCACCCCTTCCACATAAAAAAGTGTTTTGCCTGCTGCAATAGCCGTGCCGCTGGTACTATCTCCGGTCTTAAATGTTATACTTAAAAATCCCAGTTTTCCTACTGTATAGCAATAGCACTTGTCCTTTCCGATGCCGTTCGGTATAGTTATGCCTGTTGCAATGTTTGAAAAGGTTATTTCGTGATCTTCTCCAATCGGTATCCCCAGCGCCGTAATGTCGCTCTTGGTCACAGCCGTCGCCGCGCTCACATGGCCGGTGCTATCCACCGTCACCTTGTACAGCCCGCTGGCCCTTGCCGTGTAGCTGGGGTGGGTGTATGTGGTATCCTGCGCAGGCACACCCAGCGCGGTAATATCACTTTTGTCCACAGCTGCCACCGCACTTACATGCCCTGTGCTGTCCACTGTCACCTTGTACAGCCCGCTGGCCCTTGCCGTGTAGCTGGGGTGGGTGTATGTGGTATCCTGCGCAGGCACACCCAGCGCGGTAATATCACTTTTGTCCACAGCTGCCACCGCACTTACATGCCCTGTGCTGTCCACTGTCACCTTGTACAGCCCGCTGGCCCTTGCCGTGTAGCTGGGGTGGGTGTATTTGTTTGCCCCGGCTGTTACCCCGTCCAGCTTTGTTTTATCCGCCGCGCTCATCAGGCCCTCTGCGCTTGTTGTGGCGGCGCTGTATGTGGTATCGCTTTCCGGTATTCCCAGCGCCGTAATGTCACTTTTGTCCACAGCTGTCGCCGCGCTCACATGGCCGGTGCCGTCCACCGTCACCTTGTACAGCCCGCTGGCCCTTGCCGTGTAGCTGGGGTGGGTGTAGTTGTTGGCGTTTTCGGCAATGCCGTCCAGCTTCGTTTTGTCCGCCGCGCTCATCAGGCCGTTTGTGCTTTGCGTTGCCACATCGCTCGGCTTTGCTTCAATGGCACTTTTGGCTGCCGCTTCTGCGCTGGCTGCCGCCGCCTCCGCCTTGCTTACGGCGGTTTGGCTGGCTGTTTCCGCGGCGGCCCTGTCTGCCGCTGCGGCTGTCGCGCTGGTTTTGGCCTGCCCGGCATAGTATTCGGCGTTGTCCGCATCCTCTCCGGTTCGGGTCCCTGTTCCGCCCGCCGCCCAGCTTTCGGCGCGCACCGCTGCGTTCCCTGCGCTTTTGGCGTCCGCGTCTGCCTGCACGGCACTCTGGGCGGCCTGCACGGCATAGGCCTGTGCCTGCCGCCTGTCGTCGCCGCTGTCCAGCCCGCAGCCCAAAACCTCGCTCAGCGGGTCCGGCACACTGCTGGTCAATCCGTCTGCTTGTGTTGCCATATCATATACCTCTTGTTACAATCGCGTTGATCGCCGTCAAACCACTCGGCAGGCCAGTCAGTTTTCCGTTGCTGATGCTTAGGCTCAAACTGGTACTGCTTGGGCTGCCATATATAGCGCCCTTGTGGTACTTTTCGCCCTCAAACGCGACCAGGCTCGTAGTCTGCTGGCCCCAGCCGCCGGAACTGGTCATGGTGCCGTAGCCCCAGATCTTGATTGCCCCGTCAGTGCGCTTAAAACTAACGCTGGGGTTGGTGTTCGTAATGGCATAAGCCTCAACGTTGTTATTGCTGCTGCCGCTGCTGGACGATACGTTCACCGTCACCTTGCCGCTGCCGTTATGGTAGCCCGCCGGGATGGTATAGCTGCCGTTGGCCGTCATGGTCTTGGCAACCGCCCCGTTGTTGGTCATGGTGCCGGTCAGCTTTGCCCCGTCAACATAAGCGGTTTTACCGCTCAGAATGTTGGCGGCGGTGGCGGTCGCATCGCTGGTATCTGTGCCGTTTACTGTTAAGGCGGCATTTCCCCCAACACGCGAAATATATACGCCCACCTCTGCGAGCACTTCCGCGGAGGCAGTTGCCGTTACTTTTATACTCGGCATATCGTCCGTCCCAGCATATAGATGAATTGACTTTAATTTTGTCCTTTCAGCGGTTTGATTGATTATTCCGTTTCCAGCGTCCCACTTTGTATAAGATAGCGTCCCATCATCAGCTTTTTTATCAAGCTCATAGCATAGAATCCCGATTGTTGCAGTAGATTTATAACTGTACGGCTTGACAAATACCGAAATAGCATAATCTGCTTCCGGCAGCACATACGATGCAATATCGTTGCTCCCGCTCGCCAGGGTCTTGGTGTACGATATAGCCTTTCGGTATGAGACACCAGTAACGGTGCCTTCACCCGAATGATACCCCTCAGGAATGGTGTAGGTCTGTCCGGGAACAAGATTGGCTGTTATCTTGCCCTTGTTTGTCATCGTCCCCGTTACCTTGCACCCGTCAACATACGCAGTCTTACCGCTCAGGATTTCCCCGGCCGTCGCGTCCGCATCGCTGGTATCCACCCCCGTGTCGATCTGCTCCACCAGCGCGGCGTACCCGTCCAGCGTTGTGTCATCCGGCACCGTTACGCCCTTGGCGGTGATCGCCGTGGCAAGGTCGCTTTTCGCCCCGCTTAAGCGGCTGATCTGCGTTTTAATGTTCGTGTCCGCCATGCGCTTCTCCTTTCAGCAGCATCAGATCGCCGCCAGCGCGTCGTAAATATCATCCGTCAGGCTCACGGTGCCGCCGCTCGTGTACCCCGCGGGCACAGCCACGCTCAGGGTCGTCAGGCCGTCAATGGTCAGGCTGGTGGCCCCGTTGTTGGCCATGGTGCCCGTCACCTGGCTGCCGTTCACCCAGGCTTTTTTGCCGCTCAGGATGTTGGCTGCGCTCGCCGCGTCGGTCGTGCTCTCCGTCGTGTCCACATACAGCGCGGGAATGGCCGCCACGCTCACGCTGGAAAGCACCTTGCCGCTGGTCGGTGTCACGGTCTGGGCGCTCTTGGTGGGCGTCACGCTCTTGCTCTCTTTGGTAATGCTCACCTTGCCGCTGCCGCTGTGGTAGCCCTTGGCGATGGTGTAGCTGGTGGTCGTGGTGTCCAGCGTCTTGGTCACAGCGCCGTTGTTGGCCATCGTGCCAGTCAGGGTCTTGCCGGTGCTGTCCACCACGATCTTGCCGGACAGCACATCCGCCGCCGTCGCCGTCACGCTCGAAACGTCCTGGTAGTTGGACGGGATCGCCGCCACCGTCACATCGGACAGGCCATAATAGCCGCTGTCCGGCGTCACGCTCTGCTGGCTCTTGGTCGGCGTCACCTTCTTGCTTTGCAGGTTGTAATTGCCGCCGCCGGAAACGCCGGAAACCGTGCCGCTGCCGTTGTGGTAGCCCTTGGGGATAGTGTAGGTGTCGCCCTCCTGCACCGTCGCGCTCACTGCGCCCTGGTTGGTGATTCCGCTGATGGCGGTGGCCAGCGCGTCCAGGTTGGCCGTGCTCTCCGCCATGCCCAGCTCCACCAGCTTGGTGCGTATGGTGTTGCGGTCGTTCTGGATGCGGGTGATCTCGGTCGCAATGTTGGTCTGTGTCGTGTCTGGCATGTTCTATCCTCCTCAAATGGTGCCCAGAAGCACCGCGATGTTGCCCACCTCCACCGCCACGGCGGCGCTGGTCACGGGCAGGGTATTGTCGGTTTCCACGGCGTCGGCGCAGTCCACGCACAAAGCGCCGCTCTTCCATTTCAGGCCGTGGCCAATGCTCAGGCTTCCGCCGGTCTGCACGGCGCCGGTTTTCAGGCTCAGGCTTACCGCCTCGCCGCCGCTCATGCTCATCTGCACGGTTTCACTGCTGTTCAGCAAACTCAGCTTCATGTGATCACCCCGCCCAGCAGTATCCGCTCCACCGGCAGCGCCACAATGTTGCTGGCCAGCGCCGCGCCGGTCGTTGTCACGGCCCGCAGCTGTATTTCCACGTTGCCGCCCTCCTCAAATTTTAAGGTTTCTTCCTGTGTCAGCGTCACCGTCAGGGTCTTGGCGTCATTGTCGGCGGTAATGCTGTCCTCCCGCCGGGTCACTTCCCTCCCGTATCCCTGCCGGAACGTCAAATACAGGCTTACCAGCGTTCCCGGCTCTATGTCCAGCTCAAACACCAGCGTCGGGGTCGTTCCCTGGGTCATACCATACCCTCCTTGCCGGGCTGTTTTTCCGGCTTTTGCGCCGGTGCGCCCGCTTCTGCCTTTATTTTGCCATGCCGCCGTATCCGGGCGCGCCCCCACTTGTCCCGTAAAATCCAAAACGCCCCCGGTTTCCGCTCTCACACGGCCCGCCGGGGGCATCTTTATGCGTTATTGGTTCAGGAGCTTCATTCCCATTTCTTAAAATAGTCCGCCTCGTACACCGTCAGCCCGTCCACCTTCAGCCTGCACAGCATCTCGGCGATCTCCTGCCGCCCGGCCGTGTCCGCCGCCTGGTATCTCGGCTTCATCTCTTTTGTTATGGCGCTGCGGATCGCTGTGCGCAGTTCCTTGGCGTCTCTGGCGCTGTCCAGCACGCTGTCATATTCCTCGCGGGTCAGGGTCCCGGCCTCCATCATCCGGCTTGCCTGCGTCGCCGCTTCCTCGTCGGCCCGCTCCAGCTGCCGCACCCTCTCGTCGATCATCTCCTGCACCGCGTCTGCGTCCGCCGTGTCCAGCGCCGCCGTAATGTCGGCGCTGCCCACCGTCACGCCCCAGCCGGTCACGGTGTCCAAATCGTACACCCGCTCCCCGCCGTATTCCAGCCCCATCAGGGCGTCCAGCATCTCGGCGCGTTCCTCGCTGTCCGCCTGCTGGTACGCCTTGCTGTACAGCTTCGTCACGGTGCTGCGGGCGGCGGTCACGGCGTCGGCGGGGTCGGTGCCGCTCTTTACCTTGGCGTCCACCTGCCCGGCAAACAGCCGGCTCGCCTTGTCAGCGTCGCCGCCGTCCAGCGCCAGGGCAATGCGGTTCAGGTCCTTGTCCATCCCCAGCGGGTCGTCGGCGCCGGCAAGGCCGGTCAGCGTGTCGTATACGCCCTTCACGTCGCGCAGGGCTGCGCTCACCGCCACGCCGGTAACATTGCTCACCGCGTTGGCCGTGCGGTACAGCACCTGGTACAGGCTCGTTGTTTTGCCCGTCAGGTACTTGTTCCACACACTCACCGCGTCCATCACGTCGCCGATCCACTCCACGTCGTTGCGCTTTATGGTATAGGTCGCGTTCCCGTCCGCGCGCTCGGTGATAAACCCGATGATGTCCTGCAAAAGCGGCAGGTTCCCCGGCAAATTCACCCCGTCCGCAAAGTTTTCCAGCACGTTCTGGGCATATACCTTGGCCAGGCTCGCCGCCGTCAGGCGTTCGTCGTCGTCCTCGTCGTCGCCGCGCGGGTGCCGCAGGGTGTCCACGGCGGCCGCAGCCGCGGCGGTCGCCATCGCCGTTGCCACATAGGTAACGCCCACACGGGCAAACCTTGCCCGCGCGGCCTTGTCCTTCGGGTTCTGCGCCAGGTTCACCGCCGCCTGGGCCACCATGGCATAGCTTTTAATGGGTTCCGCCATAAAGTTTGTCAGCACCTTCGTCCACACATCTGTGCTCCGCATGATCTGGCTGCGGTGCAGCACGCTGTCCACCACCTGCGTCTTGTCCACAATCTCGCTCAGCCGCGCGGCGCACTGCCGGTTAAATTCTTCGCTGTCATATTCAAGCTCCGGGTGCTTGTCCAGCGTTTCCAGCTCGCAGGCGTTCCACAAAGCGCCCCAGGTGGTTTTGTCGCCCCACTCCGCCATCGCGGTGCTGGCGCTCCGCACCCGCTCAAGCGCCGTTTCCTCGTCCAGCGCCATGGCGCGCACGTCCTTGCCCAGGTTGGTTTCAAAATATCCCTGGCTTTTCCACCAGGCAATGGCGCAGTATTTTTCGGCTTTCGCCATGCCGCCCTCAAAGGTCTGGCCCTTGGCCCTGGCCGCCAGCCCTTTGCCCAGGTTGGCCGCGCCGCGCCCCAAAGCGCCCCGCAGGTATTTGGGCGCGATCTCCGCCCCCGCGCGGAAGTACGCCGTCGGCTGCTGCACCGCCACGCGCAGGTTCGCGCCCACCTTGGCAACCTTCCAGTTGCGCGTCACGGTGTTCATCAGGCGCTCGCCGCCGCTGGCGGTTTCGGCGCGGCCCTGGCCGTTAATGTCCCGCATCAGCGTTTCAAAATAGTCCTTGCCCTTGCGCCCCAGCAGGTTGTCAATGCCCTCCTTCACACTCACGGCGCTTTCCGGTGCGCGCCAGTTGTACCACTTCATCATGTCGCTTAACGGGATGCACCACCCGTAATAGGTCGCCATCTCCGTCGTGTGCCCAAAAAACGTGTCAAAGGCGTCGCCCACCACCAGCGGGTTGTTGGCGCCCTTCACCAGCGCCTTGGTCATGCCGGCGCTTTTAATGCCGTTCAGCCCAGCCTGCCTGCTGCTGGCTGCCGTTGTGGCGGTAAAGTCGTTGCTGCTGCTCATCGGCCAGTAGTGCGTTTCGGTAAATTTGTCGTACCCGTACAGCGTGTTGCTCACCTCGTTGCCCCACGCCGCCGCGGTCGTGCTCAGGTATTCCTGCATGGCGCGTGCCGTCTGCACCTGCTCGGTCGTCAGGCTGCCGGTAATCTCCGCCAGCTGCCCCGGCGTCAGCTTCACCCGCCGCCCCGGCTTGCCCTTGGCGTCCTTCAGCTGGATGCCGCCGATCATCAAATGCTCCTTTGCCGCCGCGCGCTGGCTCAGGCAGTACAGCTCCATGGCCTGCCCCGGTGTCAGCTCCAGCACGGTGTCCGCCATGCTGGCCGCGTCGGTCACGGTAAATTTGCGCTTTTCGGCCTTGCGCCCCGTCCACTTGTCCACGTCCGTTTTGTCTTTCAGCAGGGCCTGCGTCCACTCCACCGTTTCGCGCAGCTTCCACGCCCGCTTGTCAAACCCTTCGCGTATGGGCCGGTACATCTGCTCTGCCGTGTCGCCCAGGGCGGCAAAATACCGCCCTGCGTCCATCATATCCACGCCAAGCAGCTGCCCCAGGGCGTCGCCCGCCGTGGTGTCGGCGGCGGCCTTCACCGCCTTGCCCAACAGGTTGTTTTTGTTCTTTACCTGTTGCTTTTCCCGCGCGGCCATCTCGGCCACACTCGCGTCGCCCGCGGCGGCAATGGTTTCCCTGCTGCCCTCGGCCAGCAGCTTGTTGGCCTGCGTGATGCTCTTGGTCATGCTTTTCAAAATCACATCCAGCTGCCGCATCTGCTCGCCGCTGAACTGCCCAATCCCCGTCTTTCCGCCGGTCTGCTGCAACAGCGTGTCAATGTATCCCGGCAGGCTGGGGTCAAAATCGGCATAGTCGCCCGCGCCTGCGCCCATGTGTTCCAGCGCCTCGGCGTCCTTGGCCATCAGGGCAATGTCCTTCATGGTTTCCTGCCACCGCTGCGCCGTCGCCGTGCCCGCGTTGCTGGTGTTCCAGTCAAACAGGTTCAGCACGTTCAGCACGGCGGTGCGCATCTTCTTGGGCACATGTTTGGTGTCCGTCGGCTCCCGCAGCCAGGCCGCCAGGGTGCGCACCTGCTTCTGGGCACTGTCCCGGCTTTTGCGGTACAAAAGCCCGTCGTTGCGCCGTTGCATCCGCGTGGCAAACTCCGCCTGCTGGCGCACCAGCTTTTTGTCCCGCGTCTGCACCCATTTCAGCTTTTGCATCCGCTCCCGCATCACGGCGTCGTCCTTGGCGTTCTGTGCCTTCTGCTTGTAAACCTCCAGCATGGCGTCAAACCGCTCTTTCCGGTTGGCGTATGCCTGGTCGTACAGGGCCTTCATCTCGGCCTGCGCGTCCCGCCGCCCCTTGCGGTACTCGGCGCGCGCGGCCTTCTGCGCGTCCTGCGCCGCGCGGTCTGCCATGGTGCGGCGTGTCGGGCTGTTCAGGTATCCCTCCACCGCCTCGTTGGCCAGGTCAAGCGCCAGTGTTTCCATGTCCATGCCATACGGGTTCTCCACCACCGGCACGCTTGCCTCATACACCCCCAGCACCGCGTCGGTAAATGCGGTAATGTCGGTGTTCTCCGCGTCAAAGGTTCCCGGCCAGCTCTCGGCCAGCTCGGCCTGCATCGTGTCCCAGTTTCCGGCCCCGTCGGTCAGCCGCACGTTCAGCCGGCCAAACAGCGCCTTGCGCACGTTGCCCCACTGCCGCCCGTTTTTGCCGTCGCCGTAGGCGTTCATCAGCTCGGCAAACTCCGCGCTGCCCTGGCGCACCTCCAGCGTCGTGCCGCGCAGGGTTTCGCGCAGCGGTTTATAGTATTCCCGCAGCTCGGTGTTTTTCTGCTCGCTCTCGTTCAGCACCCCGCGCATCACGTCGGTCAGGGCGTCCATCGCGTCGGCGTTCAGCGTCGGCTCGCCGTTGCCTTCCACGTTAAACACCCGCCACAAATCGCCGCTCAGCCTGTCCACGCCGTACTTGCTGCCCGTCAGCTTCAAAATGCGCTGGGCAATGCCCCGCGCGCTCGCCCGGCTTACGCTGTGCCCGCCCGATGCCTTAAACTCCTGCCGCAGCACCTCCATCTGCTGTTCCATGTACAGGTTTTTCTGCGCCAGCTCCCGGTTCTGCGCCCGCAGGTCGTCATAGTCCGCCTCCGTCGGGGCGCTGTACCGCAGTCCTTCGCCAAAGCCAGCCGTTGTTTCCGTGTCCATGCCAAAGGCATATTTTACATTCGCAGATAAATTTTCGCCCAGTTCCTCCTTGACGCTGCCCAAAAAATCTTCTATACTGATGTTGGAACCGTACAGAGCAACGGCATTCGTGCTGACCTCTCGCCCCTTGAGGGATTCGGTTCCATTTTTAATTTGTCTGCCTGTATGGGCGTACAGGCTTCCCCGCAAGGGTTCCATGCTGTCGGCATCCAGCACCTTCTGGCCGTCCTCGTACATATTTACAACAAAGCGGACCCCCATCAGGCTGCCGTCGCTCATGCGTGCCGCCCCAAGGTACAAATCACTTCGCACCTCCTTGCCGCGCGCTTCCAGCTCGTTCACCTTTACGGCGTTCTCCAAAATCGGCCCGATCTGCCCCACATACGGGGCATTTTTTTGTATCTGGGCCGCGTTCAAAAGCCCGTGCCGCAGCCCAGCCCTCGTCACAACAATGGTATCTCCCGTGTATCGGTTTACCACGCTCCCGCTGTTTTTGCCCGGTATGCGCTGCGTGCTCGCCAGGCCCGCATCCAAAATTTCCTTTACGGGCTTGTCGGCCAGGTCGTTTTCCTCCACCTCGGTGATCTCCATATCCGGCAGTTCCCGCAGGGTTTCAAAGCTCACCTGTTCTTCGCCCGTTTTCCTTCTCTGCGGGTGTTTCTCGGCGTCTACCTTCTTGCTGTACCGGAACCGGTTCAGTTCGCTTTGCTCCGGCAGGCTGCCTGTGCGGTAATATGTTTCCAGGTCGCGCACCACTTCGCTGCCGCGCACCCGGCCTTCGTACCAGCGCGTCGCGGCAGTGCTGCCGTCTTTGCGGCTGATGTCCAGGTTAAACCCATGCTTTGCCGCGCCCAGCGTGTCGGCCATCTCGGCAATGGCCGCCTTCTGCGCGTCGCTCACCTCGGTTTCGGCGCTCACGTCCACGCCGGGGCTTTCCGCCATCACCCGCACATTGCCTTCGGCAATAAAGGCATTCAGGTAATCCGTCTGTTCTGCCCCGCGCGCAAGCTCCGCCGGGCCGTAAACGCTTTGGATGTCGCGTACGCTCTTGTCGCTCCCTCCGCTGAAATCCAGCATTCGCCCGTCCGGCAAAATGTACCCGGCGCTCTCAAACCACTTTGTGGTGCCGTAGGTGTCCGCTGCCTGTTCCCGGTGGTAATCCTCCCGGCTCATGCCGCTTTCCCGCACCTCGGCGTCGTACTCGGCCTGCTGGGCCTGCTTTTTCTGCCATGCCTTGTCCTGCTCCTGCTCGCGGGCCTGTTTGATCACTTCCTGTGCCAGGTCGCGCTGTTCCAGCAGCGCGTCCTGCTCGGCCTTAAACCGGTTTTCCGCCGCCTTGTATTCCAGGTATTCCTGGCTCTGTTTCCACTGCACCGCGTCCCCGGCGCGCTTGTGCTGCATCAGGCGGGCCAAAAACCGCCCATGTTCGGCCTCGTCCTGCTGCCGCCACGCTTTTTCCCTCGCCCAGCTGTCCTTCAGGGCGCGTTCCGCTTCGCGGTACTCCGCCCGCGCTTTTTCCAGTTCTTCCTGTGTCACCGCGCCGCTGATCTTCTCACTGTACTTGACATCCGCGTCCCCAAGCTGTATACTGCGAATAAGACCAAAACTGGTTCCGTCCAAAGGCACGCGGTTGCCGCGGACTTGGAACCACTCTTTGGTCTTCTTTTTGTTTTCATTCAAATACAAAATGCTTTCATCTGTAATCAGCTTTGCAAAGTCGCTGCGGGCGTGGATCGTGCGGATTTTTGTTACGGCGTTTCGCCCGGCCACATCTTTGGCCACCATAACACCCACCAGAACCGGCGTGCCGTCTGCTGTTTGCAGGTCGCCAAACACGTTCACTGTGTTCTTCAGCGTCATGGCCTGCGTAATGGCAATCGGGTCGTTCAGCAGCTCCGGTATTCTCTGCACCAGCTCCGCCGTCAAATGGTCGCCGTGGTTCGTCAGCTCCTTTTGCAGCTTGCTCGCGTCAAAGTACACGTCCGCCGCCGCAAATCCCACCTGGTTCAGCGCGCTGCCCTCCTGCACCGTGCCCACCTTCACGCGGCTGCCGGGTTTCAGGCTCTGCCACTGCTCCACCTGTCGGCGGTAATATTTGTCCTCGCGGAAGTCTTTCTTCCCGCTCTGTTCGTTTTTGCTCAGCTTCACGCCCTCGCTTGCCGCGGGGGCGTTTTTTGTATCGCTGTCCGCCTGTCCGGCGGCCTCCAGGCGCGCGCGGGCGTTCCGGCGCGCGGTTTCCAGCTCGGCCAGGGCCTCGTCGCACACGGCGCGCGCTTTCTCGGCGTTCTCGGCGCGCTCGGCAAGCCGCCGCCCGTCTGCGGCGCCCAGCGTCGCGTCGCCGCCGCGCAAAAGGCTGCGGATGCTGCCCACGATCTTGTCCAGCATCTCGCGCAAAGCCTGCAAAACGCTGCGCTTCTCCTCCCGCGTCGTTTCGCTGTCCTCGCTCACATATTCCACAAACGCGCGGGTGTTCTCCTCGCTGCTCATAATGCCGGCAAACAGGTCGCGGGCATACTCGTCCGCCGCCTGCGTCCTGTCGCCGTAGCTGCTCTCGTACCGGCCAATGTGCTGCTGCACGCCGCCCAGCCCGTATTCGCTTGCCGCAAACGCCATCGTCCGCGCGCGCAGCCTGGCCCAGCCCTCCGGGTTCTCGCCCTCCATCCAGTGGGTCAGCTCGTGCTGCACCGTCTGGTAGGCGTTGGCGCTGTTTTCGCCCACGGTCAGGGCTGCCGCACCGGCGGCCCAGTACCCGTTCACCTCCCCGCCGTTGTCGGCGGTCAGCTGGCGTACCACGTCCACATTCATGCCAAACTTTTCCGCCACGCCCTGCAAAACGGCATCCGGCACCTGCGCGCTGCCGGCCGGCACGCCGTCATAGCGCACCTCCGGTTCCGTCACGGCGGCGGCAGGCTGCTGCACCGTCAGGGCGCTGGCGGCGTTGCGCCCCAGGCTGTACGCGGTGTACAGCGCCGCGTCGTCCTGCACCACGGCGGCGCGCGCTGCGCTGGCGCTTTTCGCCTGCTCAAAGCTCAAAACGCCCTCGCGCCCGGCGTTATACATGCTGTGCATCTCCTGCACATACACCGCCGGGCTTTGCCCCTTGTACCGCTCCACCAGCGCCTTTTTCATGTAAGGGGTATAGCTTTCCTCCGCGTCGGCAAACGCCTGTATTCCTTCCACGGTTTCCCGGCGCACCGTGCCCCGCTCCAGTGCCACCGTGTCCGCCTGCGGCGCGCTTTCCTGCGCGTACCGCTCGGCGGCGGCCTGCGCAAGCGCCGCCTCGCTCACCGCCTGCGCATCGGCGCGCTGTGCCGCTTCCTCCCCGGTCAGGGTGTCGGCGTCCTGTGCCGCTTTCTCCTGCGCCAGCGCGTCAGCGGCGGCCTGTGCGGCGTTTTCCGCCTGCCGGGCGGCAAGTTCCCCGTCAGCGTTTTGCGCGCTCTCCTGCGCGCTCTGGGCCGCCTGCGGGGCATACTTTTCCTCTGCCGCCGTGCTGCCGGGGCGGGTTTCCTCCTCCAGCCGCGCGGCGGCTCCCAGCGGGTCGGCGACGGCCTGCTGCATATCCTGCGCCTGCGTCAGCGCCGCCTCCCGCACAGCCTGCGCCGTGCGGGTGTTCGCCTGCTGCACTTGGTTCTCGCCGCCTGCCAGGTTCTCCGCCATTCGGGTGTTGGCGCGGTTCAAAGCAAGGTTCAGCCCTGTGCCTGCCGCACCGTAGAACCCGCCGCTGATGGCCCCCATCCCGGCATTCTGCGCAAGCTCCTCCCAGCTGAACTCGGCGTTCGGGTCTTTGGCGGCCACGTCGGCCAGGTAGTTCACCACATACCCCACGGCTTCCTCGGTGCCTTCCTCGCCCATCTGCTGCAGCAGGTTGCGCACCAGGCCCTTGCCGCCGCGGTTCACAATCTCCACCCAGCTGCCCACCGGCAAAACCTCGGTGCCCACCTCAATGCCGCCGCTCACCAGGCCGCGCCACAGCGCTTCGTCCGCGCCGGTGTCCTCGTCGTACAGCTCGGCCATGCGCCCGCCGGCCGCCTGCGCCCCCAGCGCGCCCAGGCTCACCGCCGGCCCCACGCCGGGGATCAGCGCCAGTGCCATGTTGGGCAAATTGCCTGCAATGGCGTTGGCTGTGTCCGCTCCAAACCGCGCCGCGCTGCCAAGGCCTGCCTGCGCTTTGGCCAGGTTCTCGCCGCCCTCGTGGTACAGCCGCATCCCGGCGCTGTTCTCATCGGTCAAAACGGTTTTCTGGTTGTCCTGCGGCCCGGCCTCCTTCGCCGCGTTGTAGCGCGCCAGCGCCGCCTCGTACTCGTCGCTGGTGCGCATCTGCCCGTTCTCGTCGGTTTCAAACACTTTGCCCTCGTCGGTCAGGCGTCGCAGTTCGGCCAGCGCATGCCGCTCGGCGCTGTTGTTGGCTGCCTCGTCGCGGGTGGCGGGGGCAATGCTTTCCGCCAGCGTCGCCCAGCTGCCCGCCGCCTGCTGTGCCAGGCCCTTCACGTCGCTGCCCAGCCGGTGCGCCGCGCTCCACGCGCTGCCGTAACTGTCGTACAGCTCCCCGGCCTGCTCGTAGGCGCGCTCCTCCTCCTCGCTCATCCCGGCGCGTATCCTCTGCGCCGCGCGCTGTGCCGCCGGGTTGCCGCGCCCCGCGCCGCGCTCGGCGTCCCACAGCGTCTTGGCTTCCGGGTTTTCGTCCAGCCAGGCGTTCACCTGGTCAAAAGCGCGGGCCTTGTCCGCCTGCGTCTGCCCGCCCGCCTGCGCCTGCCGCACCATGGCATCGATCACGGTGTCCCGCGCCGCCTGTTCCAGCGTGTCGGTGCGCGCCGTGTCGCTCATCACGCGGCTGCCAAGCGCCTGTTCGGCATCCTGCCGCCGGTTCAGGTTCAAAATGTCCTGCCCCAGCTGTTCCCGCCCGCTCACATACCGCTGTGTGCGGCCCGCCGGGGCGCTCAGGGCGGCGGCGTAGGCGCTGCCGCCCGTGCTGCCGCCGCCCTGCAAATAGCTGCTTGCCGTGCCGCGCGCGCTGCCCGTGCTCCGGCTCCCCAGCCCCGCGGCCCCCGCTGCCAACATGGTGATCACCTTCTGCCTGGCGGTTTCTTCCTGCCGGGCTTCCGTGCTTTGCCGGTTCGCCGTCTGGCTCTGTGCCTGCCAGATATTGCCCGTGCGCGCCTTTTGCTCCCGGCTTCTCGCGTCAATTCGCTCCTGCAAAGCCTGGCTTCCGGCATTGCTCGTTCCCTCATGGCTCAGGCCGTAGCTTTTTCCGCCGTAGCTTACGGTTCCTTTTTTCAGGTTCAGGCGTACCTGCCGCTCGTAATCGGCGCTTGTCTGTGCCGCCGTTTCCTGCGCCGCCGGGGCCGCTGTCTGTACAATGTCCTCCTTGTCGTCTGTCCTGATTTTTCCGTTCCGCAGGTTCAAATGTACGCTCATTGCTTTCTCCTTTAATCGATCGAAATTCCGTAGTGCGCGGCAATCGACTTTGCCTGTGCTTTGGTCAGGTTCCCTTTCTTGTAGCCGTTGTTTATCATGTTGGCAATGCCAACCTTGCCTGCGCGGGTGCTGGAATCATAGCTCTGTCCGCTGCCCGCCATCGGGTCAATCTTGCTGATCCAATACTGCACGGTATCGTCGCTGCTGCTCTTGCTGCTCCTGCTGCTTCTCGAACTGCTCCTGCCCGCAGAACTCCCGCTGCCGCCCGCGCTCGCCGCGCTGGCCGCCAGGCTGTCCGCGTACTGCTGCTTGTCAAACGCCAGCTGCTCGTTAAACTGCCTCTGGCTCTCCGCAAACTCCTGCTGCCACTGCTCGTCGCTCACCATGTCGCGGTAATCGCCGTAATAGTAGTCCAGCATCTGCTGCCAGCGGGTGTAATTGTCGCTGTACTCGCCGTAATCCTGGTTGTAGGCGGTGTCCTCGCGCTCCGTCAGGTAGTCCAGGTAATCCTGCCAGCGGTTGTAGTTGTCGCTGTATTCGCCGTAGTCCTGGCTGTACGCCGTGTCGGCGCGGTCGGTCAGGTAATCCAGGTAGTCGGCCCAGTTGCTGTACTTGTCCTGGTATCGCCCGTACTCGGCCTGGTATTCGCTGTCCGCGCGGTTCGTCAGGTAGTCCAGGTAATCCGCCCAGTTCGCGTACCGGTCCTGCCAGCGCCCGTACTGCATCTCATCCTGGTTTTGCAAAGCGCTCAGCTGGTTGTACAGGTCGTTCCCCTCGCCCTGGTACCGTTCATAGGCCGCCTGGTACAAATCGGGGATCACATTGTTCAGCTGCGTCAGGTACTGCTGGTTGGCCTGTGCGGCAGCGCTGGCCGCGTAGCTGCCGCCGTAGCCGCCCGTCAGGGCTGCCGCGTCCGCCGCCGCGTTGGCCGCCGCGTCGCTGCCCAGCTTGGTGTACTGGTTCTTGTACTGCTGGTACAAGGGGTCGGCGTTAAAATCATAGGCAAACGCCTTCCGGTTCTGTATCTGCTCCAGCAGGCTGTCGATCTGCGCGCCGTACTGGCTCTCATAGTCGCCGGGCCTCTGTGCCTGGTAATTTTTGATCGCCGCCTCGGCATCCAGCACCGCCTGGCTCTTGGTGTAATCGCCGGGCCGCTGCGCCTGGTAATCCTTCAGCGCCGCCTCAGCGTCCAGCACCGCCTGGCTTTTGGTGTATTCGCTGGGCCGCGTGGTCTGGTAGTTCTTGCGCTCCGCCTCAGCGCTTGTCACCCGGTCGCTTCGGGTGTATGCGCCGGGGCGCTCCCGTTCGATCTGGTCAACTTTGCTTCGGTTTGCCATTTTCAGCCTCCTCCGGGTCACTGTCCCGTTCCATCTGCGCCCGCACCGTGCTCAGCAGGCCCTCCAGCACCAGTTCGTCAATGCTCAGGGGCAGGCCGTAGGTGTTCAGCACGCCCTCCACCGCCCTGCGCAGCTCCCGCACGCGCTTGTCAATGCTCTTCATCTCAGCCCTCCAAATGCGCCGCCGCGTCGGTGCGGATGGCGGCGATCGCCGTCAGCACGTCCTCGTCCAGTACAACGTAGTTCTTGCGGTTGTTGGTGCTCACGATGTTGCCGTCTGCGTCCAGCACGCTGTAAGAGAGCGTCACCCGCTCCCCCTCGCCGGTCGTCAGCACGCTAAAGCCTGTGATTTTGTTCATGGTCAAATCTCCTTTCAACTCGCTTCTTCTATCGTCAGTGGCAAACTCACCGCCGCTTCTGTTTCCGCCGCGTCCAGCAGGGCCGCGCCCCGGTTCTCCTCCTCCGGGTACTTGGCATCGCTCACGTCGGCGTACACGCCCTCAAAGCCGCGCTGTACGCCCCAGCACACCCAGTCAAAGCACTGTCCCGCCGGGCCGTGAACGATTGCGCCAAAGGCCGTTTTTTCTGCCCACAGCGCGGCGCTTGCGCCCGTCGGGGTCAGCGCCCAGCGCAAATCCTGCGTTTCGCTCACGGTCTCGCGGTAGCGCGGTTCGGTTGCGATGTAACAAAGGCCGGTTTCATCACACTCGCCGCTGCCCGCATCGCAGAACATCGGCTCCGGGCTTTCCACCGCGTTGATGGCCAGGTTTCCAAAATCGGTGCGCACAATGCGGTTCTTGGCGTCCCACGCGCTCAGGGAACGGCACTGGATGCCCTGGTTCACCTCCAGTTTTCCGCTGCACCCCACGCTGTTGTCCACCTGCTCGATCGTGATGCCCTGAAAGCTGCTGTCGTGCCACCATCCGTATTTCTGGTAGCGGGTGTCCGCGCAGAAAATGGTGGTGTCGCCCTCCGTCGTGGTTTTCAGCCCGTTCTGGATCACCCCCTGCGACATCCCGCTGCTGGTGGCGGTGCCCCCGTACCACTGGATCCCGCTCTTGTCGATGTACACCCGGTTCCCGTCCGACGCGCCCATCCGTATCCACGCGTTGTCCAGGTCGTACACCGTCGAATAATCGCTGTTGTGTATCTGCCCCGTGGTAATGTTGCCGCCGTTGATGATGGTCTTGTCCTGCTGCCAGGTCGATAGGTCGCTGAACGTCACCACGCCGGTAAACCCAATGCTCCCGCTGGAAATCTCGGTGCTGCCCGCCATCAGGCGTATGGTGCTGCTGCTGTCCCCGTTCGCCACACTCAGCGTCAGGCTGTCCGCCCACTGCTTGATGGTGGTAACATCGCCCTCCGCGCTCTCCACGCGGGTGGTCAGGCCATTCGCCGTTGCCGTCAGGGTGGTAATGTTGCCCTCCGCGTCCGTCACACGGGTTTTCAGCCCCTCCGCCGTCGCCGTCAGGGTGGTAATGTCGCCCTCCGCGCTCTCCACACGGGTTTTCAGGCTGTCCGCCGTCTGCGTCAGGCTGGTAATGTTGCCCTCGGCGCTCTCCACACGGGTGCTCAGGCCGTTGGCCGTTGCCGTCAGGGTGGTAATATCGCCCTCCGCGCTCTCAATGCGCCCCGTCAGGCTCCCCGCTGTCTGCTGCAATTTGGTCACATCACCTTCGGCGGTTTCTATGCGGCTCGTCAGGCCGCTGGCCGTCTGCTGCAAACTGCTGATGTCGCCCTCCGCCGTTTCAATGCGGGTGCCAAACCCTTCCGCCGTCTGCGTCAGGCTGGTAATGTTGCCCTCCGCGCTCTCCACACGGGTGCTCAGGCCGTCCGCCGTCGCCGTCAGGGTGGTAATACTGCCCTCGGCGCTCTCAATGCGCCCTTCCAGTCCGGTCGCCGTCGCCGTCAGGGTGTTAATGTCGCCCTCGGCGCTCTCAATGCGCCCCGTCAGGCTGGTGGCCGTCTGCTCCAGGGTGGTAATATCGCCCTCGGCGGTTTCCACCCGCGCCGTAATGCTTGTGGCCGTCTGTTCCAGCGTGCTGATCCGCCCGCCCTGTGCCTCCACCTGGCTCGTCAGCCCTTCCGCCGTCAGCTTCAGCTCGGCCTGGGCATCGTCCAGCCCCGTCACCCGCAGGGTAATGGCATCCAGCGCCTGGCTGATTTCGCTGCTCAGGCCCCCGCTCTCAATTTTGCTGCGCAGCTCCTCGCTTAAATTGTCCTCGTCAATGTCGTTCAGGGCATACCGCAGCATTTCCTGTATCTGGAACAGGTAGCTTTTTATCTTTTTGCCGTCCTTGCCGCTCAGCTGCCCCGTGTCAATGCTCGGCATCTGCAACTGGCTCAGGTTTGCCATTGCCCGCACCTCCTCATCCGTTCAGGCTGTCCCGCTCGCGCCGTTCGCTGCCCGTCGCTGTCACCCGGCTCATGGCGTACACCTTGCACGGCCCCACACCGCACAGCCGCAGCCGCACATGGTCGCACCGGCGCAAGATCACCGGCAAAAACACACTCCGGCTCCGCCTGCCCGCAAAATCCGCCGCGCGCTGCCAGTCCCCGTCGTCATACTGCGCCCACACCGCAAACCGGCTTCCCTCCGGCAGCCACAGCCGGATTTGCAGCCGGTTGGTGTAGTGCGCATCCAGCACATACGGGTCCAGCATCCCGGTTTCGGCCATCCAGCGCACCGGCCCCTCGGTCGCTTCCCCTTCCGCCGGGGTCAGCTTCCAAACACACCCGTCCGCGTCCAGCATGTAGGCGTTCCCGTTCAGCGTCGCAAATGCCGCCGCGTGGGCCGCGTCCTCGCGGCACCAAATGCCGGTTTCCGTGTCGTACACAAACAGGTGCCAGCTTTCCGCCGCGTCCTGCATGCTCAGGTACAGCCGCCCGCGCTCGGTGCCCGCCACGGCGTTTTGGTAATACACGCCGCCCAGCGCCGCGCTCACGCTTTCCGGCACACTGCCGTCATAGGCCATCACGCCGTGGTCGGCCTTGTAATACAGGGTGCTGCCCACCATGCACAGGCTTTTGGCGCTGCCCGGCTGCACCCCCTCGCAGGCCGTCATGCTCACCTGGAAGTTGCTCGGCTTGCTGCCGTATACCTTGTGCAGGCAGTTCTCCTTAAAAAACAGCACATACCCCAGCTGCACTGCCGCGCCGGTAAACGGCCCGTCGCTGCCCACGCTCACGGTGTAGCTGTCGGTCGCCAGCCCAGCAAAGCAGTTCCAGTTGGTCGCGTCGCCCAGCTTGCAGGCGTAAATCTCGTTTTCCTCGCTGCTGCACCCCCACAGCCGGTTGTTGCACTCCACCACATAATCCAGCTTCGGGGCCTTTCGCTCCAGCGTCACCGCGTCGGTCTGGCTTGCCGTTTCGTCCAAAAAGCCCACCACCACAACCGCGTCGTCCGCCGCCTGCTGCAGCAGCATCTCGCCGTTCAGGTCGGCCCCCACGCTGTCCAGCACCCCGCTCACCGTCACGGTGTCGCCTTCCGCCAGGTTCTTGCCAATGCCGGCGGCGCTTATCATCACATAGGTGGTCGGTATCGTGTTCCACAGCTTTGTGGCAGCGCTGTACTTTTTCAGGCAGTGCGGGTCGCTGCCGGTACACAGCCAGTATTTTGTCGTGTCCTCCGGCTCGGTTTCGCTCACGGTATAGTCGCTGTACGCCGTGCCGTCCGCTTCGCACAGGGTAAAGTTCACAGTCCCGTCCGTCACATTCTTCTGCCCAATGGCATCCACCGTGCCGTCCGCCGTGTTGTACCGCACCCCGTCCGGGAACACGATCAGCCACGCCCCCATGCTCACAAAGGTTTTTTCGCCCTCACTCACATCGGCCACGGCCTCGCCGCCGTAATACAGCTTCCCGTTCTCTGTCCATGCCAGCGCCGTCTTGGCGCACAGCCCGCCGGGGTTTTGCAGGGTATACAGTTTGGCGCGCGGGCTGCGCGGGGCCATCAGGGGGTAGCGCTCGCTTGTCACGTTTTCCATCTCGTAAAACGCGCCCTCGTCCGGTGCGTCCACATGGCGGTATCCTAAAAATTGCCGGTTCAGCTCGGTGCTTCCCGTTTTGCCCTCCAGCTTTGGCAGCCGCATCACCTCACCCCCCAGGCGTTAAACTTTGCCTCGCTCGCCGGCATGATCTTCCGGTTGTAATAGCTCGCATAGTCGCTGTATGCCTTGTTGTACAGGGCGGCGTTGTTCTGGTACAGGTCAAATTCCTGGTTCTGCATGTCAATCTGCGCGCACAGGTAATACACATACAGCTGGCTGTACGGCTCCGGCGCCAGCAGCACAACACTGTCCGCGCCGCTCTCGTCCGTGCGGTCGTACCCGCCAAACACAAGCTCTGTGCCGTACTCGTGTGTTTTCACCAGCTCCTTAAAAATCGTCTGGTCCACCTCGTTCAGCCACTGCACCAGCACCTCGTCCGGCACGGCGTTCGGCTTTACCTGCTCCACCTGTGTCAAAGCCTGCCGTATCGTCATGTTCTTCACCTCTTCTTACAAAAATCAGGGGCGGCGGGCTTTTCTCCCCGTCGCCCCTGTGTAGGGTGTTGTTCTCTTGCGGCATCAGCCCTGGTGCTGTTTGCCGTCCCGGATCGCTTCGATCATTTCCAGCGTCGCGGCGTCCTGTTCCTCGCTCTGCTGCAAAATCAGCGCCACGGCCTTCGGCACCTCCACCGTCACGCCGCGCTTGATCTTGTAAAAGCGCCCGTTCAGCCCCACAACAACCTCGTTGTCGCCGGGGTTCTCCCGGTTCACCGGCAGGCGCATCGTCACCTTCTCGGTCATGTTGGGGTCGCCCTCCTCCGCCACGCGGGCGGGGGCCATGGCCTCGCGCTGTGCCTCGCGCACGGCGTCCTCGCCGGTTCCGGCTCCGGCCGCCTGTGCGCTTTCTGCCGTTTCAATGCTTTTTTCCACGCTGCTCATCGCTGTTTGTCCTTTCTGTTATCAGTTCACCGCCGCCTGGCTGCTCCAGGTGCTTCCGCTCTCCACGCGCACCATGTACTCCTCGCTCAGGCGCTCGGCGCACTTGATGGCCTTCCAGCCCACGCTGGAACGCTGGTTCAGCGGGTCGGCGCTGCCGCTGCTGCCCTTCTGCTTCACAATCACTTCCAGGCCGCTGCCCTCCACCTTGGTCTTGCCGTAGGCGTCCGCGCCCAAAAACAGGGTGCAGAAAATGTTGATGGGGCTGGTCGCTCCGTTCGACACGATCTTCGCCTCGGTGGTTTCCACAAAGCGCACGCCGCCCAGCTTGCCGATCTCGCCGTTGTAGATGTTCTCCGGGCTGGCATACTTGTGTACGTCCATCCAGGCGTCGCCCGCGGCCATCATCAGGTCATAGGCCACATACGGGTGAATGATCGCTACATAGTCGCCGTTGATCTTGGGCGCGTTGGCGGCCTTCAAGATCGCCGCCGCGCGGAACACCTGCTTCACGGTCAAAAGGCAGGTCGCGTCCAGGCTGGCGCGGGCCGTCACGGCGGTTTCGGTGCCGTCCGTGGCAATCTTGGGGCAGTACAGCACATTGGTCCCGCCGGCCAGCACCTCGCGGGTCACGGTGTCCAGGGTGCGGCCCGCCTGGTCGCCCAAAAGCCTCGTCGCCTCCACAATGGTGTTGTCAATGGCGGTAAGCTCCAGCATATCGCTCTGCACAATGTAGTCGCCGTACTGCGCCACCGTGGCGGTCTTGCTGGTCACGGTCAGGCTCTTGCCGTCCGGGGTCACACCTTCGGTCAGGGCGGTCGTGGCCTTCGCCAGGCTCGAAAATTTGCGGAACTCGATCGTCTTGCCGCCGTGCGCCGGGATGTTGCGCTCCTGCCCAAACTGGTCGTGTACCAGCTGGGGTTCGGCATTGTCCAGCAGGGTTTTGTCGTAAAAGGTTTTCATTTCGGCGCTCAGGGTGCTGGTGCCCGTCGTCTGGGTGCCCGCAGCCGCAAAGCGCTGGATGTCAAAATGCTGTTTCCAGTTGCAGATCATGGGTTTCCTCCTTCCTGCCCGCCTTTCAGGCAGGCCTTAAAACTCGATTCGTTCTCCGTTCGCCGCGCGCCGGATCAGCGCCATGCGCTGCTCCTTTGTCGAATGTTCCACATCAAACCTTGCCCCGCTGGCGCCGCTGGCCGCCGCGCCGTTTTCCGCCGGGCGGCCCCTGTTGGCGCTCACGCCGGCGGCCACCTTGGCGGCCACCTTCTGCGCGGTGTACTGCATTGCGCCGCCCAAAATCTCGTCCTGGTGGCGCACCTCGTAAATGGTTTTCAGCGGCACCTGCGCGCGCAAAAGCCGCACAAAGTCCGGGTCCTGCATCTCGGCGTTCAGGTCAAACGCCGGGTACTGCGCCTTCACGCCGTCGGCCTCCTGCATCAGGCGCTGGTACGCCTGGTCCATCTGCCGGCGCTGGGCAAGCTCGGCCTGCTGGCGCTGGTAACGGGCGTTCTCCCGCTCCAGCTGCTGCACCCGCATGAACTGCTTCACGTCCATGCCTGCCTCGCCCGCGGCCTCCTCGTACAGCTTCTGGTCGTCGTTCAGCGCCGCCGCAATGCCGTCGTAATCGTCGGCCTTCAGGCTGTATCGCTGGGCCAGCACGTCCATGGCGGCCTGCATCTTGCCGTTGGCTTCCTCGGCGGCCTTTGCCTTGGCAAACCTCTGGTTGATGATCTTCTGCACCCGCGCGTCAAACTCGCCCTTGTATTCGCCCTTCACCAGGGCGTCAAACTCGGCTTTCAGGTCGCGCGGCGTTTCCCCGGCAGTGGCGTCCTGCCCCGTCTGGGCCGCGTTTGGCGCGCTCTGTGCGCCCGCACCGGCCCCTTCGCCCGGCTGCCCGGCGTCGGCAGCGCTTCCGGCGGCCGCAGCCGCCCCGCCCGCAGCGCCGCCCTCGGCAAAGCGCTGGATGTCAAACTGCTGTTTCCAGTTGCAAATCATGCAAAGCCCTCGTCTTTCCGATGTGTCATTGTATCCGGCCGGGCACACGGCCCGCGTCTGCCTTTATCCTACCGCGCCGCGCGCCCCTTCCGCGCCCCCACTTGCCCCAAAACTTTCCCGCTTTAACATCTCATTCAAACGCCGTTTCCTCCACCCGCAGGCACTCCGGCCACTGCTCCGCCAGCCCCTGCAGTATCTCCGCCGCGCGCGCCACGCTTTTTGTCCCGCGCTCCCCGCGCGCCGCAATGCGGGTGCTGCCCTCGCCCTGCGCAAACGCTTCCAGCTCCCCGTTCGCGTCCAGCTCCCCGTTCGCGTCCAGCAGCCCCGCCAGGGTGTACAAAACACTGCTCACCGCCGCGCACACAATGTCCTGCCCCGCCGGGGCATACCCCGCGTGCCCCTGTGCCGTCAGCTCCGCGCCGCCGGGGCCACAGCGCACCCTAACGCGGATCACTTGTTCGGGTCAGCCGCGTTCTGCGCGCGGCGGCGCGCCTGCACGGCCAGGCTGTCGCCCGCCAGGGTGCCGCCCACCGCGTCGGTTGTGGTCGTTTTCGCCTCGGCCTTGTTGGGGCTGTCCTGGTTGGCGGTCGCCTCTGTCCTGGCCGCCATGTTGCCCGTCAGGTTCGTGCTGCCGCCCGTCAGCCCGTCGATCACCGCCGCCATCTGCGCCATCTGCGCCTGCGCCGCCATCAGCTGGGTGTACAGCGTCTGGTTCTGGCTGATCTTCTCCACCACCTTGTCCTTGCCGTCAAAGTCCATCATGTCCAGCACCGCAAGGCTCTGGTCGGCCAGCTGCGGGTTAAACAGCCCCAGCCCGTACAGCTCCTTCGCCAGCTCGTTCTGGCTCAACCGGCTGTACGTGCTCTTTTTGGCGGGCACCACCGTAATGTCAAACACCGGCAGCCGGTCGCCCAGCGCCACGCCAAACTCCACGCCCTGCGGCTGCGGCATCAGGCCCCGGTTGTCAAAGTCCACAAACCCTGCCTGCGCGCCGCTTTCCCCCGTGATCCTAAAGCACCGCGGCGCGGTGTAAAACTGCCGCATCAGGTCAATGCACAAATAGCACTCCTGCACAAAGGCACGGTAGGCGCTTTTCAGCATATCGCGGCTCAGCTTGCTGCCCGCTTCCTGCAGGGCCGCAATGGCGCTGGCCGCCGTCACGCCGCTGGTCGTCGCACCCTGGCTGTAATCCCGGTTCCCGCTGGTTTCCTTCAGCTCGCTGATCTTGTTGTTCAAAATCGTCGCGTAAATATCGTCCAGCGGGTGCACCACAATCTGCCGCAGGCTGTCCTCGCCCACGTCGCCGGCGCAGTGTACAAAGTCCTTGTCCAGGTCGGCAAATTCCGTTTCGTTCACGCTGCCGGTGTCGCGGGCAAAGTACCGCACCCGGCTGGCAATGTCGGCATTGCGCACAATGGCCTTGTCCAGCCGGTCAATGGCCGCCTGCGCGCTCTGCATCACGTCGATCATGCCAAACCCCGCCGGGCTGCCCGCCATGGGGAACAGCACGTCAAACACAAACGGGTACTTGCCGTGGTCGTAATAGCCCCGCTCGGCATACTGCGCGTCGTTCTCGCTGGCATACAAAACACACTCGCCCACATACTTGCAGTAATGCAGCACGCCCCGCCGCTTGTAATACCAGTCCACAACAAGGCTTTTGTCGCTCGTGTCAATGCTCTCATCATACTGGTATCGCTGCGCCGTCAGCCCCTGCCCCAGGTGGTTTTTGGCAAACGGCCACTGCTCCAAAATCACCTCGTTGTCCACCAGCTCCACATGGAACACGTTCCGGCTCGCCTGTATGTCGGTAATGCCGGGCTCCCAGTACAGGTTCAGCAGGTCCACCAGCCGCAGGTCAATGTCGCCCAGGCCCCCGTCCTTGGCCCCGTTCCAAAACACACCCTTCACCGCCGTGCCGTGCTTCAGCTTGTACCACCAGGCGTCGCTGTACACCTGCTCGTAATCGTTCTGGTCCAGCGCCACCGGCAATATGCTCGAAAGCTCCTTGGCCGTGTCGGCATCATCCTGCGCGCGGGGCAGCACGTTGGGCTCCGGGTAGTTGTCCATCGCGTCGGCGTGCTTGTTCGCCAGGCTGTTGAACATCCACCCGCTGTCCGCAAAGTTGCCGTCCTCCGTGTCGCGGTGCAGGCGGTACCAGTGCTCGTTCTCCACAATGCGCCGGTCCAGCGCCGCCTTGCCGCTCTTGTACTTCAGCAGCACCTGCGTCGCCTCGCTCAGCTGTTTGGGGCCAATGGGCTGCGCCGCCTGTTCCTCCCGCGGGGCCTGCCTGCCCTGCACATCCTGCGCGGCGGGCACCTGCCCGCTGCGCCTCGCAAAGGGGTTCCCGGTTCCCGGCTGTCCAGCAGCCATGCCGTTCGTTGGGTTCATCGCCATGCTTTGCTCCTCTCGTACTTCTCACGCCGCAAATCCCGCTCCATGTTCAGCGGGTCGTCGCCAACGGGCGGCAGCGGCTCGTCCTGCCGCGGGCTGATGGGGTTTTCCATCAGCACATACCGGCATTCGTCGTAAATGTGGTCCTCCATTGCGGTGTCAATGTCCTCCGGGTGCTTTGCGTCATACAGCAGCGCCGGTATCGTCCGCCGGAACTCCCGGCACCCCTTGAACACCTGCATCATGCAGTCGCCGTCGGCGTCAAATTTCAGCCGGTAATGCCACTGCATCTTGCCCGCCAGCCGGCTGTTGTCGCCGCCCGTCCAGGTCACAAAATTGGGCGCGTCGGCCATCATGTCGGCCACGCTGCGCCCCCGGCTCGTGTCAAAAATGCTGGGGTCAGCCACGCCCAGGATTTTGCGCCCCGCCAGGTTGGGGTCGGTGCGCTCAATTTCCCGTATCCCCGCGGCAATCGCCTGCGGATCCAGCTTCACACCCTCGTTGGCCACCGCCGTGCAGCCGTACCATTCGCGGATGCGGTAAATCTTCCCGTCCCCGTCCGCCGCGTACCACCCCACGCTGAACGGCTTTGCGTAGCCAAAGTCAAACCCGCGCCATATCTTCCACCATTCCGGCACCCGGAACTCGTCAATCACGTGCGTCCACTTCCCGTCGGCGTAATGCTCCGGGTCGTCCCGCCATTCGGTGAACACCTGCCCCTCAAACACATCCCAGCTGCCGTCCAGCCAGGCTTTGCGCATCCCGTCCGGCAGTGTCTGCAAATTGCGCAGGTATCCGGGGTCCTTTTCCATCAGCACGGCGTTGTCGTACACCTTCGCCTGGATAAACGCATACTCCGCCGGGTCCTCGTCCTTCGTAAACTGCCGGTCCACAAACAGCCGTTTCACCCAGGCGTGCCCCTGCCCACCGGGGTTGCAGGTCAAATACATCCGCTTGGGGTAGTCGTTCGTGCCGCGCAAACTTGCCCGGATAATGCCAAACTGGTACTCGCTCAGCTGGGTGGCTTCCTCCAGAAAAATCACATCGTACTCTACGCCCTGGTATTGCAGCAGGTCGCGGTCGCTGTCACAGTACCCAAACACAATCCGGCTGCCGTTGTAAAACCGCACCTCGTTGTTCTGCCCGTTGTACCGCATCGCTCCGGCGCGGTACAGCGGCGCAAACTGCTCCTGCATGGGCAAAACAATGTTTTCGCGCAGCTGCGCAAACGTCTTGCGCACCATCAGCACCCGCAGCCCCGCGTACCGCAGGCACATTCCCACGGCCTTGGTGCGCGCCACCCAGCTTTTTCCGCCGCCGCGCGCCCCGCCGTAGGCAATGTACTTTTCCCGCCGCCGCATAAACTCCATCTGCTTTGCGCTGATGGTATCCCACATGGCATACGTCATTCAAACGCCCCTTTGTCCTCCGGCAGCACCACCACAATGCCGCTGTCCTCGGCTCCGTCGCCCAGCATTTTACTCACCCGCTCGGTCACGCTCACCAGCCCGCGCATATAGCTGGCCGCCGCAAAATCGCTCATGGGCCGGTTGCGCTCCATCAGCGCCTGCATCCGCTCCCGCTCGCCCGGTTCCTCCGGCCGCACGGCGCGCACCGGCCCCAGCGCCTCGCATTCGGCGTCGTCCGGCCCATCATAGGGGATCACCCCGTCCAGCTCGTTCAGCCGCCGCAGCGCCCACTCGTAAATTTCGGTGTCCCGGTCGTTGCGCTCCAGCCGCCTGCGCACATAGTCCACGCTGTTGTTGGCCGCCGCGCTCGCCTTGCGGTTCAGCTCTCGCAGCTCCTGCTCCCTGGCCGCCTCAAACAGGCTTTTTTGTTCCCCCGGCGTCTTGCGCCGCGCCTGGCGCTCCCAGGTGCGCAGCGTGCTTTCCGGCACGCCGTGCCGCCGCGCCACCACGCTCAGGTTGTTGTCCGTCAGCAGGTCGCACATGCAGGCGGTTTTCACCGCTTCCGGCCATTTGCTGCCCCGCCGGGTCCCTTTCACCGTGTTGTCCCGGTATCGCACGCCGCCGCCCTCCTGTCGTTCCCTTTTGTCCAATGTACCAGCCGCCGCGCCCCTTCCGCGCCCCCACTTGCCCCAAAAACTCAAAAAGGGCAGGGTCGCCCCTGCCCTCGCGCGCACGCGCGCGGAAATATTTTTAATTCTCACCGGCGAACTTCCGCGAACCCTCCGCCCTGCTCACCCTCCAGCATTCTGCGCACAGCACAGCAGCACTGCCGCTTAAAGCAGTGCTCCTGCATGTATCTGCGCTTTTCCTGCTCGCTGTCAAACTCCACGGCACAGCAGGCCGCCTGCTCCGTCACCGGCACACAACTGATCTTTAACCGGCTGTCCCGCAGGTAATACGGGCACACCGCCCGCGTCTGGCCATAGGGCCGGTATCGCGGCACCCGCCATCACCTCCCAAACAGCTGCACGTACTTTCCGTAGCTCAGGGGCGGCAGTCCCTTCTTTCCCCGCCGGGCGTTCTCCTTGTCCAGGTCGGCCAGCAGCGCCCCCAGCTTGCCGCCGGGGCCTTTGCCCTTCGGCCTGCGGCGCGGCGGGGCTTTCTTCGCGCCTGCGGCTCCGGCCGGCGGCTTTTTGGCCGTATCGACAAAATATGGCCCGCGTGCCCCCTTTGTGTGCCGTTCCGGGCGGCAGGCGGGGCAGGTCTTGGGCCAGCGACCGCCGCGCGGCAGGGCAAAGGGCCTGCCGCATTTGGCGCATACTGCCGTGCGGGCTGCCTTTTGGGCGCACGCCGGGCACAGCCCATTGCTGCCCGGCAGCGCGGGGTACGGTGCCCCGCATTGGATGCACGCCAGCTCAACAACGGCCGGCGTGGTTTTTTGGTTGCTCATCGGTTTTTCCTCCCGCTCAGGCCGTGGCGGCGCACGTCACGGCGTATTTTGTCCCCGCGTGCGGCGCCGGCGTCGTTCACGGCGGGCGGCTGCGTTCCGCTCGTCAAGCTCGGCGCGGAAAGCGCGGTATGCCGCGCACTGCGCGTGGCAGCCCGCCTGCCGGTCGGGGCAATGGTAACAGGGCACGGTCATGGGGTGTTCCTCTCTCTCCAAAATTCCAGCCGGACATAATACCCGCGCTGGTACTCGTTGTATTCCACGCGGATGGATTTGCATTGCCAGCCGGGGTGGGCTTTCTCCCAAAAGGCGGGGCGGTAGGCCTCGCCGGTGCGCACGGCGCGCTCAATGGCGCGGCGGGTGTATTTGCTGTCGTTCACGGTGACAACGGGCTTCTTCAGCCCGATGCTTTGCCGCCACTTGCGGCGGCAGTGCTTGGTTTTGATGCAGTAGTCGGCCCAGGCTTCCAGGCTGCCCTGCTCCGGCTGGGCAAGGCTCAGATGCACCCGGCCCAGTGGGCGGCGGTGCTTGCCGCGCCCCGTACACCACAGCTCGGTGATGGCCCGCGCGTCCAGCGCGCAGCGCAAAAAAGCGTGGTGGTGGTAGCGCTTGGCTTCCCCCGCGGCTTCGGCTTCCTCTGTGCCGCCCTCCGTCAAGCCGCTTGCAGGCGGCGCGCAGCCGGTCGATGAAATTTTCCATCCGGCGGCAGGCTTCCTCAAAGCTGGCGGGCAGATACTCCGGCGCGTAGGTCAGGGTCAGCAGCCAGTCCCCCGCGCCGAAGTTGGCGTTCACCAGCTGCACCAGGTAGCGGCGGCTGTGCTTGCCGTTGAGCCTTTGCTGCACAAGGCTGGACGCGTGCCGCCGTTTGCCGCGCGCGCCCCGGTGGATGCCCTCGGTGGGGATGGGCATAATGTCCACCTGCTTGTATCCTTTTCCGCTGCGCCAGCTGACCTGGCGCATAAAACAGCGCATAGGGTTCCGCCTTTCCTGGGTTGCAACTGGTTTGCGACTGACTTACGACTGGTTTCAACAAACTTCCCGCCGGATGTTAATACGGTATACAAGCCGGCAAAACAGCCCGCCGGGGGCTGTTTTGCGTTGGCGTCCGGTCTGTATTTTCAAGGTTGCGGCGGGTCAGTCCTCGCCGCCGTGGGTGTGCTCCATGGGGATGGGGCGGTAGATTTCCGGCTCCTCGTCCGCGTCCTCGTACCGCCGTTCGGTTTTGGCCTCCTCAAAGCCGGCCAAAAAGCCTATGGCCGCGCCGATCAAAAAAGCGACCATCATTTTTCCCCTTCCGGCGGCGCGGCTGTGTCTGTGCCGTTCTCTTTCCACAGGTGCAGGCCGTGTCCGTGCAGCTTAAAGCGCGGGTTTCGCTGCACCACGCGTTCCCCCTCGCCCCAAAAAATCTCTTGTACCATGCGCATTTCGCCCTGTGTCGGGTCACGGTTCTGCGCAGCAACGCTGACGTGCTCCGTGTCGTCATCCCAACTTGCCACAACCGATACCTCGCGTGGCCCGGCCTGCGGCTGCAAAAGATACCCCATCAGACCGCTTTTCCAGGCCTGCACGATCTTCAGCCGGGGGTTTTGCAAAATTTGCTCTTTCGGCCTCATTTTCTTGCCTTCTTTCGCTTTTTGTCTGGTTTGCTTCGGCCCGCGCCCTTCATGCGGGGCTTAGGTCCTCAAAAGAGACCCAGGCATTGCCAGTGCCGGGGTCTGCCGCCTTTGCTGGGCGGTCGGACAGGTGCCGCGGGAGGATTTGCGGCGCTGGTGCAGCAGGCGGGACTTGAACCCGCGCCCCGCCGGGCAGAAGTATAGAACCCGGCAGTCTGGAGGTTATGAGCCTCCTGCCCTTCCGCTGGGCGACTGCTGCATGAATCCGGCGGAAAACTTTGCCGCCGGGGTTGTGCTTTGCCTGCACGGCCCTGGCCAACTTACGCGCGGCCAGGCACGCGGCAGGAAAATGGGCAGCGCCGCAGAGCGTGCCACGAAAAGCTCCCCGCTACCGCCTGCTCGACGGTTTCGGCCCGGTGCCGCCGGGCCTCATCAGGCGGGTGGATGGGTTTTGTCCCACGCGGCCTTTGCCGCGTCCAGCCTGGCGCGTATTTCGGCAAGCGTGGTTTGCTGGGCGGGCGGCGTTATGGCGGCCTGCCGTTCCGCCAGCTGCTTGCTGGTCAGCACCGGCACAAAATCGTCGCGGCCCCTGGGCACATAATCCGGGCAGTCCGCCACCGGGCAGGGCAGAACCAGGTGCTCGGCGCGGCAGCAGCAGCTGCCCGCGCAGGCGGCGCACTGGCAATAGGGCGCTTCGGCGTCACGGCAGCCCGTCATTGGTGGTCAGCTCCTTTGCGTACTCTTTCTCCAGCGCGGCCACGGCGCGGTCGTTCAATAAGGACAGCTCAAACATGATCCGGTCTAAATCGCCCACGGCGTAGGTGCCCGCGTCAATGCTGCGCTTCCACTGGGTGTACAGGGTCAGGATCGCCGGGTGGGCGACGTTGGTCATGTACGGGTTGGTCTGCGGCCTGCCGTGCCGATCCATCCGCGCGGCGGCCTGCGCCTGCATCCGCGCAAGGATGGCAGCCGCCAGCCGCTCCAGACGGGCGCGGCGGGTCATGGGCGGGTGTAGCGGTCGGTCAGCGCGCACTCCACCACGCACGCGGCCCCCGCCAGCACGGCGCCCGCCAGTGTCAGCGGCCAGTCCCACGGCGTCAGGCACAGGGCGGCCGGCAGGCCGCTGCCCACCACAAGCCCCACGCCGGCTGCGCCCACCGTGCCGTTCACGGCCAGCGCCAGCCGCCGGGCCTTGGCCCACCGGGCCGCCGCCGCGCGCAGGGCGGCGTTTTCCTGCGCCAGCGCGCGGCACCGCAGGGCGTTATCGCTGGGCAGGCGGATCGTCTGCGTCTTCATTTTCCATTTCCTCCTTCGGTTCCGGTACGTCGTACACCATGCCGTCCAGCATGATCTTGCCAAAGTTGTAATACCCGCCGGGCGCGGGTGCGTCTGAAAGGACGGTTTCCGCCATAAGGCCCAGCGTGCGCAGGGCTGTCAGCGCGCCCATCAGATTGTAATACTGGCTGCTGCTGTGCCGCTGGCCATCAGCTCGTTGTCCCTGGCCGCCCAGCGGCACAGCAGCGCCGCGCAGGTGTTGCGTTCCTTGTCTGTCAGCTTCATGGGTGTACCTCCGGTGTCTCCGGTGTCGGGACGGGTTCCCAGTCGTCCAGGTCGGCCCACATGGCATCGGCGATCTGGCCCAGCACCATACGCCTGATGGCGGGCTTTACGCCTTTCTTGATGCTTTCCATCAGCGCAGTCGCCGCCATTTTTACAAGGTCCATGCTTCTGCCTTTCAATTCGATTTCTACTTCCTCCCCGCGCAGGATCACGCACACGCGGGCATCCGGCTCCGGCCCGGCGCTCACGCACCGGCTGTTTTCGTTGTCAAATTCCATGGTCGTTCCTCCTCATGTTTCGGGCGGGCGGTACGGTTTTGGCTTAATGCTTTCGCGGTGCAGCTTTGCATCCAGCCAGGCGTAAGCGTCCGCCCTGAAAATAATAAAGTTCCGTTTTCGTTTGCCGTCGGCGCTGCCGTCCAGCCCCACCGCAAAGGGGAACTTCCCCTCTGTGATGTACCGCCCCATCGTGTCCGGCGCGGCCGGGATGCAGTTTGCCTTAAAAAATTCGCACAGGTCTGTGATGGTCATGGTGGGGTTCAGCTCCATCTCCCTGTCCGTCCAGTCCATGGGGGCCTCCTTTCTGCGGGCGCAGCCCGCCGGGGTGTTCCTTCTGCTCTGCCTGTGCTATACTGGCGGCAGAAAGGATGTGGTTTTATGTTATATGACATCGTAAAAGACCTGATCGTCAGCGCCATAACTTCTACTCTTATCTTTTTCTTCAACGGAGTGATAAGCAAATCCTCTGCCAGGCCAAACATTTCTCAGCATCCGTCTAGCCGGAAATGGGTTCACCGCCAGTTCTGCGTTTGCAGCCTGCTGTTCCCGGTTTTCCTTGTTGCCTTTGTTCGGATACCCTGCTCACTGCATCCCGTTTGGCTCGCTCTCGTGAAAGTCCTGTGCCTCATTCTGGCCTTTTTCTGCTTTATCCTCTTTTGGGGCGCCTTTGACGCTGCCTTTGCCTTTTACCCCAAAGACGATATCGCCCAGGTGCCATCCCACAACACCGCCGATCACGGCGGCAATGATGGTTGATACGTCCACCCCCTCGCCTCCTTTCTGCGGGCGCAGCCCGCCGGGGTGTTTCTTTTTTCAAAATCACCGAACAGATGCGTAATATGCCAGCCATACAGTACACACGGCGCAAACGAACAATGCCCACCCTGTCTGAAACGGCACCAGTTCTTTGTCTATCTTCCGCATGGCAGGGATGCTGCAAACTCCGACGATCCAGATGATTGCAATGGCAATGATGGCGTCCATACGGAGGGGAAGGGGGCGGGAGTGGAATTTAATTCCACTATTTTGCAAAAAAAATTTGGTCTTTCTCTTGAAGCGATAGGTCGAGCAGCGACGAGAGCTTGTCAACCTCACTGACTTTGAACTCAGTGTCATTTTCGATTTTCAGCTGTAATGTGTACGGTGTAATGCCAATCTGCTCGGCAATCGCCTTGTATTTCAGCCCTGAAAGCAGAATCCGATCACGCAGCGCCTTTGTGTCCGTCAATCTTTTCACCTCGCTTTCGATGTGGAATTTAGTTCCACCGCCAACATAATAGCACCGAGTGGAATGAAAGTCAACTATTTTTTTGCAAAAAATCAAAATATCTTGAATGTTGTTCCACAACATGGTATCATACTAGCAAAGAGGTGATGAAATGTCTGAAATATATGATCGCATCAAAGCCCGTCGCATTGAACTTGGGCTGACTGTGGAACAGCTGGCCGCTCTCATGGGCTATAAGGACAAGTCCTCTATCAGTAAAATCGAAAACGGCAAAGCTGATATACCGCAATCGAAAGTCGCCGCATTTGCCAGAGCCTTGAAGACAACTACAGCGTACTTGGTCGGAATTGATGAAGCAAAGGAAGCCGCCCCCATCCCTCCCGGCTTCCAGCCCATGCCGGAAATGTCCGCCGTGCCCCTGGTCGGCTCCATTGCCTGCGGTACCCCCATCCTGGCCGAGCAGAACATCGAGGCCCGCATCGGCGTACCGGCCCTCTGGCAGGCCGATTTCGCCCTGACCTGCCACGGCAACAGCATGGCAGCCATGATTCAGGACGGCGACATCGTCTGCATCCGTAAACAGCCGGAAGTCGAGAACGGCGAGATCGCTGCCGTCCGCATCGGCGAGGAGGCCACCCTCAAGCGCTTCTACCGCCAGGGCGACACCGTCATGCTCCAGGCCGAGAACCCCGCCTTCTCCCCGCTGGTCTACACCCGCGACCAGCTCAACGAGATCACCATCGAGGGCCGCGTAGTCGGCATCTGCCGCGGGATATGAAAGGAAGCAAGGTATGCAGATTTATACGATTATCGGCGGTGTGAACGGCGCAGGAAAATCCAGTCTGACCGGCTCGCTGCGGGCCGAGCGCACTGACCTTGGCATCGTCGTTGACCCGGATCAGCTGACAGCCCAGTGCGGCGGCGATGAGTACGAGGGCGGCAAACTGGCCGTGCAGCGCATCGAGACCGCCCTTGCTGATGGCGTGAATTTTACCCAGGAAACGACCCTCTCCGGCGGCTACCCCAAGCGGCTGTGCCGCCGTGCCAAGCAGGCCGGTTACTTTATACGCCTGTATTATGTGGGCCTGGACACTGCCGAGGAAAGCCTGCGCCGCATCAAAAACCGCGTCGAGCGCGGCGGCCATGACATCCCGGCCAAGGATGTACAGGCACGGTTTGCACACCGCTTTGCCGATGTGGCGAAGATTCTGCCCTATTGCGATGAGGCTAAATTTTTTGATAACGACAACGGCTTTGCGCTGGTAGCCGAATACCGTAACGGTCAACTGCTACAGGTAGGCAACAAATGCCCCGCCTGGCTGCACCAGATGATGCAGGAGATACAGTAACCCCTGCACTATTGGACAGCGTGCAGGGGTGTGGACTTTAATTCGTAAAGTCCGCTTCGGCGGTAAAAAAACGGCCAGATCGCCGCCGTCCGCATTGACAACGAGGCTACCCTAAAGCGCGTCTACCTCCACCCCGATTATGTCGAGCTTCGCCCGGAAAACCCCGCCTATGATTCCATCATCCGCCGCAAAGAGGAAATGAACGACGTGTACATCGAGGGCCTGGCCGTGGGGCTGTGCAGGGGGATACAGGAATAACCGCCCGCCGGGGCAACAAAGAAAGGATTAGGCAATGTCTGATATTGAAAAATACTCCGACGCCACTTTTGAATCCATCAAGCACACCAATGCAGACGGTCAGGAATATTGGCTGGCCCGTGAGCTGCAAGCGGTATTGGAATATACCCAGTGGCGGCGTTTTTCTGAAGTGATAGAACGTGCAAAAGAATCTTGCAAGAACAGCGGATATTCCGTCGAAGACCATTTTGCCAATGTCGGCAAAATGGTTGCAATCGGCAGCGGCGCAGAGCGAAAGGTTGACGATCTCATGCTGTCCCGCTATGCCTGCTATCTCATCGTTCAGAACGGCGACCCGCGCAAAGAGGTGATTGCCGTCGGCCAGACCTATTTTGCCGTTAAGACACGACAGCAGGAGCTGATCGAAAACTACGACATCCTCAGCGAAGAACAAAAACGCCTTGCGATCCGCGCCGAGATGGTCGAGCATAACAAGTCATTGGCCGAAGCCGCCAAACAGGCCGGGGTCGAAACGCCGCAGGAGTACGCCGTGTTCCAAAACAAAGGGTATCAGGGCTTATATGGCGGCCTGGGAATGCGCGACATTCACGCCCGCAAGGGGCTGAAACCGAACGAGAAAATTCTTGACCACATGGGCAGCACTGAGCTGGCCGCCAATCTGTTCCGTGCCACCCAGACCGATGAAAAACTGCGGCGGGAAAACATCCAGGGGAAGGACGCCGCCAACGAAACGCACTATCAGGTTGGCCGCAAGGTGCGCCAGACCATTGCAGAGCTGGGCGGCACCATGCCGGAGGATTTGCCCGCGCCCGAAAAGAGCATCAAACAGATCCAGCGGGAACAGAAGAAGCTGGCCAAAGGGAAAGACTGGCAGAAATAGGCAGCAGCCGAGAAATCCTCGGTGGCTGCTTCCAAAACGGAAATGACCACCCGCCGGGCAATAGCGCCATGAACCGGAGGTGAACCATTTTCGCGGCGTCACGAAAATGGCTTTCCGCCGGGCGGCAGGCAACCAAAATCCATGCGTTTTGTCAAAAATCCCGGGGTAAATACCAAAACTGTGCAACAAAAATAAAAAGCCGTGCGGGGTGGCCGCACGGCATGGGAGGGGGGCTTGCATATGAACTGCCCGCGCTGCCGGCGCAGCGTCCCGCCGGACGCGCGCCTGTGCTGCTACTGCGGCAAGCGCCTGGCGGACTGCGAAGCCCCGCAGCGCCGCCGCCACCGCCGCCCGCGCGGCACCGGTACCGTCTGGAAGGACCCACGCAACAAAAACCGCCCCTACGTTGCCGTTGCCGCCGACGGCACCCGCATCGGCTCGTTCGCCACAGCGGGCGACGCGGTGCAGACGCTGGACCGCGTCAACGCCAGCCAGGCCGCGCCCGACCGCCTGTGCTACACCCTCAGCGACGTGTACGAGCGCTGGAGCGTGCTGCACTACCCCAAAATCAGCAAGTCGGCACAGCAGTCATACCGGAACGCATACAACAAGGCGGAACCGCTGCACCGCCGCCGCATCGCCGAGCTGAAAACCGAGGATTACCAGGCCATCATCCAGCAGATCGCCGACGCGGGCGGCAGCCGCAGCCTGTGCGAAAAGCAGCGTCAGCTGTTCAGCCAGCTGTGCCAGTACGCCATCCACCAGGACATCATCCACACCAACTATGCAACGGCGCTGTCCCTGCCCTCCCCCAGCGCGCCCAAAACGCGGGTGCTTTCCGCCGCCGAGGTCAGCGCCATCTGGGGCATGGCCAATGACAGCCGCCTGGGCGAAACCGCCAAAATCGCGCTGGTGCTGGTCTACACGGGGATGCGCCTGAACGAGCTGCTTACCGTCCGCCGGGACGATGTCCACCTGGCGGAAGGCTACCTCATCGGCGGCGAAAAGACCGAAGCAGGCCGCCGCCGCGTGATCCCCATCCACCCCGATGTTCGCTCCTTTGTCACCGACTGGCTTGCCGCCGGCGCCGGCAGCTCGCCTTACCTTCTCGCATCCAAATACGGCCTGCCGCGGGACCACAACAACGTGCGCAAGTCCTTCGGCAGCCTGATGCAAAAGCTGGGCATTCAGGGCGTCACACCGCACACCTGCCGCCACACCGCCGCCACCAAAATGGCGGCCAGCGGCCTGCCGCCGGAGGTGGTCAAGCAGATTCTCGGCCACGCCGACATCGCCACCACCCTGAACATTTACACCCACCCCGACACTGCCCTTTTGGTCGCCAATCTGGAGAAAATCCAGTGGCGATAAATTCCCCGTAAACCTGTAATAAACCTGTATTTTCCCCGTTTTCAACGCTGCAACGCGCAGGCTGCTTCCCTTCCCAAGCAGTAGGTGGCGAGTTCGAGACTCGTATCCCGCTCCAAAAAAGCGCAGAACCAAAAGTGGTTCTGCGCTTTTTCTTTTTATTCAACAGCCTTTGGATTTTTTGTTGAAAAACCGCGCTGTATTGTCAGTCTATGATCAGCAGTGCATTTTCAAGATTCTGGATGGCGCTTTGCTGGCTTTGGGTATAGGTCCCCGCCCGCAAAATATCCAGCAGGGTGCGCACCGCTGCAACCGTAAGCACTGGGGCTTTGGCCGCAATGCGGGTGGTGTATTGGGCCACCGCGTAGGATTCCGGCTGGATTTCCAGGTTTGCTGCCACGCGGAAATAGGCAGTGTTTTCCGGCATTGTCACCGCAAAGTCGGTCAGTACCTCACCGGCGGCATTGTTGGGGGCCTGGCGGCAGGCCAGCACGCTGTTGTCTGCCGCATAGATCACATACAGCGCGTTGTTCCAGTTGGCCGAACAGCTCAGGCGGTAGGTATCCCCTGCCGCAGCGGCAACTTTTTCGCTGATGCGCCGATTCTCGTTTGCATAGTTGACGGTCGAGCCGGAAATTTTGAGCACATAGTTGGCGTGCCAGGCAACCGTCATGCTTTTTACCTGCTGCACCAGGTTTGCCGCGCTGACCAGCCTGACGGCGGGCAGCGCCTGGTACAAATTGCCCGCCACGATCAAAGTGGCTGCCCCCTGCGGCACGGCCACTGCCTGCCGGGTCAGGGTATTGCCGCCCGCAGCATAATCGGCATCGGCCGCTTTTACGGCAAGGCAGGTACCCGCCGCATCAAAGAAAGAATAGAGCGCAAAACCCGTATACGCCCAGGCCGTTACCAACACCTGGGCCGCGCTTGTCACATCCACCGGCTGGGTGACCCGAAACCCGGTATCTGATGTTTTGATTGCCTTGCCGGTGGCGGTGGAGATCACATATCCACTTTGCAGGGCTGCCCCCACATTGGTGATGCCATCTGCCGGGCGTAAGTTCTCCAGCGCGTTGGTCCAGGCGCGGCCATCCGCATCCACCACAAAAAACGGTTCCGCTGCATCCGCGCCCGGCTTTTGGTAGTCGCCCGCTTCCACCACGTTGCCGGTGGCATCCAGTGCATCGTACAGGTCCATCAGCTCCGCACCGCTGGCCCGGATATAACCCACCAGCTCTTTGAGCTGTGCTGCATCAAAGGTCGTGTACCATGCGTGGGTCATCAAAATCAGCCAGCCGCCATCCTGCACGGCTTTGTCTACCCACGCTTTTACATCCTTCAGCGTGTAGCTTTTGTTCTTTGGGAACACTTCCACGCGCTTCATGCGGCAGCTTTCATACGGGATCTGGTTGATGCCTTTTTCCACCGTAAGGCCCAGGTCAAAATGCTTTTTTACGGTGTTCAGGCAGTCCGCCTTATAGCGCCCATTCACATAGGCATAGCTGCGCACCCCGCGGATGCCCCAGCGGCGCATCTCTGCTTCAAACTGCTGCAGGGTGGCTTCCAGCGTTTCGGGGGTATCCTGCTCCATATCGGTTTCGGTCATCGTATGGCATGCCACCGTCACGCCGCTGCGCGCCATTTCCTGCAGCTGTTCCACCGTCATGCGGCCGGTTTTGCCCATAAGCCCTGCCGGGCAAGCCACGGTATAAGGCATACCAAGCTCCTGCACCAGCGGGAACAGCACGGTGTACGCTTCGCTGCGGCAGTCGTCATCCACAAACGATACAATGGCTTTCTTTTTGCTGCGGCCCGCGTTGGTCAGCATGTGGGGTGTGGTTTCGGTTTGGGTGGTGGTGCCGTCGGCCCAGTACAGGTCCATATCCTGCGCGGACGCCTTGGCCAGCACCTGCCCGGTACTGCCGCCCGCGGGGATCAGCTTATCGGCATACTGTTTCCACACACTTTCCGCCGGGTCGGTCTGCTGGCCGGGCACCGGGGCGTGGTTCAGCACCAGGTATGGGATGTTGCAGCTGATGCACTGCACGCCATCCCGCACGCCGCGCACCGTAACGCTGCCGCTGTTGGTTGCCTGCGCTGTGGCGGCGGGCGGCACCGCTACGGTGTCCCCTGCATCCGCCAGCACCGTTGTCCCCTCCGCCTGGGGGTCTGGGGTAAACGTGACATCCAGCGCAAGGCCATCCCACCCGGTGCCGCGCTGGAAATGCAGAACCTCCATGCCATAGCTGGCTTTGGTGCCAAGGCACAGCATACGCATGGGGCTGCCAAGAATTTTAGGGTAATATCCTTCCAGTTCAATTTCGTGGGTCATTCCATTCCTCCTTATGATCCATTTGAAACCTGATAAGTTACTTGCGTTTCAAATGAAAGCGGCCCTGCTGCCGCCGCTTTGTTGCTGTTTTCTCTGTCTTTGCCTGTTTTGCAGCCGATAGAGAACATTCCTTCTTGAAACTTATCAGGTTACTCACAGGATAGCATCCTTGCTGTAACTTGTCAAGTTATTTTTATTATCTTGTAAACCCGCAGGTTTTTTGCTATACTTTTTGGGAGGTGATCCGCATGACCATTGGGGAACGCATCCGCGAAGCACGCACCGCCAAAGGGCTGACACAGGAGCAGCTGGCCGAACAGGTGCATGTGACCAAACAAGCGGTTTATAAATACGAGACCGGCATTGTAACCAATATTCCGCTGGATAAGCTGGAAAGCATTGCCGCCTGCCTTGGCGTGGCGCCCGGCTACCTGGCCGGGTGGCAGGGCTCCCCTGCCGGGGCGGAACTGGACGCTTTGATTCAAGACGAACCCATTGCCGCCTACCAGAACCTGAAAGACCAACTGACCCAGGCCGATAAGGAAGATATTGCCCGCCTGATCCAACTACGCGCGGAACTGAACCGCAGCAAAACCTGAAAGTGAGGAGATTTTATGCTGGACTGCCTGCCCATCTACCATTGGTTCCACTGCGGCAACCCGTACTCCGGCGCACAGGGCGGCATGCGCTATCTGGTAGCCCCCGCCAAAAAAGCTGACCCCGCCGATGAAAGCGGCAAGCGGAAGATCGAATATCTGACCGCCACCATCTGGCCCGGCCCATGGAGCTTGGAACACACCGCCGATGAAAAGCAGGAGATGGCAGAGTTCCCCGGCAATCAGGAGGGGCTCGATGCCGCCGTTGCCTGGCTGCACGAACGGTACGAAGCCGAACCGGATAAATGGGCCAATATTCCCTCCATTCTGGACTGTGAACCGGATAAATAAGCAAATAAACAAACAGCGCCCGACAGGTACGCTTAAACCGTCGGGCGCTATTTTTCTATCAGGAATGAAATAATAAATAATAATGAATAAAGAATAATGTCGGTGCACCGCCGTGGGCACCACACGACTATTACTCTTTTTTATGCGAAGCCAATTAAAGGCAATACCGCATAATTCTAAGTGCCGATACGGCGAGCGAGGTGCGGCAGC
>OBAO01000311.1_pt1 | contig 60896 bp, 90 predicted proteins | sample 1517541 | NCBI WGS metagenome assembly OBAO01 (sample SAMN04571698, study PRJEB22368) | human gut metagenome | biome: human gut; material: stool | host: Homo sapiens | place: Luxembourg | collected 2012-08-10
TGAAAATTCCCCGGGGGTATTTTTCGGAGAATGTTTTTACCTTCCGGCAGTATTTAACAGAACTCATAAGGTTGGCTAAGTAATAAGCTGTGGTTCTTTTTACTCTTTTTTCTCCTTTCGGTAAAAAAGTTACAGTCAGTCTTGTGGGTTCTTTTAAATACTGCCGGAAAACTTTTATGAAACTATTGAAAAACAGATGGGAAGGAGGCAGTAAATGGCTAGAAAAGCAAAGAGTTCTGAATCGACTGGCTCGTCCAAGAAGATTCGTCCCGCTTTAACTCCGGAAGCAAGGGAGCTTCAAATGATTTCTCTGGCTGTTGACCTGGCCGAAAAGCAATTGCTGGAAGGGACTGCTTCTTCTCAGGTCATTACTCACTATCTGAAACTGGGTTCTTCCAGAGAGAAGCTCGAACGGGAGCGGTTGGAGGAAGAGAACAATTTGTTGCGGGCAAAAGTGAGAGCCATCGATTCTACCGATGAAATCAAGGATCTCTATAAGGACGCCATCAATGCGTTTCGTATATACAGCGGACAGGGTAACGACGATGATTAGGACATATTCGGAATTATCAAAATTAAAGACTTTCAAAGAACGATATGAGTATCTTCGTTTAGGCGGAGTCGTCGGAGCAGATACTTTTGGGTTTGACCGATATCTGAATCAGATTTTCTATCGTTCTATGGAATGGAAATCTGTTCGTGATTTTGTGATTGTAAGAGATAACGGATGTGACCTTGGAATAGAAGGCCACGAGATATATGGAAAGATACTGATCCATCACATGAATCCGATTTCTGTTGAGGATATTTTAAAGAGGAGCGATTTCCTTTTAAATCCGGAGTACCTCATCTCGACAATTCTTACAACACATAATGCCATTCACTATGGAGATGAGAGTCTTCTCACCACAGAACCTGTTGTTCGAAGCAAAAACGATACATGTCCCTGGAAACATTGATGGGAGGAGGTTATGGAGATTATGGAAAGCATACTGACATCGATTAAAAAGATGCTGGGTATTACGGAAGAGTATGAACACTTCGACTCAGACCTTATCATACATATCAATTCGGTATTTATGATCCTTACCCAACTTGGCGTCGGCCCGCCATCAGGCTTCTCCATTCAGGATAAAAGCACTACATGGAAAGAATTCATTTCTGACGAGACAAAGTTGCAGCTAGTAAAATCCTACATGCATATGAAGGTGAAACTGCTGTTTGATCCGCCGTTGAGTTCTGCTGTATTGGCATCCATGGAAAAGATGATTGCTGAGGCGGAATGGAGATTGAATGTTGCAGCAGAAACAGATGAGGAAAAATCTGAAGAATACGAGTCCTACGACGGCGAGTACAGGATAACGCCAAAAGCGTTCCAATCCCAGATGCTGGATACCGAGAATAAAGTTCTGGATCGAAATATTGTGGTGACAGAAGTCCCGTATTACGAGACTGGAAATTCGGCAAATGGAGTGACATCATATATCGCAAAGGAGGGAGATTCAAAATGAGTAATGAAGCATTGCTACAGCATCACGGGATTCTTGGGATGAAATGGGGCGTCCGAAGAACTCCTGAACAGCTTGCGAGAGCAAGTGGAAAGAAGAGCAGTTCCGATGACGAGGTGAAAAAGATGTCTGATTCGGAACTCCGTTCAAAGATTAACCGTCTTCAGATGGAAAAGCAGTATAAACAGCTTACCAGTTCGGAAATTTCTGTCGGCAGAAAGTTTGTACAGGACGTGCTGACCAATGCCGCAAAGCAGACCGCCACTAATTATGTATCGAAATACATGACGAAGGGGATTGATGCGGTTATCAAGAAAGCAACCAGCAAGTAGGTGATTCGATTATGGCATTATCAAACACTGCCGTTCCCAAATACTACGGCATGTTTCGGGATGCCGTAATAAGGGGAGAGATACCGGTTTGTAAAGAAGTCTCTATGGAGATGAACCGAATTGACGACCTGATAGCCAATCCAGGTATTTACTATGATGACCAGGCTGTTGAAGGATGGATTGCTTATTGTGAATCAGAACTAACATTGACAGATGGCTCTGATTTGAATTTGCTGGACTCTTTCAAATTATGGGGTGAGCAACTTTATGGATGGTACTACTTCGTTGAACGAAGTGTGTGGGAGCCAAGTTCCGATGGACATGGTGGTCGATATGTAAATAAAAGAATCAAGCAGCGTCTGATAAAGAAACAATATCTCATTGTTGGACGAGGGGCTGCTAAATCTTTATACGATACTTGTGTACAATCTTATGGATTGAATATTGATACCTCTACAACGCATCAGGTCACAACAGCTCCTACAATGAAGCAGGCAGATGAAGTGATGTCGCCCTTCCGTACTGCAATTACCCGGTCGAGAGGTTCATTGTTCCGATTTCTAACGGAAGGTTCTTTGCAGAATACGACCGGTTCTAAAGCAAAGCGAATGAAACTGGCCTCTACCAAAAAAGGTATCGAGAATTTTCTTACTGGCTCGCTTCTGGAAGTACGTCCAATGTCCATTGCCAAGCTTCAGGGACTGCGGCCTAAGATTTCTACAGTGGACGAGTGGCTGTCTGGAGATACCAGAGAAGATGTGGTTGGCGCTTTAGAGCAGGGTGCGTCTAAATTGGATGATTACATCATCGTGGCCACGAGTTCTGAGGGAACAGTGCGAAACGGAGCAGGCGACACAATCAAAATGGAGTTGATGGACATTCTAAAAGGTGATTATGTCAATCCTCATGTTTCCATTTGGTGGTATAAACTCGATTCCATTGATGAAGTCGGCAACCCAGATATGTGGTTAAAGGCAAATCCTAATATCGGTAAGACGGTAAGCTATGAAACTTATCAGCTTGATGTAGAAAGAGCGGAGAAGTCGCCTGCGGCCAGAAATGATATCTTGGCTAAGAGATTTGGGTTGCCGATGGAGGGCTACACCTACTACTTCACATACGAAGAAACCCTTCCTCATAAGAAGAGAAGCTACTGGCAGATGCCCTGTTCTTTAGGAATTGATTTATCACAGGGAGACGATTTCTGTGCTTTTACATTCCTTTTCCCGTTATCGAATGGTTCCTTTGGCGTGAAAACCAGAAACTACATTTCTTCATCGACTCTGATGAAACTTCCGGCAGCAATGCGAATCAAATACGACCAATTCATGGATGAGGGAAGCCTGATTGTCCTAGAGGGAACCGTTCTGGATATGATGGAAGTCTACGAGGATTTGGATAACCATATTGCGGAATTTGGATACGACGTTCGATGCTTGGGGTATGATCCTTACAACGCAAAAGAGTTCATTGAACGATGGTCTTCTGAAAATGGTCCGTTTGGAATCGAAAAGGTTATACAGGGTGCTAAGACGGAATCCGTTCCTTTGGGAGAGTTAAAGAAACTTTCCGAGGAGCGGATGCTTTTGTTTGATGAAGAACTTATGACCTTCGCGATGGGGAACTGTATCGTTATGGAAGATACGAACGGAAACCGCAAATTGTTGAAAAAGCGATACGACGCAAAGATTGATGCAGTGGCGGCTATGATGGATGCGTTTGTTGCTTTCAAGCTCAACCGAGATGCTTTCGAATAGGAGGTGACGATTTCAAAATGGAAGTTTCAATCGGTTCCAGGATTAAACATGCCTGGAACGCTTTTTTAAATAGAGACCCAACAGGTTTCTATCGAGACATAGGAGTTGGATATTCGTACAGACCCGACCGTCCGAGACTTACAAGAGGGAATGAGAGATCCATTGTTACCTCTGTATATAATCGCATTGCGTTGGATTGTGCTTCAATTAGCATCCAACACGTCCGACTGGACAACTCTGAAAGATTCCTTGAGAAAATTCCTTCGGGGTTAAATGACTGTCTAAATCTATCTGCCAACATTGACCAGACGGGACGCGCTTTCCTTCAGGACGTTGTTTTATCCATGCTTGACGAGGGCTGCGTGGCGATTATTCCGGTTGATACGGATGACGATCCTGATACTACTGGCTCATATAAAATCGAGTCAATGCGTACTGGAAAGATTCTGGAATGGTTTCCGAGCCATATTAAAGCGAGAGTCTATAATGAGCGGACTGGATTAAAGGAAGACATTGTGGTTCCCAAAGATACAGTCGCGATTATTGAAAATCCGCTTTATGCAGTAATCAATGAGCCGAACTCAACGATGCAACGTTTGATAAGGAAGCTGAATTTATTGGACGTTGTCGATGAGCAGAGCAGTTCAGGAAAACTCGATTTAATTATCCAGCTTCCCTATGTAATTAAAACAGAAGCAAGGCGTCAACAGGCTGAGAAGAGGCGTGTCGAGATTGAGCGACAGTTGGCAGGTTCTAAATATGGTATTGCATATACCGATGGTACGGAGCGGATCACACAGTTGAATCGTTCTGTGGAAAATAATCTGATGAAGCAGATTGAATATCTGACGAGTATGCTTTACAGCCAGTTAGGTATCACTCAGAGCATATTGGATGGTTCCGCAGACGAGAAGACCATGTTGAACTATTATAACCGTACTATTGAGCCAATAATTTCAGCAATCGTTGACGAAATGAAACGTAAGTTCCTTACCAAAACAGCCAGATCCCAAATGCAATCAATTCTGTTCTTCCGTGACCCCTTCAAACTTGTACCGGTATCCGATCTGTCAGAAATCGCTGACAAATTCACAAGAAACGAGATTATGACATCAAATGAAATTCGGCAGATTATTGGCATGAAGCCATCTGACGATCCGAAAGCCGATGAGCTGAAGAATAGTAATATCAGCGAGGCAAAATCTGAGCCTTCAAATGAGGGTTCTGATGTCGAATCTGGTGAAAGTGATTCCGGAGCAGATTACGACAGCATCGTAAATGAGCTGCTTGATGGTCTTGAAAAGGAGATTGATGAAATTATAGGAAACTATGTTTCAGATGATGAGGAGGAGACCTAATGGATATTAGTGAGCTCCTTCAACATTATGCATCTCCTTATTATGACCCGGTAAAAGCTCATGAATACTATATGAGAACCAGAGAACTCAAGGGGCGTCGTTCTACAACGAAGCTCAATGATGAAGGTAAAGAAATCTGGGCTTATACAAAGAATGAGATAAGCAGTGAGAAGAAGGAAAAGGTAAAAGAAGAACAGGAAAAGAGAGAACAAAAAATTGCTGAACTGAGAGCAAAGGCTAAGGCAACCCGAGAGCAAATCTCAGCCAAATTAAAGGAACTGAATGCTCAGCTTACCGAGGAATCTTCGTCAAGAAGGAGTAGGGTTGATTCCCGTAAAAAATCCGATTTGGAGGATATTGGAGAGGAAGCTGAAGACCAGAAAGAGCGTATTGACGAAAAGAAAAATGCCGAGATTGAACGCTTAATGGCGATAGAAATTCCCTCCGGATTATCTAAAGAAGAAAGGGCAAAGCGAGTGGTGGAGCGCAACGAGAAAATCGCAAAGCTTCGTGATGATGCCACCGAGGATAAGGCTAAGGTGAGTGAGCAGGCGAAAGCCGAAAAGGAAGAGGTGAGAACTTCCGCAAGTCGTAAGAAGAAGCGAATTACCGAAGACACCAAAGAAGAGAGGGCTGATAATTCTGCGAGTGCTAAATCAGAAAGAGAAGAAGTCAGTACAGAGTTAAAGGCTGCTGTCACCGCTGCCAGGGAAGCTTATAAAGCGGCAAAAGAGAATCTTGATGTCACTTATGAGGAACTTTATCAGCAAGAGTTCGACAAGATAGCTTCCGAATACAAAGCGGTTAAGAAACGGAGGAAGTGATAATGGCTTTCGCACAATACTGACAAAAGGAGTGATTTTCAAAATGGAGAAATACGATTTTAGTGGTTGGGCCACTAGAAACGATCTTCTTTGCGCCGATGGCCGTACCATCAAAAGGGATGCATTTAAGAGCCAGAATGGACAAACTGTTCCCCTGATTTGGGGACATAATCATTCTGCTCCTAATTGCGTACTTGGTCATGGTGTGCTGGAAAATCGTGATGAGGGTGTTTATGCCTACTGTAGTTTCAATGACAGCGAATCCGGACAGGCAGCGAAGAAGCTGGTTCGGCATGGAGACGTTCGTTCGCTTTCTATTTGTGCCGGTCAGCTTAAACATGCCGGAGCGAATGTGGTGCATGGCGTTATCTATGAACTGAGCCTTGTTCTGGCCGGAGCCAATCCAGGAGCTTTCATTGACTCCGTCATGGCTCATGGCGAGTCTTCAGAAGACCGTACCATTATTGGATACGATGAGAACATTATGATCTATCATTCCGCTGAGGAGGATGATAAGTCCGAGGAAAAGAAGACGGAGGAGAAATCCGAATCTAAGGAAGATAAGACTTCTGAAGAAAAGCCTGAGGAAGATGACGAGACAATTGAGCAGGTATTTAATACCTTCAGTGAGAAACAGAAAAATGTGGTTTATGCAATGATCGGACAGGCTATTGGGGAAACCGATGAGCCCGAAGATAAAAATGACGACGATTCTAAAGGAGGAAATACCGAGATGAAGCATAACGTGTTTGACAACGATAAGAAAAACGAGACCGGTGGCTTTCTGACCCATTCCGCGCAGGAAGACATCATTAAGATGGCGAAGACCAGTCAGGTTAGTACTTTCCAGACAGCTCTTCAGCTTTATGCGGAGCAGAATGGCCTTCAGCATGATGCGGTCAGCGGCGGCTTTGTTCAGACTGGCGACGGAAACGTGACGAGTCTGTTCCCGGAATACCAGGAAGTACGTCCGGGTGCTCCTGAACTCATTACAAACGATCAGGGCTGGATTACCAATGTAATGAGAAAGGTGCATAAGAGCCCGATTTCCAGAATCAGAACCAGCCAGACCGACATTCGTGGGATTGACGCTCTTCGTGCCAGAGGATACAAGAAGGGGAAAGAGAAGCAGCAGGCTGGTAATTTCAAGCTGGTGCGTAGAACCACCGATCCGCAGACTGTTTATGTGAAGAATGCTCTGCATCGCGATGACATCGTTGACATCACTGATTTCGATTATGTGAAGTACCTGTATGACATCGACCGCCTGATGCTCAATGAAGAGCTGGCAATTGCAATGATGCTGGGTGACGGTCGTGAAGACGGCGACGAGGGCAAAATCGATCCGGATAAGATCAGACCTATTTGGACGGATGATGATCTTTACACCATTCACGCTGATCTGGATGTTGAAGCCGCAAAGAAGGAGCTTCAGGGTACTAACACAGGGGCGAACTTTGGTGAGAACTATGTTTACGCTGAGGCTATGATTAACGCAGTTCTGTATGCGAGGGAGCATTACAAGGGTACCGGTACTCCGGATATGTACATTACTCCGCATATGCTCAATGTGATGCTTCTGGCCCGAGATATGAACGGCCGCAGAATCTACGCTTCCAAGGCGGAGCTTGCGTCTGCCTTCAACGTGGGTGAGATCCTTACCGCTGAGCAGTTCGAGGGCAAGACTCGTAAGACGGATGACAGCAAGACTAAGAAGCTGCTTGCTATCATCACGAATCTGAATGACTATTCTCTGGGCGCTACGAAGGGCGGCGAAGTTACCCACTTCACACAGTTCGATATCGACTTTAACCAGGAGAAATCCCTTCTGGAGACCAGATGCTCCGGTGCTCTGACCAGAGTGTACTCTGCTATTGCGATCGAAGAGGATGTAACGGAAAACCCTTAATCGGCTTCTCCGTTAGTCCCGAAGATGGGGAAGCCAATCTATTCGGGAAAACGGTAGATTCGTTACAGGAGAACGTTGTTGTCGGAGAGTCCGAGATTACGGGTACATTGAAGCACGTTACCGGATACACGGGATTCAGCAGCAATACGTCTGAGCAGGAAGGAAACTATCTTGCTTTGAAAGTCGATGCCGATTCCGAGGATGCGATTGCGACCGTTGAGCTTGTAGGTGGCACCAAAGGACCGGTTACGCTTGATGATGACATGAACATCGTACTCCTTATCAAGAATAAGGATACTCAGAGCATCAAGGTGACGGTGAATGATGGGGAAGATTCCACTACTAAGACTTATGGGCTTACCGGATTGACTTTGGAGACAGAGTAAAGGAGAAAATTCAAAATGGCAAAGTTTTTTGGAAAAATCGGCTATGCAGCATCAAAGGATGTTCGCCCTGGTGTTTGGGATGGGGAAATTACTGAACGAGAGTATTTCGGCGATTTGATTCGGAATACCAGTCGGTATCAGACTTCCGATAAACTTAATGATGACATCAATATTTCCAATGAGATCAGCATTGTGGCCGATCCTTTTGCCTATCAGAATTTTCATGCAATGCGGTACGTTGAGTTCATGGGAGCGAAGTGGAAGATTTCCAGTGTTGAAGTGCAGTATCCGCGCCTGATTCTGACGGTAGGGGGTGTGTATAATGACTGATCGACGAATCATGTTTCATAAACTATTGTGCGGGATATTATCTTGTCCGATAGAAGGTGAACAGTGCCGATGTTATTTTCAGCCTCCGGAATCTATTAAGATGAATTACCCCGCCATTGTATATAGCCTTGACGATATTGACAAGACATATGCAAATGACGGGGTATATTTGTCTAACCGAAGATATTCCGTTACTGTCATTGACAAAGATCCGGATACATCCCTGGTGCAGAAAGTAACAAATTTACCGATGAGCCGGTTCGACCGGCATTTCAAAAAAGATAACCTGAATCACTACATTTTTAATGTATATTTCTGAGATTGGAGGAATAATTCAATGAGTAAACTTGTTTGGGATAAAGTTGGGGAACGCCTCTATGAAACTGGTGTTGACCATGGCGTTCTCTACCCGATTCAGACGGGTGGACAGTATAACAAAGGTGTTGCTTGGAACGGTCTGAGTGCGGTGACGGAGAGTCCTTCTGGCGCAGAGCCTTCTCCGATTTACGCAGATAACATCAAGTATTTGAATCTGATGTCCGCAGAGGACTTTGGCGGTACGATTGAGGCTTATACTTCTCCGGATGAATTTGCAGAATGTGACGGCTCTATCGAAGTCGCTCCCGGTGTCTTTGCGGGCCAGCAGAGCAGGAAGATTTTCGGCCTTTCCTATCGTACCATTCTTGGCAACGATGTGGATTCCAATGATTACGGCTATAAACTGCATTTAGTATATGGCTGTCTGGCTTCTGTTTCCGAGAAGGGCTATACTTCCGTGAATGACAGCCCGGAAGCAATTGCTCTGTCCTGGGAATTCAGTACAACTCCCGTGGAAATTACGAAGACGATCGACGGTAAGAAGCTGAAGCCTACTGCAATTCTTACACTGGATTCCACTAAGGTTGATGCGAAGAAGTTGGCAGCTCTGGAAGAAATCCTGTATGGTAAAGATCCGACTATCCCTGAGGGTAACAACGGGGTTGATCCCAGACTTCCGCTTCCCGATGAAGTGATCGAGCTTCTGACTGCTGAAGACCTCCCTTAATAAGCCTTTCCGTTAAGCCTGAAGACGGAGAGGCTGTTTTATTTGGGAAAGCAGTAAATGAATTACAGAGTGATGTGGTTGTCTCCGATGATGAAGTGACAGGCACTATGAAGTATGTCGATGGTTATGTCGATTTCAGCAGTAATGTTTCCGAACAGTCGGGCAATTATCTGGCCCTCAAGATTGAAGCTGAGCCGGCTGAAGCAGAGACAGTTGTCGAACTCGTAGGCGGCACCAAAGGACCGGTTACGCTTGATGATGACATGAACATCGTACTCCTTATCAAGAATAAGGATACTCAGAGCATCAAGGTGACTACCACACACAACGAGGAAAGCGTCACAAAGACTTATGGTCTTTCTGGGCTGACCTTGGAAACAGAATAATCTATAGGAAGCCTCGTATTCAATGTGCGGGGCTTCTTTTTATTTGAAAGGAGAAAAAAATCATGCTGAAGAAAACTATTCCCTATATCGATCTGAATGGCGTTAAAAGAACAGAGGATTTCTATTTCCACCTGTCAAAGCCGGAAATTGTAAGGATGCAGACAAGTGTTAAGGGTGGCTATGACGTGCAGCTCAAAAGCATTGGCGCCGGTGCCGATGGCGGCCAGATTATGGAATTCTTTGAGGACCTTATTAAGAAGGCTTACGGTGTCAAGAGTGAGGATGGCCGTCGCTTTATGAAGTCCGAAGAGATTTCCAGATCCTTTATGGAATCCCCTGCTTACGAGGTTCTCTTCGAGGAACTGGTTACAAATGACAAGGCAGCAGCAGACTTTGTGAATGCGGTGATGAATGTCGGTAATTCTGCCACAACTCCTGCAATCGCAGCAAATACTCAGAATTAAAGGAGATGTAAGAGATGCTCCGAATCACAATACCATCCACAGAATTCTGGGATGAGGTGAAGCAAGAGTTTGTTTACACGAAGGCTCAGACCTTGCAATTGGAGCATTCTCTTGTTTCTCTTTCAAAATGGGAATCGAGATGGAATAAACCGTTTCTGACAAAGCAGGAAAAAACTTTGGAGGAAACCATCGATTATGTAAAATGCATGACCCTTACGCAGAATGTAAATCCGGAAGTTTATAACTATCTGACAAACAGCAATATCAATGAGGTAAATAAGTATATCGCACTTCCCATGACGGCCACCCGGTTTTTCGAAGAGAAAAAAACACAGGGGAGCAGAGAGCAGATTACGGCAGAATTCATTTATTACTGGATGATAGCTTTGAACATTCCGTTTGAATGCCAGAAGTGGCATCTCAATAAATTGTTCACTCTGATAAGAGTATGCGATGTGAAAAGCAGGCCGCCGAAGAAGCATAGCCGCAGGGAAATTATGAAGCGGAATGCGGCATTGAACGCGGCTCGAAGAAAGAAATGGAACACGAAAGGGTGATTACTATGAGTAATAGCAGCTTGGTGAATTGTACGGTAAAAAGTCCAAACCACAGCGGAGCTAGGACACATTCGATTGACCGAATCACTCCGCATTGTGTAGTTGGACAGCTTTCGGCAGAATCTATTGGCGGCTGCTTTACCAGTCCCAGTAGAGAAGCGTCCTGTAATTATGGAATCGGGACTGATGGACGAGTTGTTCTGTGTGTAGACGAAGCAAACAGGAGCTGGTGCTCTTCCAGTAATGCAAATGACCAGCGGGCTGTAACAATTGAATGTGCCAGCGATAAGACTCATCCGTATGCCATGACGAACGCAGTATATGAAAAGCTGGTGGCTCTCTGCGTTGACATCTGTCGGAGAAATGGAAAGTCAAAACTCATCTGGTTTGGCGACAAAGACAAATCTTTGAATTACAGTCCGAAGTCGAACGAGATGATCCTCACGGTTCATCGATGGTTTGCTAATAAAGCCTGTCCTGGGGATTGGCTGTATTCCAGGCTGGGAGACCTTGCGAATCGAGTAACAGCTCAGCTTGGCGGAAGTACGACGGACAGTACCTCCAAAACTTACAAAACAGGTCTGTATAAGGTTGATGTCGGCGATCTGAACATTCGAAAAGGCCCCGGGACAAATTATGGGACCAATGGGCTGATTACCGACCGTGGGATTTATACGATTACCGAAATCCAGAACGGTTACTGGGGCCGGTTAAAGTCCGGTGTGGGATGGATCAGCGTTCATGAGGCTTATTGTACCTATAAAGGTGCAGCTTCCAGTGAATCAGAAGAGAAACCTTCAAGTAATTTTCTGGTTCAGGTGGATATCCCTGATTTGTATATCCGCAAAGGTCCCGGAACGAATTATGGAAACAATGGTTTCTGTCCGAAAGGTGTCTATACCATTGTCGAAGTTAAGAGCGGCGCTGGTTCCGATGCTGGATGGGGTAAGCTGAAATCCGGTGTCGGATGGATTTCTCTGGACTATGCAACTCGGATTTAAAGAGGACATGCCATGATAAGTTTCAGACAAAAGGGTGACTTCTCCAAGTTGACCCGCTTTCTGGAGAGAGCAAAAGAAGCGGTTCATATCGGAGACCTAGATAAGTTTGGTAAAGAGGGAGTAGCCGCCCTTGCGTCTGCAACACCGGTAGATTCGGGGGAAACGGCGAATTCCTGGTATTACGAAATCGAGAATCGAAAAGGTTCGGTTACGATTTCATTCCATAATTCAAATGTTCAAAATGGAGTTCCAATTGCTGTTATTTTGCAGTACGGACATGGGACTCGAAATGGCGGCTGGGTACAGGGGCGAGATTATATCAATCCTGCTATCCAGCCTATTTTTGACAAAATCGCAAATAACGCATGGAAGGAGGTTACTAAGCTATGAGTACGACAATTGACGAAAGAGTCGTTGAAATGCGATTCGATAATAAGCAGTTTGAGCAGAATGTTCAGACCAGTATATCTTCAATTGAAAAGCTCGAAAAAAGTTTAAACTTAAAAGGTGCCTCCAAAGGATTGGATGATGTGAATGCCGCAGCAAAAAATTGCAATATGACTCCGCTTTCCAATGCGGTCGAAACGGTAAAGGTTCGATTTTCTGCGCTCGAAGTCATGGCAGTTACGGCTCTGGCAAACATTACAAATTCGGCGTTAAATGCTGGCAAAAATATTGTTTCGGCACTAACGATCGACCCGATTAAGACAGGATTTCAGGAGTACGAGACACAGATCAATGCAGTTCAGACTATCTTGGCGAACACACAACATGAAGGGACCAATCTACAGCAAGTAAATAGAGCACTAGATGAACTAAACACTTATGCCGATAAAACCATCTACAATTTTACGGAAATGACTCGTAATATTGGTACGTTTACGGCCGCCGGAGTAAATCTTCAAACCTCAGTAGATTCTATTAAAGGTATCGCTAATCTTGCGGCTGTTTCTGGTTCGAGTGCTCAACAGGCATCAACGGCAATGTACCAACTATCACAGGCAATAGCTGCTGGTAAAGTACAGCTTATGGACTGGAACTCCGTTGTAAATGCTGGAATGGGTGGAAAAGTATTCCAAGATGCCCTTGTCAGGACTTCGGAATTGCTCGGAACAGGTGCCAAGAATGCTATCGAGATGTATGGCTCTTTCCGCGAATCTCTCACTAAGACAGGGTGGCTAACCACAGAAGTTCTTACAGAAACTTTGAAGCAGTTTGCTGGTGCATACGATGAAGCAGATTTGATTGCACAGGGCTTTTCCGAATCTCAAGCAAAAGAGATTATGGAAATGGCAAAAACTGCGGAAGATGCAGCAACAAAGGTTAAGACATTTACGCAGTTATGGGATACATTAAAGGAAAGCGCACAATCTGGATGGACTCAGACTTGGGAAATTTTAATCGGCGACTTTGGCGAAGCAAAAGATTTGCTGACCGAAATATCTAATTCGATAGGGGGAATAATCGGACAGACGGCCGAGGCTCGAAATGCAGTATTAAGCAGCGGATTAAGTTCTGGATGGAAACAACTATTGGATCAGGGTATAGCTGACGAAGCTGGTTATATCGAAGCTATAGAAGAAGTTGCCAGAAAGAACGGCGATGCTTTTGACAAGATGGTTGCTGATTCAGAAGATTTTACAGATGCGTTGAAGAAAGGGCTTAAAGAAGGTGTTATTTCTTCGGACACCCTTACCGAAGCAGTGTACAATCTTCAGGATAAAATGAGCGGAATGTCAAAGGAAGAATTGAAAGCCGCTGGTTATACCTCCGAGATGGTTGAGCAAATTGAATCGCTGGATTCAGGTCTTCGGAATGGGTCGGTTTCAATGGATGAATTTACCGAAAAAATTCTACGACCTTCTGGAAGAGAAAACCTCATACAAGCTCTCTGGAATGCTGCTCAGGGGTTAATGAGTGTCATAACCCCGATGAAGGATGCGTTTAGAGAAATTTTTCCTCCAGCAACTGGCGATCAGGTTTATAACCTTACTGTTGGATTTCGAGAACTCACAGAAAAATTTAAAATAGGTGAAGAAACGGCGAATAACCTGAAGAGAACGTTCAAAGGGGTATTCGCTTTATTTGATATCGGGCTTCAGGGAGTCAAAGCACTGGTTGGTGGATTTGCCGATTTGATCGGATATGTGGCTCCGGCTGGAGATGGGATTCTTGGATTTACAGCCAGCATTGGAGATTTCATTGTTGGTATTGATGAAGCCATTAAATCTTCGGATGCCTTTAACAAAGCTATTGAAGGAATCGGAAATTTCCTGAAACCAATTGCGGATGGAGTAAAGACCTTTGTAAAAACAGTCGCTGATGCTTTCAGTGAGTTTGCAAATGTTGATACCAGCGGTCTCGATAATTTTGCGGATAAGGTACAGACCCGATTTGAACCGTTTGTAAAATTAGGAGAACTGGTAAAGAAGGCATTTGAAGGAATTATCGGAATTGTCGAGAAGGCGGCTCCTGTTTTATCGAAGCTTGGTTCCATTGTTGCGAACGCATTTGGAAACCTCGGAGAAGCAATTCTCACAGCATTTGATACCGCAAGTTTTGACCCGATTTTAGACTTAATCAATACCGGATTGTTTTCTGCAATTCTGATTGGAGTGAAAAAGTTCATCGACTCTCTATCAGAAATCACGGAAAACGGTGGTGGAATCCTTGGTTCGTTCAAAGATATTTTGGATGGGGTTAAGGGGAGTCTCGAAGCATGGCAGTCGAGTCTAAAGGCGGGTACTCTTCTGAAAATTGCCGGCGCTATGGCAATCTTGACCGCGGCGATTGTAGCATTGTCTCTGGTTGATTCCGAAAAGCTAAATGCGTCCTTGGGAGCTTTGAGTGTTCTATTCGTTGAACTACTTGGTTCCATGGCCATCTTTGAAAAGATCATGAACGGGGCAGCAATCAAAGGAATGGGGCAGTTGACCGTTGCGATGATTGGGATGTCTACTGCGGTTCTTATTCTTGCGGGAGCAGTTCAGAAATTATCCGGTCTGGATTGGGATGAGCTTCTGAAAGGATTGGTTGGTGTTGCCGGGTTATCTGCTATTCTGGTAGCGTCCGCAACAGCGCTTTCCAAAACATCGAAGGGGCTGATAAAAGGTTCTGCCGGTTTGGTAGTATTTGTAGCAGCGATTCGAGTTCTTGTGGGAGCAGTTGAAGATTTGGGAGCTTTGGACGTAGGTTCTTTGGCTAAAGGTCTAATCGGAGTTGGCGTTCTTTGCACAGAACTGGCATTGTTCCTGAAGGCTACGGATTTGGATGGGATGGGTGTCCTGAAAGGAACCGGTTTGGTTCTTCTTGCAGCGTCCATTAACATTCTGGCGGATGCAGTTAAGGCGTTTGGAGACCTGGACACTTCAAACCTGGTTCAAGGACTATCTGCGGTTGCTGTTGTTCTTACTGAGCTGGCGGTATTTACCAAAGTGACAGCTAATGCGAAACATGTAGTTTCCACCGCTACAGCGATGACGATTCTTGGCGCCGCCATGCTCATTTTCGGGGAAGCAGTAGAAAAGATGGGAAATCTGACTTGGGGAGAGATTGGACGAGGTCTTACCACAATGGCTGGTTCTCTGGCGGCTGTGACAGTTGCGATGAATCTTCTTCCGAATGGAATGATATCGAAAGCGACTGGGATGGTAGAGGTCGGTGCGGCATTACTCATTATCGGCGAAGCAGTCCGAAATATGGGTGGAATGTCCTGGGATGAAATCGCCAGAGGATTAGTAACCCTTGCGGGTTCCATGACCATTCTCGTTGTGGCGCTTAATGCAATGAAGACTGCACTTCCGGGTGCGGCAGCAGTTCTTACGGTGTCCGCTGCGTTGGCGATATTCACCCCGGTTCTCAAGTCATTGGGAAATATGTCCTGGGAGAGCATCGCTAAAGGACTGGTGGCACTGGCCGGTTCTTTCACTGTTCTCGGCGTTGCAGGAGTTGTATTAGGACCATTGACCCCAGCTATTTTAGGACTTTCGACCGCCATTGCCGTATTGGGAGTGGGATGTCTGGCCGCAGGTGCAGGTATTCTTGCATTTTCTACTGGACTTTCTGCTTTGGCAGTATCTGGAGCAGCAGGAGCAGCGTCTCTCGTAGTGGCAGTATCCAGTATTCTTAGTCTGATTCCGCTCCTGTTCGAATCAATCGGAGAAGGAATCCTTTCTCTCGCCGGAGTAATCGCAAATGGTGGACCAGCTATTGCCGAGGCATTTACAGTATTGGTGCTTGCCGCGGTCGAGGCTTTGGTTACGGCTGTACCAGCAGTCGTGGACGGGCTATTTGTCCTGATCGACAGTGTCCTTTCGGCTCTGGTCGAACATACACCGACTATCGTGGAGCAGCTATTCGATATTCTGATTGGGATTATTCAGGCTATCACGACGAAACTGCCGGAATTGATTAAAGCCGGCGTAGAGTTACTGATGGCTTTCTTTGACGGAGTAATCGACGCCTTGAGTGGTATTGATGTGAATGTACTCATCAAAGGAATCGCTGGAATTGGTTTGCTCTCAGCAATTATGCTTGCTCTCAGTGCTGTTGCCTCCTTGGTACCTGGGGCTATGGTCGGTGTTCTCGGAATGGGTGCGGTCATTGCGGAATTGGCATTGGTTCTGGCGGCTGTCGGAGCTCTGGCTCAGATTCCGGGTTTGGAATGGCTTATCGGTGAGGGTGGAAATCTCCTTCAGGGGATTGGTACTGCGATTGGTAAATTTGTCGGCGGCATTGTTGGTGGCTTCATGTCTGGAGTTTCCAGTCAGTTCCCTCAAATTGGCGCAGACCTTTCTGCATTTATGACGAATGTGCAGCCATTTATCGAAGGAGCAACACAGCTTAATCCTTCCATGCTGGATGGTGTGAAAGCATTGGCGGAAACCATCCTTATCCTGACAGCAGCCGATATTTTGAATGGATTGACTTCCTGGCTTACAGGGGGATCTTCCCTGAGCGATTTTGCCACCCAACTCGTTCCCTTCGGTGAAGCTATGCGAGATTTCTCCATTGCCATTGCCGGTATGGACGGGGAACTGGTGGCAAATGCGGCTACTGCTGGAAGGACGCTTGCGGAGATGGCGGCAACTCTTCCTAATTCTGGAGGGGTTATCGGATTCTTTACAGGCGAAAATGATATGAGTGCTTTCGGCGCCCAGCTTATTCCATTTGGCGAAGCGATGATGGGGTTTGCAAATACCGTAAGAGGACTGGATGCAGATACCGTTACAAATGCTGCTACCGCAGGAAAGGCCATGGCTGAAATGGCGACCACAATTCCGAATTCCGGAGGCGTGGTAGGATTCTTTGCTGGTGAAAATGATATGGACGCCTTTGGCGAGCAGCTTGTGCCATTTGGTGAAGCAATGATGCTATTCTCTCAGGCTGTAAAGGGTCTGGATGCGAATGTGATCGTGGAATCTGCTACAGCGGGAAAAGCTTTGATCGAATTGGCAAATACGGTTCCAAACAGTGGAGGTGTCGTTGGCTTCTTTACTGGAGAGAACGACATGGATACGTTCGGGGAAAGGCTGGTGCCGTTCGGTAAAGCGATGAAATCCTATTCTGACGCAATTGCAGGCATTGATTTGGAGGCTGTTACGAACTCCGCAACGGCTGGCAAAGCAGTGGTTGAGCTGGCGAATACGTTACCGAATACGGGTGGATTGGTAAGCTGGTTTACCGGAGACAACGATATTGCAGCCTTTGGTACGAGCTTGGTTTCCTTTGGTAAGAGTTTCGCACAATACTCCGACTATATGAAGGATGTGGATGCAAATATCGTTACCACTACAACCAATGCGGCGACATCCATCGTTGAGCTTCAGAAAAGTCTTCCCAAAGAAGGCGGATGGTTCTCCGATGATATGACGCTTGCCAGCTTCGGCAGCGATATGGCTTCGTTTGGAGCCCATTTCAGCAATTATTACAATAGCATCAGTGGTATTGATACGACGTTGTTGTCCGGAGTGATTACCCAGACAAATCGGCTTGTAAACATGGCAAATGGGATGGTCGGTCTGGACACAAGCGGTATGACTTCTTTCAGCTCTGCATTGACAACTCTTGGAGAAACTGGCGTAACCGGATTTATCAACGCGTTCAATAATGCAGAATCGAAAGTAACGGCTGCGGCTTCGAGTATGCTGTCGTCTTTCATCAATGGTGCAAATGCGAAGAAATCCGAACTGACAACAACATTCACTACGCTGGTTCAGGCTGTGCTGACGGCAATCAATGGAAAACAGGGAGAGTTCCAAACCAGTGGCTCTACACTTATGGTTAAGTTTATCACTGGCGTACGGTCTCAGGACAGCTCTTCCAGAACAACTTTTACCAATATCGTTAGCGGTTGTTTGACTGCAATACGAAATAAGTATGGGGAATTCACGTCAACTGGAACCCAGACGATGATAAAGCTGATTGCCGGTGTACGGTCTCAGGACAGCAGTGCGAGGCTGGCGTTTACAAACATTATCAGCGCTTGTCTTACGGTGATTAAAAATAAATATGCAGAGTTTACCTCGACTGGTAGAGAGTGCATGGTTAAGTTTATCGCTGGTGTGAGAAGCAAAGATAGTGAACTCCGAACAGCTTTTACAACTACGCTGAGTGGCTCTGTAACCGCGATCAAAGACTATTATAGTCAGTTCAAATCTGCCGGTTCGTACTTGGTCGATGGTTTCTGTGATGGTATCAGCGAAAATACCTGGAAAGCAGAAGCAAAAGCAAGAGCTATGGCAGCCGCAGCCGCTGAAGCAGCGGAAGATGAATTGGACGAGCATTCTCCTTCCAAACGCTTTTATGGAATCGGTAACTTTGCAGGAGTCGGCTTCATAAATGCGTTGATTGACAATGTTTCCAAGGCTGGAAAGGCTGGACGGGAAATTGCCAGATCTTCTATTGATGGATTGAATGACATCATTTCCAAGATTGCGGACTATGTAGATGCAGACATGGATGTTCAGCCCACCATTCGACCGGTTCTTGACCTATCCGCTGTAGAAGCGGGAACCGGAAGGCTGAATACTTTGTTTAGCAGAAATCAGGCATTATCTGTCAGCACTGGGATGAACGATCGTGTTTCTGAAATGGAAGTTCAAAATGGAGAAAGTTCTCCTACAGGAAATACCTATCAATTCACGCAAAATAATTATTCGCCTAAAGCTCTGTCGAGAATTGATATTTATCGACAGACAAAGAATCAATTTTCGGCGATGAAAGGGCTGGTGGGTAATACATGATTAGAGCAGTAACTGTAACTAATTACTTGGGCGAATCAAAAAGATTTGAATTAGCGTTCCCGGAGAAATCCGGGTTCGCTGTTCAATCTATCAGTGGATTAGGACCCAGCAAAGCGGATATTAACACGACAGAAATCTCTACGAATGACGGATCACTGTATAACTCGGCAAGAGTAAATTCCAGAAATATTGTTATGTCTTTGAAACTGATGTTCAATCCTCAGATTGAAGACACGAGACATGACTCCTACAAATATTTTCCTATAAAGAAGAGAGTAACACTTCTCATTGAGACGGATAATCGTATTTGTGAGACCTATGGCTATGTGGAATCGAATGAGCCGGATATTTTCAGCAGCGACGAGACAACGCAGATTTCCATCGTGTGTCCCGATCCTTATTTTTATTCTGCTGGTCCGGATGGAACCAACACAACGATTTTCTATGGGGTAGAACCTCTGTTTGAGTTTGCTTTTTCCAATGAATCTTTGACTGAATCTCTGATTGAATTCGGTGAGATCAAGAACGAAACCGAGCAGACGGTTTATTATTCTGGCGATGCTGAGATTGGGGTTGTAATTACCATCCATGCGATCGGAAACGTGAAAAATATTACGATTTACAATACCGGAACGAGAGAGGTAATGCGTATTGATACTGATAAATTGGAGCAGCTAACCGGTTCCGGAATGGTTGCCGGCGATGAAATCATCATCTCCACCATTAAAGGGGATAAATCAATTACACTTCTCCGAAACGGTATCTACACCAATATTTTAAACTGCCTTGATAAAGATTCTGACTGGTTTCAGCTTTCTAAAGGCGATAATATTTTCGCTTATGTGGTAGAAGAAGGAACAACCAATGTGCAGTTTAAGATTGAAAACAGAACAGCGTTTGAGGGGGTATAGTTATGGAATTAATTGTTCTGGACACTTCTCTGAAAATGCTTTCTGTGCTTGATACCTTTGAGTCTCTGATATGGACGGAGCGGTATTCCGCCTATGGAGATTTCGAGGTATATACAAGTATCAATGATTCTGTTCTTGAAATCCTGAAAGACGACTATTATCTCTGGCTGAAAGAATCTGACCAGACTATGATTGTCGAGGATAGAAAGATTGAATCTGATGCTGAAAACGGAAACCACTTCACGGTAACTGGAAGGTCGTTGGAATCTATTCTGGAGCGCCGTATTATTTGGAAGCAAACAATTCTCAGCGGAAACTTTCAAAATGGAATTAAAAAGCTGCTGGATGAGAACATCATCAATCCTTCTGATACTTCCAGAAAGGTAGAAGGACTGGTATTTGAAGCATCAACAGATCCAGCGATTACTGGACTGACGGTAGATGCTCAGTTTACTGGAGATAATCTGTATGAAGCTATCAAAAAGCTGTGCGATTCTAAAAATGTCGGTTTCCGAATTAGGTTATCCGATGATAACAAATTTGTTTTTAAACTTTATGCCGGTGCAGACCGTTCTTACGATCAGTTCACGAATCCATATGTCATCTTTTCTCCCAAATTCGAAAATGTAATCAATACAAATTACCTGGAATCAAAGAAAACTTTGAAAACGGTTACTCTGGTTGCTGGAGAGGGAGAAGGAGCAGATCGGAGGACTACAACTGTAGCTTGTTCATCTGGAGCCGGAACAGGTTTGAATCGGAGAGAACTGTACACGGATGCTAGGGATGTTTCTTCAACTGTGGATAATGAAACGTTGACGGATGCTGAGTATAATGCACAGCTTTCTCAAAGAGGTTTGGAAAATCTGGCCGAGAACATCGCAACCAAATCCTTTGAGGGTAAGGTTGAAACAACGAGGATGTACCGATATGGAGAAGACTTCTTCTTGGGAGATATGGTGCAGATTGTGAATGAATATGGTATTGAAGGAAAAGCCCGTGTCACAGAATTCATTCGCTCCCAGAGCAAGGAAGGACTCGATTCGTATCCGACATTCGTTACCGTAGAATAGCAGGAAAGGGGTGAAGAAAAATGAGTGTCACTTATGGATTCTACAATTCAAAGAACCGAGATAGACGATACGATGCGATTCAAATGTCCAGTATTTTTGATGGGATCATACGTGACGGCATTTTGCAGCATGTCGGAACTGCTATGATGGTGAACGCATCTACTGGCATGATGGTGAATGTCGGAATCGGACGAGCATGGTTCAATCATACCTGGACATTAAACGATGCCTTACTTCCATTAACTGTACCAGAATCAGAAGTAATTCTGAATCGAATTGATGCGGTTGTTTTGGAAGTGGATGCTAGAGAATCGGTTCGTGCAAATTCGATCAAAATTATAGAAGGAACTCCGGCTACCAATCCGGTGAAACCGACGATGATCAGTACAACTGACCGCTGGCAGTATCCGTTAGCTTATATCCGGGTTAATTCTGGAGTTACTTCTATTCGCCAGGCAGACATTACCAATGCTGTTGGTACATCGGAGTGTCCGTTCGTAACAGCTCCATTGGAGATGATGTCCATCGATGCTTTGGTTGCTCAATGGAAAGACCAGTGGGATTCCTTCTATGAAAAAGAGACATCCGATATGGAAGCCACAAATGCTTTCTGGAAAGAGCAGTGGTCAAAATGGTTTAACGCCCAGACGGAAGAAATCCAGCAATCTTATCTGGAATGGGAAAAACAGTGGGATGACTGGTATGCCGCTCAGACAGCGGATATGCAAGAGACAAACGCTTACTGGAAACAGTTGTGGGCGAGTTGGTTCAATGAGTACACGAACAGTAACACGTCCGAAATGGCTGCATGGAGAGAGAATGCTCAGGCATTATTTGACGAGTGGTTCCAGCAGTTGAAGGATACTCTTTCAGAGGACGTGGAAGCAAACTTGGCAAACCAGATATTGGAGTTGCAGGAAAGAACGAAGATTCTGGAAGAATTTGCGGAAGGGCTTCGGACTGAATTTACCGTGTACGACAAGCTTTACGATAATGGATACGAGAACTACGATGATCTTCTCGATTCATCAGAAGGAACTATTATTGACAGTAACGTGGACCCGATTGTGGCGCGTGCATATTCCAGCTCCTTGATTCTGGATAGCAACGGACAGCCTATCGATGGCCGCGTTATTTTTTGCATTAAGTAAAGGAGGATATATCGAGATGAAAATTACGGATTATGAGAAGGTCCAGACGCTGGATGAAAGCAATATTGTCTTGATTGATGGCAACAATGGGACTAAAACAATTCTGGTGGCTGATTTCATTAAGTCCTTGATTGGGCTTGTCAGTTCTCAGGATTTTATTTCCGGCGTCAATCTGTCTGAGCTTACGCAGATTAACGCGTTGACAGCGGATGACAAATTGCTGATTGGAACGGCTGATGGAAATAAAGCCATTGGTGCAGATGATGCGCTCTTTGCGATTTTGGACGCTTTCATTCCGAAGGAACAGCGCCGGATGATTTACAGAGGGAAGAATCTTGGCGGAGTTGTCACAGAAGAGCAGAAAGCCAATATCAAGAATGGAACTTTCAAAGGTTTCTTTCTGGGGGATTACTGGACAATCGGCAGTTACACATGGAGAATCGTAGATTTCGATTATTGGTATAACTGTGGCGACACAGCATTTACCACTCCCCATCTGGTTATCATGCCGGATAAGCCGCTTTATAATGCTCAGATGAATGAGACCAACATTACTGAGGGTGGTTATACCGGTTCTCTTATGTACACAGAGAATTTGGCTCAGGCAAAAACATTGGCGGCAAGTGCTTTTGGCGACTTGATTCTTACCCACCGTGAATACCTGACAAATGCTGTTACGGACGGTCATCCTTCTGCGGGAGCTTGGTTTGATTCTACCCTGGAACTTCCGAATGAGATTATGATGTACGGATGCCATGTGTATGCCGTAATGGGCGATGGATCTATGATCCCGAACAAATATACTATCGGAAAGACACAGCTCGCTCTGTTCACAGTAGTCCCGAAGCTGATTTCTAATCGCGCAACGTTCTGGCTCAGAGATGTCGTTTCTTCGGCGCATTTCGCTAGTGTGGCCGGCTATGGCACTACGACCTCCAACGACGCTTCGAACTCTGATGGGGTTCGTCCGGTCTTCGCTATTGGTTAGTCTAAATCTAGGGGCCTTGTGCCCCGTAAAAACCGTACGCAGGTGACAACAATTTGTGTTATAAAGAGAAAAAATCTAAAGAAAGGCGAGAATCAAAATGGATAATAAAGTTTACAAGATTACCCTTGGAAACGGCCATGTCATCGACCAGTTAAAGCTGAATGGCAACAACTTCATTTCGTCTACCGAAATCGGCAAGTCCGTATTCATTGGGAACCTTTCAAAAGTCGTTATCAATGATGGAGAGCAGGATGAAATCCATAAGAACATGGATCTTATTCATATCACCAAGATGGGTGATTCCGAATATTGGTTTGCTCTCCGAGATGTTTCCGATCAGGAAATCGCACAGAAGGCATTTATGTCTGCTGCTTCCATGATGGCCACGAAGACTCTGTCTGATGAAGAAGCTCTTACCGTGGCCGCCATCTTCCCCGAATGGTCTGCAAATTCTGTAAATTACAAGAAAGACGACCGTGTTCGTTACGGCGACACTCTTTATAAGTGTTTGCAGGATCATACTTCTCAGGCTTCCTGGACTCCAGATACAGCACCTTCGCTTTGGGTGAGGGTTGATGATCCGGCTGTTGATTGGCCTGAATGGGTGCAGCCTACCGGTTCTACCGATGCATATCCGAAGGGAGCAAAGGTGACTCATAATGGAAAGAAATGGATTTCCGACATCGATGCAAATGTGTGGGAACCGGGTACTCCCAGCAGTAATTGGACGGAGTACACTGAAGAATGAGCGTCCTTGTGAGCGACCGGACTGAATCCAAATTTGAAGCGATTACATATTCTATCGAATTGCATGATATGTTGATCGACCTTATGCAGCGTAGTTTCGGAGTGAAAGATTTGGATCAGCTTGTTCGGGTAAGATATGCTCACGGAAAGGATGCGACAGAAGACTTTTCACGGTATAGGTATTTGATGCTGAACTACAAAAATCGTATTGACCAGTTGGCTTCTATGCTAACCGGCAATGTGCGAGCAGCAAATTCTATCTATCCGACTACGCTGCATGAATATGAGAAAAGAAGAGATTATCAGAATACAGCCATAGTAAACTGCGAGCAACTTTTGAAAGAGTTGCAACGAATCGTTGAGATATTCGAAGTGGACGTTAATCTCTACAGTCGCTATGTTAAAGCTATCGACCGAGAAATCGGATTGATAAAGAAGTGGCGTCAACGAGATAACCGAATCAAGTCACAGTTAAGAGGGTAATGTCTAATTATGCGTCGTTTCTTCGGCTAATTTCGCTAATGTGAACAACAATGGCAATACGAACTACAACAACGCTTCGAACTCTAATGGAGTTCGTCCGGATTCTCTGCCTAACCAACAGAGAAGGAGACATTATCCTTTCCGAAAGGATAAATAGCAAAGCCGGACGCAATTTACTACGGTAAGTATTGCTATCACGGTGAATGATTTATGAACTATGAGGAGATTATCTGTGACGCCAACAACTTGTATAGGGCTTACAAGGCTTCTGTCAAAACTAGCAAATGGAAGGAGACTACCCAGAAATTCATGATGAATTTTCTTCGGTACATCTTCTCCATTCAAGATGACCTGATGAATCGGACCCTTCAAAATGGACCGACGCAGGAATTCACGCTGTTTGAGAGAGGCCGAGTAAGACCTATTACAAGTATTCAAATTCGGGATCGCATTATTCGGCATGTCTTATGCGATGAAGTTTTGCTCCCAGAAGTGAAGAAGCATATTATCTACGACAATTGCGCCTCGATTAAAGGAAGAGGTATCTCCCACCAGCGGGACAGGTTCGAAGTTCATCTCCGTAAATACTATCGGTTGTATGGAAATAAAGGGTGGATATTGTTCGGCGACTTTTCCAAGTTTTACGACAATATTATTCATGAGATTGCTAAACGGGAACTCTTAAAGTTGTTTGATGACGATGAATTTATTGATTGGTTGCTGGCACAGATTTTCGGTGGATTCAAAATCGATGTTTCTTACATGACAGATGAAGAATACGCCAGATGTATGTCCGATACTTTCAATAAACTGGAGTATAGAAAGATTCCAGAATCCAAGCTGACGGGCGAAAAGTGGATGGAGAAATCAGTAAACATTGGTGACCAGCTATCTCAGGTAATTGGGATTTATTATCCGTACCGGATTGATAATTACGTCAAGTATGTACGGAGCCAGAAGTTCTATGGAAGATACATGGACGACTGGTATATCATGAATCCCAGCAAGGAAGAATTGTTGGATTTGCTTGATAATATTCATCGGATAGCAGAAGAGTATGGAATCCATATCAATAAGAAGAAAACTCGTATTGTGAAGATTTCCGGCACTTATAAATTTCTGCAAATCAAATACAGCTTAACGGATTCCGGAAAGATAATCAAACGAATCAATCCAAAGCGGGTTACCACGATGCGAAGAAAGCTCAAGAAGCTCGCTGTCAAGGTGAAGAATGAGGAGATTTCGTATGAAAATGTAGAGAACATGTTTCGAGGCTGGATGGGAGGCTTCTATAAGCTTTTATCCAGGGAGCAAAGGAGAAACTTAATAAGTCTCTATGAAGATTTGTTTGAAAAATCGATTACGATTGTCAACAAAAAGATCGTTGTAACCGACAAAATCAAATAAATATTGGAGGATGCTAAAATGGAGCCATGGTTTCAAATGGTAGCAACAATTGTTTGCGCCGTCATAGCTTCTTCTGGGTTTTGGGCGTATATCCAGAAACGAGGCGAAAAGAAAGATGTAAAAACTCAAATGCTCATCGGATTAGCGCATGACCGGATTGTGTATCTTGGAATGTGTTATATCGAACGAGGGTGGATTACTCAGGATGAGTATGAAAACCTCAATGATTATCTTTATAAACCTTATGAAAAAATGGGTGGGAATGGTTCGGCACAGAAAATCATGCAGGAAGTCAACAAACTTCCCATCCATAAATCAACATATGTGGAAGAAAATCAGTAGGAGGAAAAATCATGATGGAACAGATTATGAACTATGTGCAGCCGGAACTGATCGTCGTGGCGATTGTCCTGTACTTCTGTGGTATGGGTCTGAAACAGACGCAGACAATTAAGGACAAGTATATTCCGCTGATTCTTGGTGCTTCTGGCATCGTCCTTTGTGGGATTTGGGTTCTGGCAACGTGTCCACTGGGGAACGGTCAGGAAATTGCAATGGCTATATTTACGGCAATCGTTCAGGGAATTTTAATGGCGGGCCTCAGTACCTATGTGAATCAAATTATTAAACAGGCAAATAAAGACGAGTAACTGGAGCGGGCAACCGCTCTTTTTTTATGTCTCAAAAAGAGAGGATGAGAGAATATGGCTATTAACAAAGTAATCTACGGTGGAGAGACATTGATCGATCTGACCGGCGATACCGTAACTGCTGATAAGATTCTTTCCGGCTTTACCGCCCATGACAAGGGGGGGGAGCCAATCACAGGTACTTGTGAATACGATGTAGATTCTTCCGATGCGACGGCTGCTGTTGCTGAAATCCTTCAGGGAAGGACCGCGTACGTACGAGGTCAGAAGCTGACGGGAACCATGAAGAATAACGGCGCAGTGACTGGAACGATTTCTTCCAAGGATGAAGAGTACACCATTCCTCAGGGACACCATGACGGTTCTGGTAAAGTTGGGATTGCTGACTCCGAGAAAGCAAAGCTCATTCCCGATAACATTCGGGAAGGTATTACCCTGTTGGGTGTAGAAGGTGCCATGTCTGGTACAGAAGATGCCAAACCCCAGGCAAAGACGGTCACACCTTCGACAGAAGCTCAGACAATCCTTCCTGATTCCGAGGATGGATATAATTACTTGTCCCAGGTTATAGTTGAAGCAATTCCCTATCAGGAAAGCGAGAATCCAGCTGGAGGTACTACGGTAACTATTGGGTAGGAGGGAGGCTTAAATGGCTACAAATAAGGTCGTTTACAGCGGCAGGACCCTCATAGACCTGACCGGGGATACTGTAACTGAGGAAACTTTGCTAAGGGGTTATACGGCTCACAAAGCAGACGGGACACAGGTAGTAGGAACGGCATTTGCCGATTATCCGGATCGATATTCGTTTCTTGACTCTCTACAGGATTCAAACGGAGAAAACATCCTCGATAATTCGAATAACGTACTACAGGGTGAAACAGTGTATAAAAAGGTGTAGAAATGTCGTTTACTTCTTGAGTATTCCTACACCTTCACTGTTTAAGCACTGTAAATACTAGGTTTTGTGTTTCTATTATAGAAACTTACTAGACAAGAGATTTGTCAAAAATCCAGTAAAATCAATACTTTTAGAAGTGGTTAGGAGTGGGTAAAAGCAGGGAAATGTAGGTAACTCGTACATTATTCCTGCACCATTCCTATATCTATATTCCTACACTTTGTTAAGCGTCCGAATGCTTTTCTGGCTCAGAGATGTCGTTTCTTCGGCTGGTTTCGCTGTTGTGTACTACGGTGGCCGTTCGGACTACTACGTCGCTTCGAACTCTCGTGGAGTTCGTCCGGTCTACAAGCTATTTTATTTTTTCAATCTCTTCTCGTAACCAATCAAACTCTCTGGCTGTATATACTTTTTCCGTAATATCCGTTATCTTATGTCCCACCATATATTTGATGGCGTACTCATCCACGCCATATTTTTTTGCCATCGTGACGAAGTGTTTGCGGCCATCATGCGGACGGTGTTCGGGATTTAGATTGAGCTCATCACGAATACGGCTGAACACCCTCTGATAGCGGTTATAGGTAAGCTTGATATTTTTCTGCCGGCTATCTGGATCGACATAGTTGAACAGATATTTGCTTCCCAGCTTTTCGGCTTCTCTATATTTTCGTTCCACAAGGGATTGAATTCTGGGATGGATAGGTACAGTTCGGTCTTCGCCGGCTTCTGTTTTCATGCCACCAGTAAAGATCCATTTCGATAAATCAACATTGCTCAGTTCAATCAATCCCAATTCCTGTGGTCTCCAACCAGAATAACATTGAATCAGAAGAACATCAACACAATATTTATCATCAACATGTTCCCAAAGTAGCTCCATTTCATCGTCAGAGAACGGGATGTGTTCCTTCTTGACAGTCTGAATTTCCTTGATGGTTTCATCGGTCAAGGTAAAAGTTCGAGCGTAATTCTGTTTGACGATTTCATATTCCAAAGCATAATCCAGCATCAGGTTGAATAGAGACTTGATTTTGTTCTTCATGGAAGCACTCGATTTCTGCTCTTTTCCCTTTACAATGGCGACTCCCTCATCCATACAGGCTTTCACATGGCGAGCTCGGATATCCATAACTCGCATATCATAAACAGACGAACAATACGCCCATGCAGAGTCTACGGCTCTTGCACTGGAATCATTCTTCAAAGTCTTGAAATATTCTTCGGTCCATTTTTCATACAGTTCTTTTGCTGTAATAGCGGGTTCCAAATCATACGGATTCTTATTGTACTCTGCCAAGGCTGCATACGCATCGTTATAGGTTGGAAAATAAGATTCCGGCTTTAGTGGCTTGCAGATCGGCTTTCCCTCTGGCGTTTTTCCAACTGTAACCATGGCCCTAAAAGGATTTCTGAGATTCCGGTTCTTAATTTCACTGATCTGTCCGAAGCCGTTGGGGAGCCGTCTCCGCTTGTTATTTTTGCTTCGAGGCTTCCTCGGCTTAACGTCTGGCTGCATGGGATAGCCGCAATGGGGACAGAATGTTGCTTTGTCACTTACCTGCAACTCGCATTCGGGGCATTTTATCAACATGCTTCATACCTCCTCAATACCTTTGTAAAACGAGATTTTCCGTGTGGCAAGGTTGATTTATCATCAGTAATCATATATGATAGTGTAGGAATTGTCAACTCCTACACTAAACTTTTTTAAAGGGATGGGTATATGGTTAGTGATGAAAAATTAACCTGTCGGAACTGTGGGGCAAGGGTGAAACGGTATGATAATGTATCAAGAATTGTACGAACCAAAGGAAGAAAGACATCATGGGTGAAGGTGGAGCGGTTTCGTTGTCCTAAGTGCGGACAGATACATAGAGAATTACCGGATTATATTTTTCCATACAAGCAGTACGAAGCCGAGGTAATTCGTGGCGTTCTGGAAGGATTTATTACTTGCGAGACATATGGGTATGAGGATTACCCTTGTGAAATGACGATGGTTCGATGGAGGAATTCGCAGGAATTACAACTCCTTTTGTGAAAGATAAAACGAAAGGAGATTCAAAATGTCAAAAGAGGAAAAGCACTTACAGACCAAGATTCGGATATTTGAGGATATGCTTTTACGATGTAAGAATTTCGGTCAAGCAGAAGCGATTCAAATCGAATTGACAAGAATGAGAGCAAAATTACAAAAATTATATTTCAAGAGAATGGAGTCCTAACAAGGGCTCTTTCTTTTTGCTGTTTTGCCACTGAGGTTGTTTTAACAAATTGCGGTTCCTATCCTAGAATAGCCGTTGAAAGGAGGTAACAGCCAATGGAAGAAATGATATTTGCACCGGGCTCCGTTCCGGTAGCGGTTGTCGCCAGAGTATATGGGAAAGATGCTTCCTGGGTTCGAGCCGGTATTATATCCGGATGGCTTCCCATTGGAAAAGCTACTAGAAACGGAAAGTTGATTACCGACATTGAAGAGATGAGTTCGAAGTACGGACGTATCAACTTTTATATTTCTCCAAAGCGGCTCTGGGAAGAAACCGGATATTTATGGAAAGGAGAGAAACGTTAATATGGCAACAACGATTCGTCCAGAATTATCCGAGAAAAACCCATATTGGATTGAGCGTCACCGGTACTATGAATTGAAGCATTTTTGTTTGCAGTATCCAATATGGAAGAAAGCATACGCAGCTCTGGATGGGCTTAGCCGTCGGCCTTCTGATATGGAAATATTTTCAAAGAACAGAACGGCTGGCGATCCGACTGCTCGATGCGCAGAAGCTCGATCTCATTATTTGGATCGTATGAAAACGGTCGAGCAAACGGCGATTGCGGCAGACGCAGAACTATCCAATTATATTTTGAAAGGTGTAACCGAAGGATGGTCCTACGATATATTGAAAGCTAGGTTAAATATTCCATGCTGCAAGGATGTTTATTACAACTTGTACAGACGATTCTTCTGGTTACTGAACAAAGCGAGGGATTGAAATGAAGATAGTTGATAGAGCAATCAAGAAAGTATATCGGTTTAATTGCCCAAACTGCCAGAGCCGGTTGGAGGCGGATACGAAAGAACTGGAAGATATTGGTGGGAAGGTGTGTAAGTTCTATTGTCCGGTATGCAGAAAAGAACGATACATAACATGGTCTGAACTTCGTAAGAAGATTGTGTACGAGGGCGAAGGAACGCAGAAATAACATCTCCTGTTGTGAAAGGAGAGTGACACATAATGGAAGAACTTATGAAAATCAACGCAAAAATTAGAAAGCAACAAATTGGTAAACTGATTGCGGCTGGAGTATGCGCGTGTTGCGGTATTGGATTGTTAGCGAGTTATAGTTACCAAAAAGGTATCACGGCGTGTCAAAAATCAATAGCAAAGTTTTACCCAGATGAGTATGAATCTTTAACAGCGAAGGTTTTAGAAACATTTGAACGGGAAGGAGTCACTAAATTTTAAGAGATTGAGCCAGCAATGGCTCTTTCTTTTTATCCTAGGTTAAAACACAGTACCAAGGTATCCAAAAGACATGCTATGTTGATATTTGAAAAAATCCCGGGTGGAAATTTTGGAAAAATGTTTTTGAAAGGTAGGACAAAATATGGAGCTAATTATTTGTATTGTCGTTGGTATTATTATCGGAATTGTCTTCGGACGACAGGTATTCCGAAGAGATGTTGTCGGTTCGCTGCGGGTCGATCAATCCGATCCGGATAGCGGACCTTATTTGTTTTTGGAACTGTCCCATAAGGGAGCGGATGCGATATATAAGAAAAGATATGTGGTCTTGAAAGTCAACATCAAAAATTATATTTCGCATGAATAACAAGTCCTTTTATGGAACAGTTAATGAATTCACGAAAGGAGAACTAAAATGGATGAAAACATCAAAGATTTGTTAAACGAGGAGATAGCAGCGGAGATTCAGGCAATATCTTCTCTGGATTCAGGTAGCGAAGAGAAATCAAAGGCTATAGAGGATCTGGCAAAGCTGTACCGTTTGAGAATCGAGGAAACCAAAAGTGAGCTGGATGCAGAGGATAAGCGAAGCCGGCGTACGTTGGAAAGCGAAGCAAATGTCCGGGAGAACGAGATTAAGAAATCTCAGTTGGACGAGCAGATCAAAGCCGATGTACAGGATGAGCAGTATAAGCGTTCTCAGCTTGACGAGCAAGTGAAGGATCGATATTTCAAACTGGGGATTGCAGCGGCAGAGCTTCTCATACCACTGATGTTCTATGGCATCTGGATGCGGAAAGGATTTAAGTTTGAAGAAACGGGAACCTATACCTCAACAACATTCAGAGGATTGTTCAATCGTTTTAGACCGACAAAGAAATAATTAACCGGTCAGAAACGAGGAGGGCGTGATTTTCACATGTCCTCTTCGTTTTTGCGTGATTTTTACAGACGCTATTATGGAAAGGAGATGCTACAAAGAGCTCTTTGTCTCTTGACCGTACACCGGAAGAAACCGTACAATAATAGCGGTTCTTTCGAAAAACGAAAGGAGATAATATTTATGAGCCACAAAATTATCAAACCCGAAGGTATTGAATTGATTGAGTACCTGAATAACGGATATGCGATTTGTAATCGGTGTGGAGCCGTCATGAGGCAAACAGAAGATCCGAAGACTGGATGCGGAGTTTATATCTGTCCATCATGTGGATTAAAGATGGACGAAGAGGATTACGAGTATGAGTCCGATGAAGAAGTAGAATGGACGGAAGAAATGCTCGATATGGAACAAGGAGATATTCCGCCAGCCGGATGTAGAGCCTGCGGAGGACCATATCCGTATTGCAAAACGTCATGTAAGCTATTTGATGACTAAAAATATTATTGAGAGAAGGTCTATGCTTCGGCATAGGCTTTTTCTTTTTGGAGAATAAATGATGCGATACCATTATGAAAAACCGTACATCTATTTGTCGATGTACGGGAAAGTATATTTTTGTGATCATCCGGTCTATCATTGCTGCACGCTGTTCCAAATCGGGGAAAAGGGACTGGCAGTTATCCAACAGCGGTTTGACGAGAAAACGAAGAGTACCTGGTGGGGAGAAGTGGACCCGTGGATTACAGATGATTTATATTTGCATCCTTGCTTTAAAGAATATTTTGATATGCGTTCTGGAATGGCTACGGATGGTTTATATCCAACCGTGACGATTCGGCAGATTATGTGGGCTTTAAAAATGAAGCCGATCAAGAGAGAACGATGGGAGACCGTCTTTGACAGACGGGATATTTAGTTCGCAAAATTTACATCTTCCTTTATGAAAACAAAGATTTATTTATGAAAGGAGATCACTATGGAAATCCAGAAAACGAATAATATACCTGATGAAGATATTCAAGCATTAAGTTGGTTTGCAAATACTTGCTACACCAGAGGATGTAGAGATACTTTGATTGGTGTAGGAATAGGTGCAGCCCTGGCTATTGTTGGATGTATTGGGGCAGAGGTATATAGCACGTGGAAGGAAAAGAAAGAATTGAAGAAATCCATAAATGATTTTTGTACGTTTGTTGAAGAGGAGTCCTAACAAGGACTCTTTCTTTTTACGTCATTTTTACAACTTCTTTTATGGAAAACTGATGAAAAAGCGAAAGGAGTTTAAGGGTGATGGACGAAATGAAAATCAGCTCAAAATTTACACGGATGTTGCTTTCGAAGTTAGCAAAAGGGGTATTACATAAAAGGCTTGGATATAACGTGGATATCCAGTTAAACGAGTTGAATGCTTCGATTTCAGATGAGAAAGCGCACGTACATGTGAGTATTGATGCGGATATGAACAAAGAAGAACTCATGAAAATTCTGAAGAAAATCGGTTTAAATTAAGAGGATTGAGCCAGCAATGGCTCTTTCTTTTTACTCCGCAAAATTTACAAGTCCTATTATGGAGAAACAGGTGGCTCCTGGTGGAGCGGCAGTCTAGTAAGACTGAGACCAACGGGTTCGATTCCCGTAACTGATTCTCTTTTATTTTTTATCAATCAAGAAAGGGGGATTTTAAGGAGGTGGTCAGAAATTTGAGTTTGGATGAATTGGAGCTGATTCTATGCGATATGTACGAAATGGACGAATGGTTGCCAAATCCGGTATTCGACAAAAATGGGTTTGTAAAGACGAGTAATACCTTATGGGCGATTGGAGAATTTCGAAATTATGTAGCTAATAATATTTACCCCCAAACCAAAACGTCCATAAAAAATCTGGAAGCGATGGCTCGATCATTCACAGAGAAAATGGAAGACTTTGCTTCTATGAATCAACAGAACAGTTCTATATTTACTTCCGCTAAGATAGTCGGCGAAAACATTCAAGACCTATTGTATGCCATGGAATAGGATAAAACGAAAGGAGAATATTATGCAAAAACCTGTATACGTTCATTACGGTTCTACATTTTTTGAACCGTCAAGAAATTTCCCGATAAGCAATCATCGGAATTGGAGCAAACCTTTTGGTGGACTATGGGCGTCTCGCCAAGATGCGACTTTTGGATGGAAAGATTGGTGCGAACGGGAGGAGTTTATAGAATGTGATGAGAATAACTCTTTTAAATTTCAGTTATGTGATGATGCAAAAGTTGCCATCATTCATTGTATGAGAGATTTAGACTGTCTACCAACTATTGGAAGTAACTATTCCATTTTTTTGGAACAAGGTAATCGACTTTGAAGAATGTGTCAGACAAGGCTATGACGCAATCGAACTATGTTGGTATGGGAACGAATACAAAGACAAAAAGGCTGATGATATGTACTTTGGTTTATATGGTTGGGATTGTGACTCTATCATTATCCTTAATCCATCAGCAGTAGTACCAGTTTAAAATTAAAAGGAGAAATTACCATGAAAGGAAAAAGTATTATTTTAGTAGGAATAGGTGCTGCTATTGGATTTATCTCTTGTGGCGTAATTGTGATCAAGAAGATTTTAGAAAACGAACGGACAAGAGATGCACTAAAATGTATTGTCTCCGATAAAATAGAGTGGCTTCTGTACGGTGATACCCCGAGAAATTCTAAGACATCATACGGAAGTTTTTATGAAGAAGGAAACAACGATTAAAAGGAAGTAAAAGTATTAGTCACCTCGGAAGGAGAAAATCAATGAACAAATTTATAGGAAAATTACGCCGCTCCTCTCCCGCTATTTTGACCTGTTTAAGTGTGGTGGGTGTGGTCGGAACATCAGTAATGGCGGTGCGAGCAACTCCTAAAGCGTTGCAACTTATCAAAGATAAGAAAGACGAGTTGGATTCTGATCGCCTGAAACTAATGGAAGTAGTGCAGATCACTTGGAAATGTTATATGCCGTCTATCCTCATTGGTATAGGCACTATTACTTGTATCATCGGGATTGGCCGCGTGAATAAACGAAATCAGGCTTCTTTGATGAGTGCATACGCTATGCTCAACGAATCCTATAAGCAATATCGGAAGTCCGCTAAGATTGTTTATGGAGAGGACGCGGATGACAAAATCCATGCTGAAATGGCAAAAGATGCGATGGTATCTACATACGACTGGGGTTATCAGGTTTACAACATGGACATGGATTCTGAAAGTGAGCGGTTGCTTTTCTATGATCTTGCCTCAAAGAAGTATTTTAGAACCACAATGGCAGCGGTATTAAACGCCCAATATCATGTAAATCGGAATCTTTCCATTAAAGGCGATTGTTCGCTGAACGAATATCTATCATTTTTGGGTGTCGAAGGCATAGACGGAGGCGATGAACTTGGATGGGATATTACCTATATGGTGGAAGAAATGAATTGCTATTGGTTGGATTTTGATAATTACAAATCAACTTTGGAAGATGGATTGGAGTGCATCATTATCGATACCATGGCCGTCAACAAATTTGAATGATTCGCAAAAATTACAGACCGTATTATGAAAAGGAGGCTAATGCTTTATGAAAAACAAAAATTTTATCAAAGCCATTGGGATTGCAGTTACGGTGATCGGATTCGGAGTAAGTATCCTTACCGATTGGGTAAACGAAAAGAAAATAGATGAGAAAATTGAAGAAAAGGTAAACGAGGCACTTGCCCAAAAAGATGATGAAAACGAAGAGGAGTCCTAACATGGGCTCTTTCTTTCTGGTTTGGAGCAAGTGCCAATGAATGATGAGGCTATTCAAAAAATCATGAACTATACGAATGTGCATCTGTTTGAGCCTGGTGCAAATTGGCCCAAATCAGATATTATGGAACGTTCGTATGAAAGATGGGCGGTTGATGAGATTCTAATGGCCCTCATGGATCACCCGATGACGGAAGCCGATTTGGTGATAGAAGGGTTCATATTAAAAATGGAGCTTTTTCTTTATCTGTCGGAAAATCCAGAAAATAACCACATATTTCAAGTTGCAGAAAATACGGCCGAGACACTTCTCGGTCTTATTTTATAACCACAAATTTTATATTTCGAAAGGAGAAACATCATGAAGGTATTAAGAAAGCAGGAAATCGACACAGCAAACATTCAGGTAGGAGATCAGACGGTTATTCCGTTGGCAGAGCTTGGAGAGTTTACCGCGACTGCCCACAAGGTTACGGACGAGGGCGTCATGTTTATATTTGACGAATATGTTACCTGCCGGCCGATGAATAACCGATCTACAAACAAAGGCGGTTTTGAAAAGTCCGATCTGAAGAAGTGGATGGATACAGTTCTGCTTATGGCATTCCCAGAAGAGTTGCGTGATAAGATTTACGGACTTACTATTCCAACCGTTGGACAGGTTGTTGGTCATGAGGACGAATGGGATAACAAGAATCTGGAACCAGATATTGATGAACAGCTTCCTTTGATGAAAGAGTGCAAGAATCGAATTGCTTGTTTTGAGGATCAGCTTACATGGGGATGGCTGAGAAATGCTACAAAAGAGGAGTTTTCTTCGGCTTATTTCGCTGATGTGAGCCTCCGTGGCAATACGGCCTTCCACTACGCTTCGTTCTCTTATGGGGTTCGTCCGGAATTCTGGTTGGTTAAGCAGGAATCCAGGGGCCCTGTGCCCCGTGAAGGCAGAGTTTCCCATGTCTCTTATAGGAGTTACTATGGAAGAAGGAACACAAAAGAGGTAACAAAGGAATCATTACAGGAAGAGATTTCTGAAAAGGAAAATGAAATTAAGCTTCTCAGAAAGGAAATCAAAAATCTGGAAGAAAAAGAGATGTTTGCAAAAGCTGCTTCTGAGATGAAAAATCTGAAGGATCGGTTTGTGGAAGCCGGCTTTACCGAAGATGAGGCGTTTCACATGGTTCTTGAATTATCCAAAACGGCTTTGGGAATTGGGGGAACGAAGTAATGAAAAAAGAAATAACCAAAAGCTTTTTGTCACTGAAAACGGCGATTAAAAAGCATAGTCCAGAGATTCTTACCGGAATTGGTATTGCCGGTATGATCACAACGACGGTCATGGCGGTCCGGGCAACGCCGAAAGCACTGATTCTCATTGAGGAAAGAAAAGAGGAAATAGGAATCGAGAAGCTCGAAACTGTAGACGTAGTAAAAACGACATGGTTCTGCTATATTCCGGCGGCGATTACCGGAACACTTTCTATTGTGTGCCTGATTGGAGCAAGCTCGGTAAATGCTCGGAGGAATGCGGCGCTTGCAACGGCATATACCTTATCAGAATCGGCACTCAAAGATTATCAGGGAAAAGTCGTTGAGATGTTCGGAGAGAAGAAGCACGAAACTGTAAAAGATGCCATTGCAAAGGATAAAATCGAGAAAAATCCGATAGCAATGCAAGAGGTTATCATTACAGAAAAAGGAAATACGCTTTGTTATGATGTACTCTCCGGAAGATATTTCAAGGGAGACATTGATAAGATTAAGAAAGCCGAAAACGAACTAAATCGGCAGATGAGAGATGAAATGTATATATCTCTGAATGATTTTTATTACGAAATCGGCTTAGAAAATATCAAGCTGGGAGACGAACTTGGATGGAATATCAACGAAGGATATATCGACTTATCATTTAGCTCTCAATTGGCCAGCGATGGAACTCCTTGCTTGGTAATTGATTACGCTGTTGCACCGAGATATGACTATCGGGTTTTAATGTAAACGCGCGAAAAAAACAGTGGCTTTAATGGAAGAAGAACCACACATTTTCAAAAATTGAAAGGAGAATAAACATGGAAACCAATGAAATCATGAACAACGAAGAGGTTATGGAGACAACCACAGAGGAAATCGTTAAAGCGAGTTCTGGTAAAGGGCTTAAGGTTGCGGCCGGTATTGGTTTAGCCGTACTTGCAGGTGTTGTAATCTACAGGTATGTGGGTAAGCCGATGATCGCCAAGATCAAAGCTCAAAAGGAGCAGCAGATTATTGAGGCCGAATGGGATGAACCCGAAGAACCAATCATTGAGAATGAAAAAGAGGATTCCGAAGAAGCCTAAACGAAAAATGTGTTTCAACACGAGGGAGAGTACCTGTAACAAGGTGCTTTCCCTTTTTTCTTTTATCCGGAGGTGAAATTTATGAACATATACTCGTATGATGGCCCGGTTATGGAATTTGACAACTGTGTTGCAAATCGCTGGATCGCTTCTACACGGGCAGTTTCAGAAAAGAAAGCAAGGTCAAACCTTACTTATCAGTTTAAAAAGAAAAACAATCGACTTCCGGGTAAAAAGATTATATTGCCTGGAAAGATCAGTTTAGTGAGTGGAAAGGAGACAACTTAATGGAGGAATATAAGCCGAATTCCCACAAATCAAAAGAGGAGCAGAAAAATCTTGTTCCCGAAAAACGTGTAGAGAAAGTGATTTCTGGGACGGTAAAACCAAAGAAGAAATCAGAAATGCAGAAGTTTGCGGACGTATTCATTTCTGAAGATGTCAATAACGTAAAATCTTATATTGTGATGGGTGTTCTGGTGCCGGCAATAAAAAAGGCAATTTCCGATATAGTTACCAATGGTATTGATATGATCCTCTATGGAGAAACCGGGAAGTCAAAAAAGAACTCTACGGCGTCCAAGGTATCCTATCAGAAATATTACGACAGCGGAAAGAGAGATTATACAGCACCGAAGAGCCGGACGAGCTACGAATATGATGAGCTTTTATTCGAAACTCGTGGAGATGCGGAATCGGTATTAGACGCCATGAACGAAATTATTGCGCAGTATGAGGTAGTCAGTGTTGCAGATCTTTATGATTTGGCAAATGTGTCCAATGACAATTATGCTGCCAATAAATACGGATGGACCGATATTGCCGGATGCAGGGCGGTTCGGGTAAGGGATGGTTATATTTTGAAACTGCCTAAACCAATGCCGTTGTAAAGGGGGGATTTAAGATGTACGAGTCTGAAGACAGGATGGTATCTCATCCGGAACATTATATTTCCGAAACAGGTATGGAAGTTATTGATGTGATTGAAGCCTTCACTTTTGATTTAAAGGGGATTGAGGCTACCGATACCGCAAACATCATCAAATACGCCTGCCGTTGGAAGAAGAAAAACGGAGTCCAGGATTTGGAGAAAATCCTTTGGTACACGCAGCATCTGATCGATCATTTAAAGAAAACAGAAAAAGTAGAAGAGGAGAATAAATAATCATGAAAAAAGCAGAGATTGTAAAGAGCATGAATGGTTTTCTTAGCAAAACCAATTTTCAGTTAAAGAAGCATAGTCCGGAGATTCTCGTCATGGCCGGTGTTATCGGCGTGGTTACAAGCGCGGTAATGGCGTGTAAAGCAACGACAAAGGTGGGAGAAATTCTGGATAAGACAAAAGAAGATGTCGAAGCAATTCATAAATGCGAAGAAGACGAATCCATGAAGGACCAGTATTCCAGCGAGGATGCCAAAAAGGATTTGGCAATTGTTTATGTCCAGACCGGAGTAAAATTCGCCAAGCTGTACGGGCCTTCCATTGTACTGGGTGCGCTGTCGATTACCAGCATTCTGGCGTCTAACAATATTCTTCGAAAGAGAAATGTAGCTCTAAGTGCGGCTTATGCGGCTATCGATAAGGGATTTAAAGAGTATCGCAGCCGTGTGATCGAACGATTTGGTGAAGAGGTTGACCGTGAACTGAAATATAATCTCAAAGCCAAGAAGTTTGACGAAACGGTGATCGACGAAGAGACCGGCAAAGAGAAGAAAGTTAAGAAGAACGGTTTTGTGGTAAGTCCGGCAGATATCAGCGGTTATGCCAGATTTTTTGAAAAGTACACGCAGGATGAAGACGGGAATTCTATTCTGAACCCTCACTGGGAAAGCAATAACGAATACAATCTGATGTTCATCAAAGCTCAGGAGCGTTATGCGAACGATTTGCTGAAAGCGAAGAAGCGTGTATTTCTGAATGAGGTTTATGAAATGCTCGGACTTCCGAGAACAAAAGCCGGCCAGATTGTTGGTTGGGTTTATGATCCGGAAAATCCCAAAGGAGATAATTACATTGACTTCGGCTTGTATTCTGATAATCTGAGCTATTCGGATTATGTCAATGGGTTTGATCAGGCAATCCTTCTGGACTTCAATGTCGATGGAAACATCTGGGATTTGATGTGAGGGAAAATTTATAACTATCCCTAGGAGTTACTGTAATTCTTAGGGATAGCTTTTTATTTGGGAGGAATTTATGCACAGGTTAATCAAAGTAATAACGGTCCCGATATTGTGCGGTATCGTAATAGCTTCTTCTTTCTTTATATCTGAGTTCCACTCAGAGGGGGAAGACGTTGCTGCGATATCCAAAGCAATCGTTGTCGAAAAGACTGAGCCAGTTATTACGGTTTCGCAAGAGGAATCTATCCAAATTGCAGTCGAGGAAACGGAGGAGTCAACAACAGAAGCAATGCCCAAAATGTCTCGGGAAGACGTGGAGCTGATCGCCCTAGTAACAATGGCAGAAGCCGAAGGTGAATGCGAAGAAGGAAAACGCCTTGTTATTGATACGGTACTTAACCGGATGGATTCGGAATATTTTCCGGATACTGTGTATGAGATGATTTATCAGCCAAATCAGTTTTCATCCATGTGGAACGGACGAGTGGACAGATGTGAAGTCCGAGAGGATATTTGTGAACTCGTCTACGAAGAACTGGAGTCGAGAACTAATTATGATGTTGTATTCTTCACGGCAGGGGAATATAGCGCATATGGTGTTCCGATGTTCCAGGTTGGGAACCATTATTTTTCAAAGTATGAATAAGGAAGGAGAATCATTATGCGTAATCTTTTAGCATTGGTATCTTATACGTTGGCGGCAATGTCTGGCATCTGCTTTGTTGGTGGAATCGCAATTCTGTCAACAGGAAGGGAGCACTGATATGGACGGACTGGAGAATGTAATATCGGTACTGGATTATGTTCTGGACACCAAGAGAAAAAGACATATCATGGGAGGCATTCTGTTGAGTGTCTCTTTTCTTTTTGGCGGTTTAGCAATAACCGTAATGACAATCAGAAACGAGGAGGAAGATGATGAGCAGTAAAGGAATAGCTTTCCTTGCATTCATTGTTGGAGCAGGGATGGGCTCTGTATGCACATGGAAACTGCTGAAACGGAAATATGAGTTGATTGCTCAGGAGGAAATCGATTCTGTGAAGGCGGCTTATGCCACAAGGGAAATTGGAAAAGGTTTCGTAGAAGGCTTTCGGGACGGACTTAAAGTAGCAGAAGACAGAACTCAGAAGGACGAGGATGATGTGGACTTCAAAAAGTATGCATCTATCATCCAGAAAGAGGGATATACGGATTATTCCAGAAGTGTCGAGGAAAAGAAAGGAGAGGCGTTTGTGGAAAAGCCTTATGTCATTTCGCCTGAGGAATTTGGTGAATTTGAAGAATATGAAAAAATCAGCCTCACTTACTATGCAGACGAAGTCCTGGCTGATGAAAATGATGAAGAAGTAGACGATGTGGATGAAATTGTTGGCGAGGAATCCCTGAACCATTTTGGTGAATATGAGGATGACTCCGTATTTGTCCGAAACGACCGGTTAAAATGCGATTATGAAATCCTGCTTGACCAGAGAAACTACTCGGATGTCGCAAAGACAAGGCCGCATCGAGTGGAGGAGTAATGACGAAGAACGAGCTCAATGATGCATATTTTAACTGGATGTATCAGCTTGTATTTGATGGGAGATATTCAAGGAAATTGTCGTATCGGAAGCTTTTAAAAGAGCTGCATCGAATCGAATTTACATACAGCATTCCGATGGATGGAAACCGGGCGGAGGACGGAGTGGATTTAAGATATCGGTTTGGTTACGAAAACGAGTATAGTAGCTCCATGATCTCCGCCTATTTAGACAATCGGATGTGTAGTGTGCTGGAAATGATGATCGCACTTGCGATTCGGTGTGAGGAACATATTATGGATGATCCGGACGTTGGAAACCGAACTGGACAGTGGTTCTGGAACATGATTGTCAATCTTGGTCTTGGCTCTATGAACGATTCCAAGTTCGACCGGGATTATGTTGAAGACATTGTCCAGAGGTTTCTGGATCGGAAGTATAGCCGCAATGGTGACGGTGGGTTGTTTACCGTAAATCACAGTCGATACGATTTGAGGTCTATTGAAATCTGGTATCAGATGTGCTGGTATTTGGACGAAAATACTTAGAAGGAGAGATTACTATGAGCCACAGCGAAGTAATGAAGTGGTTTGAAAACTATTTTCCTGATTATTCAGGGGATCGGATTGATGTATGGTTCCCAAATGGAAGGAACAGCATCCGTATCCGCCAGAAAAATGGTCAGGAATTTATATTCACTTATCATAGTCAGAAAGATTGGAGATTTGAGACGATTACCAGTTTTCTGAATGGAATGAAGGGAGGAAAAAAGTAAGATGTGTGAGGTTATGAATTATATTTTTGGAAGTCTTAGCAATTCGGAGACGGCAATCCGGTCCATTCGGAAATCCCTGAATAAACAGGCCCGCTATAACCGGAAATTAAGCACATTTGCTCTTATCATGACGGTTAATCTGGTTCTCCTGGAGCTGGATCGTGTGGAGCAGAAAAAGAGGATTGTGAAACTGGAATCGACAATAGAGGAAATGAAGCGCGATAAAGGAGAGTAAAAAATGAGATGATCGACTTTTTGATGATTTCCACACGTAGTACAAAGCGTGGTGTAATTGAAATCTATCCGAAGTTCATTATTAAGAAAAGCTCCGATCTGATGATTCGAGGTGGTGACTTCTACGCTATCTGGATTGAGGAACGAGGTTTATGGTCTACGGACGAACAAGATGCTTTGCAACTCATTGACCGTGAACTGGATAGATACGCAGAAGAAAGCCGCCAGCGCTTTGACTCTGAGATTAAAGTTCTTCACATGTGGGATGCGGAATCCGGGATGATTGATTCCTGGCATAAATATTGTCAGAAGCAAATGCGAGATTCTTTCCACATGCTGGATGACAAATTGATATTCTCCAATACAAAGACCGATAAAAAAGATTACGCCAGTAAAAAGCTGAAATATCCGCTTGAAGCTGGCGATTTGTCTGCTTATGACAAATTGATGTCTACTCTGTACTCTGAAACTGAGCGACAGAAAATTGAATGGGCTATTGGCTCTGTTGTATGTGGAGAATCGAAAAAATTGCAAAAGTTTATGGTCCTGTATGGAGCTGCCGGAACAGGTAAATCCACAGTCCTCAATATTATTCAGCAGCTCTTTGAAGGATATTATTCGGTCTTTGACGCAAAAGCTCTTGGCTCATCCAGCAATTCATTTGCGTTGGAGGCGTTCAAGAGCAATCCTCTTGTGGCGATTCAGCATGATGGCGATCTGTCGAGAATTGAAGACAATACCAGGTTAAACAGTTTGGTATCTCATGAGCTGATGACTGTGAATGAGAAGTTTAAATCAACCTATTCCAATCGATTCAAATGCTTTCTGTTCATGGGTACTAACAAGCCGGTGAAAATTACGGATGCAAAATCTGGTTTAATTCGACGACTGATTGATGTGTCTCCTTCAGGGAACAAGCTGAGTCCGAAGGAATACAAGGCAACCATGAAACAAATCGAATTTGAACTGGGGGCGATTGCGTATCACTGTCAGGAGGTTTATTTGAACAATCCTGGTTTATATGACGATTATATTCCCATTGCAATGCTGGGGGCTTCCAACGATTTCTATAACTTCATCATTGATTCCTACCATGTGTTTAAACGGGAAAACGGTACAACCTTGAAGGCTGCCTGGGAGATGTATAAGACCTACTGCGACGAGGCAAAAGTAGGTTATCCATTTTCTCAGAGAGTTTTTAAGGAAGAGCTTAAGAACTATTTCCATGATTATAAAGAACGATTCAACATGGAGGACGGTTCGAGAGTACGAAGCTATTATATCGGATTCCGGACTGAAAAATTTGAAGAGGAAACCATTGTGGAAAAGCCGGAAGAGAAAACATCATTATTGCAGTTTAGCGCAACCAAATCCATTTTCGATCAGGTGTGCTGTAATTGTCCGGCGCAGTATGCAACCGACAAGGAGACGCCTTCCATGAAATGGGACAAGGTAAAAACGAAGTTGTCCGATTTGGACACTTCTAAAATCCATTATGTTAAAGTCCCGGAAAACCACATAGTAATTGACTTTGATATTCCGGATAAGGATGGAAACAAATCCTTCGAACGGAATGTGGAAGAAGCAAGCAAGTGGCCGGCGACTTATGCAGAGCTAAGTAAAAGCGGAAAGGGGGTTCATCTTCATTATATTTACACAGGAGATGTAAAAAAATTGAGTCGTATTTATGACGACCACATCGAAGTGAAAGTGTTCACGGGTAAAAGCTCATTACGAAGAAAACTTACGAAGTGTAATGATTTGCCTATCGCAACGATTAGCTCTGGTTTACCGATGAAAGGAGAAGACAAAATGGTAAATTTTGAATCGATTAAAAGCGAGAAAGGGCTTAGAACACTGATTAAACGAAATCTGAATAAAGAAATTCATCCGGGTACTAAGCCTAGTATCGATTTTATCTACAAAATACTGGAGGATGCATATGCCAGCGATTTGAGTTACGACGTGACGGATATGCGGAACGCAGTTTTGGCATTTGCCGCAAATAGTACGCATCAGGCCGAATACTGTATCAAGCTGGTGAATAAGATGCAGTTTAAATCGGCAGACCCTTCCACAGCGGGGAGAAATGAAGAAGCAAAATTGGTATTTTACGATATTGAGGTATTTCCGAACCTGTTCCTTGTAAACTGGAAAATCGAGGGCGAGGGAAAACCCGTTGTTCGTATGATTAACCCGACGCCGACCGAGATTGAGGAATTGATGCGATTCCGTCTGGTTGGATTCAACTGCCGGCGATATGATAACCATATCCTGTATGCGAGACTCATGGGTTATACAAACGAGCAACTCTATAATCTCTCGCAAAAGATTATCAGCGGAAGTCCTAATTGCTTCTTTGGAGAAGCCTACAATGTTTCCTATACGGATGTGTATGACTTTGCATCTGCCGGAAATAAAAAGAGCTTGAAGAAGCTGGAAATTGAGATGGGAATCCATCATCAGGAGCTTGGGCTTCCTTGGGATCAACCGGTTCCCGAAGAAATGTGGACCAAGGTTGCTGAATATTGCGATAACGATGTAATTGCAACTGAAGCGGCATTTCACTACCTGAAAGCTGACTGGACAGCTCGACAGATTCTGGCGGATTTGGCCGGTATGACAGTGAACGATACAACCAATACGCTTACCCAGAAGATTATATTTGGAAACGAGCGGAAACCACAGGATCAGTTCAATTACAGAAATCTTGCAGAGCCGGTACATTACCTTGATGAAGAAACTGAATCTTTCCTGGCCGAAGCATGTCCTGAAATGGTGGCACAAACCCACGGCGATGAAGGAAGTCTTCTTCCATATTTTCCTGGATACAAGTATGAAAATGGAAAATCGACATATCGAGGAGAAGAGGTTGGAGAAGGCGGTTATGTCTATGCGGAACCTGGTATGTATGGAAATGTAGCATTGTTGGATATTTCCTCTATGCATCCGCACAGCGCAATCGCAGAGGTTCTGTTTGGTGTGAAATTTACAAGAGCTTTCCGTGATATTGTGGAAGGACGAGTCAGCATCAAACACGAAGCCTGGGACGAAGTCAATCATATGCTGGATGGGAAGCTGACACCATATATCCAGAAAGTTATCGATGGTGAGATGACAGCGAAGGATCTGGCAAATGCTTTGAAGACAGCAATCAACTCGGTATATGGCCTGACTTCTGCCAACTTCGAGAATCCGTTCCGTGATCCGAGAAACAAAGATAATATTGTAGCCAAACGAGGAGCTCTGTTCATGATTAACCTCAAGCATGAGGTACAGGAACAGGGCTTTACTGTTGCTCACATTAAGACGGATTCTATCAAGATTCCCGATGCGACGCCGGAGATTATCCAGTTTGTTATGGATTACGGAAAGCTATATGGTTATACCTTTGAGCACGAGGCTACATACGACCGGATGTGCTTGGTGAATGACGCCGTCTATATCGCCAAGTATAAAGACGGAAAATGGACAGCCACAGGAACTCAGTTCCAGATTCCGTATGTCTTCAAGAAGCTTTTCAGCGGAGAAGAAATTGTTTTTAAAGATATGTGTGAAACCAAGTCGGTAAGCAGTGCTTTATATTTGGACATGAATGAGAAACTTCCGCAGCTTACAACCGAGGAAGAAAAGGAATTAAGTGCTATCGACAAGGCTTGGCATAGCCCGGCTGGAGGAAAATCTCTTGAAGATGTTGCAGCTAAATATGGATATACATACGAAGAAACAGGAGAAAGATACAGCGAGCTTTGTAAAAAAGATGAGGCGACTCACGATTATATTTTCATTGGACGAGTTGGTCAGTTCTGTCCGATTAAGCCTGGAGCTGGCGGCGGTTTGCTCATGCGAGAAAAAGATGGGAAATATTATGCCGCTACCGGATCAAAGGGCTATCGGTGGTTGGAGTCTGAAATGGTTAAAGAACTCTCAAAAGAGGATTCTATTGATCGTTCCTATTATGACAAACTTGTAGACGATGCAGTGGAAACCATATCCAAATACGGTGACTTCGAATGGTTCATATCCGATGATCCTTATATTCCAAAACCTAAGCTCAAGGACTTTATGAACATTCCAGAAGACGCTGATGAGGAAATACCATTTAATTAAAGAAGAGGAGAAGTATATTATGGCTTACAAAAATGTACCCAATATCATTATTGAAAACGCAAGAATTATTTTTCGAAACTTCCGAGGTGAAGAATCTAAATACAATCGAGCTGGAAACCGGAACTTCTGTGTCATCATCGAAGATCCGGAACAGGCAGAGAAACTCTCCAATGATGGATGGAATGTAAGGCTGCTGGCCCCGAGAGACGAGGATGAAGAGCCGAGACATTATATTCAGGTGGCAGTCAGCTTCGAGAATATCCCGCCTAAGGTGTATATGATTACCAGAAAGACAAAAACGCCGTTGGATGATGAATCCATTTCCACTTTGGACTATGCGGAGATTCGGAATGTTGATTTGACGATTCGACCGTATTCTTGGGAAGTGAATGGTAAGACCGGTATTAAGGCTTATCTGAAGACGATGTATGTCACCATCGAAGAGGATGAGTTTGCTGAGAAGTATGCGGAAGAAGAAGGCCCTGAAGAAATCCCATTCCGCTGATGAGCGACAAATAAGGGTGCCTGATATTGCCAGTGGGGTAAATGTCCTAAGGCTAGAGGAAACAGCCCTATATTTCTGTGAAAGGAGAAAAAGTATGGCGTTTTGGAAGAGAAAAAAAGAAGCGAACCACAGCGAAAAACAAGAATCAAGCATTCCGCCACAACCTAAGAAAATTAACATACCAAGGCCAGATAAAGTGCCGAAAAATGAAAATGAAATGTATTCGGATATGGCAAACCTGAAAAACAGCATAACAAAGGTTCTTGAGGAGCGACGGAATGGCCGTTAAATTATATGATTACCAGATAGCAGCCGTTGAAAAAATGACAAATGGCTGTATTCTGTGCGGCGGCGTTGGAAGCGGAAAGTCCAGAACAGCGTTGGCTTATTACTATCTTCAGAATGGTGGAGATCCAGATTGTCTGACAGGACTGAAGGATTATATTGCGATGAACGATCCGCCAAAAGACTTATACATCATCACAACAGCAAGAAAGCGGGACACGATGGAATGGGAGGGTGATCTTTCGCCCTTCCTTCTTTCGGTTCACAAAGATGTCAATCTATATTCAAATCAGGTTGTCGTAGATTCCTGGAATAATATCAAGAAGTATGCCGATGTGAAGGATGCTTTCTTTATATTTGACGAGCAGAGGGTAATCGGTTCCGGCGCTTGGGTGAAAGCGTTCCTGAAAATCACCAAATCAAACCAATGGATTCTGCTATCTGCAACTCCAGGAGATACCTGGCAAGATTATATTCCGGTATTTATTGCAAACGGGTTTTACAGAAATCGGACAGAATTTATCCGAGAACATGTGGTTTATAGTCGGTTCAGTAAATATCCGAAGATTGACCGATATTTGAATACTGGAAGATTGATCCGGCTCAGGAACCGAATCCTGGTGAATATGGATTTCAAGCGTCAAACAATTTCTCATCATGAAGACGTGTTTGTCAAATATGATGTAGAAAAATACAGAGACGTTGGACGAACCAGATGGGACCCATTTAAAAATGAGCCAATTACAAATGCTGCTGGTCTTTGTTATATATGGCGGAAAATTGTAAATACGGATGAGTCACGGCAGATCGCCTTGATGGAGATTGTGGAGAAACATCCAAGAGCCATTATATTTTACAACTTCGATTATGAGTTGGAGCTTTTAAAAGGATTGTTTCGGATTTATGAGGATGACGGAATTTTTGAAATCGCAGAATGGAATGGTCACAAACACCAACCGATTCCAGAGTCAAAGAGCTGGGTATATCTTGTCCAATACAATGCTGGAGCTGAAGGCTGGAACTGTATCAAGACCGATACCATTATATTCTACTCACAGAACTATTCCTATAAGATTATGAAGCAATCCGCAGGCCGAATAGACAGGCTAAATACACCATTCAAAGATTTGTATTATTATCATTTGAAATCTCGAAGTGGAATTGATTTGGGGATTAGCAGGTCTTTGAAGGATAAGAAAGATTTCAACGAGACGAAGTTCGTGAAATGGTCTGGAAATACACCATTGAAAAGGGCAGCTTAGGTAGGTGAAAGATTATGAACGAAGAATATTTGGAAGTGGATTTCAAAAAGTATTGCAAAACCTGTAAACATAAAGAATTGGGAGAGAAATTTGATCCATGTAATGAATGTCTGGATTATGGGTATAATCTCAATTCTCACAAACCTGTAATGTGGGAGGAAACGAAAAAATGAGTTACCAATACGATCGATATTTGGCGCAGCATAAATCTAACGTTGAAGCAGGATTTCGTTGGTTACAGAAAAATATCCCTGAGATCACGGAAGCCAGCGGTGCGGAGCATAATATTGTATTTGCACATGACCAATCCAAAACGGAGCCTGATGAATACGGCCCCTATGATATTTACTTTTATGGAGGAAATCGCTCTTATGCAGTAGTGGAGGATTTTCGAAAAGCTTGGTTGTTACATATTCATCGAAATCCTCATCATTGGCAGCATTGGGTATTGATCAATGATGATCCGGAAGAAGGAGAAATCGTTTTGGAAATGCCCTATTGCTATATTCTGGAGATGATTTGCGATTGGTGGTCCTTTAGTTGGTTTAAAGGAAATTTGCTGGAAATTTTCTCCTGGTACAAAGAGCATAAAAATTATATAAAACTAAATCCCAATACGAGAAAATTGGTGGAGGATATTTTAAGCCGCATCCAAAACAAGCTTGGGGAGGTAATGGCGAATGAAATCAACAGATAGCGTAATTGTGAGTTGGGATTTTTCCCATGGAAAAGACGTTGGTGTTCTGATTGTCGGGAAGCAGGAGAAAGGAAAAGTCGAAATTATCAATGCCTATCAGGGAGAAGAGGCCAAAGCACTTTATCAAAAGTTGGTATTCCCTAAATCAAAGATGGCCAGCTTTAGCAAGGAGAAAACCACATGAAGCAACCGAAAAAATTAACCAGAGAGCAAAAAGAATGTTTGTCTGCTCATTATCTGAATTGTAAAGACTGGATGCTGGTTGAAGAGACCGAATTCTATTACCGCATCATTAACAAGAATACCGGGGTGATAAAAAGCGTGGACAAGTTCAGAAGGATAAGAAGGAAGAAACGAGATGTCGGATATTCCGGTAGTTAAAGTAAATATGTTTTGTCCTTCCAGAGAGTTGAACGATATTCGCCGATACATACTTTCCCAAATAGAAAACGGAAAGGTTGTTGTGTTACCTACTTATTGCGATGCTCAGATTGTTCCAAATGATATTGAAATAATACGTGTTGAAGATCTTTCTGGGGAACAAAGAAAATAAAGGAGGAAATCATGAAAATTCCACAAAATCCATTTAACGATGATCTACAGACCTGTTTAAACAATATCGACGAATTCAAAAAACGTGTAGAAAGAGAAAATGAATTAAAAAATTCATTACTTTCTCAAATGGCAAACTTTTATACCGATAATTTTCAGAACATTTATTTTAAAGAAGAGAAGACCAAAAGGATTGGACAAATTGAATATGTCTTCTGTAAAAACGGAGTGTTTTTCGCTCACGTATATTTTCTCAATATTACAACAAACTCAAAGATCAGGAAAGTTTATTCTAATATCGAATTATTCAGTTCTGAAATGGAAGAAATGATAGCAATATCCGAAGATGAGTACAAATTTGAGTTTTTCGATTATATTAACAAAAATATAAAAATAGTTGAAAACGAATAAAGGAGAAAAAAGAGTATGAAAACAATTAGAAACAACTGGAAAGTAGCCTTGATCGTAGCCGTTGGTATAGTGGCTGTTATTTTATTATGTGTGTTTGGTGTGCAGAGTTCTCAGAATAGAGCGTTTGCCTTGGAAGAGCAAGTCTATACTGCTGATTCAGATATTAAGGTTCAGGAAAAGCGGCGTGTAGATTTGGTTTATAATCTTGCCGATTGTGTTAAGCAGTACGATAAACACGAAGCTGAGACATTGACTGCAATTGTTGAAGGTAGAGGTTCCACCGACGACATTGAAAATGTCACTACCGCTATTACTGCCGTTTCTGAAGCATACCCCGAATTAAAATCAAATGAAAATTATAAAGAGCTAATGAATGAACTTTCTATTACGGAAAATTTAATTGCAAAATATCGGAGTAACTATAATAAGCAGGTTAAAGAATACAAGCGATATATACGGAAATTCCCGACAAGAGTTTTTCTCGATATTCTCGGATATGAGATTCAGAACTATGCCTATCTCGATTATGATGCTCCTGTTGACGCTCCATGGAATTTATTTGGGGAGTAGAAAATATGAGAAGACGTAAGCGTAGAAGTTTTGATTTTGAGAATTTTGAAATTACAAAACGGGAAATATTGGCAAGTATATCAATTGTAGCCGTTATGCTTCTGATTGGGATTCTTATTGCTGGAAAAATTTCAGATTATCACTTGGATAAAAACGAAAAATATAACAAAGCAATAAAAATAGAATCGCAGGAACTGTTTGAGTATGGGATGAGAACCAATGTCGGAAACGCTTTTGTGTACGGGGATTTAAAAGCTGTCGATACGGTTACATATCCTGAAATTGGCGGCGAATATATGTATATCAAAAAGGTTAAAGAACGATACACAATGCATACTCGTCAGGTTTCACATAGAAAAACGGTGAATGGTAAAACTCATACTTACTACACAACGGAAACCTATTGGACATGGGATTATTCCGGTAGTGAAGAGCAGACATGTAACGAAATATTGTTTTTAAACCATGTTTTCCCAGTTAGTAAAATTGATTTGCCGGAAGAAGAGTATATAGATACTATTAAAGAATCCAGTCATATTCGGTATAAATATTACGGGGTAGGTTTAAATTTTACCGGAACTATATTTACAGAGCTGTCCGACAAAACGATAACTGATAATTCGTCATTCTATGAAAACATGACAATTGATGAAACCGTAGAACATTTGGAATCCGATTTTGCTATTTGGTTGTTTTGGATTATTTGGATAGTTTTAATCGGAGCCTGTGTCTACGGTTTTTATTATATTGATAATGAGTGGCTTGAGTAATCGATTTTCTTGGGAGATGGTCGAGTAATAATGAGGGCGACCACAAAGCGGATATAGTAGTTGCATAAGGGAATGAGTCCGCTATATGAAAGGAGAAAACTTATGAATTCTAAAATTATTGCAGTAGATTTTGATGGAACTTTATGTGAGAACAATTGGCCGGAGATTGGAGAGCCGAGGTTTGGGACTATTGCCTATCTCCTGAAAGAGAAGAAGCATGGAGCCAAACTTATTCTTTGGACGTGTCGTGTTGGAGAAATGCTTGAAAAAGCGGTTGCGTGGTGCGCTGAACATGGACTTGAATTTGATGCAATCAATGAAAATCTGCCGGAGATTATAGAGTCCTTTGGCTCTGACACACGGAAAATATTCGCGAATGAGTATCTGGATGACAGGAATTCTTTGTACGGTTTTGATACCGTAGATGATGTTCTTTATATTTGCGATGCCAAAAAGTGTGGAGACATCTGCCCCGGTAAAGAATGTAAACATACATCAGATATAACCCATGCTAAGAATTTTGTAAAAGGCGATTACGATTCTTATTGGGAAAAAGAATTACATAAGGATTGTCACGGCTGCTTTGGAGCTTCAGATGACAGTTGTCAACGCTGCGAGGAGGAAAGACCGGAATGAATCGAAGTAGATTTATTCAAGGGTTAAAGGGCGATATACAGCTCTCTGATAAAGAAAGACGGCGTATCATTCGAAAAAGTCTTCAGAAATATCCATGGAAACTGAAATGTACTGTGGCAATGGAAGAATTTGCAGAATTGCAGCAGCAAATTAGTAAACAAATTCGTGGATATGGTGACAGAATTGGACTCTTGGAAGAGATGGCAGATGCTTATATTTGTCTTCGCTTTCTGGAGTCCATTTTTGATATTAAAGACGAAGATTTGCGGAAAGCCATTGATGTAAAGTTAGATCGAGAAAGGAGAAATTGTTGTGATGGGACTTAGTATGCAAATAGAATGGAAAACTAGACTTTGTAAAGTAGGCGAAAGGTTTGGATATTTTCATGGATGGGAGCGGTATGTCAATGAAAGTTCGGGACCAGCATATAGTCAATGGTTATTTATGAGAGAAAATTTGAACGGAGGATTTTACAATTTTCATGATCGAATAGTAGGAATTGTTGAATTTTCAGATGAGGTTAAACGAGTTGATCCATCAGAAATTGTCTTCTGTGATGAAAAGAACGAGATGCTTTCAGAAATGGAGAAAATGCAAAAATGAATAATGACATACTCATTATAATTTACCGATATAAGCATAAAGATATGTTTGAGACAATGCGTGATTTAATCGAGTATCTTCCTGATATTCGAAACAATATGTCCGTTGACGAGCATCGAGCAGTCATTGATATATGTGATCACATTAGGGTTTTATTCCGGTGTGGTGATGTATATAAAATGGCAGGGATAAGACCAAACTATTATGAAACCTGGAGCTTAGAAGCTGACGAATTTCTCGCTCAGTCAGCAGCAAAGTGCCGTGGGAAGAAATTGGATTCTTTAAAGGATGTCGCTTATGTCATTAAAAAAGAAATAAAGGAGAAGGAAGTCAATGATTAAAATTGAAAACGTAGAAATTATGGGTTGGGAGCACGCTATTCGTGGAATGCGGAACCCAATGAACAGTTGGGAAAAATCCGATAGTGGGATCTGCAAAGGCGGAGACGATGGGATTGGATGTGAGAACTGTGCCAATTACGATTCTTGCAAGCATACATATGATCATTCCTGGCAGCTCGGTAAAGCCGATCACGATTTGATGATGCGGCTTGTAGCAGGCGGACCGACTCACGCAAAGTATCGGAGAATGATTACCGTCTATGTGGATATTACTGCACCGTTATATTGGTGGAAAGAGTTCGATACTTACAAGGTTGGTACGGTGGCGAATTCTTGTAGCACGATGCATAAGATTGCTGCGAAGGAGTTTACGCTAGAGGATTTTTCTTGTGAGCATATGTATCAAGAGACATACGACCTTTTTAGGCTAACTATCGATCACTTAAACAAAGTTCGTAATATTTTTCTGAATGGTGGGACTTTAAGAGTTGGTGAAGCACCGGCATGGTTCGCCTCTAAAGACAAAGAAATTTGGTGGCAGATGATTCAACTTCTCCCATCTTCCTATAACCAGAAACGAACGGTTATGCTGAATTATGAAGTGCTGGCCGGCATTTATCCTATGCGAAAGAGCCACAAGCTCGATGAATGGGTAGAATTCTGCAAATGGATTGAAACGCTTCCATATTCAGAGATTATCGTTGGAGAGGAAGTTAAATTGTACGCCGACTGCAAGGAGGCAAATCTATGAACTTAGTCAAAACCATTAAGGCTATGGTAGAGGAAGGCTATACAATTAGCTTTTCCGAAGCGGCTCTTCCCATGGATGGTATTTATATTACCATTAAAAAAGACGGAATCAATGCTAGGCAAGTTATTCCAAAAGACAAAATGGAATCGCTGAATTTATCGACCGATGAACTATTTGTAACTGTTATTGAGCATTTGAAAAGGAGTTATTATTTATGATGTTTATTGAAACTTTGATTTGTATTTTGCTGGCATATTTCTGTTTGTATGCGTTAATCGCTCGGATCTGCAAATGTATTGAACATTGTGCCTCAGCTAAAGGATATACGAAGTTGGAAGAGGCTAAAATTCTTGCCAAAGACCAGAATAAGGGAGAGTAAACTATGTGGAGCCGAAAATTGATAAAAAATAAAATTTATGCTGTCCTGATTATCCTGATAGGAGCGTTGTCAGTCCCGATTGAATGGGATGCAACGTTCTTTTTATTTTCCCTGATTATGGGAGTACCGCTGTTCTTTGCGAAAACGAACTGGATTTATGAAGGGGATGAGGATGATGGGACGAGCCGAGAGGAGACGTGCTCAGAAATTAGAGCAAAAAGCAAAGACTGCTACATACAATCTCACGAAAGCGCAGCTCGATGCGGCCGTCCGTGAGCAGGTGGGAAAAGAGCTGGAGCGAATCAAGCAGGAAGCTACAGATGATGCTGTAAACACTGCGATGGTTCTTCTCCTGACTCTGCCGCTTGAAGTGCTGATGGATCATTATTGGACAAAATCCTATGCAAAGCGCATTCCGAAGTTTACTGAGTTGGTTCTGGAATACTACGAACGCTGGCAAAATGGTGAGCTGGACATGGAAAAGCTGAAAGAGGATTTGTGGGAATATGGCGGTGTAAAATTAGTTGAAAGTGAGGGTGAAGCAACATGAAATGTGTAATGGGAGTTATTGCGTGTGTCGTTGGACTGGTAAGCCTGATCGGTCTTATTGTGTTTAAAGCAGTCCATTCGTCTGCAATTTATATGGATGATTCATTCCGGTGGGGAGGACGAGATGGGTATTAAAAACGATTTTCGAAAAAATGCCGAGGGGTATTCCGACCCGACTGCCTACGAAGCGCTGAAAAACATTGAGCAGGAAGAGGATCGGTTCCATAAACTTTTGGACACTATTTTTACGCTTTGTGAGTTGTCCGACTTCCACATTGAAGAGCGAATCGTCATTAAGGACAAACGAACCGGACGGATTTGGAGGTGATTATTTATGGATGATTGGCAGAAGACTATGGATGCTCTTGTCAAAACGTTTGACGAATTTGCCGTGAAAGTAAAAGAGATGGCGAACGCTTTGGCTGAGGCATTCGGATTTGGACCGTCGGTATCCAAAAACAAAAGAAAAAAGAGTCTCAGTTCCCCGGCTCGATATGGGATGTCTCTGAGGAAATCTCGGAGAGAATCAATCGTTAAGCAGTATTCTTACCGGCCAATTACCCGGAAACACTTACCTTATCAGAGAAGAAATTATTGAAAATCGTCCATACAAAGCTTGAAAGTGGGTGAAAATCACGCCCACTTTTGGGTTTTGGAAAATGGGCTTTGGCCACTTTTATGTGGGCTTTTCGGAAAATGAGGGGACTTTTGGGAAAGGATTCGGACAATTTTGGTCAAATTTGTGGCCATTTGCCCACTTTTAAAACCCCGATTTGGTCAGTGAAAACCCAGTATTTATGCGGGTTTGCGGGATCAAAGCCCACTTTCCCGCTTTTTTTCTTAAACTATTATGATAGAAAGTTTAAAAGTATATAGTAATAGCGAAAAAAAAGTGGGTTTTTGACCATGAGCAAAAATGGAGGAAATCATGAGCAAGATTAGTTGGGAGAGCTTGTATGAAAATTTCAAATCAATTTATCCAAGGTTGTCGAGGTCATCCGTATATTTTCGTCCGTTCGGGTATATGAGTATAGTAGTGTACTTTGAGGACGGAATGAAGATGGTCTATGATGACCTAAGAAAACAGGCCTATATCACAGCTTGAAGAAAAAGTCAAGAGTCAATGAAAAATTTCTTTTCTTTGCTCTTGATCTGTGCTATACTGTAAATGCCACACAATTTTATATCCGACTTAATTATGGGGAATCGCTTTGGTAAAAAGTGTATTCTCTCTTTACTCATACCCGTAATTAGGTCGAGATTGTGTGGCAACAATGGGAGAGCACTTTTTCGGGTGCGTCTCTTGTTGGGGCCGCACCTTTTTTATTGCCCATATATTACTTGATTGAAAGGGATATACAATGGGAACAAACACTACCAACAAAAATAATAAAAGCTCGACGGATGTCATTGGTGTGATAAGTGCACTGGCTGGTTTAGCAACTGCGACGACGCCTTTAGTAGTAAATGCCATCAATAATGTAAAGAGCAAGTCTTCTGATAAAGCAGAAGAAAAGATAAAAATACCGGAACTGTATCATAAAGGCTTTCCTATCGATTTAGAGCAGGCTATTAGGATATTGGAAGATTGTGGACTAAAGAGCTCTACAAGCAAATTAACCATAAAAGAAGCAAATCCACGTTACAGGGATTGTTTTGATTCACAGGTAATAGGGTCTAATCCGAAACAAGGTACGCTCGTCAAAATCGGTTCGACTGTTTGTTTAAGGTACATACCCGAAGAGGTTATTGTAGAGAGTCAAAGACTATTTGATGAAATGCAAAGAACCAAGGCAGAGACGAAAGAACGGACTAAGGAAAAATTATCTGTAGCTGTTCGGAAGACAAAACAAGGAGCAGTAAAAATATTTAAGCGTAGTAATAGAGTGGAATCTATAGAGGAGGAAGTGTCGGATGAGTAAAGGCGGAAAAAAGAAAAGAAGCACAGCCGGTTTGATACTGGATGTAATTCTTACTTTGTGTACAGGCGGTTTATGGTTAATTTGGATATTGATACGGTATCTCAGAAACAATAGTTAAATAAAATGACATTTTGAGACAGAGGCTCTTAAAACGAGTCCCTGTCTTTTTTTATGTCTACATTTGGTTCTTTTTTGCGCGCGAAAAATACATCGACTGTTATGAAGAGAGAGAGGGTTAAAATGGCCATTCTCTCTTTTATTTTGGAGAAAGGAGGCTCACTTATGCTGGAAAGTGAATTTCAGAACAAGCTGATTCAAGAACTGAAAAGAATGTTCAAAGGCTGTATCGTAACAAAACTGGATTCCAGTCACATTCAGGGGATTCCCGATTTGCTGATTCTATATAACGATAAGTGGGCCACTTTAGAATGTAAGAAAAGCGTTCGCGCCAAGAAACAACCAAATCAAGAATATTATGTTGGACGAATGAATGAGATGTCATTTTCAAGATTTATTTGTCCCGAAAATAAGGAGGAAGTGTTACATGATCTTCAACAAGCATTCAGCTCTTGAAGGGCAACACGCCTTTCTTGGCGCAAGCAAATATCACTGGATTAACTATGACGAATCCAAAGTTGCAGAATCATACTCAAAATTCCTTGCAACTCAAAAGGGGACGGAGCTTCATGATTTTGCAGCAAGGTGTATTACACTTGGACAGAAACTTCCGAAGTCTCAGAAAACATTGAATATGTATGTGAATGACGCGATTGGTTTCAAAATGGTTCCAGAACAGCCGCTTTTCTATTCGGAGAATTGTTTTGGGACAACCGATGCGATTGCATTTCGAAATCGTATGCTTCGCATTCACGATTTAAAAACTGGTGTCATTCCGGCGCACATGGAGCAGCTTGAAATATACGCTGCTCTTTTTTGTTTGGAATACAAAATCAAGCCGGCCGACATTGAGATGGAACTTCGGATCTATCAGAACAACCAGATTCTTTATGAGAATCCAACGGCTGAAACCATCGTTCCCATCATGGACAAGATTATCACATTCGACAAAGTAATCAACAAAATCAAAGAACAGGAGGGCTAAATTATGAATCCGATTGCAGAAGAAATTTTGATGCATTATGGAATGCCCCGCCGTTCTGGTCGCTATCCGTGGGGATCTGGTGAAAATCCTTATCAGCATAGTGGAGACTTTCTGAGTCGAGTGGATGAACTGAAAAGTCAGGGTATGAGCGATACAGAGATTGCAAAAGCTATGGGTTTAACCACCACGCAATACCGTACGCAGAAATCTTTAGCAAAAGATGAACGGCGTGCTCTGGATGTGGCAAGGGCAAAATCTCTTCGAGATGATGGATTGAGCTTAAATGAGATTGCAAAAGAGATGGGGTTTGCAAATGACTCTTCTGTCCGTTCTCTTTTGAATGAAAATTCTGAGGTCCGTATGAACCAGGCTAAGACAACTGCCGAATTTATCAAAAAGCAGATTGATGAAAAAGGAATGATTGATGTCGGCGCCGGCGTGGAACGTGAGCTTGGAATTTCTAAGGAGAAACTGAACGAAGCGCTCTACATGCTGGAGATGGAAGGCTATCCCGTCTATGGTGGTCGAGTGGATCAGATAACGAATCCGGGAAAGAAAACCACGCTTCGAGTAATTTGTCCTCCTGGAACAGAGCATAAGGAGATTTATGATTTTGAGAATATCAATTCTCTGAAAGACTATGTCTCCCATGACGATGGAGAATCCTTTGATCCCAAATTTGTCTATCCCAAAAGCATGGACTCAAAAAGACTTCAAATTCGTTACGCAGAAGATGGCGGGGAATTAAAGGATGGTGTTGTTGAAATTCGAAGAGGCGTTGACGACTTGTCTCTTGGTGAATCTCACTATGCTCAGGTTCGAATCCTGGTTGATGGAACGCACTACATTAAAGGAATGGCCGTTTACTCAGATGACCTTCCTGATGGCGTGGATGTTATGTTCAACACCAATAAGAAAAAAGGAACTCCAAAGATGGACGTTCTGAAGCCAATCAAAGACGATCCTGATAATCCGTTTGGTTCTTTAATCAAAGAAGGAATCAACGACCCGGATAATCCAACGACTGAAAGAGGGGGACAGAGTTATTACTATGATAAAGATGGTAAGAAACAGCTTTCTCTTATTAACAAACGTGCAGAAGAAGGGGATTGGGGAGAATGGGCCGATAAGCTTCCGTCTCAGTTTCTGTCGAAGCAGAGCAGAACTTTGATAAAGAAGCAGTTGAATTTAGCTGCCGCAGATAAGAAGTCCGAATTTGATGAGATTTGTTCTCTTACGAATCCAACAGTGAAAAAGGTTCTTTTGAAATCTTTTGCTGATGACTGCGATGCTGCCGCTGTTCATTTACAGGCAGCCGCTCTTCCCAGACAGAAGTATCAAGTCATTCTTCCATTGACATCTATCAAAGACAATGAGGTCTATGCTCCGAACTACAAGAATGGAGAAACAGTAGCTCTTGTGCGGTATCCGCATGGTGGAACTTTCGAGATTCCTATTCTGACTGTTAATAATAAGCAGCCAGAAGGAAGAAGAGTTCTTGGAAATACACCGGCAGACGCTATTGGTATCAATAAAAAGGTGGCTGACCGCCTTTCTGGAGCTGACTTCGACGGCGATACAGTCATGGTAATTCCGTGTAATTCTTCTAATAGCAGGGTGAAGATTACTTCTACCCCGCAATTAAAGGGATTAGAAGGATTTGATCCTAAGATGTCTTATGGAACTGTTAAAAAAGGTGACGATTACTATAACAGCAGCGGTCAGAAGATTAAGATTATGAAGAATACCCAGACAGAAATGGGTAAGATTTCAAACTTGATTACTGATATGACGTTGAAAGGCGCTACTCAGGACGAGCTTGCAAGAGCTGTACGTCATAGTATGGTCGTCATTGATGCAGAGAAGCATAAGCTGGACTACAAGAAGAGCGAACAGGACAATGGCATCACTGCTTTGAAGAAGAAGTACCAGGCTCACGAGGACGATGATGGCTATGGCGGAGCTTCCACTCTGATTTCTCGTGCCAAGTCTGAGACTTCTGTGCTGAAGAGGAAAGGAAGCCCGATCATTGACAAGGAAACTGGAGAACAAAGCTGGAAGAGCGTCAGGGAGGAGTATGTAGATAAGAACGGAAAAACCCAGGTACGAACTCAAAAGAGTACCAAGATGGCAGAAACCAGAGACGCCCGTACTTTATCTTCTGGAACACCGCAGGAAGAGGCGTATGCAGACTATGCAAATACCATGAAGTCCCTGGCTAATCAGGCCCGCCGGGAGATGGTTAATACTGGAAAGATAGCCTACTCTGCTTCAGCAAAACAGACCTACCAGACAGAGGTTGATTCTCTTATGGCCAAGCTTAATGTGGCTTTAAAGAACGCCCCCCGCGAGCGTCAGGCACAGACCATGGCAAATTCTATTGTGGCTGCCAAGAAGAAAGACAACCCCGATATGACAAAGGCCGAAATCAAGAAGGCTAATCAACAGGCCCTTACTGGGGCCCGTACTGCTGTTGGTGCTAAGAGAACCCCTGTCGAGATTACAGATCGTGAATGGGAAGCAATTCAAGCAGGCGCTATCAGCGAGAATAAGCTTACCCAGATTCTCAACAATACAAACATAGATACAGTCAGACAGAGAGCTACCCCTCGTGCAACAACAACCCTTAGCTCTGCCAAAGTGAATCGTATAGCAGCGCTGAATGCTTCTGGCTATAGTACTGCTGAGATAGCAGCAGCTTTGGGCGTTTCGAGTTCTACTGTGTCGAAGTATCTGAATGGAAAGGAGTGAACAAAGTAAATGGCGAAGAAGTGTATGCTTACAACCATTGACAATCCTTTCGATCCATTTGAACAGTTCACTTCATGGTTACTGTTTGATGAGGAAAAAGGTTATCATTCATGTTCGTATCTTGGTAGAATTGCCAGAACCTCGGACCAACTCTCCGATGAAGAGAATGACTTGGAAG